>ERZ779942.54-NODE-54-length-88648-cov-6.18109_pt1 | contig 88648 bp, 89 predicted proteins | sample MGYA00511941_ERZ779942 | MGnify/ENA primary metagenome ERZ779942 (study PRJEB29588, sample SAMEA2148265) | human gut metagenome | biome: human gut; feature: human-associated habitat; material: faeces | place: Denmark | collected 2008/2010 ... | reverse complement strand
GCACGCAAACAGCGTGGCTGTTTGCGCCTGATAAATTGTTGTATCGGAAGATTTTTATGGGCGCTGCCCAAACCCGCAATTTTTGAAAAAATTGAGTAAACTTTTTTGTTTTTTGGAGGATAATTTAGCGTTAGCTAAATTTCAATGCCCGCCCGACACTCCGCTAAAGAATAATTTATCTAAATGAATATTATTTTCAAAACTGAAAATAATAATATCGGTGATGAAAAATGTATAAAGATATGCCGTTAGGCTTTGTAAATGCACTTGCAAAAAATGAGAGTGCAATGCAAAAATTTGCTCAAATGGAAAAAGACGAAAAAGAAATCGTGCTTGAAAAAGCGCACAATGTTTCATCCAAACAGGAAATGCAAAACCTCATCAACAGCATAGGCTCATAACTAAAGACGGTCTTTCGACCGCCTTTTTTCTTTAAAATAATTTACAAATTTGAACTGTTATCAAAGCGTTTTCGTAAAAGTTTTAAAGCCTTGGTTTCAATTCTGCTTACATACGAACGGGAAATATTCAGTTTCTGTGCAATCTTTTTCTGCGTAAGCGGCTCGCTCCCGTCAAGTCCGTAGCGCATAACAATTATCATTTTTTCCCTTGGTGAAAGCTCTTCGTTAATAAACTGACCGAGCTTTTTACTGTTGAGTTGAAAATCAATCTGCTCAAGTATATTGTCATCAACCGCCATTATATCAAGCAAAGTCAGCGGATTTCCGTCCTTATCGCTGTCAATCGCTTCGTTGAGTGAAATATCCTGCGCTGTCTTTTTAGCGTTACGGAAATGCATTAATATTTCATTCTCGATACATCGTGACGCATAACTTGAAAGCTTAATTTTTTTGCTTATGTCATAGGTATTTATCGCTTTTATAAGTCCGATAGTGCCGATTGACACAAGATCATCTTGTTCACTCTGATTGCCGTAATATTTTTTTATAATGTGTGCCACAAGCCTTAAATTATGTTCAACAAGAATATTTCTCGCCTCTATATCCCCTTTTGCACTCCGCAAAAGATACTCGTGCTCCTCTTTTTCGGAAAGAGGTTTTGGGAAAGAGCCGTTTCCGCAGATATGAAGAATAAAAAAGCAAAGGTACTGCCCCAGAAAATTAATTAATTCAATCAAAAAATCACCCCTGACAATGCTTATAATCGGATTTATACCTAATTATAAGTATTCAGTCAGGAGTGTGATTTTGCTTGTACCCACCTAAATATCGTAAAAAATAATTTTTTTATTCTTAATTACAATTTCTTTGTTGCAAATTTCTTTTGCCGCCATTTTATGAGAAATCAAAATACAAGTTTTATCTTTGAGTGTTTTAAGATTTTTAAGCAGTTGAACTTCTGTTTCGGCGTCAAGTGCCGAGGTTGCCTCATCAAAAATAATAATCGGAGAATTACAGTAAACCGCTCTCGCAATCGCAATTCTTTGTATCTGACCCTCCGACAAGCCCTTTCCGTTCTCACCCACGACAGTATCAAGTCCATTTGGCAATCTGTTTATAAAATCATAAGCGCAGGCAATTTTCGCAGACTCAATAATTCTTTCGTCATCGGGATTATTCGACACAAATGCAATGTTATCTCTGATTGTACCCGAAAGCAGAAAATTACCTTGCGGTACATACGAAAACATACATCTTATATTTTTATCGACAAACACATTTTCTCCGTTTGAAAGTGAAAGATAAATCTCGCCTTTATCGGGTGAAATTACATTAAGCAAAAGCTTTGTAAGCGTACTTTTGCCTATTCCCGAAATTCCCGCAAGCAATGCAAAATCACCTTTTTTTAGCACAAGACTTGTATTTTCAAGCACATTTTCCCTGCCGTAGCTGAAAGTAATATTATCAAAAACTATTTTTTCTGTCTTATCATACAGCTTTTCGGTATCGATTGCAGAATTATTTACCACATCTTCATTATCGAGATTTTCAATATCCATAAGTCGCTCCGCACTTGCAAGAGCAGAATAATATGATGGCAAAATACTGCTGATACCACGAACAGGGCCTTGAATTTGCGACACAAGCGCAAGCATAGAAGTCAATACACCGTATGTAATGGTATGGTCGCTGATTGCAAAAGCACCCCAAATTAAAGCATACATATATCCGAGGGCAAATATAAAAGAAAATCCGGTTGTGGCAACTATAGAGATATAATTTCTTTTTCGTTTTATTTTAAAATTATTTTGTTGCAAATTCATAGCATTTTCAGATACCTTATTTTCAGCGCCAAAAACTTTTACCACAAGCAGACTTGAAAAAATCTCCTGAAAAAACGACCTTGTCTTACCGTCAGATTCCTGTACCGCCTTATGCAATGTTTTCATTTTTGACTTAAAAAGCAGCACAACAACAAACATCAGCGCACCGCCGAAAACAAAAACAAGGCTGAAAGTTTTATCAATAGCAAACAGTACAACAAAAACACCAACCAATTTTACGATAAAATACACCATATTCGGCACTATAGAAATAATCGAACTGACTAAAAACGACACATCGCTTGTTATTCTGTTAAGTAGTTCGCCAGTGTGTATGCTTGAAATCTCATTATATTTTTTTCTGATAATGTTATCGAAAATATCTTGTTTAATAGAAATTTCAAGTTTTGACGATACATTGAAAGTCAGCACCTTACTTATAATTCTTATGACAAGCTGTGCGATCGTAAGTGAAATAAGTATAATTGCGAAATACACAATTCCGCCGACATCAGAGTTAACCGCCGAATCCACAATACCCCTCGACAAAGTAGCGACCGCAACACCGAGATATGCCATTCCGCCGAAAATAACAGACATAATTATAATACCGAAAACCTGTGGTTTGGCTTTTTTTACTATCCACTTATTGGTTTCGGAATCAAGTATTTTTTTCAGCTTTTCCATAGCTATCTCCTGTCAGTTAAAAATTTTTCGCAAATTTCCGCCGATTCAATATTCATATTGCATTTTAGCAAATAGAAATAATTTTCCTTAATCAACTTATCAGCCGTATTTAACATATATCCCGCATATTCATCATCAAGAGAAAATTTAATCGTATTTTTATATATTCTTGAAAAAATACTGTTTTTGTCAAGGACTTCAATACTGTTCTCCTCTCCCCTTTCAAGAAAAATAATGCCGCCAAGTTTTGCACGGATATTTTTATTTATGCCCGTTCCACCGTCAAAAGGCGAACCGTATACATACCAATCATTGTCAATAAATCTGATAATCGGTTTATCATCATTGATTATCTGTACATTTTCAGCGCCGAATTTTTTTATCCACAGTTTTGTGTGCGTTGACTTGCCCACTCCCGAATCGGCAGAAAAAAGATACGCTTTGCCTTTATAAAGGATTGCAGACGAATGGAGAAATATTGCATTATATTTCAGAATTTTTTTATTGAAAGAATCGGCAAGAAAAATTGATTCCAAATTACCAAGTGTTAAGTGAGTATTTTTTTCTGCTCTTTTTCGTATATAATCCTCACGAATCGAAATTTTAATTTGAACAGGTTCATTGCCTGTATATAAATAATCTTCTGCGATACTTTCAAAGTAGCAAAACTTAGGTTTTATATCAGTTATAATATCAGCAATTTTGTAAATCGGCATAACATCACCAAATTTTATTATATAACAAAATCTAAAAATAAGCAAGAAAAAGCACAGGTGTTGCCACCTGTGCTTAAGTTTAATAATTTAGTTTTGACCGTGAGCGATAAATGTCTGAATTGCTGTAGCATCAATTATATCAATAATTCTGTCCTTGTTAAAGTCGGCAGCCTTAACAGCGTCATCTGTTAATACAGACTCACCTGCAATGTAACGCTGTAGAAGTGTTACATCATTAATATCTATCTTGCCGTCAAGATTAACATCACCGTACAAAGTTTTTTCGTCAAGTGCAACAAAGTTAATTCCGTTTTTTTCTGCATAAGTTTGAGCATAAGAATTTGTATAACCGAAAATTGTAAGTTTATCGCAATTCAAAAATGCTTTGTCAGAAATATTTTTAACTGTTTTCGGAATAACGACTTTTTCAAGAGAGGTACAGCCTGCAAATGAAAAATCCGAAATTGTACCGACAGAATTAGGAACGGTAAACTCTGTTAAAGAAGTGCAGTTCTGAAAAACCTGTCCGTTAATTACAGAAATATTAGAGCTGATGTTAATGTCAGTCAAAGAAGTACAACCCATAAATGAAGCGAAACCGATTTTATCAAGTGTACTCGGAATATTGACTGATTTTAAAGATGTACAGCCCGCAAACGAAAACTCGCCTATAGCGTCGATTGCCTTAGCGTTTGCAAATGATACAGATTCAATATCTTTATTATTCGTAAAAGCAGAATCGGCAATTTCCAATACGGTAAAGGAAGAAAGTTTGTTTGGAACTGACACATTTTTATCAGTGCCTGTATATCCGTAAATTCTGCAATTAAATTTGCTTATAGGTGAATATTTAAAACCGTTTTCTTCAAAATATGTAGCTGCGTTAGCAGATACAAAAGCTGACATTGTGAATATTAATACAAGCATAACACTTGCAATTCTTACGAATTTTTTAGTTTTCATAACAAATTACCATTCTACATCAGCACCATCAGTAGCAATAACATCAGGGTTGCTCTGTTTAATTCTTTGCAATTCAACATCATCATTCTCACTGTCAGCGAGAATATTCTCAAATGAGAATTTAGTTACTTCAACTTCAGGTGAAGAATAAAACTTTTTGTTTTTCATTCAAATACCTCCATAAGTATTTTAACGGCAAGGCAGATTTTACTCTGCCCTGCCAAAAATTCAAATCATCAAACTGTGGCGTCAGGACCTAAGTTGATGTTTGCTAAGTCAGAAGTAATATATGTAAGGTTACCGATATCATACATATTCATATAAACAGGATCACTTAAGTAAATCTTTCCTGAAACTGTATCATAAATATATGAGTAAACCTTCATAACATTCTGCTGTGATGTTTCACTGTTCTTGAATCTTAAATAATACTCAATTCTGTTCTTTACAGAAATATTAGAGTTATTAATCTCATATTTGTAAACATTTCTTTCAGCACCGTCCATTGTGTAAGTGCCTACCTTACCGTTTGCAGTTGCAGCCTTTACCAAATTGCCAATAGCATCTTTATTAGAAGTTGTTTCATAAGACTTGAGATCATTAATATCGTTATATTTTGCAACGACTTCAAAGGTAACTCCAACCTTGATATTAGCATTATTCTTGATGAGTTCCTGATCCTTATCAAAGCTGAGTGCAAAGTCTGTGTAGAGGTAATCGGTCTTAGTAGCACCTGTATTAAGTGTTTCGCCGTCACCCTTTACACCGTCGCCTGTTGTCCACTGGTTTCTGGTGTATTCAAGAAGTCTGATGCTTGCCTGCGACTCTTTGATTTCACTCTTTGCAAATCTGCCTGCATAAACAGGAACTATATAATAATCCTGATAGCTGATGTAGTTATATTCCTTAGAATATGACTTAGAAATAAGATTATCATAACCGCCAAGTTGTGTAAGAGCAGTTAATCTCTGTGACATATCCGCAGCAGGAGTACCTGACATATACTCTGCTACTGCTTTGCTGTACTGATCAGCCTTTTCTTTGTTATCAAAGATAGCCCAGAAACTGAAATCATATTTGGTAGTGCCGGAATAATTGAATTTTTCAGGGAATTCAGTTGTACCTGTCTTGTAGAGATAATCACCGTCCGAAGACATAGCTAATTCGCCATACTTAACTGTAGCAGGCTGTGTCCATTGACCAGCAACTGTCAAAGCATAAATTTTAAGATCAACAGTGGATGTGTTAGCCGATACTGTTGCAGTATAACCTTTAATATCCGCCGCATCCATATTCCACCTAATTTCTTCTCTGTAGTTTGAAACAAACGGAGCTTTCTTTGTGATGAATGCTTTGCTAAGCTGTTCTTTATCCTTAAGACCTGCAGCTACATTATCAGCCCACATTTGCTCTAACTCAATACCTGATACTTTATCCTTAATAACATAACTCTGTTCACCGTTAAGTCTTGTTTTATAAGTGTAAGTAATCTTGTATTCGAGTGGATTTGATGTGATATTTGAATAGAACGGAATGTTTGACTTTTTAAGTTTGTAAGAAACACTGCCGTCGGTGTTATCGATTTTTTCAAACAATGAGCTAATTGCACGCTCTACACTGTAAGTTTGCTCACCTGTGCCTGTTAATGTTGCATTATAATGATTAGGTGTGTTACCGCTGTAACCTTCATAGAAGTCTTCTACTGTATCGTTACCGTAAGGTACGGTTCTAAGTGTAAGACGAATGATATATGTGCTTGTATAAGTAACATATTTTGAAGGAATTACAAGGTTACCTGATGTTTCGTCAATAGAAGCCTTAACATTATTTGCGCTGTCTACGATGTCTGCTTTAATGAAAGTTTTGCCATCTGCAGAGCCTGTAAGCAATGTGTGTGAAAGTGTTAATGTGCCGCTTGGAGTATTAATGAAACGAGCAACATAAGTTGCGTTGTTTGTCATTGGGATGTCAGTATCGGACTCAGTAGTAATGAGTGAATAACCGCCGTCAGAGGTCTTAAGGTACCAGCCAAGGAAATAGTAATTAGCATTGGCGTCTGTTTGAGCATGAACACTAAAGTTACCGCCGTCGACTGCACCCTCACAAGTTGTCTTGCCGTTGTAATCGGCATTTGTAAAGTAAGCCTTAGCACGTGTTACAGTACCTACATTGCTGTTTGGTTCAAATTCGTCAACATTAAACTCAGAATTAACGTCTGCTCCGTACTCAATCTTAACATTAGCGGTAATTTTCTGAGCTTTCTGAGAGAAATACCAACGGCCGTCAGCACGAGTACCCTTATGATAACCGGCAAATTTTGACATTTCATAAGCAATCTTTACAGGTAATTTAGCATATGGCTTAAGTTTGTCATAAGCTGCCTGATAAGTAGAGTCAACCTTGCTCTCATCAATAAGGCTTGAACAGTTGATTGTAGTAATGTATTTACCGTCATGGTCATATACTGACCACTCGGTAGCATATGTACCAATATTTTCATTTTCCTTATAACCGTCAGATATTACCGTAAGATACTCGCTGTTATAATCATCAGTCCATTCTTTTGAAAGAAAATTTCCAAAGATGTCAACGATATTACCGGAGTAATCCTTAAGCGGTTCAAGTTCGTTCGGATTATAAGTAGATTTGGTTAAACCGTCCATAGACGGTTTATTATCTGTTGTAGTTCTGTAGCGGAAGTCGAAGATAATATTATCTACATCCGCAGTTTCAGAAAGTTTGTAGAAGTCATCATAGTCATAGGTCTGGCAGTTAGATTCACTTTTATCACTCTTATCCGAGAAGCTCTGTTTATGTATATCGTCCCAGAAATAGTTGTTCAATGTAATACCCTTAACAGTAAGTGTTTTATTACCGTTAAGGTACTTAGGAATCTGCATTGAATATTTACCACCCTCATATACCAAAGGCTGACCCGGATAACCGCCAAGCGCATTCTTTGTAAGAGAATTAAATTCGGCTTTTTCAAATTGTTCCTTTTCTTCGCCGTTTGCGTACCAAGCCTGAACAGCAACTGTGTTGCCCCACTTATCCTGTACTGTTTTGTCAAAGCCCTCTACATAGAAAGTTACTGTATCAGTATCATCAATGTAGTAGTAAATTGGTGTGATTTCTATTCTGCTGCCCTCAAAATCTTCAGGAATGGTATATTCACAAGTATATACACCGTCTGTGGTATCTGCCTGTGAAGCGTCGATAATACCGTATGAATAACCGTTGATTGAGAAAGCCTTTACAAAATATTTTTCTCTGTAGCCTTCGCCAATAGTAGTTGTAATCTTGAGTTTAGTACCGACATTTGCATATGCTGTATCGTAATAATCTTTTTTAGCATATTTAGTCAAATCAGTTGTATTTTCTGCTGTAAGTACAGTGTCTGCCATATCAGCATACTTCTGATATGTAGCTCTGATAGTACCGTCTTTAGCAAATACTTGAACCATTCCCTCTACACCACTTGTAGGAATTACCTCGTATGTATATGCATATGAGGTATCCTTGGCACTCTCCTGAATCTTTCCATCCTTATAGTAACCAAGATTAATCTTTACAGAAGAAACTGTATCACGTGATTCTCCCTTTACACTAAACCAGCCATAAACGTACTGAGCATAGACACCATTGTCAGTATATCCATATGTATTCTTATCAGCTAAGATACTATTGCCGTCGGTAGTAGTTACATATACTTTAGGATTATCTTTATTATAATTTGCAGTACCTCTGAATGAATTTTCACCTTTTAAAGTTGAAATCATAAACTTATAAGTCTTTGATGTATCAAAGCTGGTGTTTTCATTAAAAGAAGCATATACCTGATTATTTGAATCATAATAAAGATTTAAATGCTGTGTAAAGTTTGTAGGTATAACTTCATCTTTTGTTGTATAAATCAAGTAAAGATTCGGAATCAATGTACCGGTATTTTCTCCGGCTTTTGTAACCTTAGGAGCAACTGTGATTGCCTGTGCAGGCATTGAGAATGTAAATGTATAAGTATTGCCGCTTGTAGAAGTTGTTACTGTTGCACCGTCAACAGCAAGAGAAGCTGTGTAACCGTCGTTTACTGTAACAGTTACAGTTACATTTGTACCCTCTGCTAATGCAGTGTCTGTAGGATTAATACTTGAATCTACTACGCCCTCGCCTGTAGGAGCTGTGTATGTAACAGAGTATTTGGCATCTGTCTTTACCTTAAATGTAGCAGAAACAGTTACATTGCTTGCAGGCATTGTGTAAGTGCCGTCAGTGTTAGGCTCAATAACATTACCGTTTGCATCTTTTACAGTAACAGTATCAAGCACATAACCGTCATTCGGTGTGGCTTTTACTGTAAATGTCTTGCCTGCCGCAAGTGAGGTTTCAGAAGTAGTAACTGTACCGTTTGCGATATTTGAATCAACACTTACTTTGTATTTCTGTGTTGTTGGTTCTGTACTGATTGTTAATTTTTTACCAGTAGAATCTGTAGAATCTAATGTAATTGTGATATTAGATTCTTCTTTAGTTGTAATTTGAATATTGTGATACTTTTCGTCAAAATCAGAAACTGTACAATTTTCGTCTGTACATGTAACGGATTTAAAATCATTATAACCACACCAAGTGCTTGAGCCTTCTATGATTTTAAACTTATAAGTACCGGCAGCTTTTTTGTCATAAGTAATTGAATACTTTTCAGTTGTTTCATCATATGACATTTTATCATTTTCTTGTTCCGCTTTCCATGCTTCAGGACCATTAACAAGACTTGTTTCACCTGCAACATAATAAGGTGTAACTGTTATAGGTTGATCTCCTTCAGTAACAGTTAAATAGTTATTTTTTTGTTTTGAATTAACGGTAAATGTAACTTTACCTGTACCTGTGCTTGACACAGTATATTTCATAGGTTCGCCTTTTTTCCAAGTAAGTTGATACTCAGTACCGGCTACAACTGTGTCACCGTATGAATTCATAATTAAGGTACCATTTTCATAAGCATCGGTTCTAAACTCAACAGTTTGACCTTTATAAGCAGAAAGGTCATAAGTAATAGAACCGCCATCAGCACCACCGAATTGGATTTCATTCCACTCATTGAATGAGCCTCTTAAAACCCAATTGCTGATAGCCGCATTCGAAGTAACCATACCGACAAGCATAGTCGAAAGCATCATCATAACAGCAAGCACAATAGAAATCGACTGTTTGCCAATACGCTTGAAATTCGTTTTCATTTTTATTACCTCCATTAAAAAAATTGAAACATATGAGCCGAATAAGTCTGTACCGTCCGAGAGGGAAGTTTTGCTTTGACGGCGACCGCTTTTACCGACTGACCTTCGGTGAATTTGCTGTATTCGGCAGTCAGACCATATACTAACCCATAATTTTATTCTTTTATATTATAACATTTTTAGGTTTTTATTTCAATATTTTTTTGATGTTTTGTCGATTTTGACATTTCTTTATTAATTATATACAAAACAAATATATAATTATTGAGCAATAATAATATTTTAAATTACTTCAAAGAATTATAATTTTATAAATTTTTTATAACAAAAAATTTTTGCTGTCAATATGCATAATTTGCATTGGCTTTGCAGTTATTTATTATAACCGCACTTTTTTAGCAATATTTTTCACAATAAAGCATTATAACAAAAGAAAAAGCCTTGCCGAAATCGACAAGACTTTTTAAAATTATGGCGGAGAGAAGGGGATTCGAACCCCTGGTACGGTGATTACCGTACACATGATTTCCAATCATGCTCCTTCGGCCAGCTCGGACATCTCTCCAAAGACAATGCCTATTATATCAAATACGCAAAGGAAAATCAAGACTTTTTTTAAAATTAATAATACTTATTATTCGCTTTCCCTTAATACCTTGTTAATATAGTTAAGCACACGCTTTTTGTCTGCGCTCCACAAGGGGGCTGCAAGTATTTTTTTATCTCCGTCACCCGTAAGCCTGTGAATTACGGTGGTTTTTGGGATAACTCTAAGGCATTTTACAAGTATATCCGCATATCGCTCAAGCGACAGAACGGGCACATTGCCCTTTTCGTATTCATCGCATAAGTCGGTATCCTTTAATATGTGCAAAAGCTGTAACTTAATTCCGTCGGAACATTTGCCCGCATATTCAGCACTCTGCACTATCATATCTTCCGTTTCATTAGGCAAACCGATTATAATGTGCGTTATTACGCTTATGCCCTCCTTGTGCAGGCGCTTAACCGCATCATCATACACGCTTAAGTCATATCCACGGCGAATATAGTCTGCCGTGCTTTTATGAACTGTCTGCAAACCGAGTTCCACCCACACAGGCTTTATTTTATTAAGTCTTGAGAGCAAATTTACGGTTTTGTCAGGCAGGCAGTCGGGACGGGTAGCGACCGACAAAGCGACAATTTCATCGGGTTCTATAGCCTCGGTGAAAATTTTTTCAAGGTACTCAACGGGCGCATATGTATTTGTAAACGGCTGAAAGTAAGCAATAAATTTTTTACAATCGGTTTTTCTGCCGATTCTCTCTTTAGCCTCCCGAATTTGCTCGGTTATGCTGTGGTTTCTGTCGGCGGAAAATTCTCCCGAACCTCCCCTACTGCAAAAAATACACCCCCGTGTGTCTATTTTGCCGTCACGGTTAGGGCAAGTCATACCGCCGTCAAGAGAAATTTTATATACCTTTTCGCCAAAGGTGTTTTTTAAATATTCGTTTAGAGAATAATAATACATAACTGCCCCGTTTTCGGTAAAAAGCAAAATGACCGACTGTGTCGGTCATTGCAATGGTTAGAAAATTTAGAAGAGGAAAATCTATGAAAACTTCTTGTTAACTTTATTGTGCTTATATAATAATCTGCTTTTGTGACGATTATATGAATAGAAGTACAAAAAAATGTGAAACTTTGTGTGATTTTTTAAAAATCTTAATTACAGCTTAGAATACAGCTTGATATACTCAAGAAATTTTGCTGAAATTTCGTCTTCAAGTTTTTCAAATTCTTTGTCAATGCCGCCGTTAAAATATTGCTTGGTATGAATTTGCAATGCGAATTGTAAATATAAACATAGTTTATCTAAATAATTCCATATCAGAATTATATAAATCCTCTCTCGTAATATCGGCGTAAAATTCTTCGCCCGCAGCATTTTCCAAAGCCTTGATAATAAGGTTCGGATTTGCGTTGTCGGTACTGCCTGCGGAAAGTACAATTTCAAGCTCGGCAAAATCACATTTTTCCGATAAAGAATAATTTTTAATGCTTTTCTTTAAATCAACAGTCTTGTAACCCGACTTTGACTTCTTTTCAAGCATAATTTCTTCGCTTTCCAAAAGTTCTTTCAGTGCGGTATATACTTTATCAGAGTTAAGATTATCACTGCTGATTTTCATATTAAACCTTGCATACGCAATTTTTCCGGCTTTCATAATCGGCTCTGTAACCGCAAAAACCCTTATACCCTGCGGCAGGCAGGCATTAAGATTGTTGATTAATTCTTCATCGGAAATATCTTCAATCAATTTTATATCCATACACTCGTTAATTCCTCTGAATCCGAGTGAAAGCGGCAGAGGAAAAGTTGCGAACGGGTGCGGATTAAATCCCTCGGTATGCCATATCGGAGCTTTGCTCTTGTGCAATGCTCTTAACATACAACGGTTAAGGTCGAGGTGCGATATATAACGGCACTCGTTATCTTTCCTAAACCAAACTCTTGCGTTTTTCAAAGCACACACCCTCCCCGTATTTTGCCGCACCGCAGTTGTTGCACTTCAAACGGCAATGCGGTGTTGTTGTATTTTCATATGCTTTTTTACATTCTTTAATAAGATAATCCTTAGTTACGCCGTAGTCAAGGTGATCCCACGGAAATACCTCGTCAAACGAACGCTGACGGTTTGCGTAGAATGTCGGGTCAATGCCGCACTCTTCAAAAATATCAAGCCATTTCTGCAAGTCAAAGCAGTCGCCCCAACCGTCAAAATGAAAACCTTTTTCGCAGGCAATTTCCATTGCTTTACACAGCTTTCTGTCACCACGGGCAAATACCGCCTCAAGGTAACTTGTGTCGGCATCGTGGTAATTAAACTGAATCTTGCGGGTTGTAATGCTTTCTTTGATATGCTGTTGTTTAGCGTGCAAAGTAGGGATTGTGTCCTGTCCGTGCCACTGGAACGGCGTAAACGGTTTTGGCACAAATGATGACGCAGAAACTGTTACTCTTACACCCTTTCCCTTTGGCTTATTCGGGCAATTATAATAAGTATCGACTACAGCCTGTCCGAGGTCGGCAATTGCCTTTACATCGTCCATTGTTTCTGTAGGCAAACCAATCATAAAGTACAGTTTTACAGTAGTCCAACCGCCTGCAAAAGCTGTTGCGCAGGTCTGCATAAGCTCATCATGCTGAACATTTTTATTGATAACATCACGCATACGCTGACTTCCCGCCTCGGGCGCAAATGTAAGTCCGCTTTTACGCACTGTTTTGATTTTATTCATAATATTGTCGGTAAAACCGTCAACTCGCAATGACGGCAGAGAAATACTGACTTTTTCGTCCTTACTCCACTCATTGAGTTTTGTAAGCAACGGCACAATCTGTGTGTAGTCGCTTGAACTCAGCGAAGAAAGCGACACTTCGTCATAACCCGTATTCTCACACAATGCCCTGCACTGCTTATTGATAACTTCGGGAGATTTTTCTCTTACGGGGCGATAAATAAATCCTGCCTGACAAAAACGACAGCCACGAATACAGCCACGGAAAATCTCCTGCACCGCTCTGTCATGCACAATTTCCACAAGCGGAACTACGAAATTATCGGGATAATAGCTTTCGTCCATTTTCTTCATAAGGCGCTTGTGAACAACAGACGGAGCACCGTGCTTTGGAATATACCGCTTAATTGTGCCGTCCTCGTTGTACTCAACATCATAAAGCGACGGCACATACACGCCCTCTATCTGTGCACATTCAATGAGAAACTGTTCTCTTGACTTACCCTCTGCTCTGCACTTTCTGTAAAGCTCCATTACCTCAAGGTCAACCTCTTCGCCCTCACCTATGAAGAAAAGGTCGATAAAATCCGCAATCGGCTCGGGGTTGCAGGTGCAAGGGCCGCCTGCCACAACAATCTGCTTTAAACCCGTACGCTCACAGGATTTAATCGGCACACCCGAAAGCTTAAGCATATTGAGCACATTTGTAAAACTAAGCTCATACTGCAATGTAAAACCGATAAAATCAAAATCCGATACAGGGTCGCCGCTCTCAAGTGCATAAAGCGGAATATTATTTTTAATCATTTCTTCTTCCATATCAATCCACGGCGCAAAAACTCTTTCACACCATATATACGGAATTGAATTAAACAAACTGTATAGAATTTTCATTCCGAGATGCGACATTCCCACTTCGTAGGTATCAGGAAAGCAGAAAGCAAACCTCACATCAACATCTTTTTTATTTTTTACGACTGCGTTAAGCTCTCCGCCAACATATCTGCCCGGCTTTTGAACCTTTAGCAAAAGTTTTTCTACTTCCTTGCTGACCATTGTATTACCTCCGTCAGAAATACCTGTTATTTTTAAAAATTAATGAAAGTATGATATAACCGCATACAAACAACAGTGAAAAATTATAATCCGAATTAAAAAGTATTATAAATCCCAGCACCGCTATTGGGAATAATGCGATGAAAGTTATGATATTTACTGCCTTTTCCGCCGTATGACCCGTAAATCTGCGGCTAAGCAAAATATACAATAGCTGCCCGCCGTCAAACGACATTACAGGCAGTAAATTTAAAAGACAGAGCGACAGATTTACATAAGCAAATTTTAATAAATCTGTTTCACTAAATAAGTATATCAGAAAAATAATAATAAAACAAATAAAATTAGCAAACGGTCCGAAAAAAACTATAAGAAAATTCTGTAAATCACCTCTTTGCTGTCGGCTTTCGTCATTTATTGCAATTTCAAACAAAGAAATGCTGATTTTCTTCGGTTTGCTGCCGAAAATCAGCATCATTAAAAGATGCCCCGATTCGTGAATGACCACCGCAAAACTGCACATTACAAATCCGCCGAATATATCAAATATAATACAAACGGCAATCAGGCAGAGCAATGTGTATGAAACACTGAATTTAATATTGAACAGTTCAAACTTCATCGTCTGTCGCTGTACCGAAAATTTCGGATAAATTGTAATCGTCGGGAGTATTTTCGGCTATAATTGATTTGTTAAGTTCGCCGTAATACCATTGACGGGCAGCAGTGTAAAAATCGCCGCCGACAGTTTTTATAACAAACGCAGCCAAAGCAAGCAATAAACATATTATAAGCTGCATCGTAACAAGGACTTGCGTATTGTGAGATTTTTTACGCTTTTGCGGCGGTAATTCTGTATTTTGAGGGCTTTCCTCTTCCGTTTCCGTATGCGCAGGAGTTGAATATTCGGGGCAAGAGGCACTCTGCCAACCGTCATCGTATGTAATTTCATTTGTAAAATTTTCTTCTGTCAAAACAACCACCTCAATGCAATATATGCACTGAGGTGGACAAAATTAACCTAACTTTTTAAAATCGCCTTTAACAAGATTTATAAAGAAACAAATTGCAATAGTAAGCGAGAAAATCTCGGCAATCGGGAATGCGTACCAAACTGCTCCGATTCCCCAAATTCTTGAGAAAATAAACGCAATCGGTAAAATAAGCACAAGCTGACGGGCAAAAGACATAATAAGACTTCTGATTCCCTTGCCGACTGCCTGGAACAAGGTGGTAAAGATAATACCCGCTGCGGCAGGAATAAAGCAAAGACTTATAATTCGGAACGCAGGCACGCCGATCTTCATAAGTTCCTCTGTGCCGCCGAACATTGAAATAAGCTGTTCCGGGATTATCCACATTGCCAATGTGCCTAAAGTCATAATAATTACGCCAATTATAATACCACGCTTGAGTGCGGAATATACACGCTTGCGGTTTCTTGCGCCGTAGTTGTAACCGATAATCGGCATAACGCCCTGGTTAAGTCCAAAGCAAGGCATAAACACAAAGCTCTGCAATTTATAATAAACACCGAGAACCGTTACCGAAGCCTCGGAAGCGGCAAGAATACCGTTAAGTCCGACAATCATAATCGAACCTATCGACTGCATAATAATAGACGGGAAACCAACGGCATATATATTTTTTACAGTCTTCATACTGAATTTAAATTTTCTGAATGTAATTTTAATTAAATGAGATTTCAAGAAAATTATCAGAAGTGCAAAAATCATACTGCAAAACTGACCGAATACCGTTGCAACAGCTGCTCCTGTAACACCGAGTTCTGGGAACGGACCTATACCGAAAATCAAGAGCGGGTCAAAAATAATATTAATTACCGCTCCCGTGAGCTGAAACAACATTGGAAAAATCATATTGCCCGTAGCCTGCAAAGTTTTTTCGATTGTAACTTCTATAATCGTAAAGAGCGAAAAGCAGAGAACCACTGTAAGGTACTGTGTACCGTATTCTATGATATTTTCGTTGGTTGTATAAAGCATCATAAAAGGTCTTGAAATCACAATACCGAGGACAAGAAATATTGCGTAGCTGAAAAAACTTAACAGCAGACCGTGGGTTGCAACCTCGTTTGCCTCTTTAAAATTCTTTTCGCCAAATCGTCTTGAAACAAGCGAGTTAATACCGACGCCCGTACCGACCGCTACAGCAATCAAAAGCATCTGCAACGGATAAGCAAGTGAAGTGGCATTAAGTCCTTCCTGACTGTACTGTCCGATAAAAATACTGTCAACTACATTATACATTGCCATAATTGTCATTGAAAAAATTGCAGGCAACGACATAGTAAGTATCAGTTTTGTCATGGGCATAATGCCCATTTTGTTTTCTTTTACATTTTCCATTCGTTTCTGTTTCCTTTCCTAATCTTAAATATTCATTTATTTTCACTTTTAGCGATAAAACGCTTTTTGTATATCAAAAAAATAAAAAGCATTATTAATGTGCCGAAAATCACACCCGAAAAGTCGAGCAGTACATCTGTAATCATTCCCGCTCTGCCCTCTACATTAAGTTGTATGGTTTCGTCACAGACCGCAGTCGCAAGTCCGCAAAACATTACATTTATATAGTATTTATACGGTTTCAGTTTGTCAAAAGCAAATGCGCATGACATAAGCATTGCTCCTATTGCCGTATATTCACAGAAATGAGCGGATTTTCTCACTATATGGTCAGTAAGTTCGGGAGTAAAACCTAAAAAGTCTAAAATTTTCTGCAAAAATTCAAGTACATTTCCGCTTTCTTCCGATGATATATCAGCAGGCATCGAGGAATGAATAAATGCAAATGCCACAAGAGCTATCGTTATTATAATTAAAATTGCTTTGGCTTTTTTGCCGCAACTGTATGTAGCCATTTTTAGTCACCTCATATTATTTTACACAAATCTGCATAATATGTCAATCGACAAATAAAGGAATGGTTATATTTTAAATGTATGTTAAAATTTTGCGTAAAAGCTGTAGTTTTTTAGATAAAAAATAAATTGCAATATATATCGGTATCTGTTATACTATTTTAGTACCTTTATTTTGAAAGGAGTATTGTTTTGTTAAACTATATCTTGGTATTTTTGATTGCTATGGTTCCTCTTATTGAGCTGAGAGGTGCCGTTCCGTTCGGTGTAGGAATGCAGCTTGATTTATTCTGGGTGTATGTCCTCGCTATCTTAGGTAATATGTTGCCCGTACCTTTTATATATTTCTTTGCAAGAAAAATTCTTGTATGGGGCAGCGACAAAAAATTTATAGGTAAATTCTTTAAATTCTGCCTTGAAAAGGGTGAAAAGGGCGGTAAAAAATTGCAGGCAAAGGCAGGCAGAGGCTTATTCTTCGCTTTACTTTTATTCGTAGGTATTCCTCTCCCCGGTACAGGCGCCTGGACAGGTACACTTGCGGCAAGTATGCTCGATATGGACTTTAAGTCAAGCGTAATTGCAGTAATGCTCGGTGTAATTCTTGCAGGTATAATTATGGGACTTGCAAGTATGGGCTTATTCGGCGGATTAAGCGCAATTTTTGCTCCAAAATAAAAACCGACGGGCAGCTTTGGCTGCCCTGTTTTTTAGGATGATAACTTTGAAAAATACAAATTATGATATAATAACGGTCGGTGCGGGTGCTGCGGGACTTGCGGCGGCTATATCGGCAAAACGAAATAACAGAGATTTAAAAATAGCAATTCTTGAGGCTCAAAGCAAAGCAGGCAAAAAAATTCTTGTTACAGGCAACGGCCGCTGTAATCTGACAAATACCAATGTCAGTAAAGAATTTTATCACGGCAGTTTTGATGTTTCTAAAATCTTAAACAGATTTTCCGCAGAAAAACTTATAAATTTCTTTTCAACCTTAGGTCTTGTATGCGACACAGAAACAAACGGACTTGTTTATCCTCATTCAAGACAAGCAAGTGCCGTGCTTGATGTTTTGCTTATGGAAATTAAAAGGCTGAAAATCGAAATCATATGCGACTGCAAAGTTGAACTTATCCGTAAAAAAGGCGAATTTTTCAATATCAAAACCTCGAACGGAGAATACACAGCCAAAAAAGTAGTTATGTCATGCGGCGGAAAGGCCTTTCCTACAGCAGGCGGCACAGGGCTCGGACTTGATGTTATAAAAAATCTCGGTCATAAAATCACGCCGTTATTCCCTGCCCTCTGTCCTATTCAGGTCAAAAGCGATTTTATGAAAAGTCTTAAAGGAATCCGTGCTAAAGCGGAAGTTACTCTTTATGACGGCGAAAAAGCAATAAAAAGCGAAATCGGCGAAGTGCAGTTTACGGATAATGCACTTTCGGGAATTTGTGTGTTCAATCTCACAACTCTTTTACCCAAAACCAAAAATCCGATTATTTCCGTAAATCTTACAAAAGATTATTCGTATATAGAATTATTAAATTTACTTTATGACAGAAAAAAGCTGTTTGCAAATGAACCGCTCGAAGAATTTTTCACTGGTCTTTTTCATAAAAAAATAGGAACAGCACTTATTAAAAGCATTACAAACAAAGCATTGACAGAAAGCTGTAAAAAGTTAAGCGACAAAGAACTAAAATCACTTGCGAATTTAATTCAAAATTGGAAATTTGAATGTAAACAATGCAAAGATTTTTCAAAAGCGCAGGTAATGCTCGGCGGCGTAAACGGAAACGAAGTAAACGGCTATACATTTGAAAGCAAAGTTGTAAAAAATCTATACATCTGCGGCGAAGCACTCGATGTGTGCGGAGATTGCGGCGGATTTAACCTGCATTTTGCTTTTGCAAGTGGTATTATAACAGGAGAAAACCTATGATAAGAATAAGCAATATACATTTACCTCTTGACTACACAAGCGAAACCGTCTTAAATAAAGCGGCAAAACTTATTAATGTAGATAAAAAGTTTTTTAAAAGCTGTACGATTTTCAGACGCTCGATTGACGCAAGAAAAAAGGATAATATATTTTTTCTTGCAACCGTTGACGCAGAACTTTTTGTAAATGAAGAAAAGATATGCAAAAAATTTAAAAATGCCGAAATCGCAGAAAAATATGAATATAATGTTGAAAAATTCAGAGGTACGGTCAGCCCTGTGGTAGTCGGAGCAGGCCCTGCAGGATTATTTGCCGCACTTATACTTGCACAGAGCGGTGCAAATCCGATTTTAATCGAGCGTGGCAGAGATGTAGATACCCGAACGGAAGATGTACATAACTTTTGGAAAAGCGGTATTCTTGACACAACAAGCAATGTACAATTCGGCGAAGGCGGTGCCGGAGCTTTTTCTGACGGCAAACTTACCACAGGCACTAAAGACACCCGTCAGCGCAAGGTACTTATTGAATTTGTAAAACACGGAGCACCTGACGAAATTCTTTACAATGCAAAGCCGCATATCGGAACGGACAAATTAAGACCGACAGTTAAAAGCATAAGAAATGAAATTATCCGCCTCGGCGGAAAAGTTATGTTTGAAACAAAGCTTATCGGATTTTCAGCAAAAGGCAATTCTGTTACAGGTGCGGAAATTGAGCATAACGGAACTAAACAAACCATTGATACCAATGCAATTATCCTTGCAATCGGACACAGCGCCAGAGATACTTTTGAAATGTTAAATGAAAAAGCTATTCCGATTGAGGCAAAAGCATTTTCTGTCGGTGCAAGAATTGAGCATCACAGAGAAATGATTGATAAATCACAGTACGGCAGATTTGCAGGCAACAAAGCGCTTGGCGCAGCAAGCTATAAGACAAATGTTCACCTTGAAAACGGCAGAGGCGTATATACATTTTGTATGTGCCCGGGCGGAAAAGTTGTAAATGCCTCAAGCGAAGAAAACCGACTTTGCACAAACGGAATGAGTGAATTTGCAAGAAATGAAGAAAATTCAAATGCCGCCTTACTTGTCGGGATTACACCTGCCGACTATCAATCGGAAAATCCGCTTGCAGGAATGTATTTTCAGCGTGAACTTGAGCATAAAGCATTTGTCGCCGGAGGAGAAAACTTTAATGCTCCGGTTCAGCGTGTATGCGACTTTATTGAAAATAAGGCAAGTACAAAAATCGGTGATGTAAAACCGTCTGTAGGTCCCGACTTTACACCGACCAACCTTAATAAATGTCTGCCTGATTTTATAACAAACTCAATGCGACAGGCAATAGTGCAAATGGATAAAAAATTACACGGTTTTTCATACGGTGACGCTGTGCTGACAGGTGTTGAAACCCGCAGTTCATCGCCAATCAGAATTATGAGAAACAACAATTTACAAAGTATTTCGGTAGCAGGACTTTATCCGTGCGGAGAGGGCGCAGGCTACGCAGGCGGAATTATATCTGCCGCTGTCGACGGAATTAAATGTGCGGAGAAGATTATAGAAAATTCCATATCGGAATAAAAGCAAAATTACAGCAAGCAAAAAGTGCAGTTCATACGAGCTGCACTTCTTTTGTTTATAAGGTATATGATAAGGTATATGAATATTTAATTTTGAGCTGTAATATACATCTGAAGCTCAGTTACATCTAATACTGTAAGCTGACCGTCACCGTTGAGATCGAGTGCCTCAAGTACCGCCTTGTCGCTTTCATCTATTATAGGCATACCGTCATCATTTTTAGAACCCGCAATATGTAACTGCATAGATGTAACATCGGAAACATTTACAATCCCGTCACCATTTGCATCACCCTTGAGCACTTTTTTGCCATCAATAGCCACAAATTTCAGCTTGTTGCTATCGGTGTAAGAGTTTACATAACTCTGTGCATACGAACCTTCGTAGCCATAAATTGTAATGTCTGAGTTAAGGAGGAAGAATAATCTATCGCCAATTGAGGTTACGCTCTTAGGAATAGTTACACTTTTAAGATTGTAGCACTCTGTAAAGGCATACTCTTCAATAGTTGAAACACCGTCCGGAATTACTACGCTTTCAAGGCTTGTGCAACCCCAAAAAGCACAACCCTTAATGTATGTAAGAGTTTTGGGAAGAGTGATGCTTTTCAAATTTGTTTTATTATAAAACGCACCACGAGCAAGCATAGTTACGGTTTTGCCGTCAATCTGTTCCGGAATAACTACATCGGTATCACTGCCAAGGTATTCCCAAAAAATAATTGACTTGCCATCAATGTTCTCATAACGGTAGTCGCCGCTTGTTACAACAGAATGCACAGCATCTCTGCTCTGCGAAACCTTTGGTACATTTACTTCGACTGCGTTTGCAGTGAAAGGTATTGCAGAAAATGCGGAAGCAAGCATTGCGGTAACAATTATAGCTGTAATAGCTTTTTTAAATTTTTTCATTTTATAACCCCTAACTAATATATTTATATTTCTATGTTATCACTGCAAAAATGCTTTGTCAATAAAATGAATAAATTTTAACACTGATTTTCACATATTATAAAAAGTAATCACAGCAATTTTTATATAAAAGCGAGAACATTTGTCAAAATATTGATTTTGTCGTTTTACAAGCATATAATTAATTAGGATTTTAATTATTAGAATTTTAACTATAGAGGTGTAGTATGAAAGAATCAATACATTATCTGCTAATGGCAGATCATTTTTTAGTTCAAAAGGCACTGCTTGCAAGTATAAAGGATTCGGGTCTTACTCCGGGACAGCCAAAAATACTCGACTATCTGCAAAATCATAACGGCTGCGTGCAAAAAGACATTGCTAAAGGCTGCCATATTGAGCCGGCATCAATTACAGTTATTCTCAAAGGAATGGAAACTAAAGGCTATATTGAAAGAAAAATGCTCAACGGTGACCGCCGCTCCCTGTATGTATTCCTGACTGACAAAGGCAAAGAATACATTGATTATCTAAACAGAAAATTTAAAAAAATTGAAAATGCAGCTCTTAAAAATTTTAATGAAGATGAAAAGCAAAAATTTAACGATTTATTAATGCGTGTCTATGAAAATATGCTTGAATATGATAAGGAGGAAAAACAACAATGAATTTAAAAAATATGAAAATCAGACTACCGATGTACCTTGTAGGTTTATTTATAATGACAATAGGTATAGCAATTTCCGTTAAATCGAACCTCGGTGTATCGCCTGTAAGTTCTATCCCCTACACTATGACCTGTATATGGGGAATTGAAATGGGAAAGGCTACCATACTTTTTCATATTGTATTGGTATTAATACAATTAATTATTCTCAGAAAGAATTTTAAACTGATCAGCTTATTACAGATTCCCGTAGGCGTTGTTTTCGGTTATTTCACAACATTCTGTAATTATCTTGTAAGCTTCTTCCCCACTCCCGACAATATCGTAATAAGAATTATTATGGTACTCATCAGTGCCGCAATTGTTGCTATCGGTATTTTCCTTTACTTGCCTACCGATGTTATCCCGCTTGCGGGCGAAGGCGTTATGAGTGCGGTTTCGCAAGTAACTAAGATTGAATTTTCAAAGGTAAAAATGGCATTTGACATAACAATGGTTATTATATCAGGTGTATCTTGCCTTATTTTTATCCACAATCTCGGCAGTGTGGGAATCGGCACAGTAATTGCCGCTTTTCTTGTAGGATTTATTCTCGGTATAATAAATAAAGTGTTCGGAAAATACAGAGATAAACTCTTAGGCAAAACCAAAATTGCAGATGATACCGCTGAAACAGATGACAAACCTACTTATGTAATCTCCATTTCAAGAGAATACGGCAGCGGAGGCAGAGCAATAGGAAAAATTCTTGCCGAAAAACTCGGATACAAATATTATGACACCGAACTTATAAAACTTGTAATGCAGGAAAGCGGATATTCACCTGAATACATAGAACACAACGAGCAAACTCTTGACAAATCAGCGCTTAACGACTTTTTTGAATGGTACCAGCAAAACAACGGTGATACTGTTCCTAATATCAACAGCTTGTTCAAAAAAGAAGAATCGGTTATTAAGCACCTTGCCAAAACCGAAAACTGTGTAATTGTCGGCAGACTTGCAAACTATATTTTAAGAAACAAAAAACATATTTACAATGTATTTATAACCGCAGATGAAGAAAGTGAAATTGAAAAAGTAAAAGAAAGAGATCACCTTTCACATGAAAATGCCGCCAAGCAAGTAAGAAAAGTAAACCGAGAACGCTCTGCGCACTGCAAATACTTTACGAATACAGATTGGGGCAATGCAAAAAATTACAATCTGACTATAAAATCAAATGACTTCGGTTATGAAAAAACAGCGGATTTAATCGAAATACTTTTCAAACAAAAATTTTCGTTATGATTCTTTAGGTCGATTTTCAGATTAGAAAATTATTAATACAAACTTCAAATCAAAACATAATTCACCTTAACTTTAATGAAACAAGCTAAAAGACAGACAGTAAAAACTGCCTGCCTTTTTCTTTGTCAGCCGTTACAGCCACACTCAAAATTACATTTTTCTCTTTCTTCAGGTCTTGCATTCGGCGGGAAGAATGATTCGTTAGGGAAATCTACCCTGCTGAATACTTCGCACGGGTCGTCACTTTCAGGCTTACATTCCTTGCGAGGAATACAAAAATCATATGACGGAATCATAATCTGTACATTTCTCTCAAGCTGTGTAATTGTAAAAATACCGATAGTGGCACTTACGCTTGCATCTCCGGTCACAGCAAAATCGTCACCAAAGTATGTTATTACACATTCAGGTATAGGAGCACAAGGAAGCTGCGGAACACAGCCTTTTATAAGTCGTGCCGAAAGAGCCATAGGTTCGGAAATTTGTACTGTTGCATTTGGTAAAAACTCCGTGCAACCGCATGATGTAACAGGTTGAGAGCAAACTACACAACTGTCGCTCGAAAAACTCTTTGAATTTGATTCACTGCCGTAAAGAACTGACCTTTTACCGTAAATTGCAAGTCCGTTTACCCGTGACGGAATTGTTGAACCGCAGGTATATGCCTCAAGAGAAATATCAAAATAGAATGTAACATCAACCGCATAACAGCCACGATGAAAAGCGATTGATTCAACGCTTACATCGGCGGTTATAACGCTTGCCTTGCAGATTTTTACAGATGATGCGTTATTGATAACAGTTTGACTGCAAGGTGTAAAATAAACCGCAAGATTGCTAAGGCAATCCTTTGAGCCGCAGCTGTCATAAATACGGCTTGCGTTTATGCAGACAGCGTCTGTGCATTTGTTTTCGGTAAGCGGTTCGTTGCCCGACTGCCGTGGTACTGTGCCGTATGATACATCTGGCATAAAAATTAACCCCCATAAAATGTATTAACAGGCTTACGCTCTGTAACAATACATTTTATGAAGGTTATACTTAATTGTGAATATTGAGTTGATTTATTTTAAATAAGGCTTTAAAATTTCATCAAGGTTTTTGTTTACAGCTTTCGGATTTGACTGCGTATAATTTGAAAAAGCGATGAATACTTTGCTCTGGTCCTGCGCAAATACAATTCTTGCATTAAATCTGTAGAATGCTGCGTCACAATAATAATTACCGCAATCGTCAACATACAAACCGTACGCAAAACTTGATTTATAAGGAGTGAACATTTCTTCTTTGGATTTTGCAGACAACAATTCACTTCCCGTAATAGCGTCTGTCCATTTAAGCAAATCACTCAAATTGGAGATAAGACCCGTAGAAGAATACGCAACACCCGGATAAATATTCCACTCATCGTCAAAAATATCCTGATAACCTGTAGCGAGTTGGTCTGTGCTCTCAAAGGTTGTCGAAGTCATTTCGAGCGGCTCAAAAATATTTTCTTTCAAAAATTCCTCATAGCTTTTTCCGCTTACCTTTTCGATTATGTCACCGAGAATAAAATAATCGGAATTTGAATAGCTGTAATTTTCTTCATCATTATCAATTTCTTGTGACAATATCCATTTTAAAATAACAGAATGATTATCTTTAGCAGAATTATTCTCTGAAATATCGTACTGCGGAGCATTTGCACGCACGCTTTCTTCAGATTTGCCGAGATAATCCGGCAAGCCTGTTGTCATTGTAAGCAAATTACGGATAGTTATATCCGAACCGTACTTATAATCGGGATAATACTTGTCAAGCGTATCATCTGTGCTCAGCTTATCCTGCTCCTGTAAAATCATAACAGCCGCAGCGGTAAACTGCTTTGTAAGCGAACCTATGTAGTAATTTGTATTGAGTGAATTATATGTATGCGAACCCTTGTCGGCATAGCCGTTATTGCCTATATATTCAAAATCATTTCCGAGTTTATAATATACAGTTCCTCTGAATTTACTTGCAACAAGTGTATTATCGAACTTAGCTGTTATGCTGTCGGTATCTTGTTTTAATTTTGTAAAATTATATGCAGGATTAGTAGGTACTTCATCAGCAGTTGCAGGCGCAGCGGTAAGTCCCTGCATCGATGCACCTGTAGAATTTGTAGTCTGCGGTGCTGTTGTAGCCGAAGATTCCGAATCATTGTCACAGCCTGTAAATGCAACTGCGGAACACGCCGCCATAGCTACGCACATTAATGATTTTGCTAAAGCCTTCAAAAAATCACCTCATCAGATTTTTTCCATTTTACTGAAATTAGCCATAAGAGTTTTTGTGCCTGCCTTATCAAAAGCAACTTCAAGCATTGTGTCGTTGCCCATTTTTTCGGTTTTCATAATCATACCTTTGCCAAATACCTTATGGAATACACAATCTCCTTTTTTGTAAACAGTACCCGATTTAACGGCAGGTTTAGTAAATGTATTAAAACTTTTGTTAGGTGTGAATTTCGAACCGGCACCGATACTGATATGACTTGAGGATGCGGAAAAACCGTTTGTTGACGCAAAAGTCTTTTTCTCGCCTGTATAATTAAGTAATTCGGGCGGGATTTCATTTACAAAGCGTGATACTTTGTTATAGCTTGTATGACCCATCAACATTCTTGACTTTGCCTTGGTAATGTAGAGCTTTTCTTTTGCTCTTGTAATACCTACATAAGCAAGTCTGCGTTCCTCGTTAAGTTCATCGGGATTCATCATTGTTGCAATTGACGGGAACACACCTTCTTCAAGACCTGCAATGAAAACTACGGGAAATTCAAGTCCTTTTGCGCTGTGCAATGTCATCATTACTGATGAATCCGCTTCTGCATCATAGTTATCAATATCTGTCTGCAATGAAATTTCCTCAAGGAAGTTTGAAAGTGACGCTTCTTCTGCGTAATCCTCTTCAAATTTGATAATATTTGAAGAAAGCTCTTCGATGTTCTCAATTCTTACATCGGGGTTGTCTTTCTCTGTTTTTAAATATTTTTCGTAATCTGTATGTTCGAGAATGAGATTGTATAATTCTGCAAGAGAATAATCTCCGCTTTGTTCAGCCTCCATAAGACCGTCAATAAGCGCAACAAAACTCTTTAACTTTGTTGCGGCTCTTGAAAGCTGTGGATATACATCTGCATCTTTAATTACGGAATATATGCTTTCGCCGAGTCCTGCGGCAATTTCAGAGGCTTTTTCAAGTGTAGTTGCGCCAATACCACGCTTTGGCACATTAATAATTCTGCCCAGTCTGACATCGTCGTGCGGATTATTAATAACCTGAAGATATGCAACCATATCTCTGATTTCTTCTCTGTCATAGAATCGTCTGCCGCCGATTACACGGTGCGGAATACCGCTTCTTGACAAAGCCTGCTCAATTGAGTTTGACTGTGCATTCATTCTGTAAAGAATTGCAAAATCAGAGAATTTTCTGCCATCGGCAACACCGTCAAGTATAGTTTTTGCAATAAATTGAGCCTCGTCACGCTCGGAATCGGAAGTATGCACCTCAATTTTATCGCCAACGGCATTTTCAGTCCACAAAGTTTTGCCCTTACGCATTGTGTTGTTAGAAATAACACCGTTTGCCGCATTAAGAATATTCTGTGTACTGCGGTAATTCTGCTCAAGTCTTATCATCTTAGCGCCTTTAAAGGTGTTTTCAAAAGAAAGGATATTTTCAATTGTAGCACCTCTGAATTTGTAAATACTCTGGTCGTCATCACCCACAACGCAGATGTTGCCGTATTTTGCGGCGAGCATACTTACAAATTTATACTGCACCTTGTTTGTATCCTGATACTCATCAACCATTATGTATTTAAACTGATTTTGATAGAATTCGAGTATATCGGGACAATTTTGAAAAAGCTCAACAGTCTTGCAGAGCATATCGTCAAAGTCCATTGCATCTGCGGTTTTTAGTCTTGACTGGTAAATTTCATATACTTTTGCCACGGACTGCTTGAGGTTATCGTAACCTGCTCTTTTGAGCATTTCCTGCGGGGTAAGCATTTCGTCCTTGGCTTTTGAAATTTCATTGAGCACTCTTTTTACCGGCAACATTTTTTCGTCATAATTAAGCTGTTTTAAAATATCTTTTACAAGTTTTTTCTGATCGTCAGTACCGTAAACGGTAAAATGACTTGTAAAACCGATTCTGTCGCCGTATCTTCTTAAAATTCTCGCACAGGTAGAGTGAAATGTAGCCGCCCAAATATCCGAACCGCCTTCCGGAACAGCGTTGCAGATTCTCTCTTTAAGCTCCCCTGCCGCCTTATTGGTAAAGGTAATTGCAAGTATCTGCCACGGTTTGCAAAGTTCAGACTGCAAAATATACGCAATTCTGTTTACAAGAACGGTTGTTTTGCCCGAACCTGCACCCGCAAGTATAAGCAAAGGGCCTTCTGTGCAAAATACAGCCTGCTGCTGCATATTATTCATATGTGAAAACTGTTTTTTTAATTCTGATTGTACCATAGCAATATTCCCGTTAAAAGTTTAATAACACAGAAAACGGGCGAACTGCGTCCGCCCGTATAATCTGACGATTTTATTTTATGTAGCCGTAGAATGTTTCAAGAATTTCAGGACCCTGGTCTGCAACAATCATTGTAACATAGTTGCCGTCCTGTGTAACCTTGCAAGCCTCAACCATAGGAAGTTTTTTGGCATTGTAGCCTGAATACTGTGTAACAATTGAAGTGTATGTCTTAGAAAGCGCATCGTTTACTCTTGATGCAGCGTCAGCATCAACAGCCTCAACAAGTACGATTTCAACTCTTGAATTGCTGTCTGAATTGATTTCTGCCGCAAACTGCTTAACATCTTCTGTGTCGATGCTGTAATATTTTTTAAGATCATTAGAATCTGTAAGCTCTTTTAAGTCCAATGAATACTTAGAGTTGATGTCAGAAAGAACTGTTTTTAAATCAACCTCTTTGCTGCCTGAACAACCTGCGAGCGCAGTAAGACAAAGTACAAATATTGTTACCAAAGAAACTACCTTTTTCATAATTAACCTCCAAAAATGTCTTATAAAAAAATTACGCCGAATCAGTGTGACCCGGCGTATTCAGATGGTCGAGGTGACAAGATTCGAACTTGCGACCCCATCGTCCCGAACGATGTGCGCTACCAAACTGCGCTACACCTCGATAAAAACAGCCCCGATTACTCGGGGCTTTTAATGGCTGAGGAATAGGGATTCGAACCCCAACAAACAGAGTCAGAGTCTGTCGTGCTACCGTTACACCATTCCTCAATGTTTATTGCTCATTGCTGCAAGCCGTGCAATCAACGATATATATTATATATTATGAAGTGCGTTTTGTCAACACTTTTTTGAAATTTTTTAAAACTTTTTAGAAGTTTTAAACTTTCGTTCAGCATTGATATGTTGCTTACTGTCACGCAATCAACAATAGCTATTATATAGCAGAACGTGTGTTTTGTCAACATCTTTTTTCAATTTTTTCTAAAATTTGAAAAATACAAAAAATACGAAATTTTAACTAAAACTTTTTTTGAGTCTTATATCATCACCGACAAAATTAAGCCTTACACCCTCTCCGTATATTCTTGAAATAAATCTTGAAGTATAAGTTTTTTCAAGTTCTGTTATCGAAAGGTTTGTGTTTATTATCAAAGGCTTTCTCAAAAGCATTCTTGAATTACACAAATTATAAAACTGTGTATTTGAAAAAGTATTTGAAAACTCTGTGCCTAAATCATCAATAATTAGTAAATCGCACTTTGTGAGCATTTCAAAATATTCGGAATCGTTGGACTCTTTGGAAAAATGCATATTGCTAAGCGTTGACATAAGCATAGGTGCAGACACATAGATTACACCGAAACCACGCCTTGTAACCTCATTGGCAATAGCGAGCGAAAGGTGGGTTTTGCCAAGACCTGTGCCGCCTCTCATAAGTATAGTCTTTGACTCGGGCGTAAAAGTCCTTGCGTACTGTACGCAATAATTATAAATTTTTTGCATTTTATCAAAAGGTGATACTCCGCTCTCCTTATCAACCTCATGACTGTACATATTAAGGTCAAAACTCTCAAAAGTGGAAAGTCTTAAAGGCGCAGTACGGTTAAGCTCCTCGCACGCAGTGGCTACAAGCAGTCTTTTAAAACAAGGGCAATACACTGTTCTTCCGTCTTTTTCTATATATCCCGTATCTTTGCAGTATTTACAGTTGTAATGCGGTTCAAAGCAATTTTCTTCATAGCCGTTTTCTTTAAGCAGCTTTTTGACTTCATTTTGCATAGAAAGACTTTTGGCACGCAAATCCTGCGTGGCAGACTTTACATCTCCGCCGTTTAAAACCGCACGAACCGCAAGTATTCCGCATGAAGATATTTCTTTTTCAAGCTCCTCTATTCTCGGAACTCTTCTGTAAACCTCTTCACGAACCTGCTCCGCTCTTCTCTCGGCTTTGGTGCGCCTTTCTTCCATTTTTGCTTTTGTCGCTCTGTAAATTTCTTTACTGTATCCCATTTATATCACCACACTAAATACTGTCGATTGTATCTAATCTCTGCAAATCATTTATATTATATGATGTGTTGGCGTCATTCCTGTTTCCGCCTTTATTCTTATACTTATCGGGTCTGCTGTCAAATTTGTTTAAATCGTCAACGTTGTAAATTCCGCTTGAATTCCAGCGCTTTAAAATTCCGTTTATGTATCTGAAATCGCAACTGCCCTTACTGTCAACACATCTTTCGTAAGCCTCTCTTAGCATTTCGGGAGAAAATTTCCACTCGTTTACCCATAAATCGGCGTATTCAACCTGCTTTTTAGTAGGAGAACCCGTATTTTTTAAACCGAACGCAGATGCTACAACCGTAAAACTCTGGCTTGCACGATGTGCTTGTTTTATTTTATTTTCGGCTTCCTCAATTGAGAAAACTCCCGCATCCGACCATCTCAAACCTATTGTTTCAATGGCTCTTATGTTAGATTTTCCGATGCTTATACAATACTGAATAAGCATTATAATTACCTCTACAGGCAAACCGCAGGTATTTTTAAGTAACAGTAACGACGATGCATCGGAGTTTGATAAAGGCTTGCCGAGGGCTGTCTGTGCCTCGTTTACAAGCATTTTAAATTCTTCGTCAACCGCAAGCTGTTGTGCCACATAAACATAATCGGGGCGCTGCGGTCTTACAAACATATGCGGAACTGTAGGCTCTTCCTTTTCAATCGGAGCGGCAGTATTATTGCTTTCGACTTGTTTTACCGCAGGCTGTTCAGTCGTTTGCTGTTCTGCCTGTGCAGGCTCAAAAGCACCGTTATTTTGGCAAAAGATACCTTTCATAACCCAGTATTCAACTGCCTCCGGAATATCGGTTTCATTTACACCTGTCGCCTTACTGATGTCGCTTTCGTTCACATCTTCCCCACTGTGTCGCAAAAGATATAACAATACCTTAAGTTTAACGCCGTCCGAAAACTTAAGTCCCTCGTCTACAACAGACGAAGGCACGGCAAATATTGAATTCCAAGCACCAAGATTAATTTTCATAGACATTTCATATACCTCTGACCCAAAATAAATATTATAATCAAACTTTATCGTACACATTATTATATCACACTAAATTTAAAAATCGACACATATTTTTAAATTTTATAGATTTTTTTAAAGAAATATGTTAAAATACAGTTGAAATGTTTTAAGGAGGTAATATTATGAAATATACATACATTCCAAGAGGTGTTTGTTCAAGACAGATTAATCTTGAGATAAATGACGGAATTATAGAATCCTGCGAATTTATCGGCGGTTGCTCAGGCAACACTCAAGGCATTTGCGCTCTTGTAAAAGGTATGGACGCAGAAGAGGCTGTAAAGAGATTAAAAGGCATTGACTGCCGTGGCAGAGGTACGTCTTGCCCCGATCAGCTTTCTTATGCTATTGAAGAGGCTCTTGAACTTGAATAAGCTCTGCGGCTAAAACTTTATATTTATCATAACATTAAAGCTCTCTTTATTTGCGTAAAGAGAGCTCTTTGTTTTGGTTTTAAGATTCAGACGGTTTAATGCAGTGTTTTGTCAAGAAATTCCGGTGTATCACAAAAATTATAAAAGTTTGGTCAACCTTTTCAAAGGTTGTGGGTGTGGGCAAAGCCCACAAATACTTTCCGTTTATGTAATCTAACGATAGCCAAACAGCCTGCTGTTTGGTAACTTAAACAAAAGAGTTTTCAAAACTATAACCCTTTAGTTCGTTTTACAGCATATTGGTTTCATCAATTTTTGCGTTCACATCATCGAGTTTATTTTCAAGCATAACAGACATAAAGAATATCCTTGATGTCGTTCAACACCTCTAATTCTTCGTCGGAAATAAAAATCTCCCGAAATCAGTCAACCTTGAAAGTACCTGCCTCAATCTCATCAATCATAGCAAGACGCTTTAAGTGTCTGTCACCCTCTTCGGGAGTATTGAGGAAAATTTCTGTAAACTTAACAGCATCTTCTTCGCTTGTAACTCTGCCGCCCATACAAAGAATATTTGCGTGGTTGTGTCTGCGTGTCATTTCAGCGCAAAACTCATTGCTTACAACTGCCGCACGAATACCCTTAACTTTGTTTGCTGCCATTGAAATACCGATACCTGTACCACAGCAAAGAATACCAAGCTCACATTCGCCGCTTGCTACTGCTTTTGCAACTTTATAGCCGTAAACAGGATAATCAACGCTGTCTGTGCTGTAAGTACCAAAATCTTTATATTCAATACCCTTTTCGTCAAGATATTTTTTAATTGCGCAGATAAGGTTATATCCGCCGTGGTCACATCCAAGTGCTAACATTTCTTTTCCTCCATTTTCTTTTTAAGTTCTCTTTCAGCCTGCGGCAGTCTTAAATACATCGGCATAAGTTCCGCAGCCGAAAGCACTTCTCCATCATTAAATTTTTGTACAGCAATTTCTGCTGTTGATGACGCTCTTTGAAATCTTATACTGATTGGTGCGAGTTCAACATTTGGTAATAATTCTTTCATAGCATTATAGCAAAGCTCCGCACCGTCACCCACAAGTATAATTCTTTCGTCATAACTCTTAAGTTCTTCTGAAAGCTTGGCAACAGACAAAGCTCTGTCTTTGCAAAGTCTTTCGGGCTTTACGCCGTCACATTTAAAAAGCGCATTATAAACCTGCGAACAGCGAGCGTCCATAACAGAACAGATTATCCCATTTGCAGATTGCAAATTATACGCAAGGCTTTCAAGCGTCGATACCTCTATGCAAGGCAAATCATCGGCAAAAGCAAGTCCTTTAGCCGCTGCAACACCGATTCTTACACCCGTAAACGAACCCGGACCGCAGTTTACCGCAACGGCGGTAATATCAGTTGTCGTTAGGTTTGTGTTTGCAAGCAGACTTTCAACCATAGGCATAAGTGTTCTGCTGTGAGTAAGTTTTGTATTTATAAAGAACTCACCTATTATTTTGTTTTCGTCACAAATTGCGGTTGACGCAGCTGTGGCGCTTGTATCTATTGCAAGAATTTTCATTGCAGATCAACACCTTCAATTTCAAAAATTCTGTCATCATCATTTTCGCCCTTACTGATTCTGATTTTAATACAATCGGCAGGCAAAGCCTCTTCAATATTCTCACTCCACTCAATAATGATTATACCGTTATCAATATAATCAAAAAATCCTGTCGAATACAAATCATCCCATGTATTTACACGGTACATATCAAAATGAAAAATATTATACTTACCCGAATATTCATTGACAAGAGCGAATGTAGGGCTTGAAACATTTTCTCCTGCGCCAAGCGCACCGGCAAGTCCTCTTGTAAAGGCAGTCTTGCCCATACCAAGACCGCCAAAAAGAGCGATTACTTCCGTGCCGCACAACTTTTCAGCAATTTTTGCGCCGAGTGCCTCTGTTTCACGGGCATTATGAGTATTTACAGTAATCATCAGAATAAACCGTTAATTTTTCCTTCCTCGGTAACATCAATTTTCTCTGCCGACGGAACTTTCGGAAGACCCGGCATTGTCATAATATCACCTGTATATACAACTACAAATCCTGCACCGTTTGAAAGTGTAAGATTCTTTACTGTGATTTCAAAATCCTTTGGAGCACCGAGAAGTGTTGGGTCATCAGAAAGCGAATATTGTGTTTTTGCAATACAAACAGGAAGCTTTTCACCGCCGAGAGCCTGAATCTGCTTCAATGCCTTTTCGGCAGCCTTTGTATAGTTTACTCTTGAAGCGCCGTAAATTGTTTTTGCAATTTTGTCAACCTTTTCTTTGATTGTAAGGTCATCTGAATAAATAGGAGCAAAATCAGACGGCTTTTCGCAAGCCTCTACTACCTTTTTGGCAAGTTCTGTACCGCCTTCTCCGCCCTTTGAGAATACATTTGAGAGAGCAAAGTCTGCGCCCTTAGACTTGCAGTAGCTCTCAATAAATTCAAGCTCCTCTGCTGTATCTGTACCAAACTGGTTGATAGCAACAACAACAGGAACACCGTATTTTCTCATATTGTCAATGTGAACGCCGAGGTTTTCAATACCATTTTTAAGAGCCTCAAGATTCTCTGCAGAAACCTCTGCCTTAGGCACACCGCCGTTGTACTTTAACGCACGGCAAGTAGCAACAATAACTACGGCAGACGGCTTAAAGCCTGCATATCTGCACTTGATGTCAAAGAATTTCTCTGCACCGAGATCTGAACCGAAGCCTGCCTCTGTAATACAGTAATCGGCAAGTTTTAACGCAAGCTTAGTGGCACGAATGCTGTTACAGCCGTGAGCAATATTGGCAAAAGGACCGCCGTGCATAATAGCAGGTGTACCCTCGAGTGTCTGAACAAGGTTAGGTTTGATAGCGTCTTTAAGAAGAGCTGTCATAGCGCCGTCAGCCTTGATGTCCTTTGCAAAAACAGGCTCGCCTGCATATGTATAAGCAATAAGAATATTACCAAGTCTTTTCTTTAAATCAGAAATATCGTCAGCAAGGCAAAGGATAGCCATAACTTCAGATGCAACAGTAATTATAAAGTGGTCCTCACGAGGAATACCGTTCACTCTGCCGCCAAGACCGACAACAATATTTCTCAAAGCTCTGTCGTTCATATCAAGACATCTCTTAATAAGGATCTGGCGAGGATCAATCCCGAGAACATTACCCTGCTGAATATGATTGTCAAGCATTGCACAGCAAAGATTGTTTGCAGAAGTAATAGCGTGCATATCGCCTGTAAAGTGAAGATTAATATCTTCCATAGGGAGTACCTGAGAATAACCGCCGCCTGCAGCGCCGCCCTTAATACCAAATACAGGGCCGAGTGAAGGCTCTCTTAGAGCGATTACAGCCTTTTTACCAATCTTAGCCATAGCCTGACCAAGACCTGCAGAAGTAGTTGTTTTGCCCTCACCTGCGGGGGTTGGATTGATAGCTGTAACAAGAACAAGTTTTCCGTCCGGCTCATTTTCCAAACGATTGGCAAGTTCGTCTGAAAGTTTAGCCTTATACTTGCCGTAAAACTCCAGCTCATCCTCTTTTATTCCGATCTGTGCGGCAACCTCTTTAATCGGGAGTAAGGTCGCAGCCTGAGCGATTTCAATATCACTTAACATATTGAAAATACCTCCGTTCAAATATATTTCTTTAATTATAACAAAACTTTCCCCCTCTATTATTCCAATAAGAAAATATATTTTACATATAGAATATAAAATACTCGGGTTTAATTGCTGTAGATACGGATATATTTGATACATTGGTTTAAAATCCAATATGGATAGATTTATAGTACAAATTACTAATGCTTCAAAAGTTCCAAATGTTGTATTTAAAATCCAATATGGATAGATTTATAGATTCATCTCCAAATAAAAAATTAAGCAAAAGTAAAATTTAAAATCCAATATGGATAGATGTAAGTTTTCGTAGTAATTAGGAAAAACCGTAAAAAGCCGTTAAAAGAAGTTAAAAGTATAAAAATATAGTAAACAAGCAGTTTTTTAGGTGTAAAAAAGGATTACACTTTGAAAAACGGCTTGTTTTTTCTATTTAGTGCGAAAACGAAAAACGGAGTAATTAGACTGCTTTGCGGCAGAATGATTACTCCGTAATATTTTAAATATCGAGTGTTTAAAAGCGTTTAAAACGGCTTTAAATCGGCATTAATTGAATTTTTTATAATCAGAAATCAAAATAATAAAACAGTAAATCAAAGGGAAGTAAACAGCATATCAATGGGAACTTACTTCCCATTCCGATAAACTCTAAGTTTTTCAACATTTAAGTGATTTTTAATGTGGAAAACTATTTAATTAGGCATATGTATAAATATACAATTTAAATGAACATTTTTACAATTCAACTGTGCCGATAACCTTTCCAGCGCAGCGGATGTCATCATATTCAGACAGTTTAATAGGTTCATAGGCAGGATTGAGTGAAATAAGCTCTTTTCTGCCCATTTTTTTTATGTATGATTCATTATTCAAAATGAAAACACCAATTTCTTCTTCGTAAATGCTGTTGGTCTGCTTGACCAGAACGCAATCACCGTCAAAAAACTTAGGCTGCATACTGTCACCTCTTACCTCAAGTATAAAATCTGCTGCACTGGTTTTTTCAGTTTTAGTAACATTGGTGTACTCAATAGGCGTTTCATCAGAAAGTAAAGAGCCTGCTCCGGCCGACGCAGGAGTTCTGTAAAACGGCAAAATAATAGTTTTTTTTGTTGGAGTATTTATTTCTTCAATTATTAATGGCTTCTTATCATTGATTTTATTTATTTCAGGGTTATCAGTTCTACCTAATAAATAATCAACTGAACAATTTAAATAGTCTGCTATTTTGGCTAAAGTATCAGCCTTGGGCATTGATGTTTTAAGATTAGCCATTGTATTTCTTCCCAATCCTATTTTTTCAAACATGCCAGAAAGTTTTATGTTCTTTTCTTTTGCTATTTTTTTGATTTTGATTGCAATATCATTTGAAAAATACACAAAATCACCTCTAATTTTTAGTGCAAAGCAACAATTTCTCTAAAAATAGAGAAATTTATATTGAAAAATCTCTAAGTTTAGTGTATAATATAACTAAGTTAAAATATATCTTAATTTTAACACAGTTAATTTTATAAAACAAGGAGGTTTGTTTATGAATTTTGGCACAAATGTAAGAAAATATAGAAAAAAAGCTAAGCTGACACAGGTTGAGCTTGCTCAGGCTACAGGAGTAACACCATCAATGATTAATCAAATTGAAAAGGGTATAAAAAATCCATCTGTTTTAGTAGGTTTTGAGATAGCTAAAGCTCTTAAGACTACTCTTGATGAGCTTTGCAAGGGGGCTTAAAAATGGCAAATTGTAAAGAGTGCTTGAATTACTATATCTGTGGCGATATTTGGAATGATAAGGCAGAACGCTGCAAACATTTTAGAGACCGCAACCACATTGTAGAGCTGCTTTGCAATGTAGGTGATACAGTATGGCTGCTTGACGGAAAGTTCGCATTTAAATCCAAGGTTGATGAAATCAGAATTTTAAGCGAAAGCAGAATTTTATATCATTGTGAAAATGCTTATGATTGGTTTGAAAAATCTGACTTCGGTAAAACCATATCTTTAAGGCCAGAAGATGCTGAACTGATGATAGGAGGAAATTATTAATGATTGGCAAGGTGTTATACAGGTATACGGTAATAGGAAATATCAACAACCGTGTGGTGCTTGCTCATAACCCAAAAGCTGTTGAGCCCTGGGTAGTCTGGTGGCTTGACCGTGACGGTGATCCTTACAGCGGAAGTTATTTTACAAACCGTGCAGATGCGGTCAAGGAATTTATTAAAAGATCGTTTTAGGAGTGTTACTAATGTATAAGAAAAATTGCAAACGCTGCGGTAATGACTTTATCTCTCGGTCAGCTAAGGCTCGATACTGCCCTGAGTGCGTGCCGGTTATTAAACTTCGATCACTAAAATCAAAAAATAAAGAATTGAATCGCGCTTGCACTGATGACACGGAGTTTTTAGTCAGCATCTATACGGCACGGGGGGAGTCACCAAGCAGGATTGCATCAGACCTCGGTCGCAGCGAGGAGAATGTTCTCGAGATTTTAAATGAAGCAAAGGAAAGCGGAAGATATGACGAGCATATTGAGCGACATATAGCTTATGCCGGAGATACAAGGATAATCAAGGAGGAAATATGCAAAGAATGACATCAAAACTGCACGATTTTGCTCCCGTTTTATATGTAAATAAAGAAGGGAAGCATCTCACCCCAGCGGAAATATCAGTAGGTCAGACGCGAGAAGTACTACAAAGACTTTGCGAATACGAAGAATCCGGATTGTCGCCTGAGGAAATTATAAAATTAAAAAAATCCGCCAACATCAAAAGATGTCAGCGGAAGTGCAACTTAATAAACTACGGTTATACTCGGGAAGATATTACAAAAGCAATAAAACGAATCAAAAAAATTAAGACTTGATTTCGCCGATATCAATATTTGCTTCTTCAAGTAATTTTGCTCTTAATTGTTCGTGATATGAAAGTATAGCACCGATTGCAATATTAGTTGCATGATCATTGGCATACTTTGTTTCAAAAATATTTTTCTTAATTTGTTCTAAAGTACTAACAGAGAAATTATTGTCGTTCTTTAAATTCTCTGTTAAGAGTATATTAGCAAACGATGTTGCACTTGTCGCTATATCAAACAAATTTATATCCATATAGTTCACCCCCTATCTTTTTAATAATACCACAAAGCCGAAACCGCCGCAAGGCGGTCAGCAGGAAATGACCTCCCTGCTCTGACGATGGCAGGTCAAAAGGATGTGATTTATTGATTTATCTTACAGTCAAAGAAGTTGCTGAAATAAGAGGTTGTTCTGAAAGGTATATTAAAATGCTTGTATCAAGCGGTGATTTACGCTGTTATGAAACTGTAAATAATAATAACCGCAAGAAGTATTTAATACCGCTTGAAGAACTATCAACACCCGAGCAACTTAAATATTATAAAAACAATAACATAGAAATCCCTGAGAAGCTGCTTGCCGGGCGAAAGTCGAAAGCTGTGCATCAACACAAGGAATTTGATGAATTTTCGGCTGAACAGCGAGAAGAAATTGCAAGCTGGATACGAATTATCAAGTCGTGGGATGAATATTGTGCAACATCAAAGTTGAGCAAAGTGAATGCTACCGAAAAATTTGTCCAGCTGCAACAGGTTGCAAACCCTGAAATCAACATTTCAAAAAGCATTTTATATAGAAAGAAAAAGGCTTTAAAAGAAGATGACCTTGCAGGGTTGATTGACAACCGAGGAAGTTGGAAAAAGGGTACATCAACTATACCCGATGTAGCGTGGGACTGCTTTATGAGCTTTTATCTTGATGAGGCTCAACACCCGATTAAGGCTTGTTATGAGTACACTAATATGTGGATTAAACAAGCTGCTCCTCAGCTCTTACCGCTGCCGGCTTATTCGGCATTTTATCGTAAAGTACAGAATGATATACCAAAGCCACTTGAAGTTATGGGGCGTGAAGGTATGAAAGCCTTTCGTGACCGCTGTGCTCCGTATATTAAGCGTACATACGAGGAAATGGCAAGTAACGAGTGGTGGATTGCAGATAACCACACTTTTGATGTGCAGACTAAAGGAGCGGACGGAAGTGTTCACAGACTTTACCTTACAGCGTTTTTTGACGCTCGTTCGGGTATCTTTACAGGTTGCTATGTAACATCTGCTCCTTCGTCACAGGCTACACTTATCGCACTGCGTAAGGGCATTATGAAATACGGAATACCCGAAAATATATATGTAGATAACGGTAGAGAATTCTTGACATTTGATGTATGCGGACTTGGACACAGAACTAAGAAAAGCCAAAAGGGCAAGTTTACACCGCCACCTATATTTGAGCGTCTTGGAATAAAAATGACAAATGCTCTTGTACGAAACGCAAAGGCTAAAATCATTGAACGCAGATTCAGAGATGTCAAGGATGGATTTTCAAGACTTTTTCCTACATATACAGGCGGAAATGTTTGCGAAAAGCCTGAAAGGCTTAAGCATATTCTCAAGGATGGCGATAAAATTCCAACCGATGAAGAATTCACAAAAGCTGTTGAGGAAATTCTTACATACTATATGAACGAAAAGCCTTACAGCGGAGCAGTAAGCTCGGACAGTGGTAAAACCCGAATGCAGGTTTACAGAGAAAACCTCAAAGAAAAGCGAGTTGCCTCGGAGCTTGACCTTAACCTTATGCTTATGCGTAGCACAAGAAGTCAGAAAGTCGGCAGGCGTGGCGTACATCTTACTATTGCAGGAGAAAAGATTGATTACTACAACGATGAGCTTATACTCAATTACTTTGGCAAGGAAATGTATTGCAGATATGACCCTGAGGATATTTCAACAGTTAGAGTGTATGACCTAAATGATAACTACATAATGACTGTATCTGTTGATAATGAGGCGGTACTTACTTACGGTTCATCTAAAGACGCAGTAGGACAAGCTTTACGCAAAGTCAGAAGTCTTGAAAAGCTCACAAAGCAGGAGCTTAAAGCAAGTCAGATTACCGCCCTCGGCAAGAAAACGGCTCTTGAAATTGTGCTTGCCGCTGCCGAAGAAAACAAGGCAAAAGCAGAGGAAATAAATCCTAAAGTTATTTCAGTACATCGTGCCGATGAAACGGCAGAACAGTTGCCTGTGGCAGTCGGTCAGAATAATATAGTAAAAATTGATAAAGCAAAAATGATCAGGAATCTTGAAGAAAGACAGAGGGAGGAATAAATATGTCAATCAATCCTGAATTACAGCAAAAGCTGAGAGATTACATTAAAAATGCTTGCAACGGTTCACAAAATCAGGCAGCTAAAGCTCTTGGTTGGTCAGCTGCATACATTTCAACCTATCTTAAAGGCGATTTTAAAGGCGATTTAGCAAAGTTTGAATCGTCATTGTCAGAGGCTTTTGCAAACAAAAACGCAGCGGAAAACCTCAAGAGTGCAGTTGTTACAGGTACATATAAGCCAACCGGCATAAGCGAGGGTGTGTATGAAACAATCCGCTTGTGTCACCTCAAGGGCGGTCTTGCTATTGAGTGCGGAGATGCAGGAATCGGAAAGACTATGGCTTGTAAGAAGTATGCAGAGGATTTTCCGTCAAGTGCAATTTATGTAACCGTTAATCCTTGTCTGGTTACTCTTAACGCATTTTTAAAGCTGATGTGCCGTACTCAGAAGATTACGGCAAGCGGTCGCAAGGATGAAATGTGGATGAGGCTGTCAGACAGCTTTGCAGGAGAACGCAAGGTGATTATCATTGATGAAGCTCAGCACCTTCCTATAAAGACTATTGAGGCAATCAGAGCTTTCTTCGACAGCAACCCAACACTCGGTATTTGCCTTGTCGGCAACATTGAAACCGTAACCAATACAGGCAGAAGTAAAGAGGCATTTGCTCAGATTAGAAACAGAACAAAACTTACTGAAATCAGACACACAACATCAATTACTGCAAATGATATAGCGTTGCTTTTCCCACCTGTTGCAGATGACGAAAAAGCAAAAGGTTTACTGCTCGGAATATCTCGCTCAGAGCAGGGTATTCGAGGAGCAAGTAATGTATTTTCAAATGCAGTTGACAACGGCAATATTACATATGACGGTTTACTTGCAATGGCTAAAGCCATGAAAATTAATGTTTACGGAGGAATTTAAAATGAGTTTAAAGAGAATTATGTTGTATGTTTTAACAGGATTTTGTATGGGAGCAATTACCCTTGCAATGCTCGAAAAGATGGGATTTCGCATAGCTTCATATGGCGTTGAAATGCTGTTTATCCCCTGTGTAGTGCTTTGTATCTGCTTCGGTTGGGCGTTAAAAACAGATGTAATAAGAATATTCAGGAGGAATAAGAATGTTAATTCACGCAGAAAATGAAAAGCAAAAGGAAGTTACCGCAGTACATATTTGTAAGGGCAGCATTTGCGGAAACTGTCTGAATTACAGCAAAAGTATCCTTAACAGTCAAAAAGGTTATTGCATATCTTCAAACTTTGCTGTTGAAAGGTGCGACTATTGCAGCTTGTTTAAGGAGGATACAAGGAAATGACTAATGAAGATTGGAAAAAGGTTGATAATGCATTGAAGTCGGTGTTTTCACCGGGAGCTAAGCTGCTTATTGACGGATACGAAGTAACGCTTACATTATGCCAAAAATCACAGTTTAAAAACGCTATTGCAATATGGATTAACGGATGTTTTAAAGGCAAATGGCTTGCAGAAGATTGTGAGGAACGCAGGCGTTTCCTCTGCTGTAAGAAGAGAACACTTGTTAAAGAAGCAGATTATAAGGCTTATGGCATACGCAGTAAGAAAGCTAAAAAAGAATTAGCAGACAGATATGCCTACGAGGAGTGGTTCTCATATTGGACTAATTTCAACAAGATGAAAAAGCACTTTATCGACAACAATAAAAGCATTGAAATTTTGGAGGTTTTATAATGGATATTACTTTTGATGAAAAGTATTGGAATCAGGGATAATTTCCCTGTTCCTTAATGCAGCTCCTTAGGAACGGTCACAAGCCCGTGAGAATGCAGAGTGAGGAACACACAATTCAAAAATAAATTTTAAGGAGGTAAACACATATGGAGACATCAAAAAAGATATGTAAAAACGGCTCAATTACTTTGCCAAAGCAGATAAGAGCCGAGGCAGGATTGTTCCCCGGCAACGCTGTTAATATTAGCACCTCGGCTGACGGAACGGTAACAATTAAGCCGTCAGCTCCCTGCTGTCGCTTTTGCGGTTCGGTTGAGAATGTAATCGTTGCTGACAATGTTGTTATTTGCCGCAAATGTGCTGAAAAAATTATTGAAAAGGTTGGTGCTACAAATGACTGATTTAAGAAAACAGATTGATGAGCTTGCGGCAATTAAGGTTGATATGGGAAAGCTCAAGGAGCGTAAGGATAAGCTTGAGGCTGAAATTATAAAGCAGTGCACCGCTGACCTTGAGAATACGAAGTATAAGAGTATTCGATATGAGGGTGATGTTTTTGACCTGACAGCCGTTACAGCTGAAAGTCTTAAGGTTACATACGATTCTTTCTTACCAATAATTTTTGGTAAAGCATACGAGGACGCAGTAACAGAAAAGACAGACTATTCTTTATCAGCTCCGGCAAAGCGAATGCTGATAGGTCTTTGGACAGGAAATTATGTTAAATGCACTGTAAAAGAAGTCATTGAGCAGATGAACGGCGTGTCTGATGAAGAGCGTAAGCAGCTCCTTAAGAAGTGCAAGGGCATTAATTATGACAAGGATGTCAGCAATATCTTAAAGTTTACCTCCTTGTCGGAGGAAGATGCAAAGGAATATGCTTATCTCATTTCTGATGCTGCCGTCTGGCAGGATTTTAAAAATCTTCTCACTATTAACGGCATTGATGATGAAGAACATATTAACGATATTCTTCTTAAAATTCAAAGTGCATTTGTGGTTGAGGAAAGCACAAAAATCTCTTTAAGCTGAGGTGAATTAATTGTTAAAACCACAGCAAACTCAAAGAATTTATGCTATGGGCGCAAGGCTTGGACTTGTTGAAAGCGGTAATAAAAATGACCTGCTACACGAACTTGTGTATAGCATAGCACAGAAAAATAGTGTACGAGAGCTTGATGAACAGGAATACAGAAAAGTCGTTGCAGACCTTGCAAACAAACTTAAAATAGCTAATCTTACAGAGCCAAAGACGGTGCATCCTTTCAAAGCACAAAAGCGTGAGGAAAAGGGTATCGGCAAAATGTCAGACGGTCAGATCAGGAAAGTATGGCAGCTGATGTATAGTCTGGAAAAGCTTGACATAAAGCCGTCGAGAGCAAGGCTCGGCGACCGCTTATGCGGAATTATAAAAAAGGAACTGCACATAGACGCTATACCGAAAGACCCTTTCTCCTGGCTTACATATCAACAGGGAGTTAAACTGATTGAAATACTAAAAAAATACATTGCAAATGCTCAAAGGAGGAAGGACGGTGGAAATACATCTTGATGATCTCATAGGCACACAGCGTGATATAGCTGAGGTAATAGGTATTGAAAACTATATTAAGCTGTGCAAATCTTTTGGCGGCGATACTGTGTATATTCAAAAATATACGGAATTACAAAAGGTTGAACGCAATGCTGAAATAAAAGCAAAATATAACGGTTACAACAGCAGTCAGCTTGCGAAAGAGTATGATTTATCAGAGCGATATGTCAGACTGATATGTTCAGGCGGACAGCTTGACGGTCAGCTTAGTATCTTTGACGATTAGGAAATAAATTAAGGATATTTTTCCTCTACGAAATATCCGAATTATAAGGTATTATTGAGTTAGAAACTTGATAATACCTTATTTTTTATGGAGTTGAAAATATGAATTTTACGGCAGACACTTGGTGGTTGTTCGGTCTTATTGTCACAGGAGCGATAGCAATTATCGGCTTTTTTCTTAAGCGTACTATTAATGAGGCTGACAGGCACGATAAGGAAATTAAAGAGATACAACTGTCTTATGTTACGAAAGATGAGCTGAAAGATGTTAAAAATGATTTAAATAAATCTATCGGTAAGTTGCAGACTGATGTTGAGCAGATAAAAGAAAGTTGCCTGACTAAGCCTGACTTTTACCGTTCGCAGATGCAGACCGATAAAAAGATTGATAAAATCTACGATTTACTGATAAAACAGCAGATGGAGGGTAGCGGCAATGATACCAGATAAGGATGAGGCTATTAAGAGGATAAGAGCAACTCGTTTTATAAAAAATAATGGTGTAGTTATCAGAACAATTAATCTGCTCCGTTATAAATACGAGAAGCTTTCAGAGGTCAGATATGCTCTTGATGATATTGAGGATGCAGATTATCTCGACAGTATCAACTACCTATCAGAAAGCGGCTATATTTCTTTAAGGCATATCAAAACCAAACAACCTGCTGAGATTGCGGATGTTGATTACAACGAGCTGGAAGCTAAGCTTACAGCAAAAGGTATTAAGCTGCTTGCAGGAAATATTTTTGATGATTTAGTTGAGGTGTAGCTATGAGCAGAACTAACCGCAGAGCCTGCGGAAAGATAGACAAGCTCCCTGCCGACCTCAAGGACACCGTAGATCAGATGCTTGTAAGCGGTCAGACCTACCGTGAAATTGTAGCGTATCTGTCCGAGAACGGCGAACAGCTCTCTCAGGCGGCGGTAAGCCGTTACGCATCACGCTTTCTTGCCAACGCTCAACAGCTCAGAATAGCACAGGAAAATTTCAGAATGATACTGACCGAAACAGAGCGTTATCCCGAACTTGACCCTGCCGAGGCTATTTTACGAATGGCATCTCAAAAAGTTTTTGACGCTATTGCAAAGCTTGATGAAGGTCAGTTTGATGATGTGTCAGCTGATGACCTGCTAAGACAGGCTACGGCACTTGCAAGGGCAGTTGCTTACAAACGCAAAACAGACATTGATGTCAAGTCAGACAAGCAGATTGCACTTGAGGAAAATCAGAGCTTGCTTTATGAAACTATCAAGAAAAGTAACCCACGCTTGTATAACGAGCTAATGTATGAAATTAATAAGCTCAAAAAGCAGGCAAAGGAGGCTTGAAATGGATAAATACGAATGGTATGTACTTCATGTAAGAACCGACTGTGAGCGGGATATTGCCAATGCTTTGGAAAAGCGTGGCTTTTCAACTGCTGTTCCTGTTGAAAATCGTGTTATCCGCAAGGGCGGAAAATGGATTAAGAAAGCATACATTGTTTTTGCAGGTTATGTTTTTGTGTTTATGCGATACAGCTGGGCAAAATACTACGCTATGAATAACATAAGCGGAATAATTAAAATTCTTGGCGGAGGTCAGAATCCGATTCCGTTAAGCGAGAGTGAATCAGAGTTTGTTCTCAAGTTATCGGATTTGCTCTCTGAACCGTCAGTTTTAAAATTTAATGACGACAACAGTTATAAAGTTGTCAGCGGATTTTTAACAGATTATACAGATAAAATTGTAAAAATTGAACGCAGATACAAGAAAGCAACAGTCAAGGTTACTGTTGCCGGAGAAGAAAAAGAAATAAAAGTATCTTTTATAGAAGATACAGAACAAATGCCGGAGCAGACAGCGGATTGATTCGTCTTCGCTTGATGAATGGTTGTTATACACTTAGCACCGATAACATCAAAGTTAGCGGATGGCGAAGCTTGCATAAAACGGTATTTAAACTTATTTTAAGCACCCTTTAATGGGTGTTTTTATTTTGGAGGTGAGTGCGAATGGATAAGCTGTCAAAACTTGAACAATTACTTAAAGATACAAATACAAAGCAGGAATTTAATATTGTGGAGGACTTAAAGGCTTTGGCTCTCTCCTACGGAGTTGTCAAGTCAAAGGATTTTCGCAAAAAGCTCAACGCCCTGATTGAAAAATACGAAAATGACGAATTAACGGCTATCCGTGAAGCACTGATAAAGAAATGCCAAAGCGGTGACACCCAGGCTATCAAGCTGTATGCCGAATACTTCAAGCCTGAAACTGTTGTCAGTGTTGACGACGGATTGATTGAAGCGCTTGCATGCGCAGGCAAGGAGGCTTTTGCTGATGAAATTTAAACCTTTTTCCAAAAAGCAGCTAAAAGTCCTCTCCTGGTGGAAGGTTGACGGAATTAAGGATAAATACGATGCAATCATAGCAGACGGCTCTGTCCGTTCCGGTAAGACGGTCAGTATGAGCATATCATTTCTGATATGGGCAATGGATACCTTCTCTGACTGTAACTTTGCAATCTGCGGTAAGACTGTACGCTCTTGCCGCCGAAATGTTATTAAGCCGCTTATCAATATGATGAAGCACCGCTATGACATCAAGGACAAACGCTCGGAAAACTCACTGACAGTCAGTAAAAAAGGAAAGACAAACACTTTTTACATTTTCGGAGGTAAGGACGAAAGCTCACAGGACTTAATTCAGGGTGTGACACTTGCAGGAGTACTCTTGGATGAGGTTGCTCTTATGCCACGCTCATTCGTTGAGCAGGCTCTCGCCCGTTGCTCGGTTGAGGGTGCAAGATTTTGGTTTAACTGCAACCCCGATAATCCTAATCATTGGTTTTATCAGGAATGGGTTTTAAAGGCTGAGGATAAGCACGCTTTGCGACTTAAATTTTTAATGGACGATAACCTATCATTATCCGACAAGGTAAAACAGCGGTATTACAGCCTTTATCAAGGGACATTCTTCCGTCGCTTTATACTTGGCGAATGGGTAATTGCAGAGGGACTTGTTTATCAGGACTTCAACGACCATATTAAGGATAAGTTGTGGGACGGCAATCCCGATGAGCTTGTCGGACGGTGGTACATATCAATGGACTACGGTACTATTAACCCTTGCTCTATGGGACTGTGGTGCGTAACTGACAACGAGGCTATTAGAGTGGATGAATACTACTACAACAGTCGCAAGGAAGGCTATCAACGCACCGATGAAGAGCATTATGCAGAGCTTGAAAGGCTTGCAGGCGACAGATACATTGAATATGTAATCATTGACCCGTCAGCTGCATCATTTAAGGCAACGATTAAAAAGCACGGTAAATTTTTTGTGAAATCAGCTAAAAATGATGTGCTCAACGGTATCAGAACAACAAGTCAAATGCTTAATGACGGTCGCATTAAAATCGGAGTTAAGTGTAAGGCATCACAAGAAGAGTTTGGTATGTATCGTTGGGACGATAAAGCCGAAGAAGATAAGGTCATTAAGGAAAACGACCACGCAATGGACGATATACGCTATTTTGCGTACACGATTTTACGCAAGACTTTTAAATATAACGATTAGGGGGTGAGAATTTGAAAAGGCGTGCTAAATATGTGTTTTTAAGTTGGCTAAGGACACTCGTGAATAAGTTATCTCCGGACGATATAGTAAGTTATCATTATGATGATATGGAAGACGCCATGGAAGATTGGCTTGAAATTTATGCTGATGAACCACGGTGGAGTAATGCCTGTCACGGCAAAACGCTCAATCTCGGAGCTACGATAGCATCAGAATTTGCAAGACTTATTATGATTGAGTTTGAAAGTAAGATAACAGGTTCAAAGCGAGCAGACTATTTGCAGGAACAGTACGAAAAACTGACTAAACAGCTTAGAGTAAGACTTGAGGCAGGCTGTACTGTTGGCGGCATAATGCTTAAGCCATATGTTCGCAATGGTGTTATACTCCCCGATTGCAACACACAGGACAAGTTTATCCCTCTTAGTTACAGCAATGGTATAATTACCGCTGCTGCATTTTTTAATCAGGAAGTCAAAGGGAAAAATTACTACACTCGAATTGAAAAGCAGACTTACAGTTACGAAAACAAATCACACACGATTGAAAGTCACTTTTTTGTTTCTTCCAACCCTGACAACATTGGCTCTGAAATAAAGCCTGAAAATCTTGACAGCAAAATGTGGGCAGGAATTGATCCGTACATTGTCATAAATGATGTTGACCGTCCTCTTTTTGCGTTTTGGAAAGTACCGTTTGCAAACCACATTGAAAGCGACAGTCCTCTCGGAGTGTCGGTTTCCAGCCGAGCAGTTAAGCTACTTAACGAAGCTGACTTGCAATGGGACAGATATTTGTGGGAATTTGAAGGCGGTGAGCTTGCTGTTGATGCAGGCGAAGAAGTTTTGCGACAGCGACCGGGTGAAAAATCACTTGAAACAGCATCTACTCGTGACAGGCTTTTTAGGAAAATCAACATTGACTCTGACTCAAATAGTGATAAGTCGTTTTATGAAGTTTTTAATCCAAATTTGCGTGATGAAAACTACGCAAGAGGTCTTAATGAAATTTTAAGACGAATTGAATGGAACTGCTCCCTTGCTTATGGCACACTCTCTAATCCAGAGAATGTAGATAAAACAGCTGAGGAAATAAAAGCATCCAAACAGCGCAGCTATACGGCAGTGTCTGATATGCAGTCCTCTCTTGAGTCTGTGCTTGAAGACTACATATATGCTTGCAATGCTATGGCAGATGCTTGTAATCTTGCACCAAGCGGAGAGTACGAAGTCAGCTTTAATTGGGGTGACGGTGTACTTGAGGACAAAGACAAGGAGCAGGCTATACAGCTTAACGAAGTCAACAGCGGTATTCGCAAAAAGACAGATTATCTCAAGTGGCGTTACGGTGTAGACGACAAACAAGCGGCAGAAATGTTACCTGAAAGCGGTGTGCAGAGCTTTTTTAACGAGGGTGGTGCTTAATGCTTACACCTGAACAGCTTGCACATTGTGCAGATGATATTGTAGAGCTTTACAGTCAGCTTGAAGAGGCTATCGTCCGAGATGTTGCAAGCAGAATTGTTAAAACAGGAACAATGACCGATACAGCAATATGGCAAACACAGCATATGCAGGAGCTTGGCACGCTTAACTCTGACATTTTAAACAGTATTTCAAAGTACAGCGGTAAATGTGAGTCGGAACTTAAAAAGCTGTTTGAAGACGCTGCCATTACTGCAACAGAGTATGATAATGAGATTTACCGTAAAAACGGTCTTACCCCTAAGTCAATCAAGGTGTCTGATACTCAACTGCAGATATTAGAAGCAGGATTTAAAAAAACACAGGGTAATTTGAGCAATCTCACTCTGACTACTGCGGTATCATCTCAAACGAGCTTTATTAACGCTTGCAGTCTTGCAGAGCTTAAAGCTACAAGCGGTGCGTTTACTCCGCAACAGGCAATTGCTGATGCAATTAAACAGGTAGCTCAAGACGGAGCGTTTGTTATATATCCGTCAGGACACCGTGACAGGCTTGATGTAGCGGTTCGCCGCAATGTTATGACGGGCATAGGTCAGACCACAGGACAAATTTGCCTTGCCAACGCTCATGAGCTTGGCTGTGACCTTATGGAGATTACCGCTCACGCAGGAGCAAGACCGAGCCATTCATATTGGCAGGGTCAGGTTGTGAGTTTAAGCGGCAGAAAAGGTTATCTTTCCTTGTCAGACATTGGCTACGGTTCGGGTGACGGCTTTAAGGGGTGGAACTGCAGGCACGATTGGTATCCGTACTTTGGCGGTACACGAATGTATGACGAAGAAAAGCTAAAGCAGATGGACGCTAAAAATATTGAGTATCCTGACGGCTCTATGCACACTCTTTATGAAGCAGAACAAAAGCAACGAGCTTATGAAAGAAAAATCAGAGAATCAAAACGCATACTTGCCGCTTATGACGAAAGCATTAAAAATGCCGATGACGAAGCAATAAAAAAGGCTTATCAGAATATTTTTAATAAAGAATCCGTAAAGCTGAAAAATCGTGAAGCTGAGCTTAACAATTTCTGTGACAAAACAGGTTTGCTCAAGCGTAATGACAGAGTACAAAAGTATGGTTTTGGCAGGAGTACAGCTCAAAAGGCGGTGCAGGCAAACAAAAAACAAAAATTGAAAGCCGCTGCAAACTCTGCTATAAGAAACACAGGAAAAAGATTATCATTTAATTCAAATGCAAGTTTTGAAATATTACTTGACGGTTATGATGATAAAGTATTATTAGGACTTTCAAAAGCAAGTAAGAGAGTTGCTGAATTAGGTGGAAAAGACGGAAAAGAACATCTTTCACTAATAAATTTAGAAACAGGTAAAGAAGAATATTTTGAAGCCGGTAGCGAACAGTTTGTTGGCGGAAGCGACTTATTTAAATTCTTATCTGAGAATCCTAATAAAAAATATGCTTTTATACATAATCATAATGAGGACGGATATTTTTCAGAACGTGACTTAACTACTCTATTAACCACCGATAATATTACTATGTTTGCGGCTATAAGAATTGATGGAGTATGTTATGTTACCGAAAAAACTGAAACACTAAAAAATGTTTCTTTTTGGGATAAGTTATTCCCTGATGAGATTAACAGCTTGAATAAAAAATACAGAGATGGTATAATAACAGCAGGAGAACGCACTCGTATGCGTGAAGAAATAATTGTTGATGGACTACTAAAAAAATATACTAAAGGATTGATTGAGCTTGGATAATAAATGGGCTACACTTACAATAAAAGAGGTTCCGTTTTGGAGAGATGATATGACCCCAGAAGAGTATGACATAGAGAGGACATACTTTTATGAGAATTTTGATTCATATAAAAAAGGAACCTACATTCCATTGTGGAAACAGAAAGAATAACAGGCTTGATTTTTTAGTTTGTAACGCATTTTAATTAAAAATGTAAAGTTACACCACTAATCAATTAAAACGCATATTAAACGAATTTAAACGGTATTTAAAGGGGTATTTGAAATACTCCTTTTACTTTTGCCGCAATTTTATATTTATAGGTTATAAGCTCCCGATTTTCGGGGGCTTTTAATATTACTCAAAATAATTTAAACGGAGGTAAAACTATGGACTTAATGGAAATCCTTAAAGCCTTGTTTGGTGATGAGGCTTTGACATTTGAGCAGTTTGCCGAAAAGGTAAACAATGCGGCAGATGTTAAGCTCGGCAACCTTGCAGGCGGTCAGTACATTGAAAAGGAAAAGTATGACGATGTGTCAAATCAGCTTAAAACTGCAAATGAAAATCTCGAGGGTTATGACCCTGATTGGCAGACAAAGCTTGCACAGGCACAGGCAGACGGTGAGAAAAAGCTCAATGACTATAAGTTTGAGCAGGCTGTTGAAAATGCTATCAACAACGCAGGTGCTGCGGATTTGGTATCTGTAAAGGCTAATCTTGATATGTCGAAGATTGCACAGGGCGAGGACGGCAAAATCACAGGTCTTGACGAACAGCTTGCAGAGCTTAAAACAAACAAGCCTTTTCTTTTCAAGTCTGATGAAAGACAGAAAAAGTTAAACCTCGGCGGACCCACGGGCGGTGCGAAAGCAAAGTCCGGCTCAAACATCAAGTCTGCCGTTGAAGATTTTTACAAGAAATAAGGAGGAAAACATATGCCTATTACATTAGCAGAAGCAAGTGTCGGCAGAGCCGACAAGGTTACACAGGAGGTTATTGATACTCTCCGCCGTGGCTCACAGTTTATGGATGAGCTTACTTTTGATGATGCCGTATCTCCGGGTGTCGGAGGTTCAACTCTCACTTACGGTTATCTCCAGCTCCAGACCCCGTCAACAGCGGCAGGCAGAGAAATTAACAGCGAATACACAGCGAACGAGGCTAAAAAAGTTAAGAAAACCGTTGACCTTAAAATCTTCGGTGGTGCTGCTGAGGTTGACAGAGTAATTCAGGAAGCAACAACTGATGAGATTGCTTTTCAGCTTGAACAGAAGACCAAGGCGACAAAGAACTTCTTTCAGTACACCTGCATCAACGGCTCAAAGACTGATAAATCGGTTGATTTTGACGGTCTTACAACCTTGCTCAAGGGTACAAGTACAGAGTACAACGCTGGCTCTGACAAGACAGTAGTTGACCTCTCAACATCTGCACTTGTTACAAGCAACTATCAGCTTATGATTGATATGCTCAACGAGTTTATCGGCGGCATTGACGGCAAGCCTACTTTTTTGCTTGGCAACAGCAAGATTATCGCCAAACTCAAAAGTGTGGCTCAGCGTGCAGGATACCTCACAAGAGCAGAGGACGCTTTTGGTAAGACTGCTCAGGGTTACGATAATATTATTTTTTACGATATGGGTAACTATTACAACGGCTCTGCCACTGTTCCTTGCGTACCAATCTATGAAACAGGTGCATCAAGCTCAAAGGTAACAGGTCTTACCGACCTTTATGCTGTACAGCTTGGTCTTGACGCTTTTCATGGTGTATCCCTCAGCGGTTCATCAATCATTAAAGCACATATGCCTGACCTTACTGCACCGGGTGCAGTGAAAAAGGCTGAGGTAGAAATGGTTGCCGCTGTCGCACTTAAAAACACAACTAAGTGCGGCGTTTTCAGGAATATTAAGGTATCTTGATATGTTTGCAGATTATTCTTATTATACAGATGCTTGGGCAGGTACTTTGATACCTGCTCAGGAGTTTAACAGCTATGCACGCAATGCTGAACGGCTGATTAACTATATTGTCAACGGCGGTGTTAAGGAGGTTACGGTGCAGGTTCAGAACGCAGTCTGTGCCGCTGCCGAGGCGGCATATGAACTCCGTCAGAGCGTGGCAAATATTCCGCAGGGCATTAAGTCCGAGAGCACAGACGGTTACAACGTTACATACAAGGACTACAACGCAGATGACCTTGCAGACCGAGAAAAAAGAGCCATGTTTAAAGCTATCAGACAAGAGCTATACAACACAGGCTTGCTGTATCAGGGGGTACGCTGATGTTTACTAATCATACAACTATAACTCTTTTTTGCAGTAAGCAGATGGGGCGTGAAAAGCTGTGGAGCAAACACACCTTGCGTGATGTAAATTTCCATGGTGCAGACCAGATGCTTGTGTCCGATAAGGAAGTCAAGCGCAGTGAGGAGTACATCATTCGTGTGCCACACTCGGCTCTTGAAAATTATGTTGACAAGGCAACCTACAAGGCAATGCCTGCCGATGAGGCTTACAACTACTTTACGCTCAAGAAAGGCGATTATATCGTCCAAGGCGAGGTTGACTGCGATATATCAAACGCAGCGGATTTAATTAAAAACTATGACGCACTTGAAATTGTTTCTGTGACTGAAAATCTTAATGCGTCTAACTATTCAAAGCACATTAAATTGGTGGTTAAATGATAATTAAACTGCTTTTTAACACTACTGAAACAATGCTTAAAGACCGTGGCTTGCAGGCTGAGGGCAAGGTACAGAAAATTGTTGACAGCGAAGTCCTCCGCCGTTCTGACCCTTATGTGCCTTTTGACACAGGCTATCTTAAAAAGAGTGGCATTACAGGCACTAAGATTGGTAAAGGTGAAGTTATTTACGATGCTGTCTATGCTCACACAAATTACTATATGAATGCCGGCAAAGGCAAAGAAGGTACTTCAAAAGGCGGTTTGCGAGGTAAGTTTTGGTTCGAGCGTATGAAAGCAGACCACTTGGAAGACATTTTGAAAACCGCAAAGGAAAAGTGCGGAGGTAAATAATGGAAACATCAATTATTAAATCATTGTTTAAATGGTTTTGTGACTGTGAAATTCTTGAGGCTGATGCAGAGCTGAATGTTGACTATCTCGGCGAAGATGCAGAGCAGTACAGCATTGAAACTGTACCTTGCAAAACTGTAGTAAAAAGCTACATTGACGGCTCTGCTAAGTGTCAATATCTCTTTATCTTTGCAAGCCGAGAATGTTACAGTCAGGAAAACGGAATAAATATGGCAAACCTTGAGTTTTACGAAAGGCTTGAGGATTGGATTGCAGAACAAAACATAAATCGCAAATTACCTAAGCTCCCTGACGGCTGTACTGCTCAGTCAATCAAGGTTTTGTCATCAGGCTATGTAATGAACAATGATACGAAGACGGCAAGGTATCAAATACAGTGTCGTTTGGAATATACTAAAAATTTGGAGGTAAAAAATGGCTGAAGTAATTAGACAGAGAAGAATGCAGGCAAATTATCTTAACTGCAGTAACGGCAGCAAAGAAAAAGCATTTGCACTTTTGGGTGTCGGTGCAAAAACACTTGATGAAAATCCATCAGCTCAGACTAAGAGCCGTAAGTATGTATGCGATAAATCAGCAACTAAGTCAATCAGCGGATATGATTGGACTACTGCTTTTGATATTGACCAAATTCGTGAGCAGGACGCTATTAACTTTATTGTGAATATCGGTGAAAATCAGCTTGTCGGCGAAGATGCAGAAACCGAGTATGTTATCGTTGACCTTGACCAGAAGGAAGGTTCAACCGGAACTTCATACCACGCACGCAAGCTTAATGTTGCTATCGAGGTTGCATCTTTTACAAATGATGACGGCGAAATGGGCTGCACAGGTAACTTTCTTGGCAAGGGTGACCCCGTCGAGGGTACTTTTGATACATCCACTAAAACATTTACTGCTAAATCTGCTTAAGGAGACATAAACAATGATTATTAATAATGTAACCTTGCCAGACATTGATGTTGCAGATGCACTCGAAATGGAGCGCTTTGAAAAGGCTAACGATAATGTCAGCGACAAAATGAAACAGCTTGACACAAACGGTAAACGCAGATCTGAGCTTATTCGTGCACAGTGCAGTGCGATTTTCGATTTTTTTGACGAAGTTTTTGGAAACGGTACTGCAAAAAAGGTATTCGGTGATTCAGTTAATCTTACTACTTGCATAAACGCTTACGAGTCTGTTATTGTTGCTGTAAATAAGCTTGACAAAGCTGTCGGCGAACAGTACAAGGCTAAACTCGGCAACCGTCAGCAGCGTAGAAATAAGCACAAGAATCATTACAACAACCGTCCAAAGATTGTTAAGTGATGAATATGCTTATTAATTCTGTGCCTGACAGTTTGCATATTGCAGGGGCAGAATATAAAATACATACTGACTTTAGCGTATGGATTGAGTTTGAGAAACTATTATCTGATGAAAGCGAAAACGCTCATAAAACTATTTCAGATATAAAAAATCTGATTTTCTGTGACAAACAACCTCCGCCACGAGCTGACGAAGAAACGGTAAATAAAATTCTTTGGTTTTATCGTTGTGGAAAAGAGCCACAGAACAGCAGTCATACATCAGAAAAAGAGATTTTCAACTATGATTATGATGACGGTTATATATTTTCGGCATTTCTTGAACAGTATCACATTGACCTTGAACAAACAAAGCTCCATTGGTGGAAGTTCCACGCTCTTATGTTGTCATTATCAGACAGCACAGAGTTCGTAAAAATAATGGGTTACAGGTCAATAGAAATCAATTCTAAAATGACAGCTGCTCAAAAATCGTTTTATCAAAAAATGAAAAAGCAATACAAGCTGCCTCTCAAGGAAAAAGTGCAAAAACAAATTTCAAGCATTGAGGACGCACTTATTAACGGAGAAACGATTGACAACCTTTTGTGAAATTTATATAATATTGTTAAAGTTATATTATTTCACGAGGTGGTACTATGAAAAAGGTTTTATGCTTTCTTATCTTGTCATTGCTTGCAATCAACTGCACAGCTTGCTCAAATAATGTAAATAACGATTCAAGTATTTCTTTTACTGATAATTCACAAACAACATCAGCTATTAATAAAACAGTTGAGGAAACTACTCTTGAACCTGAAACAACACAAAGTGATGTTTTATCTACATTAAGTGAAGACGAGCTCGTTCAAAGTATTGTGTCTGATTTTACGATAGAAGGTGTAAAATTTACATATAAAAAATGCAGCGACAATTTATACTTGGTTAATTCAGATAATGGCAAGATTGATATAGATATTGCTCTGCTTAAACTTGATAATAAAATTTCAGTAGATTATATTAATGTAATTTTATCGACTGAAAGTACTGATGATATTTGTTACAAAGCACTTGTAAGAATGTTAAAGTCTGATATTTTCGGTTTAAGTTTACAGGAACAAATGGATATACTTGTTAATTATAAAACAGGTAAGGTATCTTTTGAAAATGGGACTTTATCTATATCAGAAGCTCAAAAAGATAATATTAGAGTAATTGATTTTAATTTTAAATGATGAAAAATAAATCAAAAGTAAAATGCCCCTACTGCGGTTATGAAATGCCACTATACTTTGACAAATCGTCAAGGTATAGGGGCATTTTTATATTGTGCAAAGTCATTACAAAAAGGTGGTGAGTAATTTGGCATATGATGGCTCTATTAAAATTGACACAAAAATAGATACAAACGGCTTTAAGAGCGGTATTGATAAAATAAAATCAATAGCTCAGGCAGGCGTATCTGCGGTTACAACAACGCTTGCTGGCATTACTGCTGCACTTGGTGCAGGAGCAACAGCAGCGGCAACAGTCGGCTCGTCATTTGAGGCGGCTATGTCAAAAGTATCTGCAATCAGCGGTGCAACAGGTGATTCATTGCAAAGTCTGACCGACAAGGCAAAAGAAATGGGTGCAAAAACAAAGTTCTCTGCATCCGAGTCGGCATCTGCTTTACAATATATGGCAATGGCTGGATGGGACACAGAATCAATGCTCAATGGTATTGACGGTATTATGAACCTTGCCGCCGCTGACGGCTTGGACTTAGCAACAACCTCGGATATTGTAACAGACGCACTTACAGCGTTTAACCTTAAAGCCTCAGACAGTACACACTTTGCAGATGTACTTGCCAAAGCCTCAAGCTCTGCAAATACTAATGTATCTATGCTTGGTGAGAGCTTTAAGTATGTAGCCCCTCTCGCCGGCACAATGGGCTACTCTGTCGAAGATGTTTCCCTTGCCCTCGGTCTTATGGCTAACGCAAGCGTTAAAGGTAGTATGGCAGGAACAAGCCTTAAAACGGCTCTTTCTAACCTTGCCTCGCCTACCGAGGATATGGCTAATGTTATGACACAGTATGGCATATCTATCTCCGATGCCGAGGGTAACGCTTTGCCTCTTATAGATGTAATGAAACAGCTTAGGGAAAAGTTTAGCGGATTAAGCGAAACCGAACAGGCTGCAACCGCAAGTACACTTTTCGGCAAAGAGGCAATGAGCGGTATGCTTGCAATCATAAATGCAAGCGACTCTGACTTTGATAATCTTACGCAGAACATCAACAATGCTGACGGTGCGGCTAAGACAATGGCTGATACTATGCAGGATAACCTGCAAGGTCAAATTACTATTCTTAAATCAGGACTTGAGGGCTTAGGCATTGAAATTTATGAGGGTATGTCAGAACCCTTGCAAGAAGCAGCTGTCGAGGCACAAAACTATGTAAACCGCTTGACTGAGGCTTTCAAAAACGGCGGACTGTCGGAAATGATTGAAGAGGCAGGCTCTATTTTTGGAGAGCTTGCAGTAAAAGCGGCTGAGGCTGCACCTGAAATGCTGAATGCCGCTGTTGACTTTTTGCAGGCTTTTGTTGACGGTATAGCAAACAATGCCGATAAACTTGCAAAGTCTGCTGTTAATATAATTCAGACTTTAATAACAAGCGTTATCGAACACGCACCTGACTTAATCAAAGCCGCAAAGGTTATTGTTTCGGAACTCGTTGATAATCTTAATAAGCTGTTGCCCAAAGAGCTGCAAAAGCCTGTTAAAGAGGCTGTAAATACTATTAAAAAATCTTTTGAAAATGGCGGTCTGAAAAAGACTATTGAAAGTGTGAAGAACATTGTAGTCAACTTAGGCAAAGCATTTACAAATGTTGCAAAAGTAGTGTTACCGCCGTTGTCTAAAGCAATAGACTTACTTGCTGATAATTCTGATGCACTATTAGGCATAATAACTTCTGTTTATGTAGCTTTTAAATCTTATTCTATAATATCTACAGTTACAGCTTTACTTACAACACATACAGCTGCAGTAACTGCTGAAAGTCTTGCAGAAGCTGCATCACTTAATACAATAACTTTAAAGCAAATAGCAGTAGGAGCACTGACAGGTGAAATAACTCTTGCTACTGCGGCTCAGTATGCGTGGAATTTAGCTATGAATCTGAATCCAATAGGTATAGTAATTACTGCTGTAGCGGCTCTTGCGGCAGGAATAGCAGCTTTGAATTTATGTGTTGAACAAGAGACATCATCGGAAGAAATGCTTGCAGAATCATATGAAGGAATAGCTGAAGCTTATGCTAATGTTGCTGATGGTGCAACTAATTATATTAACAGCCTTTCGCAGTCCGGAGATGCACTCGAAGGATTTAATGACGCTATCATTATTTCAAATGAAAGACAGTCTGAATTAACTCAAAAAATGGATGAAGTACAGACTGAAATTACGGAAATAGCTCGACACGCCAAAGAAGAACGAACAAGTCTGACTGAGGAAGAAATTCAAAGACTTGATGATTTATTCGCAAAGCAAAAGGAGCTTGCAGATGAACAGCTAAAGGTTCAGGAAGCTTATCAGGGTGTTGTTAAGGATATGGCTAAAGATTTAGCAGAAAATCATGATTTATCACTTGAAGAATATGAGGCTTACTCAAGTGAATATACCGCAACAGCAGAACAAACGAGAGATGACACTGTTAAAGCGGCTGAACAACAAAAAATCAATTGGCTTGCAGAAAAAAGAGCTTTAATTGGTACTGATGAGCAATATACGGATGAATGGTATAACCAACAGCGAGAAGCCGCCAACAAAGACTATGATGCTGCAGTTGCCGAAGCTAATACACTTTGTTCCGAAACTCTCAAAATTTTACAAGATGGCTATAAAGATAGAGCTGATGGTTTAAAAACTTATTCCGAAAATCAAAAAAAGTATAATGAAGATATTGCAAGAGAAAACAAAAGAAGTAACGACAACCTTGTAGCACTTGAGCAAGCTAAGCAGGCTGAAATTAAAAAAGAATATGATTCAGGCGGTTGCGATACATTACTTATTGAACAAAAATATGACCAATTAATTGCAAATGAGTATTCGCAACATAATAAAAAATTGGCTGATATAAACGATAAATTCACAAAATCATTTGATACAAATCAACGGGAACAGCTTTCAACTTGGTTAGCTATGCTATCCCAAACAGAACTATACGGCGGTAAAATCTCAGATGAAGATAAAAAAGTTGTTGAAGATATTATTAACAATTATGACCAATTGCCTCCTGAATGCCAAGAGACTATGGATGAAGCTATGCAGGGAATGATTAACGGAATAAAAGAAAGATCACCTGAGCTATATGCAAGTGCTTCATCGGTCGCTGATAATATTCTTGCAATTTTCAAAAAGAAGTGGGATATACACTCTCCGTCCAAAGTGTTCCGCAAAATTTTCAAGTACACTCTTGAGGGCGGCGAAAACGGACTTAAAGACGAAGCGCCGAAGCTGTATAAGCAAGCTGATGATGTGGCGTCAACATTTACCAAACGCTTGAAATCGGGTATATCAGCTGACAGTTTAGTATCAAAAATGCGTGCTGCCGTAGCAGAAGGTAAAAACTTTGTAGCAGAACAGCTCACTGCTAATGTAGTGCATACAGTTGATATGCAAAATGCTGATAAACAAAAAGTAGTGCTACAAGGCAACATAGTAAATCATCTTGAGGTTGACGGCAGAGAATTCGCCGTTGCGACTGCTCCGTATATGTCAGAAGAATTAGCTTGGGAGGGTAATGATTTATGACAGAAATGACAGTTAATAACATTGATATTTCTAATTACAGTGCAAGACTACTTAGCTATTCTGTAAGCGGTACTACGCTTACAAATAATGTTTCAGCTAATAATGATCTTGTCAAAATGCCTGCACTGTATTCTACCGAATACGGAACGAGAACTCTGACTGTTACTCTTACATTTTTCCCTCGCTTGGACGGATGTTCATCAAAAAACACTGACATTATTGACAGATATACGGTAGCAACAGATAACATAGCTAAGTTTGAGGCTGAAATAATCGGAAAAACAGTTGAGATAGCTTTGCCGGACGGATACATATACACTTCAATTGTTACTTCAATTTCCGCTGCTACATTTGACAGCAGCGGAGAACACGATGTAACTTATACATTTAACGCCGTAAGGCATAAGCCGACTGTAACCGCAAATGTTGCTCCGAATGGTAAAGTTTATTGTCAATCAACTACTCCTTGCAAATACAAGCTTATTGTTACCTTGCCGGAACAAAGCTCGTTAATTACAGTGTGTGGAATTGTTGTTATTAATATTGCCGCAAACACTCCTTTAGTAATTGACGGCGAGCTTGGTTTAATTACGCTTGGCGGAGTCAATAAGTACCTTGACAGCACTTTAATTGAATTTCCAGTCTTGTATCCGGGTGAAAATATAATCACTTGCACTAACTCTCAAGCAAAAATTCAGGTTGTTTATACACCTGTTTTTGTGTGATTTAAGAGGTGTTCAAATGGTATTAAAAATATTTTACAACAATGATGTAAAGCTGTTTACAGATATTGATAGCACCTTTTGCGTTACAAAATCCTACGGCGGTATGATGAGCCTGCAATTTGACATATCGCCTAAGCACAGCTTGTATAAATATTTTGCTTTGGACGGTGAGGTTGAATACGATAATCAGAGATATTTGATTAAAAGTATTAACGAACGCAAAACAGTTTCAACGATTGTCTGCGAGCTTAATCTTGACGATCTTAAAGCTGACATGTTTACAAGCTTTAACAGGACTACAGAGAGTTTCCACAACATATGCACTGAAATACTTTCCAACACCGACTGGACAGTTAAAAATGATACCCTTGTAAGCAAGCGTTGCAGCTTCGAGCTTAGCGATGTAACTGCGCTTGATATTTTAAACCAATGTACCAATTCCACAAGCTACTGTAATGTGTATGAGTACAATACAAAGCAAAAAACGATAACTCTTATAAAGCCCGAAAACAATACTGAGCCTAAGGGAGTATATTTTACCGACGAATTAAATCTTACAGACTTAAACTTCAAAGGCAACTCATCTGGATTGGTCACAAGACTGTATGCATACGGCAAAGACGGCTTATCAATAGCAAGCGTTAATAACGGCTGTGAGTACATTGAAAATCACAGTTATACAGCCAAGGTAATCAGTTATGTTTGGCGTGATGAACGCTACACTAACGCTCAGTCGCTATATGATGCTGCAGTTGTAAAGCTTGCAAATATGGCTGAACCCGAGCAGTCTTATACTTGTAAGGTTATTGACCTCGCTAAAATACAGCCGGATATTTACAAAGATATACTTTCATACAGTCTGTATGATGTTGCAACTCTCGTTGATCGCAACCGAAACAGAAGCCAAAACTATCGTATTGTTGAAACCAAAGAATATCCTGCAAAGCTTATTTTAAATACTGTTACTCTTTCATCTATTCCTGCAAAAATCACAGGCAAATTAACAACGATAAATAATCGTATTACAGAGCTTAATGCTCAGCAGCTACACGATAGAACTAAAGTAAATGAAATCAAGCAAGATTTAGACACCACAGTTCTCCATGTGTCGGAATCCTGGGCAAGCTCAGTCAATGAATCATTATTCACTCAGACCGCAGAGGGACTTTTTCTGGAAGTCAATAAAGTGGTTGGCACTAATCGTTTGAGTACGCTTTTACAGCAATCGGCGGAAGATGTGAGGATTGCATGGAATAATATCTCGGAATACATAAAGTTTGAAAATGCACAGCTTAATGTATATAACCTCGGAGATAAAAAGCTGATGTCACTTAATCAGTATGGACAAGACTTTTATTACAATGATAATGAAGTCGGCTCGATTGGTACAAACTCATATTTAAACGATGACAGCAAACGAGGCTTAGCTTTTGACCTCAATTCAAATAGTGCGTATATGACATGGGCATATATGAGTTCTAACGATGCAGAAGCATTCACTATGAAACTAACATATACTGCTCAAAAGCTTTCTGACGATTACGAAAAAGACCAACTTCATACCGGGTGTGATCTTAATTTACATAACAATTATTTACGCAAAGCAGTTTTGAGCGATTGGAAATTTGAGGGCGGTTCTATTAGCGGAACTTTTAAAGGTTACTATGTTACATCGTTCAGAAGTGACGGTACAGCAAATACATGGAAAGAATTTACGCTGACATTCAAAAACGGAATTTTACAAAAAGCAACTTGGTAGGAGGTTATTATGAAATTTATCACAGAAGAAAAAACAGTTTGTGAAAACGATAAGGATAAAGCTCCTGCTGAATCCGAAGTCATTTTTGCAGAAGAAACAGGAGGCAATGATGAACATACAGCATTACAAACTTAATTTAGACCTGCTCAAAAATACATCAACTCCGGTTTTATACAGTCATCAATTAGACAAAAAATCAAGATTTATTGATGTAACACTTACAGCTAATGATGCAGAAGTTACCCTTGACAGTACAATGACTGCTGTTCTTAACGCTGTAACTAATAATGTTATAGTTGCAGAGTCTCAAAATTGCACAATATCAGATAATGTAATCGTTGTTGAGCTTACCGATAAAGTCTTATCTTTGCCGGGCGTGACTAAATGTGAGGTTGTGCTGTCTGACAGCAGCGGAGCTGTTATTACAGCACAGCATTTTATTGTTAAAATCACTGAAAAAGCTATTAATGATAAATCAAAATTTGAACCAACAGGCTCGAATTTAGCAACAGAAGCTGCAGTTGCTAAAGCAAAAGCAGAAGCTATCGAATACTTCGAAACAGAGCTTACAGACATTGACGAAACAGTGACAATGAAGATTAATCTTAAAGCTGATAAGGCGGATACTCTTGCCGGTTACGGAATTACCGATGCTTATGATAAAACATATATAAACAGATCGTTAAACCTTAAGCTCGACAAAATGCCATTTGATACCGCACCTAAAGAAAATAGTCCTAACTATATCACAAGCGGTACCTTATATAACAGTGTTAATACTCTTAATCAAAGTATTGCAAAAAAATATGATAGCTCAAATATTGAGATCGGTACAGGAGAATTATCTCCGGCTCAAGCAATTTATGAGGGCTGTGCTGGAAGATTCGATTATGTGAAAAACGGCAATGTAGCTACAGTGTCAGTAAACATTACAAAACTTATTGCTAATAGAACGTATATTCAGTTGTCAGGCTTGCCTTTCCCAATAAAAGACGAAAGCAGTTTATCGAGTATTGCTGTATTCTCAACCACAAGTAAGTTGAGAAATATCCGTATTAAGGGATCATGGGTTTACATCACCTCACAAACGGATAAATTTACAGAGGATGAGATGATCAATTTTACAGTTACATATATCAGAAAGTAGGAGGTAACCATATGGAATTTAAAGAAAAAATTACGCTTGATATGCTTACAAAGGATAGTGTGAGTGTGTTAAGACAGAAGTTTATAACCCTTAACGGCGAAGATGTGCAGGTCGGCGGCAATGTTCGCAACGCTTACACAAACTGTGATGAGGATAAGTCAATCTTAAAAGAACAGCTTTCGGAAGAATATTATAATGCGGTTATGGCAGTATGGGAGGTATAAATATGTCGTATAAATTTAAAGAAATATGGTGCAATAAAGGTAATTTCACAGAGAGCAACAGAAAATCTTCGGAAATTGATACACTTGTTATTCATTACACCGGCAACAACGGCGACACAGCAGAGAATAACGGTAATTACTTTAAGAATAATGTAGTCGAAACATCTGCACATTATTTTGTTGATGATACAACTGTTGTTCGCTCGGTTGCTGATAAAAATATTGCTTGGCATGCAGGCGACTGGGATATTAATTGCCGTTCAATCGGAATTGAAATTGCAGGTTCAACAACAGAATGCACAGGCAAGACACTTGAAAATGTAATCTTACTTGCTCAACGACTTATGAAAAAGTATAACATTTCTAAAGAAAGAGTTATTAGACATTATGATGCTAACGGTAAAATCTGCCCGGGCTTCTGGTGCGGTTCATCAGCAAAGGACAAGCTGTGGAAGGAACAGTTTTTAAATAAACTTGAGAGTAACTCTGAAAGCAAAGAGGAATCAAAAGTTGAAAAAGATGATAAACCTACGATTGAATATTGCGTATTTGCAGGCGGTAAGTGGTTACCAACTGTAAAAGGTTTATCAGACTTCGCAGGCATTGCCGGCGAGGCAATCAGCTGTCTTGCAATCAGAGTAACAAAAGGTAAGATTAAGTACAGAGTGCATATTAAAGGTGGTCACTGGCTTAGCTGGGTTACAGGTTTTAATCTTAATGATGATGTAAACGGCTATGCCGGTATTCTCGGAATGGATATTGATGCTGTACAGATTTATTATACAACTCCTGCTGATGTTAAGTCCGCACACGGCAGCTACTATAAGGCTACATACAGAGTTTCTGCAGTTAATGAAGACTATTACGATTGGCAGCACGATGACGAAAAAGACAGTAAGCAGGACGGCTATGCAGGAACAAAGGGCAAGGCTATTGACCGTATTGAGCTTACTTTAACTTGATTTGGAGGTAAAATTATGAAATACAATTTTAAAAAATGGATAAAAGCTGCTGCCGTGCGTGCTATTAAGACTGTTGCTCAAACAGCTATTGCAACCATTGGCACAACAGCGGTGATCAGAGAAGTCGATTGGGTTATGGTTGCCTCAGCAAGTGCATTGGCAGGTATTTTATCAATTCTTACCAGTGTTGCAGGCTTGCCGGAGGTCGAGAGCAAATAAATTATTTTTCCCTTCATAATAATGCCCCAAACATTAATATTATGGAGGTACAAAATGAAAAGTTTTATAGGCTGGATAGGTGGTAAAAGTCACATCAAAAATCAAATAATTTCTCTTATTCCTGCTGAGTGCGAGCGTTACATAGAGGTATGCGGCGGAGCAGGCTGGGTGCTTTTTGGAAAAAATAAAATCAAAGGTCAAATGGAAGTGTTCAATGATATTGACGGTGATTTGATTAATCTTTATCGTCAAATTAAGTATAATTGTTCACAATTGCAGTCTGAAATTGACTGGCTTCAATCCCGTGAATTATTTAATCAGTATCGCTATGAGATTGAAAATAAAATTGAGCTGTCTGACTTACAGAGAGCAGCCCGGTACTTATATCTTATAAAGTGCAGCTTTGGCAGTAATCGCAACTCATTTGCGACAGCTACTAAATCAATCAACAATATTATCGATGAGCTACCTGCATACAAAGAAAGACTTAAAAATGTTATAATTGAAAACAGGGATTTTGAATCACTTATTAAAACATATGACCGTGAAAAAGCTGTGTTCTATATAGATCCACCATATGTAGCCTCAGAACATTATTATAATCGAAATTACAGCAGCTTTAATAAAGATGACCATATCCGTTTAAATGCTGTTTTAAATGCGGTCAAAGGGCGTTTTATACTATCTTATAATGATTGTGATTTTATCAGAAATCTTTACAAAGATTATAAAATTCAGAGCATAAGCAGATATAACCTCCTTCCAGTTACAGCTTCAAACCGAGAAGAGTTTAAGGAAATTATTATTACAAATTACTAAAACAGTAATTTTATTACAAAATGATGAAAATAATAACGCAATCAGGTATTATATTTCATAGGGCGTTATTATGATTAAAATCCATTTATCTGCAATACTTGGAAAATATCGGATGACACAAGCCGAGCTTGCCAGGAAATCAGGAATAAGACCTGCTACTATCTGCGATATTTATAATGAAATGTGCGATAGAATTAATCTTGAGCATTTGGATAGAATATGCGAGGTTTTGGACTGCAATATTGCCGATTTACTCGAATATAAGCCAAATAAGATTAAAAAAACAGGTAAAGACCTTATTGTAGAAGCAAATGGAAACAGAAAAATGAATAAAAAATGAAAATACCCACGCAGATTTGGATTTTCTGCGTGGGTATTTTTTTGCAACATTATACATTTTTACAAAAACGCACTTTTTGTATTTTATGCGAAAACTTTTCTCGTTTTGTGCGAAAAGCAACAATAGATTTATAGGTGTTGCTCAGCGTGCAGGCTATCTTACAAGAGCCGATTTAAAATCCAATATGGATAGATTTATAGCAACTACCATAATCGCTACACAATCATCGTTGCACAATTTAAAATCCAATATGGATAGATTTATAGTTGTCAAATTTGCTTATATTTAGTTCTCTAAATTGCATTTAAAATCCAATATGGATAGATTTATAGCAAGGAGTTTTTTGGCTGGGGTATTCATTTATATACATTTAAAATCCAATATGGATAGATTTATAGTTTATGTAGCTGAAAAAGGCAGGCTAAATTTTATTGATTTAAAATCCAATATGGATAGATTTATAGTCATCTTTATAAAGCTGAACATCAAAGCCTAAATTTATTTAAAATCCAATATGGATAGATTTATAGAGCTACAAGCATACCCAACAGTTGCGCCGTAATTTTATTTAAAATCCAATATGGATAGATTTATAGCGTTCTTTTCAGCACTTGAACAATTAAACAAAATTTGATTTAAAATCCAATATGGATAGATTTATAGCACGCCGTCAAACTCAAGTCGTCTGAGTGTCGGCTATTTAAAATCCAATATGGATAGATTTATAGTACCTTTTTCCCAATTACAAATTCACAAATTCATGATTTAAAATCCAATATGGATAGATTTATAGACCAATTACCTTCACGGTAGAAAAATGCGAATTTATAATTTAAAATCCAATATGGATAGATTTATAGATTTAGGTATATTTGGTATATAAATTGTGTGTGGGATTTAAAATCCAATATGGATAGATTTATAGTGTTTTTTTGTCATATTGCACAAATTATTTAATATCATTTAAAATCCAATATGGATAGATTTATAGTGCGGCTATGACTGTTTCGGGTCTTCTTACTGATGTATTTAAAATCCAATATGGATAGATTTATAGGACTTGAAAAATTTAGGTTTTAACGCAAATGTGCTATTTAAAATCCAATATGGATAGATTTATAGAAAATTTATAAAAAATCTGTTTGCACCTCACGACATTTAAAATCCAATATGGATAGATTTATAGCGAAACGATAACAGAAAAAGACTTAATATCTTTGCTATTTAAAATCCAATATGGATAGATTTATAGGTCTTGAGATGTCGGGCTCCGGTTGTAGAATGTTTGATTTAAAATCCAATATGGATAGATTTATAGGATTTCTGATTGGAAGTATAGCAACGGTATTTATACATTTAAAATCCAATATGGATAGATTTATAGAGTGATTTAAACTTAACTTTATATGAGAATTATAAATTTAAAATCCAATATGGATAGATTTATAGCAATAATCCAATGTCCTTTTATTAGTAATATTAAAAAGATTTAAAATCCAATATGGATAGATTTATAGTTTGGTTGGGGTATTCACTTATATGCAGGTCGTTTATTTAAAATCCAATATGGATAGATTTATAGTGGTAAAATTGAATTATAAAGAATACAACAAATCGATTTAAAATCCAATATGGATAGATTTATAGTTTTCTGTTACTTGCTGATTGTGATTGTTTGTCAGTATTTAAAATCCAATATGGATAGATTTATAGGCCCCGGCGGCGGAGTTTCTCTATAGACTGTTCATCATTTAAAATCCAATATGGATAGATTTATAGCAGTTAAGGCTTTGAGTTCGTGCAATACACACGCATTTAAAATCCAATATGGATAGATTTATAGGTGCAGGAACAATACACATATGACGAAGATTACAAATTTAAAATCCAATATGGATAGATTTATAGTACTCACAGTCAAAAATAGCATTGAACAATTTAGGATTTAAAATCCAATATGGATAGATTTATAGTGTTTAAGTCAATGTCGTTTGTGTAGTCGTGCGTGTATTTAAAATCCAATATGGATAGATTTATAGCAAATCCGCTTGAACAATTAGAATTTTTAAATTCTAATTTAAAATCCAATATGGATAGATTTATAGGCAGACGGTGCTACAGAATATTACCTCGTAAGTTCATTTAAAATCCAATATGGATAGATTTATAGTAATTGAACCAAATTCCCAACTATCTTTGATAATATCATTTAAAATCCAATATGGATAGATTTATAGAATGTATTTGTATTCTTATACGCTATGCCGTATTTTATTTAAAATCCAATATGGATAGATTTATAGTTTTTAAATTAAACGATAATTTTTATGTAGCAAGTTTAAAATCCAATATGGATAGATTTATAGATTTTTCAACTAACGGTCGACTACTTGTCAAATAGTTTAAAATCCAATATGGATAGATTTATAGGCAAGTACAATTTCCATTTCACCGCTTGCAACAGGGTTTAAAATCCAATATGGATAGATTTATAGGACTGCAAAAATTGAGCAGATAAGGGAAGAGAAGTAGTTTAAAATCCAATATGGATAGATTTATAGTGTGAATATCCCTTATTAAAATTCAATGAATTAATGGTTTAAAATCCAATATGGATAGATTTATAGACAAAGGGCGTTGCCCTTTACCCACAAGGGAGCAGGTTTAAAATCCAATATGGATAGATTTATAGGATTTATAAAGTGGTGAATAATATGAAAAAAGCAGTGTTTAAAATCCAATATGGATAGATTTATAGCCGTGGGATAAAATGATAAGTAATCATCGGCATTTTTCTGTGCTGTTTTGTCGATATACCAAATATTTATCAAATATTACTGTCATTTCAATATATCAAAAGCAACTATACCGATGATTACTTGATTTTTAGGTTCTGTCAACCTGCCGGGGGTTTTGTGCTATGTCAGGTCGACAATAAAAGCGTTACAAAAAATTTGATGTTTTATCATCCGTTTTTCCAAGAAAATCTTTATTCATCCACCGTTCTTCACGGGTATGAAACATTATTACCGAATCCTTGTCTTTTCTGATATAAACATCAAGTTCTTTTTGCAAAGCAAGTGAGTTTGCTTTACTTAAGTTTCCTTCAAAAACAGAGTTTTGAATATGTACAAGATATTTTTTGCAAATCTTAAATACCTTTGGAAGTATTTTTCTGCCCTTTTCATCACATATTATATCATATACAAGAATTACATACAATATTTACCACCACATTTCAAAGCCTTTATATTCTTTTTCTCCTATAATGTGCTTTATCAGTTTATAAAGTTCAAGTCTGATTAAGAATTGATAAGATACATTTTTATTAAGTTCTTTGTGAAAAATAGTTGTCTTTAATTTTTCGTCAAATTCAGATGTAATTATTCGTGACGCCCTTTCGGTAAGCTGCAAACCGTTAAGTCCTTCTACAAAACTGCTTTCTGTTATTTGTTTTCGATTAAGCAAAGAAAAGATCAGACGATCCGCAATCAGCGGTTTGAAAATTTCCGAAACATCAAGTGCAAGAGAATATCGCCTTGTACCCGGCTGATGAAGATAGCTTATTGTAGGATTAAGTTGGGTTTTATAAATTTCCGCCAGAGTTTTTGTATATACAAGAGAATTGACATATGAAATAAGGCTGTTAATCATATTGTCGGCAGGATGATAAACTCTTTTATCAAATTCAATATTCTGATCAATAATTACATTCCACGCTTTGTAATATTCCTGTCGAATATTACCTTCAATTCCCATCAACTCTTCTATGGTTTCTACATCTGCAAGTTTCCTCCTCAAATTTTCTATAGCGACCATTTGCTCTAACACATTCTTGCCTCTGCCGTTGTAGTATCTTAAGTTTCTGTAAATATTATAAGACGCAGCAACTATAAATTCTCTTGCTATTGATAATCTGTTTGAATAGTCGCCGTAAGCAAGCACTTGCTTAACCAAAAGCTGACCTGCAAGTTTTGTTTCTTTTGGGCAAAAACTTCCTATGTAAAATTGATAGTAATTGAAGAAATGTACAAGTATTCCGTATTTTGAAAATAAGTTCAGCAATTTAGATGTAACCGTTATTTCATTCATAATATAAATTTCTTTAATATTTTCTATCGGAAGATCTTTTACATTTCCGTCGATTGCAGTAAATCTTAATGTGTTGTCTTTTTGAGTTAAATTGCCTGACGAATATATGTAATAACTTTCCTGCATTTTATCACCTCAAATACAGCACAAATCATAGTAAGCACATGATTTGCAAATTCTTTTACTTTTAAATTTTGGCGGCAAAGCAGCCGATATAATTTTTACTATATCAGCTGCCGCACTTTCAAGCTCTCTTTCATCTTCTTCGCTAAGTTCAACATTAAGACTTTGCTTTAGCAAAGGATAATCAATTCTGCCTTTTATTCCCTCTACCCCACGCTTTTTCAGATAATAAAGATAGTATTTAAGTTGAGCAATACCCGCTTCCTCTATCTTTCTGCTTTTCTTTACCTCATGTAAAAGTTTATGCTCGGTAATAAAATCAATATTGATTGTGTTGTCGATCATAATATGTTTTTTCTTTTGCTTATAAGTGGTTTCATCTATAAGTTTTCCGATTTTGACATTTTCGTTTTCACTTTCCATTGCCAAACCGTTTGAAAAATACCACAGCTTTCTTTTACAAACATAGTAATAATAAATATGCATACCCGAAATATTATTTTCGTCCATAATCATACCTCATATAAAATTATCAGGTTCTCCGTTATCATCAGATTTATCTTGCTTTTTGGTTTTCTTTTCCTTATCAAATCTGATGCCGCATTCGGAATCATAACTGCTGTTAATAACAGGTAATTCAGTATATGGCATTTTTAATTTTTTTATTTCGTAATCGTCAATTCTGAATTTAGGTACGGAAACCGTGAATCCAAGTATTTCTTCGTTTGCCTTAAGTTTATCATCTCTTGAATAAGTATCTGATTTTAAAACTTCCAAAGCTTTTTCTATGGCACTTTCATTTTGATTATAAACATCAATCGGCACAGCGTCACTTCTGTCAATACTTCTTATTCCATCTTTTTTAAGAGAGAGATAATCGACATTTTCTTTATAATATTTATAAATTTTACGATATTCTTGAAAATATTTTGATTTTTCGATTTTTTCAACCGAAAGGTACTCATCTATAAGTTCTTGTTTAAGAACTTCAGAGATAATTCCGTCAACGCTTAAAATCGCCTGTTTTGACAACGAATGAATAGCATCGTCAACAAAACGATGTGCATTACCTTGAATTTCAGTAAATACAAAACAATTGTAAGATGAAAAGTCTTTATTACCCTTTCTGTTTACTCTGCCAAAGCGTTGAAACAGGGAAAATAAATCCGATAACTCGGTAATAAGAATATCAAAATCAATGTCAAGACTTGCTTCGACTACGGATGTTGAAATCCATATTTCAGGTATATTCATACTTTCGTTAGTTTTTTCAGAGGCTGCCAAAATCGCATTTTCTTTAGTTTTTCTGTCATTTTTTGTAAAATTGGAATGAAACAGATTTACACTTGCGTTAATATCCGAATTTTTTATTTCGGTGTACATCTTATTTGCAATATCAATCGAATTGCAAACGACAAGATATTTTTTTACTTTATCGCATATTGTATCATCAAATATTTTTATAATATCGTCAGACTGCAAGTTTTTTTCATATACTTTTACATTATGCCTTAGCTTTCCTTTATCAGAAAAATCGGATGTTTTTACATCTGTTCCGAGTATTTTTTCAATCTCATTTCTTACAAACGGAGGCAAAGTTGCGGTAATTACAGCCACCTTACCACCCAAAGTATGAATCATCTCAATTGCATAAATAATTGCAGCCAAAACATCGGGTGAATACATCTGTATTTCATCAATAATAAACTTTGAATATGATGCTACCGCAAGTTTGTATTCATAGCCTGCATACTTCAAGGCAAAGTCAAATATTTGGTCGGGAGTGCATACTGTAATCGGAAGTGCAAGCTGTTTACTGCATTGTGCATACGCAAAATCATAATTTTTTCCGTTAATTATTGATTCTTCCAAATAATAGGATTTCATATCGGAGTGAACAAGTGCCACTCTTTTCTTATAATCTTCTTGCGAATTATCTCCGCAAAGTTTTTTAATTCTTTCGTACATCGCATTGATAGCTGTTTTTAACGGCAAAACGAAAAAGCATTTATTGTCCCCACACCAAAGCAATCCCGCCTCGGTTTTGCCCATACCTGTAGGTGCGGTTACAATTAAATTGCTGTCGGTATTTTTAATGCAAAATTCTTGCAATTCATTGTAATCAATATTTCGGGTATTTTTCCAATTGTTTAAAGAATCAGTCAAAAAATCGTTGACCTTTTCGCAGTCAAGACCTGCACTTGCACTGTAATCACATTTATGTAAAAGACCTTTTAATAAAACAGCGTATTGTTTTTCTTCTTTTGAAAGTTCGGTTTTAAATAAATCTTTGATTTTCTTAATATTTCTCTTCATTTTATTGTAAGAGTTTGTATCAAAGCCAAATTCAGCAAGGAATTTTTCTATAAGCTCACAGTTTTCTTTAAACACTGTAACAGGAGAGTTTTTGTTGTAGTGATGATAAAGCACAGCAAAATATACGCTTATAGGTTTTATACATTCTGATTTATCAATAAAAAAAGCCGAAAGTATACTGTGTGGAATTTCTTGTTCAGGTTGAAAATTTCCACCTTTAGTAATTCTTTTTTGAAATTGAGAGTTTGCCTTTCCGTAATCGTGTTTTTTGCACGCAACAAGTAAATCTGAATATAACTCTTCAGATTTAATATAGCCGAGCTTGTAGAGCAGTTTTGCCTGCTCTATAAGCTCATTTGAATGTTGTCCTATTGTTTTGTCGGGTTTTGCAAGTTTATCTTCTATATTCATTATAAATACCTCAAGCTAAAAACACTGAATATATACCGTTCTCGGTTTTGTCAAGCATTATGCCTTTACAACCGTTTTCAATATAGTTAAGTTGACAGAAAATAATAGGTACACGGTTAAAAACTCGTTTTCTCATACCGCCCTTTAACTGCACAGTTTTGTAATCCTTTGGCATTAAATATTTTGTACCGCCTGTGTATCCGCCTTCCGTTTTAGAGATTATATCCATATCGTCTTTATTAATTTCGAGATACTCGACAGGCATATAAACATCAAAATCAGCTTCTCCGTAATCGACATCTTCGTCAACATCAAAAAGCTCTGTTTGAGCACACTCAAGAACTTCTACAAAATCCTCTCCTCTGCCGATTGCAGTAAGATTTCCGATATTATCCATAATATCATTCATAGTATTTTCATCTGCAACTATATGAATGATAAGTTCAATATCGCAGAGAAGTTCATAATACTTAGGGCCTTTTGCAAGCGTTCTGAAATGGGAATACGGAATAGTATACTTTACCTTTTCGTACTCATCATACACAGCCTTTATATGCTTAATACGCTTATCAAATTCTTTTACTTCTTCGGCAGAAATATTTTCATCGGCTTTCATTTCTTTGAGCCGAGTTTTCATTTTATTAATGATTTTTTTATGCTTGTCGATTCTGCGTTTTGTACGCTTTAAAAAGCGGTATTCTTCAAGCAATTTTTCATTAATTACATTAATTGTAATGCCTTTTTCAAAGCTGTTTCCTTGAGCCTTTTGTGCAGTAGCCACAACCTGATATGCACTTGAAAGCATCTCGGGATTTTTCATTTTTACAAGCAAATTTCTGTCATCATTAAGACTGTTAAGAAAACAATCGTCCTTATACATTTTTGTTTTTAGAGAACCGTACTTTCCCTGTACGCTTACTTGCATAGGATGATAAGATGTATAACCGCAAGCCTTATGAAGTGCTCCGATAACAGTTGAATACGGTGGTAAAGGAAATGTCATACGGTTTTGTACAGTTTCTTCTTTTTTGTAATTTGCACTGTTTTGTTTTATATGAAGTCTAATTGCTTTCATATTAATTCCGCCTTACTCCGAAAAATACTCTTTAACCTGACCTCTGAGATTTTCAAAAAATTCTGTCATACTTACAGGATTAAGTTCTCTTACAATTTCGTCCTCGTTTGAAAGCTCGCCGTTACGCATAAGTGCACAACTGTAACCTTGAGCAAGTTTTTCCTTAATCGGCTCTATAATAAGTCTTTTGCCTGAAACAGAAACAGCATTTTCAAAAATATGTGTTTTTCTCGGTGAAAGACCGCCTACCACAAAAATCGGCTCTGCGTTATCAAGATTTCCCTTAACGACAAGTGAAAGATTTTCTACTGCGTCAATAAGAGCAATTACTCTTTCACACTTTTCTGTGTTATCTGCCTCTGCACCAAAGTTTTCGTCCTTACCGATTTTTTCAAGGTCAATTGTAAGACTGTAAATTTTAGATGATTTGTCATATTCATACTGATAAGGCATAAGACCGCAATCCTTTGCATTGTTTTGAACATTTAAACCGTGTGCCATAGCATAATTGGTTGCAAGGTAAAGGTTATTGTGAAAACGGGCATCATTAATAAACGGCTCTGTAGCAACAGCATCTGTAAGATAGAAAGAACTGTTACGGATGTATGTAACATCTTTTGTTGACATATATCCACCCTCAAGCGCACGGCATGTTGCGGCATTTACATCTTCATTAACAAGTTTCTGCATTGCTCCGTCGATTGATGTCTGTAAATCATCATAAAAACCCGACTGAACACAGATAGCGTTTTTAAGGCTCTCACGACTTCTTGTAGCGTACTCTTGTCCGCCTCTGAATACCTTTTGTACACTTGAAATATTACCGAGGCTTTCGCCGTAGTTGCTTGTCATATTTGCGATTACAGTTAATGTTAATGCTTTATTTTTCATAATAAAATCTCCTTTATATTAGTTATTTTTTGAGCTTACTTCAATTAATGCGCTTGCAAAAGCAAATGCAAGATCTTTATTTTCTTCCGCATTTTCAAGAAATGTATAGAAAAATGAAAATTCCATTCCGACATAAGCAGACAAACTAAGTATAATCTCTTTTGCTCTGTCGTAATCATGTGCGCAAAGAGCACTGATTATTTTTTGCTTATATGAATTAATTTTATTACTGCTTTTCATTTCAATTAGTTTTTTGGAAGTTAAAAATCCACAACTTTTTGCTGACTTAATTTCATCCATAATATCATTTCCTTTCCAAGATACATTTATGTCTATTAGCATATCGGTTCTGCTTTTTATATAGCCTTTAACGGCATTATCATCAAAATAAAACTTAAGCATCATTAAAATTACATCGTCAAGCAACACATTGTTAAGACAACGCATATAAACTTCTTTCTCAAGATTAAACCAATAATCATCATTGATTTTTTTGACAAAGTTTAATGATTTCCCCGATAATTCTCTTAACTTTTTTAATCTTTCAAGTCGTACAAAGAATGTTTCATAATAAGCCTTATCTTGAGATTTTGATATAATTTCAACATCATAGCTTATATAATCCTTTGAATTTTGCAAGACAAGCATTAGTTTGTTTTTGTCATCTTTATTTTCTGTACTGCTAAGTTGATTTGAAAAAGCATAGTTTGTTTGAGTTAAAGACTTAACAGAAAAATTGTTATTCACAAAATAAGTTTCTCTCATATCAGAATTTGAAAAAGCAAACGGTATAAAATCAAATTCTAAAATATCATTGCTCTCAAAACTTTCCTTTGAAAAACAAAAGCCGAGATTACTTGTTTTTCTGTCTTTGTCAACATTGTAGCCTCTAAGTCTGCAAGTGCTGTTATCTTCGGTAAAAATAAGTCGTTCATTGCAGTAATTCTTATAAAGGTTATTGCCGTTTTTAAAGATATTCTTTATAATTTCCGCCCTGTTTTCTTCAATGGTTGAAATAAAAATATCTTTATTTGTTCCATCAAATTTTATTTTGTCAAATAGCCCTTTAAGAACTGTTTTGCTCTTAACAAGGGCGTTTACCAATTTAATTTGTTCTTCACTGAATTCTTGACTTTCAAGAATGTTTAAAATATTTTTGTGAGTCATATATTTTTCAAAATAGTTCTCTGCAAACTCAAGATATTTTTCTTCTGTTATATCTTCACTTTTGTAAATAATACCGTCAAAGCCGTGGATATAATTATCGGGCTTTTCTTCAACATCATAGAGGACTTTGTAAACAATTCCAAAGTAATCAAAATATTTACATAAACCGTCAACGGCTGCCGCAAACCTCCAATCGGTAGGCTGCAGCAAAGTGTCATAATCAAAGTAATCAATCTTTGTTTTCATTAATTCGGTTCACCTCCCTCCGATAAAAGCTCGGCAAAGCCAAATCCTGCGGATTTTCGTGAACCCATACCGCTTTTCAGCAGATAATTAATAACCGATTTATCGGCATTAATACTAAAACTGCCTAAACTGCATTCAATGTAGTTTTTGTAGTGATAAACCACTGTTTTTTTTGCGTTTAACGGTTTAATTTCAAAGTTTGAAATTAACTTCTCGTCAAAACCGCTTTCAACAAGCTGCTCTTTAATTACCTGTTTTGCAATCTCCGTAAAATTCGGATTAGCAACCGAAATATACCTATCCGAATTATTTTCGGCTTTATGTAATCTGATACACAAAGGGCTAAGCATTTTCACAACAGCGGATGATGAAGTAACATTTTTTTCCGGCACAAGATTAACACTGACAAGTTTCATTTCGTTGCCGAGCGGAGCGGGAATCGGGTTGTCCTTTTGCTTTATAAAAGCAGACATAAAAATACATCCCGTATTATAGTCAGCCGTTGAAAAAGTAATGTTTAGTTGATTTTTCCCGAGTTGAATTTCCGTTTTAGAAAACTTCGGCATAGGCAGATTCACCGCAAAAGTAAAATTTCTGCGTTCCGGTGTAAAATAATATTTTTCATAATATTTTCCCTCGGCAATATCTGACAGTGACCGTTTAAAAAACGAAAGCATAATTCGTCGATAATCAATCGGCAGCTTATTGTTTTGCAAATAAAATCGCAATAAGATTTTCATATTTACCTCCATTTATTATTTTAATAGTATTAGATTTCGTAATTAAAGTTATGATATTTCACAACTCTAATTACAGTATAGCGTTCACAATTTTGTTTGTCAATACCTAATATTCGTTTTATTAAACATTTTTAATAAATTATATCAAAATGATATTAAATTTAATCAATTTAGCACATTTGATATTTTTAATCAATTATGTTATAATTATCTAAATCTAACCAAAATGGATTTTAAACAATATTCGTTTAAAACTTTTAGTTTAATCTATCCAAATTGGATTTTGTCTTTACCATACTCTTTTGTCAAGGTGAACCCGTGGTATTTCTCGTTTTTTCCTCAAAAATCCGAACTTCACTTTGGCAATTTAGGTTTGTCTTTACCATATTATAACATTTTCACTGTACCATAATCCGTACTTTGAATTCGATTTATAAAAAAGATAAAAGGCTCTCGATAAAAATTCGAGGGCCTTTGCTTTTTAAAATCATTTTTCGTTATATATGTTGGAGTATCGTTAAACTTAGAGTTTAATATAAAACAGTTGAAATTTTCTTAAAAATTTTATAATCTGAAATTAACGCTTGACAAATATTATCTGTAATGATATAATATTATTTGTTACAGAGATAAGCGGATGTAGTTTAGTGGTAGAACTTCAGCCTTCCAAGCTGATCGTGTGGGTTCGATTCCCATCATCCGCTCCACAAAAGGTGCTGTAAAGAAACAGCATATTAAAAAGCCGAGATTCACGAAAAAGTGAGTCTCGGTGTTTTTTTGCTTGCATTGCTGAATATTGTATTCGGGCAATAATTGGTCGTTACCCTTATTTGCATTGGCAGTTATCTTTGTTCCGTCTATGTAGATATGCGACATATCCTGCTTTCCTTAACAGCAAGGTGTTTATTTAGAGCAATATGATGAAAAACCTCGTTAAATGTATATACCGGGTCAGAAATTTCTATTATTTTTTTAATTTCAGGTTATAATTTTAATTGATACGGTGTATAATGCACCTTGTTGATGTGGTTTTTCATTGATAGTAAATTATATCACAAAAACGACTGCATTCCTACCTTTCGGTTAGAATGCAGTCGTTTTTTATTTGGGCTGTTTTTTACAGCTCCTTTTCTTAAAGGTCGCCTTCAAGTCCCGTTATTAATTTACTTGTAAAACAAAAAACAGATTAACAAAAAGCTAATCTGTTTTTATGGTGCGAGTGACGGAGTGAAAAAAATAAGTACACTTTCTGCCTCGTTTGATACGGCTTGTTAAATTTATAAATATCATCAACGCTCTCCCTAAAAACAGTCCACCGGACTGTTTTCTTAACGGTCGCCTTCAAGTCCCGTTATTAATTTACTTGTAAAACAAAAAAACAGATTAACAAAAAGCTAATCTGTTTTTATGGTGCGAGTGACGGAGTGAAAAAAATAAGTACACTTTCTGCCTCGTTTGATACGGCTTGTTAAATTTATAAATATCATCAACGCTCTCCCTAAAAACAGTCCACCGGACTGTTTTCTTAACGGTCGCCTTCAAGTCCCGTTATCAATTTGCTTGTAAAACAAAAAACAGACTAACAAAAAAAGTTAATCCGTTTCTTATGGTGCGAGTGTTCATATAGGATTTGGCGAAATACAGTTTTACCGATAGTCGAACATCATATTCAAACAATAATCCGCACATTCGTAATTTTATTTTGTTTTTCGTATAATGAACTTACTGAAATCAAGGAGGTTTTAATATGAAAACAATTTTTGAAAATAGCGGTGGTACTTATACGCAGGTCGGCGATTATTTATTGCCTAATCTTTCGTTACCGGCGGAAGAAAAAGAAACAAATATCGGCGTTTGGGCAATGAGGCATAAACGATATTTGAAGCAAAGTCATAAGGTGCGTTACTACAATTTGCTGACAAGCGGTAAGCTCGATTTATATCTTGCTGACATCGAAGAACAGGCTCAAAATCTTTTTTCTCGGTTGGTAAAAGACATTGCCGAAAAAGAAAATGTTACAGAAAAATTGAAATCGGATAACGCAATGTTATGGGTGCAAAAGATGAACAATATCCGCAATCGAGCAACGGAAATTGTGAACGAGCAAGTAATATATAACTAAAAACAAGGCACAACTTACGGAGAAAAATCCAGTAGGCTGTGCCTTAATTTCATTTGTTCGATTAAAATGTATAATCTTAGCAAGCAGACCATTTGGATATCCAAACGGTAGCTTGCCCGCTTTTCACACAATCTCAGCGAGCAGACCAATTAAGGACAGGTTGTCCAAATCGGTTGCTTTCGCTTTGTTGTGAAACAAGCTGTGTGTTCGGACAGCTACACTACCAAACACCTCGTTAGGGACGCCCTAAGACCTACACAAACAAAAACATTTAATAACTATTACTGAATTTCTCTTATAAGACCTTCAATAATATTTCTGGCATATTTTCGCTGCAATTTGCTGTGGTATGCTTGATTATAATAGTTCCTGAGACAATTATAGCATGATGTGTTTTCATCACAACACGGTTGAGACACCTTATCATGAGCAGCTTTAAGTGAATCTATCACAGCATCTTTACTTGTTAGACGTTTAACATGACCCGCACCGCCGGGAACATTATCGTAGATTAAAACATCATAACTATGTAAATCTAAATTCGGTTCAATTATTCCGTCAATATCATTTCTGTCTACTTCTAATGCATTGCTTATACCTTCAAGGAATGCATACATAAAGGATAAAGCAGCCGCATAATCCCATGCCGTGGATGATGACAAAGACGGTATTTTAAAACGAGCAACATCGGTTTGAAAACGATGTCCTAATTTTATCTGTTCTAATTCCTCGCAACTACAATCAAATTGCCTATAATTCTTATGTTTGCGTGATGTTATCATAGATGTAGTATTTCCTTTAATGATTTCACTATATCCACATTCCGGACACATATAAAAAGCTGATTTGTTCATTATAAGTAATTCGTCATTTGTACTGGTTTCTATTTCGATGGCATCACCAATGTGGATATGAACATCATCTTTTATTCCTCCGCCTATATAGGATATTTCGCCGGAATACGAGCGCTTCGGTTTCATTCTTGTGCTTTCTTTTGTGTCTCCTGTTTTAAAGCCATATATCGGCTCTATATAAAATTCAGCTTTTTCAGCTTTGAGAGATTGACCACAGTATTTACACTCGTCAATAGTTCTTTCACTAACAAAAACATTTACTTTCTTACAGTTTGGACAAACACAAAAATAATGCTTTGGAAATTGTTCACCCTTGGGTAATGTAATATACTTTGAAGTATATTTTTTCTTGTCAACAATTATTTCTGAATCAGGTGCATATTCTGAAATTGCAATTTTGAGATCTCTACTTAAATCATATTTTGTGTCAATTTTGCCTTTTTGATTGTAAATTTGAAGTTCAACCAAATCTACAGGAAAACCGTATTTGGGTATTACGCTATACTTTGACAGAGAACTGATCATATCCAATTTATGTAATTTTTCAATTTGTGTTTTATAATAGTCTGCTTCTTTATAGTTTTCTTCTCTTAACGCTTCCTCCTGAGCTTTTTTATATTCATCTACAGTTTCTTTTATCGCATCTGCAAAGTGTTGTAATTTTTCATCGTTTCCACCCATATCATCAAACCATTTAAAATTATGATATTCGGCATATTGTTGACCAGGAAGAACCCGTTCATTTATATATCGATTTAAATCGCTTGGACGGCTTGATATAAATTCGTTGAAGCATTCAATTCCTTCTCCGAAGACGAATTCGTCGATATTTTTAAAATAATTTGGATGTTTACGGAAGAAAAATCCCAAACACGCAGCCATAAGATGCCTCAATATGATCTTGTGGTTAACTACATTAAAATATGGCGGTTTGATTACGCCGCTAATCATTTTCTCGGGTTCGCAGAAATATGTATAATCATGTGAACTTGTTCCGCAATAGGTAAGGATATATGCCGCACTATCCTTTCTTCGTCCTGCACGACCTGCTCTTTGAACATAGTTTGCCGGTAGTGGCGGGACATTTCTCAAAAATACAGTTTCCAAATTGCCAATATCAATTCCCATTTCAAATGTTGTTGAACAAGAAAGAATATTAATTTTTTTATTCTTAAAATTTTGTTGATATTGTTTTGCTATTTTGCGCTCGAGCTGAGCCGTGTGTTCTTTAATTACAATACTTTCAATTTTTTTATTTTTGTACTGATTTCTATAATAATTTGAAGCTAATATTTCATCCGGATTTATTTCTCTGAGTTCACCGTCGCACTTGTCATGAACGCATTTTCCGTGTACATTGTACGGAGTAAGCCTTTTGCATTTTGAGCAGATGTAATACGGTGATGTTTTATAGTTTTTTACGATATACTTGCTTACATTTATTTGATACCATTCTTTAGAATTATGATTCTTTAGAATACCACCTTTTACAGCCAAATTATTAAATATTACATACAAAATTTCTTTTGCAATTCCTTCGTCACATTCACAAACCTTTTGGACATAGCGAACAACCATATTGTCTTTTGCTTTGACAGGTAAGAAGCTCCTCACGTTGTTCAATGCTCTTGGACATTCATACATTATATAATTGTCAAAGCGCCTATAATCCAAACTTTCTCTTTTTTCTTCCGGACTAAGAGAAGATTTAACGTAATCAATAGCCGGAGTGGTTTTGAATATGCCGAGCACCACTTGCATTATATTTTCTAAGTCTTTTTTTGTGATATGATATTGACCAAATTCAGCGGCGACATCATCTTCAGAAACTTGTGAAAATATATCACTTAAATCTAAGTCGAAATAATATAACCCCAATCCTTCACTGTCATAAGAGCCATCGACTTTTAATAGATCTACAAGAACAGAAATCCACGCATTCTTATTTGCTTCCATATCGTTTGGAAACAAATCTTGTTCTTTAATCATTTTTGATAATCGGGCTACTAATTCGTCAACTGTTATATTTTTATAATTGTTTTCCTTTATGATTTCCCAAATCAGTCTTTTTTGTAACATTCTTGTATGGTTAGAATCAAAAAATGTTGCAAAAAAGCTTGCTTGCTGGCGGCTGTCAGAAAAAGCTAAAAATTGTTTGATGTTATTTTTCCTGTTTTCGGTTACCGATTTATCTTTGATTTTTAAAGATATTTTGGGTGCTTTTTTTGCTTGGATTTCACAGTCATCAATAGCCTCATAAAGAGTTTGAGCTATCAACGCAGTACCTTCGTCCTTTCCAAGACTAAGGCTTTTTACTATTCCCGAATGACTTTTGTGACCGCAGCAAGGGCATTGATTGATATTATTATAAGCAATCTCATTTCCATCATCGTTCGTTTGAGTTACTCGATAAATTGAACGAATAAAATTCTTATCACAGGAACACTGTCTTGCGTTCAAGTTGTTTGATATATGAATCGCTCCGCATTTTGAACAAACTTTGAATTCCTCCAGAGCCTCGCTATCAATTTCGGAATCTGTAATATTGTCCATTAAAAAATAATCTAAGCTGACTGATTCGTTGTTTCCATAATTCTCATATATGTCGATTTCTTTATTTTGTATGAGATAGTCTATTCCATCAGAAGAGTTTTTATAAATTTTCCCAATAATATAAGGAGAACTGCAATAACGACAGTTACCCAATTCAAAAGCCTTAAAACCATCAATTATATTTGTCTTTGTTAAACTTAAATTGGGGTTTTCTCCTAAAGTTACATAAGCACCCGACAAAGGGCGAACGAATGAATGATATTTTAAATCGAATAAACCAATCCCATTTTTTTCAGATTGGTTGATTAGATCTATTAAATCCACAAGTTGTGCTGACGATAACGTGCCGTTAAATTCTTTGAGAATTGTGTTAACAGCTTTACTTCCGTTTTTTAATGATTTATATAAATCATATACATGTCTGTCATGAACAAGTAATTCATATAAATATTCATGTATGTCAGCAGTTTCTATATTACAATATGTGGATGCCACTTTTGCAATGGCATTCAAATCATTTTTAGCATTTTTAATAAGTTGATAGTCAGAGCCTGATATTGTATATTTTACAAGATCCTCTCTAAGAGGTATTCTCTTTGAAAATATAATATCTTGGATGCTAAAGTCAGAAGATGTTAAATTATGGGCGAACTCAATAATTTCATTTTCTGATTTACCCTTTTCACCCAATGTTGCACTCGTAAGAATAAAGCGAGGTTTTTTCGGTGCGAAACCAGTGAGCCTTCGCATAAGAAGGGACAATTCTATCCCTAATGCACCATGATATGTATGGGCTTCGTCTAATATAACAAATTTCCAATTGTTTAATCTTTCAGGCGTAAAAATTGCATAGTCATTAGGCCTAATCAACAAGTATTCCAACATTGAGTAATTTGTAAACAGTAAATGCGGTGGATTATTACGAATTTCTTCTCGTGAAATAAGCTCGTTTTCAGGTATAACAATATTATTTTCTTCAGCATGTTTTACTCGATAGTTTTTCGAGACGGTTTCTTCAGTGTCACCTGTAAAAAAGCCATATGTTATATCAGGAAAATCAGCAAGTATTTTTCTTACTCGTTCTATTTGGTCATTAAGAAGTGCATTCATAGGATATAAGAATATTGCTCTTATTCCAATTTCTTGATTCCCTATTTCTATATCATTCGTAAGTTCATTTAATATAGGCAAGAGAAAGCTTTCGGTTTTTCCCGAACCCGTACCGGTTGTAATAACTGCATTATGACCGGAGCAAATATGACGAATGGCCTCTTCTTGGTGAGAATATAATGGTCGTTCAAAGTCAATGTCACCGAGTTTTTTGAAAGTTTGGCATACAACACCTTCACTGATTAGCTCATTTAAATTCTTACCTCGTTTGAAAGGAAGATTCAAGTCAACATACGGACCTTTGAATAAGTCCTCATCATCCAACTGCTTTTCGAACAAAGATTGAAGACGGTCTGACTCAAATTGAAAAGAAGACCTTAGATATTCCTTGTATCGGTTATTGATATATTCCGAACGTTCAATCGGATTTCTTTTACTCATAATTTTTCTCCTCATGTACTGCTATACTATATGAAAAAATGTCTATGGCGGCACTGTCATCCATAGTGTTTTTTATTCCGTGATGTTCAAAATCCATAAGTAGACCATCTCCGTCTTTTGTAACAGAAAGCTCAATTATTCCATCTATTACATCACTGCACATTTCAACCTCAACAGGATTTATGTTGTCAAGCATATATGCTCCCCTAAGTGTTTTTGCATAAACTTCCCCAATAAAATTATCATTATTGATCATATTCACAAATTTTATATATGTAGTATTGAAAGAATATTTTTTTCTGACGAAATTCCCTTGTATTAGTTGATCAAAATACACATTTTTAATTTTAAATGCTCGTCCGATAAAATCTTCTCTGGCATATATTGTTTGTTTATAAGTTGCAAGAGCTTTATCTTTTTTTAATGTAAGCCCTTTTTCTTTCTCATAGAAAGTTATTGTGTATTCCACAAATGACATTAAATTCTCAACTTGAATTGTTACATTGTTTTTTACAAATTGACTTTGATAGACATCTCTATTATCAGCAGTAATCGTAAAAAAGACATTTCCTTTTCCGTGAAATTTTGGCGTAATGTCAAGAGACTTACTGTTGGTATTGTATATAAGCGATGTTTTATTTGTGTCTATTATACATTTGTTATAACACCATAATGCATTTTTAGTTATACCATTAACTAAAAAGAGAATAGATATATAATCATAATTTGTTTTATACGAATTTAAAAATCCCACTTTAACACGGTGATATATAGCACCGGTTTCAAATTTAGGCGTTTCGTCAATATACATGCCGGTAGACGTAAGCATTGATATAGCATCATATTTGAAATTATAAATTTCTATAACACTGTCAGATCTAATGTCGCCAATCCAAATATCATCCTTAAATGACAGCCATTGACCGCCGTCGATTCTATACATATCCATCTCAAACGGAATAAAATAGTTGTATTTTTTGTCATCATAAGTGATACACAACCAGTTATCATTAAAATCTGAAATAGTGATTTCTTTTAAAATAGATTCGGACATTAAAGAAGACCCTACATATACCAAATATGATTCTGCATCTATTTTATCAACTTCTGCTTCTAATTCATTATCAATTGCAAAATGACACTCAAAAATTTTATTTCTTTTTCCGTTAGCCCACCCATATATCTCGGACATATATACACCGGGTGACATGTCTTCTATATTAACAGATAATTTTGAGCTTGTTTCACCTTTTATAATGTTCTGTTTAAATTCCTCCTGTTTTTGAATTTGACCATTAACTATAAAATCGAATCTTGAATATTTATTCTCGCATTCGAATTTCAAAGATTTTACTTGTCTATAAACGGGAATTTTTCTATCACTGCCTTCTTCTGTAAGAAAATGGTTATCATATAACTCACCTATAACACCAAGTTTTAACAGTGATGAAAAATTAAATACAACATCGCCAATTGTGATTGTATCTCCGGCTTTTACTATTTTATGACTAAGATAAAAGTCATTATCAGAGTCTTTTATACAAAACGTTGCTACTCCGGAATAGTCTGTATTGTTCTTGATTTCATTTCCGTTTTCATCAAAAACAAAATAATCTCTAAAAAGCTGATTTTTGCTACTATAAATCACATCTGAGTTTGACATAAGCATATACGTAATTTCGCCAAAAGGATTATTTAAGCGTATCTTACTCGGAGTCACTCGGTATCCACCTATAATTTCTCTAATATCCGGCGAATAGTTAGAATAAATTTCTTCATCACCGTTTTTTAAAATAATATAAATATCTCTGTAATCATAGATGGCTTTAATTCTGTGAATTGGTGGTACCATATAAATTTCGTTATTTGCTAAAATATATATCGGCTCCCAGCGTGAGCGGAAATCAGAACTTTTTCGAATCTTGTTTTTCTCTTTTTTCTCTTTAATTTTAGAAGTCCATTTTTCATAACCTAATTTTAAGTAAGGATTTTTAACAATAAATTCGTTGCCCCACACTCGTTTGTCGATAATTTCAGCAACTTTCATGCTTAACTCAATTACATTATTAGTATCGTTTGAATTTGTTATTAGTTGTTTTGTTGACTTAATTAGTTTGTACGATTTTTTCGTGACATTAATTTGAATATCGTCATCATCTAAAAGCATATTTGAGCGCAAACTATCGAATATAAATTTGAAATCTTCATACAATTCCTCCTTATCATCGGAAATGCTATATTCTAGATTTAATTTGTAAATATCGTAAATGAAATCAAAAAACGACGGCAAAAACGCATTTGGAACAATTGCGTTTGTTAAAACAGTATTGATTATGCGTGAGTTGCTTTTAATATCATTTTCAGTTCTGAACTTGCTCAAAATTGAACGAATTCGTCCTTCTATCTTTTGCGACGAAAATTCCTCATATAACGAGGCATAGACACATCTGACATGATCATAAAAATTGCCATCATAATACATCATAGCAATTAAAACCAGTGAAATAAATATAATTTCCGAACTGGATGTATATGTATCGGAATGCGAGGCTAAATCATTATATAATTTTTCTTCTGCTTGTCGGTGAATTTTGTCAATTATATCAGTTGCATTTGGATCATCTAATAAATTCATCAATTCCAATCCAATATTGGCTCTTTCATTTACTTGGTTTTTGAGGTGTTTGATTTTAATTTGGACATGATTATCAATACTATCTGTATATTTATCAAATAACATATAATCACACTTACTCCCCGTTAAGCTATGTTGATGTCAATTTGCGAAAAGATGTTAATTATTATTTATATACTTATATAGTCATTATAATATAATATTTGACTTTTTTCAATGTTCTACACCAACAGGTAAGTTTATTAAGGTTTTAGGGTGTCCCTAAAGAGCAAAATTACCGTTTGGATATACAAATGGTCTGCTCGCTAAGATTGAACATTCGATATTGGATTCTCATCACCAATAATCTTTACAAATAAAAATCAAGGCACAGCTTACGGAGAAAAATCCGTTGGCTGTGTCTTTTTCTTTTTGCCTATTAAAATTGAATACCAAATTCAAACTAACTTTTCCCCTTCGATTTGATAAATCGGAGGGATTTTTTTCTCTTCGGAGGGGTACAAAACGGCTCTCCCGGTTTAAACAAGTGAGTGGGTAAGTAAAATTTTTTGAAAATTAGGAAAATGGGTGTGCATTTCGTCACCCTTTGTCCAAATGAGTAGAGGGGTAAATGTTAAAAAATATAAATTTTTCAAAAACACCCCCCAAAAAAGCGTTCCCGGTTCTAACAAGTGAAGGGGTAATAAAAAAATATTGGTCAAAGGGTTAATTTTTGCCCGTTTTCGTTGCCTACCAAGTGAGAGGTGAAAATTTATTTGCAAATAGGGGTGCAAAATGCCTCTCCCGGTTCAAACAAGTGAAGGGAGTTTTTACAATGCCGAGATTATCAAAGAAAGCAAAACAAGAATGGGATTTTTTCATAAATCCCGAAACAGGCAGAAGAACATACAACGGCCTTTGCCTCAAATGCAAAAACAAATGCAAGCAAAGTCACAAGGCAATCGTTGTTTTCTGCCCGAAGTACAAATCTAAAAGAGGTGCAAAAAGTGTTAAAAATCGCCGTGAATATGATGACAGCGGTTAATTTGATATAGCGATACTTGTTTTCAATAAAATGTCGATACAAAAGAAAAAATTATCAATTTCGGCACCAAATCAATACAGAAACAGATGTGTAAAGCAAAGATAAATCGATGATTAAAAACAAAACGGAGAGCAGCCGTATAAATATATAGCTTTTACTTTCCGATAAAGAGAATTTATTAAGAAGGGATATATTATGATTCAAAACAAAGTTTACACAAGAGAAGAAATGAGAGAAGAACACATCATTACCTCCGACTACAAATTTATTGACAAAGAGGGCGAATACTTCGCAAAGTTAATAATGCGAGCAGAGGCAAGTCGAAATATGATGCGACTTTTTCTTCGGCTAAGTGACGGAAGAAAAATAATCACACCTGTATTTTGGTGGCAGAGTTATCTTGGCTTTTACGAGATAGATAACGGAACAAATTTAAGATTGATTTATGAGAAAAACCATAAGGGTATTTCCCTCAAAAAAGTTGAAATATTAAAGGAGGCAGAAAAATGATAAAAAACATAAGTATAGATTTGCTTGTTCCCTTTGAAAATCATCCGTTTAAGGAAAGAAGCGGGATTGAGCAACAAGAATTAACAGAAAGTATAAAAGAAAACGGATTGCTTGAACCGATAATAGTTCGTTCTTTTCCGGCGGGTAAATATGAAATTATCAGCGGACACAGACGAGTTGAGGCGTGCAAGGAATTGGGGATAACAAGCATCCCCGTGACAATAAAAGAATTAACAAAAGACGAGGCGATTGTGCAAATGGTGGATTCAAACATACACCGTGAACATATTTTACCGAGTGAAAAAGCTTTTGCATACAAAATGAAATCTGAGGCTTTGAAACATCAAGGCAAAGCTTCGTGCCAACTTGGCACAAAGATAAGAACAGACGAAAAGAT
>ERZ779942.8-NODE-8-length-248490-cov-26.5223_pt1 | contig 248490 bp, 220 predicted proteins | sample MGYA00511941_ERZ779942 | MGnify/ENA primary metagenome ERZ779942 (study PRJEB29588, sample SAMEA2148265) | human gut metagenome | biome: human gut; feature: human-associated habitat; material: faeces | place: Denmark | collected 2008/2010 ... | reverse complement strand
AGGCGGTTACGCCGCATCCGACATCTAACGCCCGAGCCGGTTGCCTGATAAGACGCTGGCGCGTCTTATCAGCATACGCCACATCCCCGGCATACCATGCCGGATGTGGCACATCATTACAACGCAATATCCGCCACTTCTTTTTGAACGGGTTTCGGTTTCAACTGCGGTTTCGGCGTACTATCTGCTGCCTGCGGCTTGTCGTATTTCAGCCCCAGCACTTCGCTGGTGTACTGCAACTCGCGTTCTGTTGCCGCTACATCACCGTTCAGCTTGCGTCCATAAGACGGAACGATCGCTTTCAACGTAGCCTGCCATTGCGGGCTGGAAACGCGATCGCCAAATACTTTTTCCAGCAGATCCAACATAATCGGCGCGGCGGTTGACGCCCCTGGCGATGCCCCCAGGAGCGCGGCAATGGTCCCTTGCTGGTCACTGACGACTTCAGTACCCAGACGCAGTACGCCACCTTTCTCGGCATCACGCTTGATAATCTGCACGCGCTGCCCCGCTTGCCACAAACGCCAGTCCTCTTTTTTCGCCTGCGGATAGTACTCTTTCAACGCTTCAAAACGATCCTCTTCACTCAACATCACCTGACTCACCAGATATTTCACCAGATCGAAATTATCCAGCCCGACGTGCATCATCGGCATCACGTTAGAGGTGGTGGTGGAACTCATCAGATCCCACAATGAACCGTTTTTGAGGAATTTGGTTGAGAAGGTGGCAAATGGCCCAAACAGCACTACGCGTTTACCGTCCAGAACGCGGGTATCGATATGCGGAACCGACATCGGTGGTGCGCCAACGGATGCTTTACCGTAAACCTTCGCCAGATGGTGATTAACCACGTCCGGGTTTTCCGAAACAAGGAACTGTCCGCCCACCGGGAAACCGGCGTAGTCTTTCGCTTCCGGAATCCCCGATTCCTGTAACAGCTTCAGCGCCGCACCGCCCGCGCCGATAAAGACAAATTTGGCACGAATGTTCTGTGCAGTGCCATTTTTCAGATCGGCAACGGTAACGGTCCAGGTGTTATCGTCATTACGCTTTAGGGCGCGGACTTCGCTGCTGAGTTGCAGCGAGAAGTTAGATTTCTTCTGCAAGGAAGCAATTAACTGGCGGGTGATCTCGCCGTAGTTCACATCGGTACCAATTTCCGTACGCGTGGCTGCCACTTTCTGTTGCGGATCGCGCCCTTCCATCACTAACGGTGCCCACTCTTTGATCTGCGCGTGATCTTCAGAGTAACGCATACCGCGAAACAGCGAGCTTTGTTGCAACGCGGCGTAACGGGCGCGCAGGAAATTAACGTTATCCTCGCCCCAGACAAAGCTCATATGCGGAACGGTATTGATAAATGAACGCGGAGTACGCAGCACGCCGCGCTCAACCTGGTGCGCCCAGAACTGGCGGGAAATCTGAAATGCTTCGTTAATGGCGACTGCTTTTTCAATACTGATGCTGCCATCGGCGTTTTGCGGGGTGTAGTTCAGTTCCATCAGTGCAGAATGCCCGGTTCCGGCGTTATTCCAGCCGTTCGAACTCTCCTGCGCGACACCCTCCAGGCGCTCCACCATGGTCATCGACCATTCAGGCTCCAGCTCGCGTAAATAGGTCCCCAACGTGGCGCTCATAATGCCGCCGCCAATCAACAGTACATCAGTTTCCTGCTCCTCAGACGCTTTCGCTTTTGCCGCCATCGAAACGGCATTAAGCCCCACGGCCATCGAGAAGAGCATGGCAGTCACTTTTTTCATCTTGTTAATGCCTTACTTTTAGTCGCTTTATTGCAGGTGAGATTTGCGCGGCATCAACGGTAACACTTAAGTAACAACATTTAAATAATGTTTATAAATTATATTCTAATTTTAGAAACATTATAATTTCGTTGATTAATTATAGGGTTATTAGAAATGAAGGGATTTTTAGCATATTGACCTGACGGCAGCAGTCCGCCAGGTCAGCGTCGTAATATTATGCCGTCCGGGCAACGGCATCACGCGAAGCGGCATCGCGCTCTTCGCCCGTCAGCTCGCTAAGTTGCCCATTGCGCATTTCCAGCAGGCGGTCGGCGTGGATAAAGTAATGATCATCATGACTGATAGCGAAAATAGTTTTACCCATCTCCTGCATCAGCGGCAGCAACACCTGATAAAACTCACGACGGAAGTGTGGATCCTGATCCGCCGCCCATTCATCCAGCAGGATAATATCGCGTTCTTCTGCCAGCGCCAGCAACAGCGCCACGCGTTTTTTCTGCCCTTTTGATAACTTCAGGTTAACAATACGCCCGTTGCTTAACTCAAGCTTATGAGCCATTTTCAGCTGCGCCAGCCACTTCTCAACCAGTTGCGGGTTAGCGGGTTTACCCTCCGGCCCCAGCAGTTGATCAAACAGCCAGACATCGGTAAACACTGCCGAAAACAGTTTGCGATAATCTTCCGGTTGTTCGCCACTGACAGGTTTGCCATCCAGCAAGATTTCGCCGCTTTGTGGCTGGTACAAGCCCGTCAGCAACATCGCCAGCGTCGATTTTCCACTACCGTTGCCACCAATCAGAAACAGCAGCTCGCCACGTTTAATGGTGAGGTTAATCGGCCCAACGGAAAACGCGTTATCCTGATAGCTAAACGTCACGTTACGCAGCTCCAGCGTTTGCCAGTTGGGAAACGCCTGCGGGCGCGGAAACTCAGCTTTGAAAGGCGCGAGCGCGAATTTGTTCAGCTTGTTAAACGCCACCTGCGCCGTCAGCAGCGTCGGCAATGCGCCAACCGCCGAAAGCAGCGGCGTACGCAGGAATAACAGCGTCAACGAATAGGTCGCAGCAACGTTGGTATCAGCCCAACCGAGACTGTTCGCCATCCAGAACACCAGGCCGATAGCGCCCAGCATCATGATGTTTGACCAGTTCACGGCGCTAAGATGGAAGGTGTCTGCGCGAATAATATGATGGCGATACTCTTGCGCATCGGGGATGTAGAGGTTGTTAAACACATACTCGGCGCGTTCCCGGTTCAGAGTCAGCTCTTTGCGCCCTTCGAGTACGGTTTGAAAATCCGTGTACAGCTTGTCTTCGGTTTCACGCAGGGTCGCCATATGTTTGTACACCCGCGCCACCAGTACAAAACCACCCCAGATGGTGATCGCCATCCAGATAGCCGTTACCAGCAACATTTTGCCCGACAGCATCCACAGATACGCCGCGGAACCGATAGTGAGAATGATCCCCTGCACCAGTTCCGGAAGACGCACAAAAGCAATGGTGATATTGCGCACATCGCTGGTTAATCCCGCCAGCAACGAGGCGCTACCGAGTTGTTCAATGCGCTCGACGTGGGTATCCAGAATCCGCTTGATAAATTCACTACGCAGTCGGTAAACGAAGTGATGCCCCAAAGTGGTGAGCGCCAGTTGCGATCCGAGAGTGACTGCCATCAACAGCAGTAATAATCCAAGAAACTCCGGCAACACCAGCAGACTGGTATCCGCCGTTTCGATAAGGCGCTGATTGATAAAAGCAATTAAGCCAATGCCTAATGCCGCACTGGCGAGGCTTAGCGCCATCACACTGATAAATGGCCAGCGATACTGCCGCCAGACAAGTACAAGAAGTTCCATGCAGAAAACCCGGACAATGAATTACAGCCCGCAGTTTAAACATCTTCGCGCGCACAGCAATAATAATTCTTATTTTTATTCTTTTTTACCTGCCTGACGGAATGTCAGGTTGTAGCGGCAGTCGGTGGTGAGTGGATGAAACCCCGCTTTCAACGGTTGAATACCGTGATAAAACAGCCGCGATTCACCGCCCCATACCACCACATCGCCATGTTCCAACAACAAACGTTTGAGCGGATCATTACGTTTCAGGCCGCCAAATTGAAAAATCGCGGGTAAGCCCAGAGAAACAGAAACAATTGGCGCGCGCAGATCCGGTTCGTCTTTATCCTGATGCAGCGACAGTTTCGCGCCAGGAGCGTAGCGGTTGATAAGACAAGCATCTGGCTGGAAATCTGGATAGCCCGCCGCCGTAGCCGCACGTTGACATAAATTATGAAAACTCTGTGGCATGGCGGGCCACGGTTTATTTGTTTGCGGATCAATGGGCGAATAGAGATAACCTTGCCGATGGCTCGTCCAGCCCAGATGCCCACAGTTGGTCATCGCCACCGACATGGTATATCCCCCGGGGGTGACCATCTGGCGAAACGGCGACTGGCTGGCAACGTCATTAATATCGCGGATTAGTTGCTCCGCAGCGTTAAAAGCAAAACGCCGTAAAATTACCGCTCCAGCCGCCAGTGGCTCTTGCCACGGTTCACCATCGGCAAACAGATCCAACATTACCTCTCCTCATTTTCAGCTTCGCGGCGCAGCAGTTGCGCTTTACGCGACACGCCCCAGCGGTAACCTGAAAGCGATCCATCACCGCGTACTACCCGATGACAGGGTATAACGATAGCCAGCTTGTTGGCGGCACAGGCACTTGCAACGGCCCGTACCGCTTTCGGTTTGCCGATGGCGTTAGCCAGTTGCTGATAACTGACGGTTTCACCGCAAGGTATCGTGCGCAGTGCCTGCCAGACTTGTTGCTGAAAAGCAGTGCCGCGAATGTCCAGCGGTAACGTCAGCGGCGTATCGCGTTGATTGAGGCTGGCGATCACTTCACGCACATGTTGCTGAAACATCAGATCGGCAGGCGCGTTGTCGGCAGCGGGAAACATTTGTTGCAACTCGCTGATTAATGTGGCGTCATCATCGCCCAGCAATATCGCGCAAATCCCCCGCTCGCTTTCTGCCACCAGGCAACGACCCAGCTCACAATCAGCCAGCGCGTAACGCACCGCCAGATTTTCGCCACCGTGACGGAATTGTTTAGCCGTCATGCCCAGCGTTTCATCGGCTTTGCGGTAGTAACTGCTGCTGTCGGGGAATCCGGCGTTAAGAATAGACGTCGTCACGCTCTCCCCTTTCGCCAGCGATTCGCGCAAACGGCGAGCGCGCCAGGCCTGTTGCCAGGCTTTAGGCGTCATTCCGGTAGTCGCTTTAAACAACCGATGTAGATGAAATGGACTCATCGCCACCTGGTCGGCTAAGGCTTCCAGCGTTACAGGCGTTTCCTGTTCCAGCAGTCGACACGCGTGGGTGATTTTATCCAACCGATGTTGCCGGGGATTGGCTTTGTCTGGCTGACAACGTTTGCAGGGGCGAAAGCCAGCGGCGAGTGCCTCACTGGCATTTGCGTAGAAGGAGACGTTTTCCCGCAAAGCATGTCTGGCGCGGCAAGACGGACGGCAAAAGATGCCTGTGGTACGCACGGCGAAAACGAATTCGCCGTCGGCATTCGGGTCGCGGGCTAAGACAGATTGCCAGCGTTGATCGTCAGTTAAGCATGTGGCTTTTTTCATAATCAGCTCCCTGGTTAAGGATAGCCTTTAGTCTGCCCGGTCACCATCACGCAAAAACCAACAATCTTGCGCTTTAATTTTTTTCGCTGACAAGGAAGCTTTTAAACTGTGGTGACATCCAGGTTTTAAAGCTATCGCCTTCTTTGGTGATCATATAAACCGCCAGCCCTTCCCGGCGAACAACCTCTTTGGCTTTCTCCGGCCCGAGTACCATCAAGCCAGTATCCCAGGCATCGGCTTCCAGCGCCGTCGGAGCAATCACCGTCACGGATACCAGATTGTGTTCGATGGGACGCCCGGTTTGCGGATCGATAACATGGGAAAGACGTTTGCCGTCCAGTTCGTAATAGTTACGGTAGCTGCCAGAGGTGCTAATCCCATGACCGTTGATATCCACCACAGCCTGAACCGCGTTTTCTTTATCGGTTGGTTTTTGAATCGCTACCCGCCACGGCTGGCCTTCACCGTTCATACCACGGCTGTTCAGCGCGCCGCCCACCGACACCAGATAGCGGGAAATCCCTTCCTGCTCCATCAAGCGTGCCAGGTGATCCGCCGCATAACCTTCACCGACGGTGGAGAGATCGACATATAAATCCGGCAGGTCTTTTTGCAGATATTGCTGATGCGACTGATTAATGACCGTCAGGTGCTGTAAGCCGGTTTTGGCTTTCATCGCATCAATCTGTTCCTGGCTCGGGATTTGTACCGGCTGTTGTTCCGGGCCAAAACCCCACAGATTCACCAGTGGCCCGACGGTTATATCCATCGCACCATCGGTCCTTGCGCCAATGCGCAGCGAGGTGGTGACGATATCGGCCATCGCTTCACTTACCGGCCACGGCGACAAACTTTGCGAGTCGTTAAAGCGCATCAGCGCGGAATCTTTTTTATAGGTCGAAAGCAGCTGATCGTCGGCGTCCAGCTGGGTCTGAATCTTTTCTTTAAGTTCGGCACTGCGTTTGGCATCAATGCCCGGGATGCTGGCACGCCAGAAGGTACCCATGGTTTTGCCTTCAAGAACGGTAACTTCAGTAGCGTGGGTTTTGGCGGGTTGTGGTTTTTGATCGCAACCAACAAAGAAGAGCGCGGCAGCCAGCAGTGCCACGCGGGTAAAGCTTATTTCCATACGTGATTATCCTCATGCGAACGGTCGCAAGAGTACACCAAAAAACTGTGTTTGTACGCTGAAAACAATGAAAAAAGGGCCCGCAGGCCCTTTGTTCGATATCAATCGAGATTAGAACTGGTAAACCAGACCCAGAGCTACGATGTTATCAGTGTTGATGCCAGCGTCACGAGTGAACTGGTTGTCGTCCAGCAGGTTGATTTTGTAGTCAACGTAGGTGGACATGTTTTTGTTGAAGTAGTAGGTCGCACCAACATCAACATATTTCAGGATATCTTCGTCGTCGTAGTTACGACCATTGATGACACCCAGGTTTTTACCTTTAGACTGCAGGTAAGCCAGGGACGGACGCAGACCAAAGTCGAACTGGTACTGAGCAACAGCTTCGAAGTTCTGTGCTTTGTTCGCCCAACCCAGGGAACCTACGCGAGTTGCGTTGTAGGTCTGGGTGTACTGAGCAGCCAGGTAGATGTTGTTAGCGTCGTATTTCAGACCACCAGTGTAGGTTTCAGCACGGTCGCCAGTACCGATGTAGTTACGAACTACACCATTGCTGGTGTAGCTACCATTTTGATCATCAGTACGTTTGGAGCTGGAAACTGCAGCACCGATACCGAAGCCTTCGTAATCATAAGTGATAGATCCGCCGACACCGTCGCCATTCTGACGCAGAGCACCACGACCATTGTTGGTCATGCCTTCGCCGCTTACGCTACCGTTTTTGCCCTGGTACTGAACAGCAAAGTTCAGACCGTCAACCAGACCGAAGAAGTCGGTGTTACGGTAGGTCGCGAAGCCGTTACCACGCTGCTGCATGAAGTTGTCAGAACCGTAGGTGTCGCCACCGAATTCTGGCAGTACGTCGGTCCAGGAAGTTACATCGTAAACAACGCCGTAGTTACGACCGTAGTCGAAAGAACCTACATCCTGGAATTTCAGACCTGCGAATGCCACACGGGTCCAGGAGTTTTCTTTGTTGTCTTCAGAGGTATTGCCCTGGATCTGATATTCCCACTGGCCGTAACCGGTCAGCTGGTCAGTAACCTGAGTTTCGCCTTTGAAACCAAGACGTACATAGGTCTGGTCGCCGTCTTCTGACTTGTTGTCAGAGAAATAGTGCAGGCCGTCTACTTTACCGTACAGATCTAATTTGTTGCCGTCTTTGTTGTAAACTTCAGCAGCGTTTGCTGCGCCTGCTACCAGCAGAGCTGGGACCAGGAGGGACAGTACTTTAACTTTCATGTTATTAACCCTCTGTTATATGCCTTTATTTGCTTTTTTATGCCACTGCATACTGATTAACCCTCATTAATCAGTCGGCAAGTCCATTCTCCCCAAAAATGCAGAATAATCCAACACGAATATGATACTAAAACTTTTAAGATGTTTCATTTATCGCTATAGATGTTTCAAAATGTAAATGCAAGGGAACTTTTTAAGATTATTGCGGAATGGCGAAATAAGCACCTAACATCAAGCAATAATAATTCAAGGTTAAAATCAATAACTTATTCTTAAGTATTTGACAGCACTGAATGTCAAAACAAAACCTTCACTCGCAACTAGAATAACTCCCGCTATCATCATTAACTTTATTTATTACCGTCATTCATTTCTGAATGTCTGTTTACCCCTATTTCAACCGGATGCCTCGCATTCGGTTTTTTTTACCCTTCTTTACACACTTTTCATTATTCTGTGCTACCACATAAAAACTATAACGCTTGTTAACTATTTCACAAATAATTAACATCAGCATAATTTCCAGCAATCTTTGTTTATTTGCAATTATTTTCGTTGGGCTTTTTGTAGGTTATTTGTACAGCAAAATGGCGCTTGTACATCTATTTCCCCCAATGCAGGATGATAAATATCACGGGAGAATAGAGAATCATCAATCAGGTAAGAGTCTGGAATTTCACACTGTACCCTTTATACTGCCCTATCACTTCGCGAAGTTTTAACAGGTCATAAACACGAATGCGTCAGAAAGAGACAACGGCCACGACCCGCTTTTCACTCCTACCGGGGAGCATTACCCGCTTCTTTTTACTGTTGATCATTGTGTTACTGGTGACGATGGGTGTAATGGTACAAAGCGCCGTTAACGCCTGGCTGAAAGATAAAAGTTACCAGATTGTCGACATTACCCATGCTATCCAAAAGCGCGTCGATAACTGGCGTTACGTGACCTGGCAGATCTACGACAACATTGCCGCGACGACCTCCCCCTCCTCCGGCGAAGGTTTACAAGAGACGCGCCTGAAACAGGATGTCTACTATCTGGAGAAACCACGCCGCAAAACGGAAGCGTTAATCTTTGGCTCTCACGACAACTCAACGCTTGAGATGACTCAGCGGATGTCCACTTATCTGGATACATTGTGGGGCGCAGAAAATGTACCGTGGTCGATGTATTACCTGAATGGTCAGGATAACAGTCTGGTGCTGATCTCAACCCTACCCCTTAAAGATCTCACCTCCGGATTTAAAGAATCGACCGTCAGCGACATTGTTGATTCACGTCGTGCAGAGATGTTGCAACAGGCCAACGCCCTCGATGAACGCGAAAGCTTTTCTAACATGCGCCGCCTGGCCTGGCAGAACGGTCATTACTTTACATTGCGTACTACCTTTAACCAGCCAGGACATCTGGCAACGGTCGTGGCTTTTGATCTGCCGATTAATGATTTGATCCCACCGGGTATGCCGCTGGACAGTTTCCGCCTTGAGCCAGACGCGACGGCAACGGGAAACAATGATAATGAGAAAGAAGGGACGGATAGCGTCAGTATCCACTTTAACAGTACGAAGATTGAAATCTCCTCGGCACTCAACTCTACCGATATGCGCCTGGTCTGGCAGGTTCCTTATGGCACCTTATTGCTGGATACGTTGCAAAACATTCTGCTGCCACTGCTGCTGAACATCGGTTTGCTGGCGCTGGCGTTATTTGGCTATACCACATTCCGCCATTTCTCCAGCCGCAGTACAGAAAACGTCCCCAGCACGGCGGTCAATAACGAATTGCGCATTTTACGGGCAATCAATGAAGAGATAGTCTCACTGCTGCCGCTCGGCCTGCTGGTTCACGATCAGGAATCGAACCGCACTGTCATAAGTAACAAAATTGCCGATCATTTGCTGCCGCATTTGAATCTGCAAAACATCACCACCATGGCGGAACAGCATCAGGGGATTATTCAGGCGACGATCAATAACGAGCTGTATGAGATCCGCATGTTCCGCAGCCAGGTCGCGCCGCGCACACAAATTTTCATTATTCGCGATCAGGATCGCGAAGTGCTGGTAAACAAGAAACTCAAGCAGGCGCAGCGTCTGTATGAGAAAAACCAGCAGGGGCGGATGATCTTTATGAAAAACATTGGCGATGCGCTGAAAGAACCCGCACAGTCCCTGGCGGAGAGCGCGGCTAAACTCAACGCCCCGGAAAGCAAACAACTGGCGAATCAGGCAGATGTGCTGGTGCGGCTGGTTGATGAAATACAGTTAGCGAACATGCTTGCGGATGATAGCTGGAAAAGTGAGACGGTGCTGTTCTCCGTGCAGGATTTAATTGATGAAGTTGTGCCTTCAGTGTTGCCTGCCATCAAGCGTAAAGGTCTGCAACTGCTGATTAACAATCATCTGAAAGCACACGATATGCGCCGCGGCGATCGCGATGCCTTACGACGTATTTTGCTGCTACTGATGCAATATGCCGTGACCTCAACGCAATTGGGAAAAATCACCCTTGAGGTTGATCAGGATGAGTCCTCCGAAGACCGCCTGACGTTCCGCATTCTGGACACGGGAGAAGGCGTAAGTATTCATGAAATGGATAATTTGCACTTCCCGTTTATCAACCAGACCCAAAACGATCGCTATGGCAAGGCGGACCCGCTGGCATTCTGGCTGAGCGATCAACTGGCACGTAAACTGGGCGGTCATTTAAACATCAAAACGCGGGATGGGCTTGGTACACGCTACTCTGTGCATATCAAAATGCTCGCAGCTGACCCGGAAGTTGAAGAGGAAGAAGAGCGTTTACTGGATGATGTCTGCGTAATGGTGGATGTTACTTCGGCAGAAATTCGGAATATTGTCACTCGCCAGTTAGAAAATTGGGGTGCAACCTGTATCACACCCGATGAAAGATTAATTAGTCAAGATTATGATATCTTTTTAACGGATAATCCGTCTAATCTTACTGCCTCTGGCTTGCTTTTAAGCGATGATGAGTCTGGCGTACGGGAAATTGGGCCTGGTCAATTGTGCGTCAACTTCAATATGAGCAACGCTATGCAGGAAGCGGTCTTACAATTAATTGAAGTGCAACTGGCGCAGGAAGAGGTGACAGAATCGCCTCTGGGCGGAGATGAAAATGCGCAACTCCATGCCAGCGGCTATTATGCGCTCTTTGTAGACACAGTACCGGATGATGTTAAGAGGCTGTATACTGAAGCAGCAACCAGTGACTTTGCTGCGTTAGCCCAAACGGCTCATCGTCTTAAAGGCGTATTTGCCATGCTAAATCTGGTACCCGGCAAGCAGTTATGTGAAACGCTGGAACATCTGATTCGTGAGAAGGATGTTCCAGGAATAGAAAAATACATCAGCGACATTGACAGTTATGTCAAGAGCTTGCTGTAGCAAGGTAGCCTATTACATGAACAATATGAACGTAATTATTGCCGATGACCATCCGATAGTCTTGTTCGGTATTCGCAAATCACTTGAGCAAATTGAGTGGGTGAATGTTGTCGGCGAATTTGAAGACTCTACAGCACTGATCAACAACCTGCCGAAACTGGATGCGCATGTGTTGATTACCGATCTCTCCATGCCTGGCGATAAGTACGGCGATGGCATTACCTTAATCAAGTACATCAAGCGCCATTTCCCAAGCCTGTCGATCATTGTTCTGACTATGAACAACAACCCGGCGATTCTTAGTGCGGTATTGGATCTGGATATCGAAGGGATCGTGCTGAAACAAGGTGCACCGACCGATCTGCCGAAAGCTCTCGCCGCGCTGCAGAAAGGGAAGAAATTTACCCCGGAAAGCGTTTCTCGCCTGTTGGAAAAAATCAGTGCTGGTGGTTACGGTGACAAGCGTCTCTCGCCAAAAGAGAGTGAAGTTCTGCGCCTGTTTGCGGAAGGCTTCCTGGTGACCGAGATCGCTAAAAAGCTGAACCGCAGTATTAAAACCATCAGTAGCCAGAAGAAATCTGCGATGATGAAGCTGGGTGTCGAGAACGATATCGCCCTGCTGAATTATCTCTCTTCAGTGACCTTAAGTCCGGCAGATAAAGACTAATCACCTGTAGGCCAGATAAGACGCGTTAGTGTCTTATCTGGCATTTGCACCGATTGCCGGATGCGGCGTAAACGCCTTATCCGGCCTACGATTCCCATTATTTCAACAAATTACATTAAAGTAGGCCAGATAAGACGCGTCAGCGTCGCATCTGGCATTTGCACTGAATGCCGGATGCGGCGTAAACGCCTTATCCGTCCTACGAATCCCGCGATTTCCTGACCCTCTCGGCATATAACGTCAGCGTCTGTTTTATCACATCCAGCGTTACCGGCTTCGACAGGCAGCTGTCCATACCGGACTCCAGACACCGCTGCTTCTCTTCAGCCAACGCATTAGCAGTTACTCCGATTACCGGCAACGTCAGTCCCAACTGACGAATGCGTTGCGTCAAGCGGTAACCATCCATATTTGGCATGTTGACGTCGCTAAGCACGATATCAATATGATTCTTGCTAAGTACATTAAGCGCATCGACGCCATCATTCGCGGTTTTACATTGATAGCCCAACGATCCCAACTGATCTGCCAGCAAACGCCGGTTAATCGGATGATCATCCACGACCAGAATCATCATATCGTCATTATCGCTGACCGCTTTGTCCGTTGACGGCAGAGCGTTAGCAGGATCGTCGCTCTCCATCTCGATCAAATAAATACGCGCCAACAATGCCGGTAGCTCATGCGGAGCAGCCACACTGTGTACCCACTCCCCTGGCGCTTTCTCCAGCGGAATACCAATATGGCGACGACAGAAGGTCACTACCGCTCTGCCCTGCCATTTTTTACTCACTACCTCGTCAGTGATCAACACATCTTCGGGAGTCGGTTCCTGCCCTTCGTATGTTGTAACGACGATGCCGCTGCGCTGCAAACTGGTTTCCAGGAACTGACAGAGCGACGCATTGCGGACCGCCAGCCAGCAGCGTTTACCACTCAACCCTTCCACGCCTTTTTTCTGCGGGTACTGAGCGCCGTACAACGGAATACGCACGGTAAACTGGCTGCCCATTCCCGGTTCTGAATCTACCGAGATATCGCCGTCCATCATGCTGATCAGTTTTTCACAAATCGCCAGACCCAGACCGGTCCCCTGGAAATTACGCTGTACGCCCGTTCCGACCTGGAAGAAGGGATCAAACAAGCGCACCACTTCTTTCGCCGGTATCCCCACGCCGGTATCGCGAACACGGATAGAGAGATAATCGCCATCCGCGCGAACATGCAAAACTATACAGCCGGTATCGGTGAATTTTATGGCGTTACTCAACAGGTTGGAGATGACCTGCTGTAAACGCATCGGGTCGCCATTTAAGGCCACTGGCACATCCGGTTCAATAAAGCAGTACAAGCCTAACTGCTTGCGTACCACCAGCGGTAAATAGTTGGCGGTGATGTGGTTCATCACTTCACGCGGTGAAAACTCACGCGGTTCGATCTTCAACTGTTCCGATTCAATCTTCGAGAAATCGAGAATATCGCTGATAATTTTCAACAACAGGCTGGAAGAGTTGTTCATTGCCGTCACCAGCCGATCGACGCCTTTCGGTAACTCTTTGGTTTGCAACAGATCCAGGTTACCGATAATGCCATACAGCGGCGTTCGCAGCTCATGACTGACGGTGGCAAGGAACATCGATTTTGACTGGCTCGCCTGTTCCGCTGCTTGTGCCATCTCCTGCAACGACTCTTCCATCTTCACGCGCGAAGAAACATCCACCAGCACACAAATGGCCACGTTTTCATTACGATAGCGCGAATGGACGAAGCTGATTTGCAGATTGGTATTGTTGCTGGTCAGGACATCAACAAAATTGACCTGCTGCCCACAGATAATTTGCGTCAGTCGTTGGCGGTCCTCATGCGTAAGCATATTGAGATAGGTATGCGCCAGTTCGTTACTTAAAATATTGACGCCATCAGCGGTACGCAAAATGCAGATACCCACTGGCGCGGAGGCGACAATCTTGCGATTGAACTGCTCATGTTCTTCCAGTCGTAGGGCGTCGCTTTCCGCCGGAATGAAAATACGTCGCTCGTACATCCGTGCGAGAGTAAACAATGCAGCTCCGGCAAGCACATTCAGCAAAATTGCGTTAAGGATCAACATGCGAATGCGTTCCAGCACCTTATCAACCGGCACCGAATACACGATGCTTAGCGATGAGGGTGGCAGATTTTTCTTCAGCACCAGCTCCCGGAACCCTTCCGTATAGCCAAACCAGGAGCGTTCCTGCATCCAGCGAGGATCGCCCTTAATTTTACTTTCTGGTCCGGTAAGCGAAATCAGGGTATGACCATTTTCATCAAGAATGGTAACCCCCATCGGCAACGTACCCGGTAAGAAAAAGTTTTCCATCCGGATGGTCTGCTCGACACCCAAAAGCGCCTGCAACCGGTTCGCCAGATAAACTGGCGTCAACGCGTAAAAATACCCGACGCCAGGGCGCGGACCTTCGCTGATCCAGTAGAGGTTACTGCCGCTATCATCTTGTGGTGCATTTCGATATTTATTGATGCGTTCATGCAAAGCTTTCAACGCGGTATCGCGTTCCACTGGCATATCACGCAGACCGAAATTGGCCATGCAGAGGTTATCACTGCCGATTAAAAATACCCGGTTGAGATCGTAAGCCGCAGAAAAATTATCGCGCCAGTAGCGCATAAACCACGCCAATGACTCCAGAGAACCTCGCCAGGTGTTACTCATCGCGGAACAATCGGAGTCGGCAAACAGCGGTTCAAACGCAGGCACATCCGCCTGCGTTTCTCGTCCACGCGGGGAAAGCACACCGTTCTCTGCCGATAAGCGATTTTCGGCGATGTACTTTAGCTCTTTCATCACATCAGAGGTGCGTTGAATAAAGCGCTGAGCCTGATCGGAACTCAGATTAAATTCCTGACGAATTTCCGATTCTCGCTGATGTAACGCATTAACGATGTAAAAAACGGATGAAAAAGCAATCAACAGCCAGAGCACTAACGCCAATGCTCTGAACATGTAGCGCGAGGCTTTCAGGGTTGTACGAAAAGAAGCAAGGTATTTCAAAGGGGCGAAGCTCCGCCTCAGGTGACCGATGGAGTGTGGTTAAGGTAGCGGTAAAAGCGTGTTACCGCAATGTTCTCTCTTCTCTGGAATATGATACACCGCCGAGAAATCATCACCTTAACCTCTGATAATCGTCATATACCGGACAAGACTAGTGGATTTCAGCATGCATTATATGAAGTGGATTTATCCACGCCGCTTACGCAATCAAATGATCCTGATGGCAATCCTGATGGTCATTGTCCCAACGCTTACTATTGGTTATATCGTAGAAACGGAAGGACGTTCAGCAGTCTTATCTGAAAAAGAGAAAAAACTTTCTGCCGTGGTCAACCTGCTTAATCAGGCGCTAGGCAATCGCTACGATCTCTACATCGACTTACCGCGTGAGGAGCGTATCCGCGCATTAAATGCAGAACTTGCCCCCATTACCGAAAATATCACTCACGCCTTCCCTGGCATCGGCGCTGGTTATTACAACAAAACGCTGGATGCGATAATCACCTACGCGCCTTCAGCGCTATATCAGAATAATGTCGGCGTTACCATTGCCGCAGATCACCCTGGTCGCGAAGTCATGCGTACAAATACCCCTTTGGTTTATTCAGGCAGGCAGGTGCGCGGCGATATTTTGAATTCAATGATCCCCATTGAGCGTAATGGTGAAATCCTCGGCTATATCTGGGCCAATGAATTAACCGAAGATATTCGCCGCCAGGCCTGGAAAATGGATGTGAGGATTATCATTGTGCTCACCGCCGGTTTGCTGATAAGCCTGCTGTTGATTGTCCTTTTCTCCCGTCGCCTGAGCGCCAATATTGATATCATCACCGATGGCCTCTCGACTCTGGCACAAAATATTCCCACTCGATTACCACAATTGCCCGGTGAAATGGGGCAAATCAGTCAGAGTGTTAATAACCTCGCCCAGGCACTGCGTGAAACGCGGACACTTAACGATCTGATTATTGAAAACGCTGCCGATGGCGTCATTGCCATTGACCGCCAGGGTGATGTAACCACCATGAACCCGGCAGCAGAAGTTATCACTGGCTATCAACGCCATGAACTGGTAGGGCAGCCTTACTCCATGTTGTTCGACAATACTCAGTTCTACAGTCCAGTACTGGATACGCTGGAACATGGCACCGAACATGTGGCGCTGGAGATCAGTTTTCCAGGTCGTGACCGCACCATTGAACTCAGTGTCACTACCAGTCGTATTCATAACACGCACGGTGAAATGATAGGTGCTTTGGTGATTTTCTCTGATTTAACTGCCCGCAAAGAAACCCAGCGCCGCATGGCGCAAGCAGAACGCCTCGCCACACTGGGTGAGCTGATGGCTGGCGTCGCGCATGAAGTACGTAATCCGTTAACGGCTATTCGTGGTTATGTACAGATCTTGCGCCAACAAACCAGTGACCCAATACATCAGGAATATCTGTCCGTAGTACTCAAAGAAATCGATTCAATTAACAAAGTTATTCAGCAATTGCTCGAATTTTCACGTCCACGCCACAGTCAATGGCAACAAGTCAGCCTCAATGCATTGGTTGAAGAAACTCTGGTACTGGTACAAACCGCCGGCGTACAAGCGCGGGTCGACTTCATAAGCGAACTGGATAATGAATTAAGCCCGATTAACGCCGATCGTGAACTGCTCAAACAGGTACTACTGAATATCCTGATCAATGCCGTCCAGGCTATCAGCGCACGAGGGAAAATTCGCATTCAAACCTGGCAATACAGCGACTCACAACAGGCCATTTCGATAGAGGACAACGGCTGTGGCATTGATCTCTCGCTGCAAAAAAAGATCTTCGATCCCTTTTTCACCACCAAAGCCTCAGGAACCGGGCTTGGTCTGGCGTTAAGTCAACGCATCATTAATGCCCATCAGGGTGATATTCGCGTCGCCAGTTTGCCGGGCTACGGCGCAACCTTCACGCTTATTTTACCGATCAACCCGCAGGGAAATCAGACTGTATGACTGCTATTAATCGCATCCTTATTGTGGATGATGAAGATAATGTTCGCCGTATGCTGAGCACCGCTTTTGCACTACAAGGATTCGAAACACATTGTGCGAACAACGGACGCACAGCATTACACCTGTTTGCCGATATTCACCCTGATGTGGTGTTGATGGATATCCGCATGCCAGAGATGGACGGCATCAAGGCACTAAAGGAGATGCGCAGCCATGAGACCCGGACACCCGTTATTCTGATGACGGCCTATGCGGAAGTGGAAACCGCCGTCGAAGCGCTACGCTGCGGAGCCTTCGACTATGTTATTAAACCGTTTGATCTCGATGAGTTGAATTTAATCGTTCAGCGCGCTTTACAACTCCAGTCAATGAAAAAAGAGATCCGTCATCTGCACCAGGCACTGAGCACCAGCTGGCAATGGGGGCACATTCTCACCAACAGCCCGGCGATGATGGACATCTGCAAAGACACCGCCAAAATTGCCCTTTCTCAGGCCAGCGTCTTGATTAGCGGTGAAAGCGGCACCGGGAAAGAGTTGATTGCCAGAGCGATTCACTACAATTCGCGGCGGGTAAAGGGGCCGTTCATTAAAGTCAACTGCGCGGCGCTGCCGGAATCGTTGCTCGAAAGTGAACTGTTTGGTCATGAAAAAGGTGCATTTACTGGTGCACAAACCTTGCGTCAGGGATTATTTGAACGAGCCAACGAAGGTACTCTGCTCCTCGACGAAATTGGCGAAATGCCGCTGGTACTACAAGCCAAATTACTACGCATTCTACAGGAACGGGAATTTGAACGGATTGGCGGCCATCAGACCATAAAAGTTGATATCCGCATCATTGCTGCCACCAACCGCGACTTGCAGGCAATGGTAAAAGAAGGCACCTTCCGTGAAGATCTCTTTTATCGCCTTAACGTTATTCATTTAATACTGCCGCCTCTGCGCGATCGCCGGGAAGATATTTCCCTGTTAGCTAATCACTTTTTGCAAAAATTCAGTAGTGAGAATCAGCGCGATATTATCGACATCGATCCGATGGCAATGTCACTGCTTACCGCCTGGTCATGGCCGGGAAATATTCGAGAGCTTTCCAACGTTATTGAACGCGCCGTCGTGATGAATTCAGGCCCGATCATTTTTTCTGAGGATCTTCCGCCACAGATTCGTCAGCCAGTCTGTAATGCTGGCGAGGTAAAAACAGCCCCTGTCGGTGAGCGTAATTTAAAAGAGGAAATTAAACGCGTCGAAAAACGCATCATTATGGAAGTGCTGGAACAACAAGAAGGAAACCGAACCCGCACTGCTTTAATGCTGGGCATCAGTCGCCGTGCATTGATGTATAAACTCCAGGAATACGGTATCGATCCGGCGGATGTATAACACCAAAACTTGCTATGCAGAAATTTGCACAGTGCGCAATTTTCTGCATAGCCGCTCATTCTCCTTATAAACCCCCATCCAATTTATCCCTTCATATTCAATTAGTTAAATAACTAAATCCAATAATCTCATTCTGGCACTCCCCTTGCTATTGCCTGACTGTACCCACAACGGTGTATGCAAGAGGGATAAAAAATGAAAACAAAATTGATGACATTACAAGACGCCACCGGCTTCTTTCGTGACGGCATGACCATCATGGTGGGCGGATTTATGGGGATTGGCACTCCATCCCGCCTGGTTGAAGCATTACTGGAATCTGGTGTTCGCGACCTGACATTGATAGCCAATGATACCGCGTTTGTTGATACCGGCATCGGTCCGCTCATCGTCAATGGTCGAGTCCGCAAAGTGATTGCTTCACATATCGGCACCAACCCGGAAACAGGTCGGCGCATGATATCTGGTGAGATGGACGTCGTTCTGGTGCCGCAAGGTACGCTAATCGAGCAAATTCGCTGTGGTGGAGCTGGACTTGGTGGTTTTCTCACCCCAACGGGTGTCGGCACCGTCGTAGAGGAAGGCAAACAGACACTGACACTCGACGGTAAAACCTGGCTGCTCGAACGCCCACTGCGCGCCGACCTGGCGCTAATTCGCGCTCATCGTTGCGACACACTTGGCAACCTGACCTATCAACTTAGCGCCCGCAACTTTAACCCCCTGATAGCCCTTGCAGCTGATATCACGCTGGTAGAGCCAGATGAACTGGTCGAAACCGGCGAGCTGCAACCTGACCATATTGTCACCCCTGGTGCCGTTATCGACCACATCATCGTTTCACAGGAGAGCAAATAATGGATGCGAAACAACGTATTGCGCGCCGTGTGGCGCAAGAGCTTCGTGATGGTGACATCGTTAACTTAGGGATCGGTTTACCCACAATGGTCGCCAATTATTTACCGGAGGGTATTCATATCACTCTGCAATCGGAAAACGGCTTCCTCGGTTTAGGCCCGGTCACGACAGCGCATCCAGATCTGGTGAACGCTGGCGGACAACCGTGCGGTGTTTTACCCGGTGCAGCCATGTTTGATAGCGCCATGTCATTTGCGCTAATCCGTGGCGGTCATATTGATGCCTGCGTGCTCGGCGGTTTGCAAGTAGACGAAGAAGCAAACCTCGCGAACTGGGTAGTGCCTGGGAAAATGGTGCCCGGTATGGGTGGCGCGATGGATCTGGTGACCGGGTCGCGCAAAGTGATCATCGCCATGGAACATTGCGCCAAAGATGGTTCAGCAAAAATTTTGCGCCGCTGCACCATGCCACTCACTGCACAACATGCGGTGCATATGCTGGTTACTGAACTGGCTGTCTTTCGTTTTATTGACGGCAAAATGTGGCTCACCGAAATTGCCGACGGGTGTGATTTAGCCACCGTGCGTGCCAAAACAGAAGCTCGGTTTGAAGTCGCCGCCGATCTGAATACGCAACGGGGTGATTTATGATTGGTCGCATATCGCGTTTTATGACGCGTTTTGTCAGCCGGTGGCTTCCCGATCCACTGATCTTTGCCATGTTGCTGACATTGCTAACATTCGTGATCGCGCTTTGGTTAACACCACAAACGCCGATCAGCATGGTGAAAATGTGGGGTGACGGTTTCTGGAACTTGCTGGCGTTTGGTATGCAGATGGCGCTTATCATCGTTACCGGTCATGCCCTTGCCAGCTCTGCTCCGGTGAAAAGTTTGCTGCGTACTGCCGCCTCCGCCGCAAAGACGCCCGTACAGGGCGTCATGCTGGTCACTTTCTTCGGTTCAGTCGCTTGTGTCATCAACTGGGGATTTGGTTTGGTTGTCGGCGCAATGTTTGCCCGTGAAGTCGCCCGGCGAGTCCCCGGTTCTGATTATCCGTTGCTCATTGCCTGCGCCTACATTGGTTTTCTCACCTGGGGTGGCGGCTTCTCTGGATCAATGCCTCTGTTGGCTGCAACACCGGGCAACCCGGTTGAGCATATCGCCGGGCTGATCCCGGTGGGCGATACTCTGTTCAGTGGTTTTAATATTTTCATCACTGTGGCGTTGATTGTGGTGATGCCATTTATCACCCGCATGATGATGCCAAAACCGTCTGACGTGGTGAGTATCGATCCGAAACTACTCATGGAAGAGGCTGATTTTCAAAAGCAGCTACCGAAAGATGCCCCACCATCCGAGCGACTGGAAGAAAGCCGCATTCTGACGTTGATCATCGGCGCACTCGGTATCGCTTACCTTGCGATGTACTTCAGCGAACATGGCTTCAACATCACCATCAATACCGTCAACCTGATGTTTATGATTGCGGGTCTGCTGCTACATAAAACGCCAATGGCTTATATGCGTGCTATCAGCGCGGCAGCACGCAGTACTGCCGGTATTCTGGTGCAATTCCCCTTCTACGCTGGGATCCAACTGATGATGGAGCATTCCGGTCTGGGCGGACTCATTACCGAATTCTTCATCAATGTTGCGAACAAAGACACCTTCCCGGTAATGACCTTTTTTAGTTCTGCACTGATTAACTTCGCCGTTCCGTCTGGCGGCGGTCACTGGGTTATTCAGGGACCTTTCGTGATACCCGCAGCCCAGGCGCTGGGCGCTGATCTCGGTAAATCGGTAATGGCGATCGCCTACGGCGAGCAATGGATGAACATGGCACAACCATTCTGGGCGCTGCCAGCACTGGCAATCGCCGGACTCGGTGTCCGCGACATCATGGGCTATTGCATCACTGCCCTGCTCTTCTCCGGCGTCATTTTCGTCATTGGTTTAACGCTGTTCTGACGGCAACCCTACAGACAGAAGGAATAAAAAATGAAAAATTGTGTCATCGTCAGTGCGGTACGTACTGCTATCGGTAGTTTTAACGGTTCACTCGCTTCCACCAGCGCCATCGACCTGGGGGCGACAGTAATTAAAGCCGCCATTGAACGTGCAAAAATCGATTCACAACACGTTGATGAAGTGATTATGGGTAACGTGTTACAAGCCGGGCTGGGGCAAAATCCGGCGCGTCAGGCACTGTTAAAAAGCGGGCTGGCAGAAACGGTGTGCGGATTCACGGTCAATAAAGTATGTGGTTCGGGTCTTAAAAGTGTGGCGCTTGCCGCCCAGGCCATTCAGGCAGGTCAGGCGCAGAGCATTGTGGCGGGGGGTATGGAAAATATGAGTTTAGCCCCCTACTTACTCGATGCAAAAGCACGCTCTGGTTATCGTCTTGGAGACGGACAGGTTTATGACGTAATCCTGCGCGATGGCCTGATGTGCGCCACCCATGGTTATCATATGGGGATTACCGCCGAGAACGTGGCCAAAGAGTACGGAATTACCCGAGAAATGCAGGATGAACTGGCGCTACATTCACAGCGTAAAGCGGCAGCCGCAATTGAGTCCGGTGCTTTTACAGCCGAAATCGTCCCGGTAAATGTTGTCACTCGGAAGAAAACCTTCGTCTTCAGTCAAGACGAATTCCCGAAAGCGGATTCTACGACTGAAGCGTTAGGCGCATTGCGCCCGGCCTTCGATAAAGCAGGAACAGTTACCGCCGGGAACGCGTCTGGTATTAACGACGGTGCTGCCGCTCTGGTGATTATGGAAGAATCTGCGGCGCTGGCAGCAGGCCTTACCCCCCTGGCTCGCATTAAAAGTTATGCCAGCGGTGGCGTGCCCCCCGCATTGATGGGTATGGGGCCAGTACCTGCCACGCAAAAAGCGTTACAACTGGCGGGGCTGCAACTGGCGGATATTGATCTCATTGAGGCTAATGAAGCATTTGCTGCACAGTTCCTTGCCGTTGGGAAAAACCTGGGCTTTGATTCTGAGAAAGTGAATGTCAACGGCGGGGCCATCGCGCTCGGGCATCCTATCGGTGCCAGTGGTGCTCGTATTCTGGTCACACTATTACATGCCATGCAGGCACGCGATAAAACGCTGGGGCTGGCAACACTGTGCATTGGCGGCGGCCAGGGAATTGCGATGGTGATTGAACGGTTGAATTAATCAATAAAAACACCCGATAGCGAAAGTTATCGGGTGTTTTCTTGAACATCGACGGCGAAGGTAACCCCATTAATCACCAGTCAAAACTTTTCACCAGCGTCAGCTCGCCAGCATTACGCATCGGTACAATAAATGTTTCCTGTTTCTCATTGACCGATCCTTCATCGGTGATCAGCGTCAGTTGGGCGGTGGTTAATTCCGTTTCGCTGCGCCCACCATAGTAGTTGATATACACCTGATAGCGCCCGTGAATTGGCGCGGGCATGGCGAAAATCTCGGGGCCGTACCCCGTCGTGACATCCATATCCAGTGCACCACTGTTTTTCAGCACGGTGTTACCGTACCAGGCGTGTTCGCCATCGGGCGTAACAACGTGAAGGTCGAGGTCGGTATTGTCCGTATCCCACGAGAGAACCAGCCGTAAACGTGCACGAATCGTTCCTGTACCCGGCGTTGAGTAAAACTGCATTTTTTGTCGGCTTTGCCCATCCGGGCTGATGACCTGCACGCTGTTGCTGCCTTCAGTGAAAATATAAGGGCGTGCAAATGAACCATCGGATTCAATTCTCTGCGGCATACTGGCACCGTTGACCACCAGCCGGCCCTGCTGAACTTTACCCGCCGCAGCATAATTCTTTATTTTGCCGCGGATCTGCGCTGAGATATTTTGATCATCTGCCATGTTGACGGACGACGCCGGGTAATTGATCGATTGTGAAAAACTGGCATCTTCGCCCTCTGCCGGATGCCAGCCTGAGAGCGGTGCATCAATCTCGACTTCCTGCACACCTTCACTGTGAGCGACAGGCGAAAGCGCCACCAGTAACAACGGAAGAAAAATCTTTCGCATAGCATTAGTCCATTAATAATTGTCGGGTCAGCGTTTCGATATAGTTCTCATCAAGCCCGGTGGGATAACCATCAAAGGCCAGGTGCAGATACTCATGGGTTAAATCCAGCCGATCCTGAAGCGTAAAGAAGTTACGAATAAACAGCCGTTTCTGCTGCCGATCGGTATAGGGGAAACCTGAGACTAAACGGCAAACCGCAAACACGTCTGGTTCGTTGTACCCCGTCTCAGCTTGTAATATACGCCGCCACTGCGGCATTTTTTTCGCCAGCCAGGCTTTCGCTTTGGGTAATAACTGGCAGGTTGAGCGTGGCGCTCCCCAGCGGCTAAGACTGTTGTCGGGATAAGCAAACGCGAGTATCTGATCGTAACGCTCTCCCTGCCCCGCCTGGGCCGTGGCTTGCCGCCAGGAAAGTGTCCCTTCGGTAGCGCGACTGCCATGATAATGAACCGGATCGCCTGCATAGATGAGATCCTGCGTCCAGGCGGTCATCGTTCGCGCCCCCGTGGTCGCTGGCGAAGCAGAAACACGCTGCGTGGCGCTGCTGTCGGGGATGGTCAGGCAATCGCCTTCCCGATTGGCATTTTGCTGTAAAAAAGTGCGAATCGCCACGGTCATGGCTTTCGCTGCCTCAGGGGGCGTACTTTTCGCCTCGCGATCCAGAACTCTGGCAACGTACTCTTCACGATCGAGATGCGACTGCAATTTCAGTTTGCCCTTTTCGCTCAGTAAGGTCGTCTCACCGTGGCTGACAAACGTAATGTGGTTACCATTAGTAAACGTCACACGATAGCGCCCATTAAGTACGCCGGGATTTACTGCCGTCGTACTCTTTTCCGCTGTGATTTTCTTCAGCGGATAGCGGGCAAACAGCTCCACCTCTACACATTGCCCACTGGCAACCTGCGTCGGCACTGGCAAAACCCGATTAAGCACCGTCGCATAACGGGTTAGTACCGTTTTGCTGGTGCCACTGCCAGTAACCCACAGCGGTGTACCATCGGTTAACCAGCCAGCAAAACCACCCTGACGGATTTCCTGTTTATCATCGGCAAACCAGCTCCAGGTTTTCACCCGTACCCGACTACCGAGCATGGATGCGACACCGATTTTCGCCTCGTCCAGCACCACATCCAGTAAGACTTCCTGAGCTTTGTTTTGCGCGGGTAACGTCGCTAATGAATCAAGCAGCGATTTAACCGTTACCGAGGTTTCTGGCTTCAGCGTAGTCAGAGACGCTAACCACGCAGGTGCCTGACGCTGTTGCCAGTATTGCCCCCACACATCTGCGCCAATATGCAACCGCTGCGGCGCAAAATAGAGCCCACAGGAACGTACCAGCGCGGTATCGCGCGTTATGCTCTCCCCAGCCTGACAACAATAAACCTCTTCCGGGGAGTTTCCGCGACACTGGTAGGGCTGCTCCGGTTGATGGGTATCCTCCAGCCAGGCGTAAACATACAGTTTCCACAAACTCCCTAACGGCGTGGTGAGCGAGTCAGGTAATGCTGAGACTTTGGTCACGCCTGATGACGACAGCTGATACAGTTGATCGTGCTGCGCACCGCGCAGCACCAGTTGTAACGGCGTCTCCTCCGCAAGTGTTGGCAGAGTAACCAACGCCAATAGCCAGACGATTCTGCGCCAGTTCACTTATTTCACCTGCATCCCGGTCCATTCACTCCCTGCCGCAACACTTTGCTGCGCAGGTGCATAGGAACGCACATAACGAGCAGGAGGCAGAACGAATTGCCCTTTTTGCGAGAAGCGCAGCAAATGGCGGAAAGTGACCGTTCCCGTCAGTTCTTTCACCGGCACCATATAGGCCAGTTCGCCCATTTCATTTCGCGCTTTTTCCAGCAATTGCCCCTGCTGTTTCGCGGCGTTGGGTTTATTGACCGAAATGCCCCATGTTGTGCGCTCAACGTCGGCTCCCGGTGGCAGCGGTACTTCCACCTGACCGTAGCGCAGAACTGCATCCTGCTCGCTGGTAAGCGTGATTTCATCGAGATACAGCGCATCGCTGTCAATCTCATTGCTGGTCACCGGTTGCAGAATAAAGCTCATCTCTTCTTCACCAGGGATAAGCCGATACAACTGGCGTTCAACGGTCACCGGAATGTTACTTTGTTGAGCCATTTTTGCCGGCTCACGCCAGCGGACCTGCACATTTTGCGGCGATAATTCGTCACCAAAAGAGAGAATGTCCGGCACGCCCTGACCAACCCAACGCCAGTCTTCGCCCCCTCCAGTTAACTTATGTTTAGCCCATGCGCCCGCAGGCGCAGGCAAAACAACTGGAGGCATTGTCGCCATATATTTCGCCAGCCAGTTCATGGCCAGCGCGCGCTCAATAGTGGATTGCTCAGCGGTCAAACCACTTAAAATAGCGGCCGTCTGGGTAGCGTCGCCACCGCTATTAAGCAGCACAACCGTGTGCGCCAGCGGCTGATTGCTGTTTGCCGCTTTATCCCACGCATATTGCTGAACCTGTGGCATCACCGTGGACTTCAACTGCGCTTTTTTCAGCAACGTCATGGTTAAGACGTTTGCCACCGCATCTGCCAGTGGAGACTCCGGTGTATCGAGGATCAGGCTATCATTGATATCGCGGGTGTCTTCCTCAGAGAAATCTTCAGTTTTAGTTCCGCTCCGGGCGATAGCTTCATCCAACCCTTTCAACAACGTTTTGCACGGCAAATTCATCTCCTGCGCCCATGCCAGCACCAGCGCCCGATGCAATAACGGCATGTTATCTGCCTGCTCCGCGTAGCTGTCGAGCATATGCTGCCAGTATTCCGGTTGTTGCGTTACGCCGATCGCCTGGCTGGCCTGCCAGTCGGCGTACCATGCCCATGCCGTAAGGAAGGCGTCACCATTGCCATCTTCACCCCACCAGGTAAAGCGCGCTCCGGGCCCCGCCAGTTGCATCAGCCGCAGACGGTTATCCTGAATCATCTGACGAATGTCGTTAGCGGCGGCACTTTGATGATCGGCAAGCGAACGCCAGGCGAGACTGAGCGGGATCAGACGGCTACCGGTGTTGATTACGCCACCCCACGGTTCATCGACTAACGCATCAAGATTGTTGCGGAAAATCTCCTGCGGCGTTTCACTACTTTGTAGCCGGATATTGCTCGCCTGCTCGGGCAACATCAGCGCGTTATCGCCACCACCGAGCATGACATTTTTCTGCTGTTCAACGGGCCAGCTGTTATCCACAAAAGACAGTTTTGTGCTAATGCTGTCCTGCACTTGCCCATTTTGTTGCAGTTCTGCACTTAACAAGCCAGATTGCTGAATATTCTGCGTCAGCGAAATATAATTCGCCCCTTTGTGCAGCGTCAGCGTCTGGCGCATCTCAGCGCCTGCAAATTTAGTCACCAGCGCCACCGGTTCGTTATCCTGCTGACTGAAGATAAACAGTCCTGCCGCCGGTTTGTCGCCCACGCGATACACCGTTGGCATACTCCACTTCATGTAGAGATTTTTTTCCGAACGCAGATAAGCACGCCCCTGCCCGACCAGCCCGTCGCCGTTCATCCCACGCGCGGTGATACGCCAGCGGGTTAACGAATCAGGCATCAGGAACGTGAAATACGCTTTGCCTTGTTTATCGGTTGTGAGTGACGGCATCCATGCCGCGGTATCCACCTCTTCACGCCGTGGACGTTCAAGCATTTTTACTCGCCGCTCGCTGCGGTTAGTTGCGCCAGGCGCAACCGGCTCGCTGGAGAGCGCCTAGTCGTAGCTGATAAACGACAGACTGGAGCTGGTACGCACATTGTTACGCCCCAGCGGATAGAAAAATTTGCCGATATTCGGCGCGATTTCTGGTTGCAGCGCGTAGATCATTTCATCGACCACGCCTACCGTTAGCTGCGCAGAAACAGGTTTACCTTTCAGCGACGAGGTTAATTCGACATTGACCAGTTCACCAGGCTGGTAATGGGTTTTGTCCGTTTTCACCCGGATATCCAGCTGGGGAACGGCAACTTTGATCCCGGCGTTCTGAAAACTGTACTGACCGTTACGGGTATACAGCACCGAAAAAGTGATGTTAGGCGCAAAGGAATTGCTCACTGGAACCCGGGCTTCATACTGGGTATCGTTTAAACGTTGTAGCGTTAGCCAGTTTGCCGGATGCGAAAGCAGCGACTGCTGTTCCACGCGATCGCGTTCCAGCGTCAATAATGCTTCATCAATTGGCTCCGGAAAGGTAATCAGCATCTTCGCGGTTTCGCCTGGCTGGTACAGCGTTTTATCCGCCACGATATCTACCGTACCAGTATGCGCCGTGCTGCCCTTACCGCTGACGGCATGACTTAACCCAGCGAGAATTAAGCCGTCTTTATCGCGTAATGTCAGATTGTAGTTGCCAGGTTTAGCGAAATTGACGGTAAAGGATTTGCCGCCTGACGGTAGCTCTCCGCTATGGCTCGTGCGGTCTTCGAGACGCAACCATTCATACGTAACAGGAACCTGTTTTGAAGATTCCAGCGCGGCATAACGGAACACAACCGACTCGCCGCTATTACTGTATTGTGCGGCGGTACTTAAAGAGTAATGCGCCAGGCCGCGTTCAATGAGGATCTCTTTGGTGGTGGTGACGCGATACGCCGCGCCGTCACTGGCGGAGACGGTTAACAAATAGCGGCTCGGTTTATCGGCGGCGGGGAGATTTAACGTCACATGACCGCTGGCGTCGGACACCGTTTCGCTGCCTTCCAGCGACACGGGGAAACGTCCGGCATAACGCAAATCGTTACCGACCATTGATAATTGCTGAGCGCGCAAACTTAACTGCACGCGGGCATTTTTTACCGGCTCGCCATCCGGGTAGAGCAGTTGCAGTTTGCCGCTGACCGCTTCGCCAGTTTTGAACTCTTTTTTGTCGAGAGCTAAACCAATCTCGAAATGTGGCTTGATGTAGTTTGCCACGCGAAAACTGCTGCTATAGACCTGATTGCGGTAAGCAAGACGTAACTCATAACCTCCGGCTACGGCATTTTCTGGCAGGCGGAAACTTCCCTGCCCGCCATTGCGCGCATCCAGCGTGACATCGACGGTTTGCAACAGACTGCCGTTAGCGTCCAGCACCGAAAGCTTCGCCGGGGCGCTGACGATGGGGGATGAATGCAACGGATCGTGGAACTCGCGGCCCATCACTTTAACATCGACACGATCGCCTGCGCGATATAGCGGGCGATCGGTAAAAATATACAAGCGGGTGTTGTAGATTTCGCTTTCGTAGAAGAAGTTCTCGGAGACAAAAACGCCGCCTTCAGCATCCTTACCCAGAATGTATGAACGTTCTGGCGATATATGTTGTAACTGCAAGGTACCGCTGTCATCGGTCACACCGCGGGTCATCACGCCAAGACCGTCAGTCCACAAGATCTCTGAGCCGGGCTTCGCTTCACCCTGTTTTTTACCCGCGGTCCATACCAGAAGCTCGTTACCTGACACTTTGCTAAGCGCCACGGTATCGGAAACAAACACCACCGTCGTCGCCCGATACCCACCAACCATCGCCTCGACGAGGTACAGTCCCGGCTCTTGTTGGCCGAGAGGAATATAAATGTTACCCGGCTGCGGCGAGATGAAATTGCTGGATGCACCTTCCAGTTTTACCCCTTGCTGCGGCTCGACCGGTTTAGTCTGCCATAATGGGTAACGGAACTGTTCCACCAGTGGATATTTTTTCAGCGGGGAAAACTGGTTGTTCTGTACATAACGGGAAGGTTTAATAATGGCATTGCCGAGCTGTAATTCGGGTAACGCCTGAGTCACATTCTGCCGTGACTGAGAAGAGAAAGTACGCTGCATCACGCGGCGAGATTTGCCGTACCAGTTATCCCACAGCCAGGTCAGCGTATTGTTCAGCCCGTCGCCCAGATATTGCGGTTGCACCACAATGCGATGCAGGTTTTTCTGCTGGCGCAAAAATGCCATCGGGTCAGGAATACGATACAGGCGAACGTCCACGCCGCCGTACTCTTCCATCTGATAGCGCCGATAATCACGCCCCGGCGCTTCCAGTCGCACTTTCGCCTCTTCACTGCTGCTAAAACTGCTGTCAGCAAGCAAAAAGAATGTTCCCCCGGCGGGCGGCGCATAGTTACTGGAAGGAAGCGAATCATCAGCTTTAGCAAGCCCTGTTCCCACAAGAGACAGGGACAAGCACGCTGCTATCGCGCCAGAAAATTTAAACGATAAATGCCAATGAAATTGGGATTGGAATCGTTGGGTATCCATCGGGTGTCCTTCCATGTCATAAGTTGTTGCAGACTGACTGCGCGCATTCCGTTGTCAGTTTTCGTGGCGCTTCCGGTGTGGTAGATGACGTAACGCCCCATCCAGACCATTAAGTGCTGGGCATCGCCCTGATCGAAAAAAATCATATCGCCAGGCAGCGCCTGGTTTATGTCCTGGCCAATAAACTGGCTGTTGTACTGAATCAAATTAATCGCGGTCACGTAGGGGCCGGTTTTCCCGTTCCCCTGATTCCAGTTTTGTGCCAGTTGACGCTGTTCAGGTGTTAGCGTCATCTCTGGCGGCAAATACTGGTTAGATAAACCGTTACTTTTTAGCCATTTACTGTCGTGAACTTTCAGCGTCTCGTTCGCCGCAAATCGCACCAGGCCCGCACAATCCTGCTGATACCAGCGTGGACTTGGCCCCTGGCGGAGCTGTTCTTGTGCAATGCGTACAAACCAGGCGCGAAACAGCCCGGCTTGTTCGACATTCAGCATTTCGCTATGGGCAACAACACAACACAGCCAGCAAATCAGCGCCAGCAGCCCGTGCCTCATAGCGGCTGCCAGGTTATGGGTAGCCACTGCCAGGCGGCACCGGGTTCCATCTGGGCCAGCTTCATGACATAACGCGGTTGTTGAGATAAAGCGTCCAGCTTCGGCATTAATAAAGTTTGTGCGGCGTTATAAAAAACCGGTTCGAGATTCTTCGGCAGACTGGTCAACGTTTCGTTACGCAGCAGTTTCGCCACGCCTTGTGGATTGATATAGAGCGGAACGATGCCATCAGTGGGTATTACATCCACCATTGCCGGGCGGTTTTTATTCAGTGTTTGCAGGGCGTTATTAACCAGCGTGTCATCGAGGGAGAAAAGCAGCGTTTTGTTTTGCATCGCCAGCGACACGCGGAAAAAATAATCCGACATTAATTGATCGGGTTGCGCCGCCTGCGCTTTCGGATACTGACCGTATCGGGAACTCACTTCGCGACGCCAGATTTGCGCTTCGCCCTGCTGAGTCTGGCTTATCGGCAAAACACCTTCTGGCGCTTTGCTTTCGTGCGCACCAATATTTTGCGTAAACAGTTTCCCTGGCAATTGCGCCTGTTCGGCAGTGCCATCAAACTGACCGACAAACAGCGGGGTTTGCAATTTTGAGTCTTCATACCAGCACAGCCCCGCGGCACCGTCTAACGCCCCATTCAGCTTGTCGTTTTCCTGGCTGATGTGCGAAAGCATCTCTTCGGCAATACCGTGTGAATACGGCACCGCCACACAGAAGCTGGCCCCGGCAGGCATACTGTTCCAGACCGGCGTAAAATCGAAACTGGTATCTACGCTGGCGGATTCATCATTTAACGCCACAAAACTGTGCCAGCCGTCGTTACCCATTTCGAAGCGTACGCCAGCAAAAGAAGGCATTAACCGCTGGTAGCCAAAACCCAGCAACCTGGCGCTGACCACGATGCGCTGGCGTACTGGCGTTTTTTCAGCAGCACGCTCTTCCAGGCCAAAGCTTGCTTGCCAGCGTTTTTTGCCGCTCAACAAATCACCTGCGATCGCCGTGGCTTCGGTATCCTGCTGATCATCTTTAAACAGCATATCCGTGCTGGAAAACACTAGCATCTTGTCCTGATATGTCGCGAACATCAGAGCGTTATTGCCGTTATAGCGCAACTGATAAACAGGAACAGTTTCACTATTTATCTTGATGCTACTGATTTCCGTTTTGCTTAACTGGCTGTCGCTGGTAGCGGCAAACAACAATGGCTCCAGCAGTTTGCTTAAACCACTGCGCTGGATCAGCACCATATAATGTGAAAGATGGCCTTGTTTATCGTGCCACAGCGCTGCCTGCGCGGGCTGATCTAAGAGTGACGAAAAGAGCTTATCTTTCAGCGTGAGATCGTGTTCATAGACAATACGACGAATGCTGCCTTCAATGCCCAGACGATCGGCATGATTCTGATAATAGAAAACGAAATCTTCGCTCAGAACATCGTGGAGAAACGGAATGGTGAGGAGATCTTTGGGAAGCTGGCTCAGAGAGTCGCTGTCGAGAAAGAGGTCCGGCTCATTGAGATCGATTTGCAGATTGTTGTGCACCACCAGCGGCGACAACGTTTTTTCTGGCCCACTGCCAGCATATTGCAACGCCCAGACGCCAGCGGAAAGCAGTGCTATTGCGCCAAAACCTACAAGACCATAGAACCGCCAGCCTTCCGCCTTTTTTTCACCACTCATTGCCACATTCCTTGTGTATAGCCAGCCATTTTTTACGGGCACAGCCAAACTTTACCGTGCCCTAATACGACAAAAGCCCAGACTTTGCAGCCTGGACTTTTCAATTCAAACAAGGGAGATAGCTCCCTTTTGGCATGAAGAAGTAAAATTATTCTTCTTCTGGCTCGTCGTCAACGTCCACTTCCGGAGCGATTTCATCGTCCCCTTCCGCGGCACTGCCGTCGATGGTATCCAGATCTTCCTCGTCAACCGGTTCAGCAACACGTTGCAGACCCACTACGTTTTCATCTTCCGCAGTACGGATGAGGATCACGCCCTGGGTGTTACGGCCCACGATGCTGATTTCCGAAACGCGAGTACGTACCAGCGTACCGGCATCGGTGATCATCATGATCTGGTCGCAGTCATCTACCTGTACCGCGCCAACAACTAAACCGTTACGTTCGGTAACCTTGATGGAGATAACCCCTTTCGTCGCACGCGACTTGGTTGGGTATTCCGCCACTGCGGTACGTTTACCGTAACCGTTTTGCGTTGCGGTGAGGATTGCGCCATCGCCACGAGGCACGATCAGAGAGACGACTTTATCGCCTTCACCTAAGCGAATACCGCGAACACCGGTGGTGTTGCAGCCCATCGCACGGACAGAAGACTCTTTAAAGCGCACCACTTTACCTTCAGCGGAGAACAGCATTACTTCGTCTTCGCCGCTGGTCAGGTCAACGCCGATCAGCTCATCGCCGTCAACCAGTTTGATCGCCACTTTACCGGCGGTACGCAGACGGTTGAACTCGGTGAGGACAGTTTTCTTCACGGTACCGTGAGCGGTCGCCATGAAGACTTTCACGCCTTCTTCAAACTCGGTCACTGGCAGGATCGCAGTGATACGTTCGTCCTGCTCCAGCGGCAGCAGGTTGACGATCGGACGACCGCGCGCGCCACGAGTGGCTTCCGGCAACTGATAAACTTTCATCGAATAGACGCGACCACGGCTGGAGAAGCACAGAATATGGTCGTGAGTGTTCGCCACCAGCAGTCGGTCGATAAAGTCTTCTTCTTTAATACGTGCGGCAGATTTACCTTTCCCGCCACGACGCTGCGCTTCGTATTCAGAAAGCGGCTGATACTTAACGTAGCCCTGGTGAGAGAGCGTCACTACCACATCTTCCTGAGTGATCAGATCTTCCAGGTTGATGTCTGCGCTGTTGGCGGTGATTTCAGTACGACGTTTGTCACCGAACTGTTCACGAACCAGCTCCAGTTCTTCACGGATCACTTCCATCAAACGATCGGCGCTACCAAGAATACGCAACAGTTCCGCGATCTGATCCAGCAGCTCTTTGTATTCGTCGAGCAGTTTTTCGTGCTCAAGGCCGGTCAGTTTCTGCAAACGCAGATCCAGAATCGCCTGAGCTTGCTGTTCGGTCAGGTAGTACAGACCATCACGCACGCCGAACTCTGGCTCCAGCCATTCCGGACGCGCAGCATCGTCGCCAGCACGTTCGAGCATCGCGGCAACGTTGCCCAGCTGCCACGGATTAGCAACCAGCGCAGTTTTCGCTTCTGCAGGCGTCGGCGCATGACGGATCAGTTCGATGATCGGGTCGATGTTCGCCAGCGCCACGGCTAATGCTTCAAGGATATGAGCACGATCGCGAGCTTTACGCAGTTCGAAAATAGTACGACGGGTCACCACTTCACGGCGGTGACGAACAAACGCCGCGATGATGTCTTTCAGGTTCATGATCTTCGGCTGACCATGGTGCAATGCCACCATGTTGATACCGAAAGAAACCTGCAACTGGGTCTGGGAGTAGAGGTTGTTGAGCACAACTTCACCGACCGCATCGCGTTTCACTTCAATCACGATGCGCATACCGTCTTTGTCAGACTCGTCACGCAGCGCGCTGATGCCTTCCACGCGTTTTTCTTTTACCAGTTCCGCAATCTTCTCGATCAGGCGCGCTTTGTTTACCTGATACGGAATTTCGTGGACGATAATGGTTTCACGACCGGTTTTGGCGTCAACTTCCACTTCTGCGCGAGCGCGGATATACACCTTGCCGCGACCGGTACGGTAAGCTTCTTCAATACCGCGACGACCGTTAATGATTGCCGCCGTCGGGAAGTCCGGCCCCGGGATGTGTTCCATCAGCCCTTCAATGCTGATGTCTTCATCATCGATATACGCCAGACAACCGTTGATGACTTCCGTCAGGTTGTGCGGCGGGATGTTGGTTGCCATACCTACGGCGATACCGGAAGAACCGTTCACCAGCAGGTTAGGAATTTTGGTTGGCATGACGTCGGGAATTTTTTCCGTGCCGTCATAGTTATCAACGAAATCGACCGTCTCTTTTTCGAGATCGGCCATCAGTTCATGGGCAATTTTCGCCAGACGGATTTCCGTATAACGCATTGCCGCCGCAGAGTCGCCGTCGATGGAACCGAAGTTACCCTGACCGTCTACCAGCATGTAACGCAGCGAGAATGGCTGCGCCATACGGACGATCGTGTCATAAACCGCCGAGTCACCATGGGGATGGTATTTACCGATTACGTCACCAACGACACGGGCAGATTTTTTATAGGCTTTGTTCCAGTCATTGCCTAGTACGTTCATGGCGTAAAGTACGCGACGGTGTACCGGCTTCAGGCCATCTCGGACATCTGGCAGCGCACGGCCAACAATGACCGACATCGCATAATCCAGATAGGAGCTCTTCAGCTCTTCCTCAATGTTGACCGGTGTAATTTCTCTCGCAAGGTCGCTCATCTAACCGCTATCCCTCTACTGTATCCCGGATTCAAAGGTCGCAAATTATAACACAGCCGCGCAGTTTGAGGTAAACCTATACGCTTTATTCACATCCAATGCCTGATATACTCGTTTGTCTTGCCAATTACGGAGTAGAAGTGCCAATGAATGCCGAAAAATCGCCGGAAAACCATAACGTAGACCACGAAGAGATCGCTAAATTTGAAGCCGTCGCCTCCCGCTGGTGGGATCTTGAAGGTGAGTTCAAACCGTTGCACCGCATTAACCCGCTGCGTCTGGGCTATATTGCCGAGCGTGCTGGCGGTTTATTTGGCAAAAAGGTGCTCGATGTCGGTTGTGGCGGCGGCATTCTGGCCGAGAGTATGGCGCGCGAAGGCGCGACGGTGACCGGTCTGGATATGGGCTTTGAGCCATTGCAGGTGGCAAAACTGCACGCGCTGGAAAGCGGCATTCAGGTGGATTATGTGCAGGAAACCGTGGAAGTGCACGCGGCAAAACATGCCGGGCAGTATGATGTGGTGACCTGCATGGAGATGCTGGAGCACGTCCCCGATCCGCAGTCAGTGGTCAGAGCCTGTGCGCAACTGGTGAAACCAGGCGGCGATGTCTTTTTCTCGACACTTAACCGCAACGGCAAGTCATGGCTGATGGCGGTGGTTGGTGCGGAATATATTTTGCGCATGGTGCCCAAAGGCACGCATGATGTGAAGAAGTTTATTAAACCGGCAGAATTGCTGGGCTGGGTGGATCAGACCAGTTTAAAAGAGCGGCATATCACTGGGCTGCATTACAACCCGATCACTAATACTTTTAAACTCGGCCCCGGCGTGGATGTGAACTATATGCTGCACACGCAGAATAAGTGAGGTTGATGTTTGGCCGCGCCAATGCCTGATGCGACGCTTGCCGCGTCTTATCAGGCCTACAAATGCTCCCCGTAGGCCGGATAAGGCGTTTACGCCGCATCCGGCAACCGTGCCGACTAGACAGTGATTACCATTTCACCGTCATCGACAAAAACCCTGCCGTCTGGGCAAAATCATCACTCCCTTTCTGCCACGCCACGCTGCCGCGCAGGGACACTCGCTGACTGATATTGCCCGTGACTCCCACTTTTATTTCACCCCGTTGCTTCACCGCATCGTCACTGATAGTGCTGCCATCCTCTTCAATTTCCGTCGAATGGGGATCGTGATAATAATTCAGATCTAATGTTGGTATGACATGAACAGCGGTACGCCATTCGCTGTGTAAACCCAGCCGCGTCTGAATATCATCACCCTGCGATTGTGACACGCGCGCACGGTTAGCGGCGGTAAAATCATCCTGCTGCACGCCCTGATAAATCACCTGCGCCTGCGGTTCAATCACCACACCACGCCCCGGTAACCACTGATACCCCGCCTCCAGCGAGGCGATAATCCCCGACGAGTGGTAATGATCTGTGCCATCTTCTTGTTCGGAAACATCATTGCTAAACCACGCGTATTGCAGCCAGCTATCCAGCCAGGCCCCTTGCTTCTGATTACCGTGCTGAAACCAGCTTGATGTCAGCCCAACGGCATAACCGTGGTTCTGGTTATCGGCGCGAGTTCCGGTCATATTCGAGCGGCTGTCGCCCTGGTTATCGCTGTAGCCACCAACAATCCCAAGCATCCACTCGCCATCCGTGCCCCAGCGCCCGCTAAACAGATCGCCGCTAAGTTGCACCGTAGAAGTGTCTTCATGTTGAGCCAGTTGCCCCGCTGCTGTGTAATGATAATCTCCGCCGATAACACGTAAATTCAGCGTCTGACCATCGCCACCTGCGTGATCGCGTCGCTCCATCATAAACGCCTGATTTGCCGCCCGCAGGTTATTGAGATAACCGCCAACTTTGGCATTCAGCACCGGCTGGTAAACAGGCACAGGGGCCGGGTCGGGGGTTGGGTCAGGATCCGGCGTGGGATCAGGATCGGGAGTCGGGTCTGGCTCAGGTGGCGATGGCGGCGTTACTTCTTGCGATCGCAGATACCAGTCGTTGTTATCTTCCACCAGCGTGTAGTCATACGCTCCCATATTGACGTAGCCGCTGCCTGCCAGACTGAACTGCGCATTGTTTTGAAACTGCGTGGGATCAGCTGCGAAATCAACCACTTTAATGCCTGTCGATGTCGGCTCACCAATCCCTGTAATGGAGTTAACCACCACAGTTGTGTTGCCAGCAGTATTACCGTTCATCACCAATTGATCGCTTACCGAGTCATCGCCGTTTAATTCGCTATCGAGCAGTAGCGTACCGCCGCCGGTATAATCACCGTTTACCGTCAGCGTATCGCCAGCGACGCCATTTTGCAGGCTAACCGCACCGGACGTATTGGTCAGATTGCCATTAACCGTCACGTTGGAAAGATAAGTCAGGCTGTCAGTTTCAAGGTTGGTATTAAGCTCACCTGTCAACGTCACACCATCGGTGGCATTCACCAGCGTCCCATCGCCGTTAAATAGTGAGGCATTAAGGGCGACGGAAGTATCCTGCCCGGTCAGGCGCAAAACCGTACCATCGCTGATGTCGATAGTGCCGCTGGAAATAGCATCAATTGACTGAATATCCTGATCCGCGCCAGTAACGAACGTTGCCCCATCACCAACCCACAGTGACGAAGCATAAGGAAGGATATCAGCAACATCACCTTTCAGGGTGCCTTCTTCGACACGTACCGCCGACTGCGTTGTACCGCTGGCGGTCAGCTCCAGTGTACCAGCCCCCGTTTTAGTCAATGTGCTACCCTCATCCTGATGCTGCCCGCTGCTGTCAGCCATCAGTGCGCCCCACTGCGTGTCTACCCCCGCATCAACTGCCACTTCACCGTCGGCGCGCATTTCAATATCACGTCCGTGGCCTGCCGCATCTGAACGCGTGTCAACGTCGGAGGTAATCTCCATCACGCTTTCTTGTTGCTTATCGGTAAAGATAACCTGGCGGTTATAGTGGGTATCTCCAAGCTGCGAGTTGTCGCTCACCATCAGCGTACCGGAGGCGATTTGTGTTGTGCCCAAATAACTATTATTGTTTGCCAGACTTACCTGCCCGTCGCTCGCATCGACCACCACGTAGACGCCATCTTTCCCGTCGCCGCCGATATGCAAATTGTCGCCACCTGCAAGATCTACCACATCCTGACTGCCGATAACCGTTCCGCTGCTGCCACTGACTTCAAGGCCATCGTTGTATGATGTGCCGCTCTGCCAGGTGGAGAAATCAGAGAGATCGAGCACACCGCCGTTTAACACGATCGACTGCGGATCGTCCTGGAGAGCGGTAAGATCTGCCGCGTCGCCTTCCAGCGAAAGCACCGCACCATCATCAACGACTATATCGCCGGTTAGCGCCATCGACTGCGCCCCTGCCAGCACGTAGCTGCCGTTTTGCGCAATGGTGAGCTGACCAGCACCTTCGATGATGCCAGCAAAACTGCCCTGATTAACAGTAACGTTGCCACCAGCATCGATATTTAAAGTGCCATTCTGAAAGCCCGTCAATGCGTGCACAAAAGTTTGTTGGGTCGAGCCAACGTTTAGCTCAGCCTGATTCTGATACTGATCAATACTCCCTATCGTCAGACCGTAGCAGTCTTGCGGATCGTCCTGGCAATGCGTATCGCCGACATTCATCAGGGAGTTGCTGCGGCCCAGGGTAACTTCACCGTTTTCAATCTGCATCTCACCAGTAAAGTCATTGTTATCTGCATTAAGTACCAGATCGCCGGAACCTGTTTTGGTGATTAACCCGGTACCAGCAATAGAGTCAACAGCTCCGTCATTCTCTGTATTGCCAATAACCAGCGTTTTTCCGTCGGCAATATCAAAGGTAACTTCACTTAAGCCGAGATACATAAAGCCACCCGCCGCAGAGGAAGGACCATCTCCATAGCCTGCTGCGCTATTGTTCTCATCGACTAACACGCCTCCGTTCTGGCTGTAGCTGTCATCAACAGAAATATCAATAAGATAGGGAGCCGTCACGCTATTGGTATATATCGCCCCGCCATAACCTTCGGCAGTGTTATTTGTAAAGGCAGTGTTATTTACTATCGTATAACCTGAAGGATGCTTGCTGTCGCTATTATTATCGGTAACATCGATTGCCCCGCCATCGCCATCACTGTAACTTGTTGATGTATATGCCTGGTTGTTATCAAAAATAACATCACTTAAATAAACGTCATTATTAATGGTATAAATTGCGCCACCTTTGCCATCATTAGCGATGTTATTGCGAAACATGGCGTTAGTGACACGTAAATCGACGGCACCAGTATCGTTAGTACCAGAAGAATAGATTGCGCCACCATAGCCGCCTGCGACGTTACCGGAAAAAATAACATCAGTAAGATTCAGCGTTGAGTTTTCTTTAGCAAATATGGCCCCGCCGTTATTATATTCTCCTGTAACGGTGTTATTGGCAAACAGAGTCATTCCAGTTTCATTTTCTGGTAATAGTGAAAATTCCGCTCCTTGTTGCAAAAATACGGCCCCACCGCTGGCGTTATTGGTCATATCCGAAAAAACCAGCCATTGCCCATCAGCGATACTCCAGTCCTGCGTAATGCCTGAAAGGCTTTGCCTGCTGGCCTGACAACTCGCTTTGACATCATATCCCTGGCATGAATCAGTGACCGCCGCGACACCGTTAGCAGAGAAAAGAGATGCAATCATTGACGGGAGTAAAGATAAATACTCCTTGCGTAGAAAGATAATCCGCATATTAATCTAACCATCATTTTCTATAAGACGGCGTATTTAATCGCATTATACGATATGGAATATCTTTCTTTTGTAAATTGTTCAACCCGGTGCAATGGCTATTTTGTTATTATTTGATGAATAATATCAGTGCGTCATAATTCAAGTTAATAACCTTCAGGGATATCAGTTATATTTAAACTAAATTAAAGTCATGAATAATTTTCTTATAATATAAGGTAAATTAACAAAATGGCTTAGCATTTAACAATAACCGAATAGAAAACAACCATTTCGCCATCAACAATCTCTTACATTCGCTTATATATTGACCACAACTGATACATCAGATTATGTGATGACTCGTGCTTAGATCAATTTTTGCAATCATTAGCAAAAAGATTAATAAACCATCTATATCAATTTATCTAACCTATTATGCCGTTCAAGAAATCGCCGAACAGTTATTTTTAACAAATTTTTCTCTTCCCATTGACTTTCCCGGACACCTTGTCTGACCTAAGGTGCGCGAAAGCCACTTTTTCCTTCCTGAGTTATCCACAAAGTTATGCACTTGCAAGAGGGTCATTTTCACACTATCTTGCAGTGAATCCCAAACATACCCCCTATATATAGTGTTCTAAGCAGCTTCCCGTACTACAGGTAGTCTGCATGAAACTATTGCGGAAAGAATTCCAAAAACAGGTACGACATACATGAATCAGAATCTGCTGGTGACAAAGCGCGACGGTAGCACAGAGCGCATCAATCTCGACAAAATCCATCGCGTTCTGGATTGGGCGGCAGAAGGACTGCATAACGTTTCGATTTCCCAGGTCGAGCTGCGCTCCCACATTCAGTTTTATGACGGTATCAAGACCTCTGACATCCACGAAACCATTATCAAGGCTGCCGCAGACCTGATCTCCCGTGATGCGCCGGATTATCAGTATCTCGCCGCGCGCCTGGCGATCTTCCACCTGCGTAAAAAAGCCTACGGCCAGTTTGAGCCGCCTGCGCTGTACGACCACGTGGTGAAAATGGTCGAGATGGGCAAATACGATAATCATCTGCTGGAAGACTACACGGAAGAAGAGTTCAAGCAGATGGACACCTTTATCGATCACGACCGTGATATGACCTTCTCTTATGCTGCCGTTAAGCAGCTGGAAGGCAAATATCTGGTACAGAACCGCGTGACCGGCGAAATCTATGAGAGCGCCCAGTTCCTTTATATTCTGGTTGCCGCGTGCTTGTTCTCGAACTACCCGCGTGAAACGCGCCTGCAATATGTGAAGCGTTTTTACGACGCGGTTTCCACATTTAAAATTTCGCTGCCGACGCCAATCATGTCCGGCGTGCGTACCCCGACTCGTCAGTTCAGCTCCTGCGTACTGATCGAGTGCGGTGACAGCCTGGATTCCATCAACGCCACCTCCAGCGCGATTGTTAAATACGTTTCCCAGCGTGCCGGGATCGGCATCAACGCCGGGCGTATTCGTGCGCTGGGTAGCCCGATTCGCGGTGGTGAAGCGTTCCATACCGGCTGCATTCCGTTCTACAAACATTTCCAGACAGCGGTGAAATCCTGCTCTCAGGGCGGTGTGCGCGGCGGTGCGGCAACGCTATTCTACCCGATGTGGCATCTGGAAGTGGAAAGCCTGCTGGTGTTGAAAAACAACCGTGGTGTGGAAGGCAACCGCGTGCGTCATATGGACTACGGGGTACAAATCAACAAACTGATGTATACCCGTCTGCTGAAAGGTGAAGATATCACCCTGTTCAGCCCGTCCGACGTACCGGGGCTGTACGACGCGTTCTTCGCCGATCAGGAAGAGTTTGAACGTCTGTATACCAAATATGAGAAAGACGACAGCATCCGCAAGCAGCGTGTGAAAGCCGTTGAGCTGTTCTCGCTGATGATGCAGGAACGTGCGTCTACCGGTCGTATCTATATTCAGAACGTTGACCACTGCAATACCCATAGCCCGTTTGATCCGGCCATCGCGCCAGTGCGTCAGTCTAACCTGTGCCTGGAGATAGCCCTGCCGACCAAACCGCTGAACGACGTCAACGACGAGAACGGTGAAATCGCGCTGTGTACGCTGTCTGCTTTCAACCTGGGCGCAATTAATAACCTGGATGAACTGGAAGAGCTGGCAATTCTGGCGGTTCGTGCACTTGACGCGCTGCTGGATTATCAGGATTACCCGATCCCGGCCGCCAAACGTGGAGCGATGGGTCGTCGTACGTTGGGTATTGGTGTGATCAACTTCGCTTACTACCTGGCGAAGCACGGTAAACGCTACTCCGACGGCAGCGCCAACAACCTGACGCATAAAACCTTCGAAGCCATTCAGTATTACCTGCTGAAAGCCTCTAATGAGCTGGCGAAAGAGCAAGGCGCGTGCCCGTGGTTTAACGAAACCACTTACGCGAAAGGGATCCTGCCGATCGATACCTATAAGAAAGATCTGGATACCATCGCTAATGAGCCGCTGCATTACGACTGGGAAGCTCTGCGTGAGTCAATCAAAACGCACGGTCTGCGTAACTCCACGCTTTCTGCTCTGATGCCGTCCGAGACTTCTTCGCAGATCTCTAACGCCACTAACGGTATTGAACCGCCGCGCGGTTACGTCAGCATCAAAGCGTCGAAAGACGGTATTTTGCGCCAGGTGGTGCCGGACTACGAGCACCTGCACGACGCCTATGAGCTGCTGTGGGAAATGCCGGGTAACGATGGTTATCTGCAACTGGTGGGTATCATGCAGAAATTTATCGATCAGTCGATCTCTGCCAACACCAACTACGATCCGTCACGCTTCCCGTCAGGAAAAGTGCCGATGCAGCAGTTGCTGAAAGACCTGCTCACCGCCTACAAATTCGGGGTCAAAACACTGTATTATCAGAACACCCGTGACGGCGCTGAAGACGCACAAGACGATCTGGTGCCGTCAATCCAGGACGATGGCTGCGAAAGCGGCGCATGTAAGATCTGATATTGAGATGCCGGATGCGGCGTAAACGCCTTATCCGGCCTACGCTCGGATTTGTAGGCCTGATAAGACGCGCCAGCGTCGCATCAGGCACAGGATGCGGCGTAAAATGCCTTATCCGGCATTAAACTCCCAACAGGACACACTCATGGCATATACCACCTTTTCACAGACGAAAAATGATCAGCTCAAAGAACCGATGTTCTTTGGTCAGCCGGTCAACGTGGCTCGCTACGATCAGCAAAAATATGACATCTTCGAAAAGCTGATCGAAAAGCAGCTCTCTTTCTTCTGGCGTCCGGAAGAAGTTGACGTCTCCCGCGACCGTATAGATTACCAGGCGCTGCCGGAGCACGAAAAACACATCTTTATCAGCAACCTGAAATATCAGACGCTGCTGGATTCCATTCAGGGTCGTAGCCCGAACGTGGCGCTATTGCCGCTTATTTCTATTCCGGAACTGGAAACCTGGGTCGAAACCTGGGCGTTCTCAGAAACGATTCATTCCCGTTCCTATACTCATATCATTCGTAATATCGTTAACGATCCGTCTGTTGTGTTTGACGATATCGTCACCAACGAGCAGATCCAGAAACGTGCGGAAGGGATCTCCAGCTATTACGATGAGCTGATCGAAATGACCAGCTACTGGCATCTGCTGGGCGAAGGTACCCACACCGTTAACGGTAAAACTGTGACCGTTAGCCTGCGCGAGCTGAAGAAAAAACTGTATCTCTGCCTGATGAGCGTTAACGCGCTGGAAGCGATTCGTTTCTACGTCAGCTTTGCTTGTTCCTTCGCATTTGCAGAACGCGAATTGATGGAAGGCAACGCCAAAATTATTCGCCTGATTGCCCGCGACGAAGCCCTGCACCTGACCGGCACCCAGCATATGCTGAATCTGCTGCGCAGCGGCGCGGACGATCCTGAGATGGCGGAAATTGCCGAAGAGTGTAAGCAGGAGTGCTATGACCTGTTTGTTCAGGCAGCTCAACAGGAGAAAGACTGGGCGGATTATCTGTTCCGCGACGGTTCGATGATTGGTCTGAATAAAGACATTCTCTGCCAGTACGTTGAATACATCACCAATATCCGTATGCAGGCAGTCGGTTTGGATCTGCCGTTCCAGACGCGCTCCAACCCGATCCCGTGGATCAACACTTGGCTGGTGTCTGATAACGTGCAGGTTGCTCCGCAGGAAGTGGAAGTCAGTTCTTATCTGGTCGGGCAGATTGACTCGGAAGTGGACACCGACGATTTGAGTAACTTCCAGCTCTGATGGCCCGCGTTACCCTGCGCATCACTGGCACACAACTGCTGTGCCAGGATGAACACCCTTCCCTTCTGGCGGCGCTGGAATCCCACAATGTGGCGGTTGAGTACCAGTGTCGCGAAGGTTACTGCGGCTCCTGTCGCACACGCCTGGTTGCAGGTCAAGTTGACTGGATTGCCGAACCGTTAGCCTTTATTCAGCCGGGGGAAATTTTGCCCTGTTGTTGCCGGGCAAAAGGCGATATTGAAATCGAGATGTGAATTGGTTGTAGTGCCAGATACAACGCTTATGCGTCTTATCTGGCCTACAACGATTACATGGCGTAGTAATACGCTTTCACCTGCTCCCAGTCCGCTTTGGGGATTGGCTCCAGATATTTTTCCAGCTGGCGGAAGTCATGATTAATCGCTTTATCGCGACGCAAGCGGCGACGACTTTTCTCCAGGTCAAGAAAACCAGCTTCTGCATTACCTTCTGTTTTCACATAGATATGGCGAACATAACAACAGCCATGCTGACGATTAATGCTATGCATTTTCTTAAACGCCAGCGCCACTGCTTTCAACATGGCTTGCCGTACTTCGTCAGAATAAGGCGATACTGCATGCTGGGCATACCAGTCAGCAATGCTGATGAACCCCGCCATATCTTCAGTCACCAGCAACGCTCGCCATTCACCCTCAATTTTCACCGCTTCACCAAAAACGATCTTCGGCACGATGACACCGGCCCGTTCCAGTTCTTTAATTACCGCAACCTCACGGACAATCGTTGGTCGGCCGAACGGATAACGTACGGAATGAAACAGATGATGCGTCATGCGCTTTACATACAGCTTTTTGCCGTTGCGCTCGACGCATTGCACCCCGCTCATACCATTACGGCGATAGTTAGGCTCTTCAACCCAGTCGCCCTCTGTTGCCCACCAGTGATTAAATTCGTCGTACTTTGCTGAAACTGCCATACCCTATCGCCTGTCATTTTTATTAACGACAATGACTATAGGTGGTTACCTGAGGAAAATCTTAATGAAACGTGTCGTATTAATGAATTTCTTTTGCCACTACTAGCTTGACACCGCTTTTACCCTTCATTTGCAGCGCATAGATTCCACCAGCCACTACCACTAATAGTGCGCCCAGCAGATAAAATGTGAATTTAATCAGGCGGATACAGCGATGAATTTTATTCGACAGGGATTAGGCATCGCCTTACAACCAGAGTTAACGCTGAAAAGCATTGCAGGTGAATTGTGTTCCGTTCCTCTCGAACCAACTTTCTATCGACAGATTTCGTTGCTGGCTAAAGAAAAGCCGGTAGAAGGCAGTCCACTGTTTTTACTACAAATGTGCATGGAACAATTAGTGGCGATTGGAAAAATTTGATATGAGACAGGATGGCGCATGAACGCCATCCTGCAGTAGCATTACTCTTTATTAAGGAATTTTACTGCCTTATCAGGGAAATCAGTAAACAGCCCATTTACACCCGCTTTGTTATACAGAGCATCATATAACTGATTCACATCAGTAGTGTATTCAGGCAGTTTATCTGACCGCACGGTATAAGGATGCACTACCAGTTTATTCTGCTGAGCATCTTGCACCATGCCAGTGAGTTTGATATTACCCGGCTGCGATGTTTCCTCAATCAACATATGGTAATCCGGCCCGATACCGTCGGCATATTCCGCCACCTGTTTCATAGCACCCGGCTTAAACATCCAGTCGTAGTTGTAATTAACCCAGCTTCCATCCGGCTGTTTCTGCTGCGTTTCATTCCAGTCGGTATAGGCAATCAGCTGTACCAGATTGAGATCCATGCCCATTTTGGGTTCCAGCTCATTCTTAATACGCTTCAGCTCATCAGCATCAAAACATTGCAAATAAACTTTATCGTCTTTACCGGTGTAACCATATTTCTTCAGCACTTCCAACGTTTTTGCCGCAATATCCTTCCCTTCCTGATGATGGAACCACGGCGCTTTGATTTCTGGATAAATACCGATATTTTTCCCGGTAGAGTGATTTAACCCCTGAACAAATTCAATCTCTTCTTCAAAGGTGTGCACCCGGAAGTCGGACTTACCCATTGGGAAACGCCCCGGATAAGTCTGCACTTTTTTACCGTTTTCAATATCGAAACCTTCGGTAAATTTCAACGACTTAATTTCATCCAGCGTGAAATCTATCGCGTAGTAACGACCGTCTTTGCGCGCCCGATCCGGGAAACGATCGGCAACATCAGTAACACGATCGAGGTAATGGTCATGCAGAACAACCAGATTGTCGTCTTTGGTCATCACCAAATCCTGTTCCAGATAATCCGCTCCCTGCGCATACGCCATCGCTTTTGCTGGCAGCGTATGCTCCGGCAAATATCCACTGGCACCGCGATGGGCGATGACTATTTTTTCGTTGCTGTCCGCCGCCATTGCACTGCTTCCCATGACTATAGTGCTCATCATGATCGCCATGCTAAGGTTTTTCAGCGTCAATTTCATGCCATTAGCCTCCGTTGCGTTTTTGCAGTAATTGTTCATGGCGACGTTTTTCGCCAATCATCACAACAATCAACAAGATAACCGCCAGAATGCTGCCGCCAATCATTACCATAAAGCCGCCATCCCAGCCGAAGAAGTCCACGGTGTAGCCAACAATCGCGCTCGCCGCCACCGAACCGCCCAGGTAACCAAACAGCCCGGTAAAGCCCGCTGCCGTACCTGCCGCTTTTTTCGGTGCCAGTTCCAGCGCATGCAGACCGATCAGCATCACAGGACCGTAGATCAGGAAGCCGATAACAATCATACAAATCATATCGACGGTTGGGTTACCTGCCGGGTTCATCCAGTAAACGATAGTCGCGATGGTCACCAGTGTCATAAAGAAAACGCCGGTTGCCCCACGGTTGCCACGGAAGACTTTATCCGACATCCAGCCGCACAGCAGAGTGCCCGGAATACCTGCATATTCATAAAGGAAGTAGGCCCAGGAGGATTTATCCAGCGCGAAATGCTTAACCTCTTTCAGATAAGTCGGTGACCAGTCGAGGATGCCGTAACGCAGCAGATAAACGAACACGTTGGCGATGGCGATATACCACAGCAGTTTGTTCGGCAGCACGTACTGCATGAAGATTTGCTTCGCGGTCAGCTCCTGTTCCGCTTTTTCGTTATAGTCGTCCGGATAATCATTTTTGTACTCTTCGATCGGCGGCAAGCCACAGGATTGCGGGGTATCGCGCATCATCGCAAAGGCGAATAATGCCACCAGAATGGCGCAGAAAGCAGGCATATAGAGCGCCGCATGCCAGTCATTGAACCAGGCCATCCCCAGCAGGAACAGCAGCGGCGGAATACCACCACCGACGTTGTGCGCACAGTTCCACACTGACACAATGCCGCCACGTTCTTTCTGCGACCACCAGTGCACCATAGTACGACCACACGGCGGCCACCCCATCCCCTGGAACCAACCGCAGAGGAACAACAGTACAAACATCACCGCAATGCTCGACGTCGCCCATGGCACAAAGCCCATAAACAACATCACTGCCGCCGCCAGAATCAAACCTGCGGGCAGGAAAACGCGCGGATTCGAGCGATCCGATACCGAACCCATGATGAATTTCGAAAATCCATAAGCAATCGAGATCCCCGAAAGGGCAAAACCTAAATCACCGCGTGAGAATCCCTGCTCAACCAGATAAGGCATAGCAAGCGCAAAGTTCTTACGAACCAAATAGTAAGCCGCATAGCCAAAGAATATCCCCAGGAAAATTTGCCAGCGCAATCGACGATAAGTCGGATCGATCTCCGCGGCAGGTAAGCGCGCTTTGTGTGGCGCTGGTTTAAAAATACTCAACATTGATAGCCTCCGTGGCCCGTGGTCTTATTTATGATTAACAGCCTGATTCAGTGAGAGAACCTGCCGTTTCTTGAGTTGCCGCGATGTTAAGAAAACATTCATAAATTAAATGTGAATTGCCGCACACATTATTAAATAAGATTTACAAAATGTTCAAAATGACGCATGAAATCACGTTTCACTTTCGAATTATGAGCGAATATGCGCGAAATCAAACAATTCATGTTTTTACTATGGCTAAATGGTAAAAAACGAACTTCAGAGGGATAACAATGAAAACTCGCGACTCGCAATCAAGTGACGTGATTATCATTGGCGGCGGCGCAACGGGAGCCGGGATTGCCCGCGACTGTGCCCTGCGCGGGCTGCGCGTGATTTTGGTTGAGCGCCACGACATCGCAACCGGTGCCACCGGGCGTAACCACGGCCTGCTGCACAGCGGTGCGCGCTATGCGGTAACCGATGCGGAATCGGCCCGCGAATGCATTAGTGAAAACCAGATCCTGAAACGCATTGCACGTCACTGCGTTGAACCAACCAACGGCCTGTTTATCACCCTGCCGGAAGATGACCTCTCCTTCCAGGCCACTTTTATTCGCGCCTGCGAAGAAGCAGGGATCAGCGCAGAAGCTATAGACCCGCAGCAAGCGCGCATTATCGAACCTGCCGTTAACCCGGCACTGATTGGCGCGGTGAAAGTTCCGGATGGCACCGTTGATCCATTTCGTCTGACCGCAGCAAACATGCTGGATGCCAAAGAACACGGTGCCGTTATCCTTACCGCTCATGAAGTCACGGGGCTGATTCGTGAAGGCGCGACGGTGTGCGGTGTTCGTGTACGTAACCATCTCACCGGCGAAACTCAGGCCCTTCATGCACCTGTCGTGGTTAATGCCGCTGGGATCTGGGGGCAACACATTGCCGAATATGCCGATCTGCGCATTCGCATGTTCCCGGCGAAAGGATCGCTGCTGATCATGGATCACCGCATTAACCAGCATGTGATCAACCGCTGCCGTAAACCTTCCGACGCCGATATTCTGGTGCCTGGCGATACCATTTCGCTGATTGGTACCACCTCTTTACGTATTGATTACAACGAGATTGACGATAATCGAGTGACGGCAGAAGAGGTTGATATTCTGCTGCGTGAAGGGGAAAAACTGGCCCCCGTGATGGCGAAAACGCGCATTTTGCGGGCCTATTCTGGCGTGCGCCCGCTGGTTGCCAGCGATGACGACCCGAGCGGACGTAACGTCAGCCGTGGCATCGTGCTGCTCGACCATGCTGAACGCGATGGTCTGGACGGATTTATCACCATCACCGGTGGCAAACTGATGACCTATCGGCTGATGGCTGAATGGGCTACCGACGCGGTATGCCGCAAACTGGGCAACACGCGCCCCTGTACGACTGCCGATCTGGCACTGCCTGGTTCACAAGAACCCGCTGAAGTTACCTTGCGTAAAGTCATCTCCCTGCCTGCCCCGCTGCGCGGTTCTGCGGTTTATCGTCATGGCGATCGCACGCCTGCCTGGCTGAGCGAAGGCCGTCTGCACCGTAGCCTGGTATGTGAGTGCGAAGCGGTAACTGCGGGTGAAGTGCAGTACGCGGTAGAAAATTTAAACGTTAATAGCCTGCTGGATTTACGCCGTCGTACCCGTGTGGGGATGGGCACCTGCCAGGGCGAACTCTGCGCCTGCCGCGCTGCCGGACTGCTGCAACGTTTTAACGTCACGACGTCCGCGCAATCTATCGAGCAACTTTCCACCTTCCTTAACGAACGCTGGAAAGGCGTGCAACCCATCGCCTGGGGAGATGCACTGCGCGAAAGCGAATTTACCCGCTGGGTTTATCAGGGATTGTGTGGTCTGGAGAAGGAGCAGAAAGATGCGCTTTGATACTGTCATTATGGGCGGCGGCCTCGCCGGATTACTCTGTGGCCTGCAACTGCAAAAACACGGCCTGCGCTGTGCCATTGTCACGCGTGGTCAAAGCGCGTTGCATTTCTCATCCGGTTCGCTGGATTTGCTGAGCCATCTGCCAGATGGTCAACCCGTGGCAGACATTCACAGTGGACTGGAATCTTTGCGTCAGCAGGCACCTGCACATCCTTACTCCCTTCTCGGGCCACAACGCGTGCTCGATCTCGCTTGCCAGGCGCAGGCATTAATCGCTGAAAGCGGTGCGCAATTGCAGGGCAGCGTAGAACTGGCTCACCAGCGGATTACGCCGCTCGGCACTCTGCGCTCTACCTGGCTAAGTTCGCCAGAAGTCCCCGTCTGGCCGTTGCCCGCGAAGAAAATATGTGTGGTCGGGATAAGCGGCCTGATGGATTTTCAGGCGCATCTTGCGGCGGCTTCGTTGCGCGAACTGGATCTTTCGGTTGAAACCGCAGAAATAGAGCTGCCGGAACTGGATGTCCTGCGCAATAACGCCACCGAATTTCGCGCTGTGAATATCGCCCGTTTCCTTGATAATGAAGAAAACTGGCCGCTGTTACTTGATGCGCTTATTCCTGTCGCCAATACCTGCGAAATGATCCTGATGCCCGCCTGCTTCGGCCTGGCCGATGACAAACTGTGGCGTTGGTTGAATGAAAAACTACCTTGTTCACTGATGCTTTTGCCAACGCTGCCGCCTTCCGTGCTGGGCATTCGTCTGCAAAACCAGTTACAGCGCCAGTTTGTGCACCAGGGTGGCGTGTGGATGCCGGGCGATGAAGTGAAAAAAGTGACCTGTAAAAATGGCGTAGTGAATGAAATCTGGACCCGCAATCACGCCGATATTCCGCTACGTCCACGTTTCGCGGTTCTCGCCAGCGGCAGTTTCTTTAGTGGCGGACTGGTAGCGGAACGTAACGGCATTCGCGAGCCGATTCTCGGCCTTGATGTGCTACAAACCGCCACGCGGGGTGAATGGTATAAGGGCGATTTTTTTGCGCCGCAACCGTGGCAGCAGTTCGGTGTAACCACTGATGAGACGCTACGCCCGTCGCAGGCAGGGCAAACCATTGAGAACCTGTTTGCCATCGGTTCGGTGCTGGGCGGATTTGATCCCATCGCCCAGGGATGCGGCGGCGGTGTTTGTGCCGTCAGTGCTTTACATGCCGCTCAACAGATTGCCCAACGCGCAGGAGGCCAACAATGAACGACACCAGCTTCGAAAACTGCATTAAGTGCACCGTCTGCACCACCGCCTGCCCGGTGAGCCGGGTGAATCCCGGTTATCCAGGGCCAAAACAAGCCGGGCCGGATGGCGAGCGTCTGCGTTTGAAAGATGGCGCACTGTATGACGAGGCGCTGAAATATTGCATCAACTGCAAACGTTGTGAAGTCGCCTGCCCGTCCGATGTGAAGATTGGCGATATTATCCAGCGCGCGCGGGCAAAATATGACACCACGCGCCCGTCGCTGCGTAATTTTGTGTTGAGTCATACCGACCTGATGGGTAGCGTTTCCACGCCGTTCGCACCAATCGTCAACACCGCTACCTCGCTGAAACCGGTGCGGCAGCTGCTTGATGCGGCGTTAAAAATCGATCATCGTCGCACGCTACCGAAATACTCCTTCGGCACGTTCCGTCGCTGGTATCGCAGCATAGCGGCTCAGCAAGCACAATATAAAGACCAGGTCGCTTTCTTTCACGGATGCTTCGTTAACTACAACCATCCGCAGTTAGGTAAAGATTTAATTAAAGTGCTCAACGCAATGGGTACCGGTGTACAACTGCTCAGCAAAGAAAAATGCTGCGGCGTACCGCTAATCGCCAACGGCTTTACCGATAAAGCACGCAAACAGGCAATTACGAATGTAGAGTCGATCCGCGAAGCTGTGGGAGTAAAAGGCATTCCGGTGATTGCCACCTCCTCAACCTGTACATTTGCCCTGCGCGACGAATACCCGGAAGTGCTGAATGTCGACAACAAAGGCTTGCGCGATCATATCGAACTGGCAACCCGCTGGCTGTGGCGCAAGCTGGACGAAGGCAAAACGTTACCGCTGAAACCGCTGCCGCTGAAAGTGGTTTATCACACTCCGTGCCATATGGAAAAAATGGGCTGGACGCTCTACACCCTGGAGCTGTTGCGTAAAATCCCGGGGCTTGAGTTAACGGTGCTGGATTCCCAGTGCTGCGGTATTGCGGGTACTTACGGTTTCAAAAAAGAGAACTACCCCACCTCACAAGCCATCGGCGCACCACTGTTCCGCCAGATAGAAGAAAGCGGCGCAGATCTGGTGGTCACCGACTGCGAAACCTGTAAATGGCAGATTGAGATGTCCACAAGTCTTCGCTGCGAACATCCGATTACGCTACTGGCCCAGGCGCTGGCTTAAACTCCTTTCTGATGCCCGGTAAGCATGTGGTTACCGGGCATTTTTGCGTACACGATTCCGTGCCCAATGTATGCGTTGCAACGCAGTGAAAATTCCTCTGAAAACGTCTCGCAAAGGCTGAAACTGGCAGATGTCAAAGGCCTGGGATAACCGTAATGTCGCGTCATCATAAATATCAGGTGACGGACAACCATGACCGAATCAACAACCTCCTCCCCGCATGATGCGGTATTTAAAACCTTTATGTTCACACCCGAAACCGCACGGGATTTTCTCGAAATACATTTACCAGAACCACTGCGCAAGCTTTGCAACCTGCAAACCTTACGCCTGGAACCCACTAGTTTTATTGAAAAAAGTTTACGCGCTTACTACTCGGATGTTTTGTGGTCCGTGGAAACCAGCGACGGTGACGGCTATATCTACTGCGTGATTGAACATCAAAGCTCTGCAGAAAAGAATATGGCTTTTCGGCTAATGCGCTATGCCACTGCCGCCATGCAGCGTCACCTGGACAAAGGCTATGACAGAGTCCCGCTGGTGGTGCCGTTGCTGTTTTATCATGGCGAAACCTCGCCTTACCCGTACTCACTCAACTGGCTGGATGAGTTTGACGATCCGCAACTTGCCCGGCAGTTGTACACCGAAGCTTTTCCGTTGGTGGATATCACCATCGTACCTGACGATGAGATCATGCAACATCGGCGTATAGCTCTGCTGGAACTGATTCAAAAGCATATTCGCGACCGCGATTTAATCGGCATGGTCGACAGGATCACCACGCTTTTGGTTAGAGGCTTCACTAATGACAGCCAGCTACAAACACTGTTTAATTATCTGCTGCAATGCGGCGATACCTCCCGTTTCACCCGTTTTATTGAGGAGATTGCCGAACGTTCACCACTACAAAAGGAGAGATTAATGACTATTGCTGAACGGCTACGGCAGGAAGGGCATCAAATTGGCTGGCAGGAAGGTATGCATGAACAAGCCATTAAAATTGCTTTGCGCATGCTGGAGCAGGGCTTTGAACGTGAGATTGTGCTGGCGACAACCCAACTCACTGATGCTGATATTCCGAACTGTCATTAAAAGGAGAGATTAATGACTATTGCTGAACGGCTGCGGCAGGAAGGACATCAAATTGGCTGGCAGGAAGGTAAATTAGAAGGTTTGCATGAACAAGCCATTAAAATTGCTTTGCGCATGCTGGAACAGGGCTTTGATCGTGACCAGGTGCTCGCGGCCACCCAGCTAAGCGAAGCCGATCTGGCAGCGAATAACCACTAATTAACACAGGCCCACAGCCGATCCCCATGGGCCTTTGATATCAATAACTACCTTTTATGCGTGGCCCATTTTTGCCTGATTTAAACATCGCCAGTCGTTGATCCAGGGCATCGCTGTAGAGCATCGTGTCAACGCCAACAGCGACAAAGTTCGCTCCCCACGCCAGGCATTGCTGCGCCATATCAGGAGCCACAGCCAGAAAACCAGCCGCTTTACCCGCAGCACGGATCCGCCGAATACTGGTTTCAATAATTCGCTGCACTTCCGGGTGCCCGGCGTTATCCGGGTAGCCCAACGACGCAGAAAGATCCGCAGGTCCAATAAACACGCCATCAATCCCTTCGACGTCGAGGATTTCGTCCAGGTTATCCAGTGCCGTTTTACTTTCCACCTGCACCAACAGACAAAGCGAATCGTTAACTTGCGCCATGTAATTCTCAATGCGTCCCCAGCGCGCAGCCCGTGCCACACTGGCCCCGACACCACGCTCACCGTAGGGAGGATAGCGCGTGGCAGACACCACCTGACGTGCCTGTTCGGCAGTATCGACCATCGGGATCAGTAGAGTTTGCGCGCCAATATCCAGGACTTGTTTAATCAGCGGTTTACTGCCTTCCACCGGACGGATCACGGGTTGGCTGGCATAGGGCGCTACCGCCTGTAGCTGATGATAAAGATCCTGAATGGTGTTTGGCGCGTGCTCCCCGTCAATCAGCAACCAGTCATAACCAGAAGTGGCGGCAATTTCTGCCATATAGGCAGTCGTTGAGCTTAACCACAGACCAATTTGCACTTCGCCCTTGCGTAAACGTTCTTTAAAGGGATTGCTTAATAATGCGTTCATCGTGTTCCTTAACCTATTTAATGATGTGCCACGTCGGTCTGCGCAACAGTGCGATTTACACGCAGAGTGAAAATAATCAGCGAACCGATGACCGCCACCGCTGCCAGCGTCAGTAATCCCGCCGCATCGCTGGCAAATAACGTTTCTGCTTTCACGCGCAGGATCGGGGCAATAAACCCGCCCACTGCACCAAACAGGTTTACAAAACCAATTCCCGCAGCCAGCGCCGTACCGGAAAGCAGTTGTGTCGGCATCGTCCAGAACACTGGCTGCACGGCAATAAACCCGATAGCTGCAACACACAGCGCTACGATCGCCATTACTGGAGAAAGCAGCCCGAACAGACCAATACCAATGCCCGCCGCCAGTAATGTCAGCGCTGCGACATTACGCCGTTCGCCGGTTTTATCGGAATAGCGCGGAATAAGCCAGGTCCCAAACAAGGCCGCAACCCACGGAATGGCGGTGACCACCGACGCTGTAAAGCCCACTTTTGTTCCCAGCAATGCCGCAACCTGGGTCGGCAGGAAGAAAATTAATCCGTAAACCGCCACCTGAATGGTCAGGTAGATAATCGCTAGTTGCCAGACTCGGCCATTACGCAGCGCATCGCTCAGCCGAGAAGTCACTTTCTGTTGTTCTTCACTTGCCAGTTGATTGATAAGCAACGTTTTTTCTTGTTTACTCAGAAAACGTGCCTGCTCCGGTGTGTCATCAAGCCAAAAGAATGTGAATACCCCAGCACCGACTGCCAACAATCCTTCAATCACAAACATCCAGAACCAGCCGGGATGCCCCATAAATCCATGCATCTCCAACAGCGCGCCGGAAAGCGGTGATCCCAGTGTTAACGCCAGCGGTGCGCCCATATAGAACAGCCCCATAATGCTGGCGCGATTACGCTGCGGAAACCATTGCGAGGTGAGATAAATCATACCAGGGAAAAATCCGGCCTCCGCAGCACCAAGCAGAGTGCGAACTATCAGAAATTTCGCTTCAGTATCGGCCCATGCCATGGCTGCCGAAAGAAATCCCCACAGCAGTGTTGTCGTACCAATCCAGGTTCTGGCCCCCAGTTTGCGCATCAAAAGATTCGCCGGAACACCCAGAAACGCATATACCACAAAGAAAATGCCTGCTCCCAGCGCATAAGCTTCATTACTCAACCCGGTATCAATCTGGTAGGTCTGTTTGGCAAAACCGATATTCGAACGGTCGAGAAACGCCAGCACATACAGCGCCAACATAAACGGAATTAAACGCACACGGTTTTTCTTCACCACGGCGTCAAGCAAAGCGGTGCTCATAAAAAGCTCCTTAGAATATGTGGGCGTTACCGTTGTCACAGCAACGCCCGGAGTGATTAGTGGCTGTAGGGGCGTTTCAAATTGCAGTCACGATTGAGTTCGACGCCAAAACCGGGTTTATCAAGCACTGATTTATGAATACGACCATTCACCGGAACCGGCTCATTGAGCAGAATCGGGTCAAACTGCGGACGCATCGTTGAACAATCCGGGCTGGTCATCAGGAATTCGCTGAATGGCGTATTGGTGAAGGTGATCACCGCATGGTGAGAGTAAACAGACGAACCGTGCGGCACCACCAGTTGCCCCCTGGATTTGGCGATTGCGGCAATTTCCACCAGCGTGGTTAAACCACCGCACCAGCCAACATCCGGCTGCATAATGTCGATACCGGTTTCTGAAAGCGTACGAAAAGATTGCAGTGTGCCGTGGTGCTCACCGCTGGTGACCATCATTCCGACTGGCGCGTTGCGTTTCAGTTCGCGATAACTTTCATACTGCTGTGGCGGCAGGCACTCTTCGATCCATTTCAGGTTATAGGGCGCGCAAGCGTGGGCCAGTTTGGTCGCATAGTTCACGTCCTGACTCATCCAGCAGTCGAGCATTAACCAGAAATCCTCACCGCATTTTTCACGCATATCCGCGACCATAGCGGCATCTTTGCGGATCCCCGCATCGCCATCATGTGGCCCCCAGTGCGTCGGCATTTTGCCACCGATAAAGCCCATCTCTTTTGCCAGATCCGGACGCGCACCTGTGGCGTAGAACTGAATCTCATCACGAACAGCGCCGCCTAAAAGTTTATAAACCGGAAGCCCGACCACTTTGCCGAACAGATCCCACAGAGCCAGATCGACACAAGAAATCGTATTCATCACCAGGCCACCAGAGCCGGAGTAATACAGGGTGGCACTGAGCATTTGATCGTGGATCAGTTTGATATCACTGACACATTTACCCTCAATGAAACGGTTAAGATGTTTTTCGACAATAAAACAGCCCATTTCACCGGCTGTCGAAACGGCGAATCCGGTCTGGCCGTTTTCTGCTTCGACTTCAACAACCAACGTGCCAAGAACGTTAATGCCAAATGACTGGCGTGACTGCTCGTAATCGCGGTATTTACTCATCGGGGTGGCAATATGATCGTCTATCCAGTGATTCGCCCCCTGGTCGTGATAATCACCGCCGCCAGCGCCTTTTTCTGCTGTCGCACCGCCAGTAAACCAGGCGCGAACCTGTTTAATTTTTGGTAGGGTCATGATGTTCTCCATTGTTATGAGGCTTGTAAGTCAAAGGGACTTTTCCATCCCAACAGACGTGAAATATCCCTGGCGCAGGCAATGGCCTTGCCCGCCAGATAATCACGGTATTCTTCATTGATTTGTAAGCGGGTACCGACCACCGAGATCGCAGCGGTAAGCTCGTTATTGGCGTTAAACACCGGCGCAGCGACACAACGGACATCGGCGTAATCTTCGCCGTTGTCATAGCTCCAGCCCTGACGGCGAATACGCGCCAGTTCTTCGTGAAGTTGCTGTGGATGAGTAATCGTTGTGGGTGTCGCCTGCTCCCAGACCAGCCCTTCGATAATACTTTGCTGTACCGCTGCAGGTTGCCAGGCAAGCAGGCATTTACCTATTCCGGAGCGATAAAGCGAAAGGCTTTTTCCTTCATGGGAACGCACGCTGATAGTGGCTGATGACTCCACTTTCAAAATGTAATAAGCGCTGCCGTTATCAATAATCCCCAGGTGACATAACAGCCCGGTGGTATCCATCAGTTGCGTCAAACGCGGTCGAGCCAGTTCCCGGAGATCCATCTTGCTTAACGCATGACCGGAAAGCTCCACCAGCCTGGTCCACAAACAAAAATTTTCCTGGTGATCAAGGCTAAGAAAACGCTGACGCCTGAGTTCATTAAGCAGCAAATAGGCCGTGCTTTTAGGGATTCCCAATGTGTCAATGATCGTCGCAGCACTACAGGGGCCAATGCGGGCAATCAAATTGAGAATATCAATAGCCCGTATCAGGGCGGGAACTTTGCTTGATTCCAACATACTGGACTCCAGTCTTAGATACTGGAATCAGTCTCGTTGCTCAGGGGGAGTAAAATTGTGAAGCGCATCAAATCCCGCTCCTCGTCCAGCAGACTGGAGAAATTACGCACAAATTTGTGAATCAGCGCACGGATTTTTTCTTATTGAGTACAACAGGTTGGACAAATTTTGCCGGAGGGGGAATGTGCCGGTGCAGTAAACCGGCACAGAGTGGCGGAATCAGACAGATAAGGTCATGGACTCAACAACCTCAATCCAGCCATGCTCACTGGCGATATCCTGGCCGTTTAACCAACGGCGCAGCATATTCAGTGCCATCATTGCGCACACTTCCTGACGGATAGCCAGGCTGTAGCGCGTAGTGCTGAAACGCACACGCAGAGCGAAAGTGCCGTCTGGCGTGGCTAGCGCAAAGTTGAGATGCTCGTTCTCGAGACCCGAAACAGCCAGTGCCAGCCCGGCAAAATGGTTGGCCCGCCGTTCTGTAATCCAGTGCGCAGTTTGCGCCAGGGTTTCCTCCTGTGAAGGAACCACTTCACACGCCAGCAATGGAGCACCTGCGCGAGAAAGTTGCAAAGCCAATAAACCACCGGTGAATTGCTCGCTCAACGTCAGGCTGAACTGGCGGTTTTGCAATTCGCGACTGATCTGCGCGGGCAGTCCTTCAGTGCCTTCGAAAATCACGCTCTGTCCGGCAACACGTTTAACATCCAGCCACAGTTTTTCCATCGCCTGTTGCTCGCTTGCCGGTCCGGTGAGTTTCAGTTCGATGATAGGCATTGAGGAGCGATAGCCCATTGTTACGCCCGGCGGCAGTTGTAGAGTGTCCAGGCTTTGTGCCAGATCGCTTTCCGAACGACCAAAAGTAGTCAAACGCAGACAAACCGGCGGCTGCGGTAAAGAAAAACGCTCGCGCAGGCGCGGCAGGATTTCGTGCTCGACCATCACCTTAAATTCTGACGGTACGCCGGGAGTAAAGAACATCAGGCAACGATTAAGCTGCACGGCAAAACCACAGGCGGTGCCTACCGGGTTATTGATAAATTCAGCACTGGCAGGCAGCTCCGCTTGTTTACGGTTGCTCGGTGCCATCACTCGTCCACGTTCGTGGAAATAGCGTTCCATCTCTTTGAGCCAGGCTTCATGCAGCACCAGGCCTTCACCTTTTGCTGTCGCAGCGGCGAGTGCGCTTAAATCATCGCTGGTCGGTCCCAGCCCGCCGTTAACGATCAGCACATCGGCGTGCTGACTACGTTCGCGAAGAATGGTGACTAAGTCATCAAGGTTATCCCCCACCGTATTGCGGCGAGATAATGGCAACCCCTGATGAAAGAAAAAATCGGCCAGCCAGGCAGCGTTAGTGTCAACGATTTGCCCGTGTAACACTTCATCCCCGGTGGATAACATTTCCACTTTTAACATGGTTATCTCCTGCTTTTGTTATCGAATCACTATAACGCAAAGGGAGATAAGGCGTAGTAAGAAACTGAATGGCGCGACAGAATGCCGCGCCGGAAGGGATCAGAAACTGGCGTTAACCCCAACATACGGGCCGTCAGCCACGGCGTTGTCGCGGTTACCGTCTTTACCCGACAGATTCAGGTAGCGATAACCCGCCTCAATACTGACTGGACGCATAATGGTGTAACGCGCGCCAGCATTCGCTTCTTCATAACTTTGAATACCGCTGGAGAGCGAATCCGGAGAGTAGTAATACTCGCCAAACAAACGGAAGCTGTTGCCAATTTTCCACTGCAAACCACCTCCTACCGCTGCGGCATAACCTTCATCGCCGTAATTCGGGTTGGTGTAAACGCCTTTTCCGCCAACGGTCGCCATTAACGGCCCGAGAGGCAGATTCAACCCCAGCCCCACGCCAGCGACATCACCGTCGTCGTCGTTATGTGTCCAGTTACCGCTTAACGCCAGGCCCGTCGTTTCAGTCCCAAAACCGACACCAATATTGGTGTATTCTTTACCCGCCTGACCGCTGATGCTCATTGCATTGACCGATGCAGAAACCAACAGCATTCCGGCCAGACCTGCTAGCGCAATTTTTTTCATTATCCCCTTTCCCACAAGCAATTAATCAAAATTCCCAAAGCTGCGGGATTGTACTGCCTGGCACAGAGGATTCAATGAGCGAAAAAAAGGATCTAGTCACTTATTGTAACTAAATACTTCTTAAATAATTAAATGCCGAAAAAATAAACACACTTTATCGATACACACAAAAATAATAATAAGTACAGTTATCATCGCAAAAGAGATTACTGTCACTTTCACATATTTGTGAGTTACCGTATTCTCATGGTTTCTTTTTATTTATAAGGAATATCCCTGTGCGACAACGGACTATTGTATGCCCTTTGATTCAAAATGATGGTGCTTATTTGCTGTGTAAAATGGCCGACGATCGCGGCGTTTTCCCCGGTCAATGGGCGATTTCGGGTGGCGGCGTGGAGCCTGGCGAACGAATTGAAGAGGCACTACGCCGCGAAATTCGCGAAGAACTGGGAGAACAGCTGCTTTTGACAGAAATCACGCCGTGGACCTTCAGCGATGATATTCGCACCAAGACGTATGCAGATGGTCGCAAGGAAGAGATTTATATGATTTACCTGATTTTTGACTGCGTTTCTGCCAACCGAGAAGTGAAAATAAACGAAGAGTTTCAGGACTACGCGTGGGTAAAACCTGAAGATCTGGTGCATTATGATTTGAATGTCGCCACCCGAAAAACGTTACGTTTGAAAGGTCTTCTTTAACAATGATGACAGCCATCACTGGCTGTCAGATTGAAAATTTAGTGGTTAACGAATTCCCCATCCAGATAAACTTTGCCTTTTTCCACATGCATGACTAAACCATCCAGATAATCAGGTTTAAATGTCGCATCACGCTTATCTTTAGCAATATATGTCAGGCAATGATTATGGGTAAAAATAACGATATTTTTATCAGGTGCTTTGCTTTGTAAGTCTTTAATTGCACTATAGATCTCATTACCGCATTGAAGAAGTCGTTTATCTACCGTGAGCTTTTTACCCGCTGAAAACCAGGTCGCGGACTGAATGGTCCGGACGGTATTACTGGAATAAAGATCGAAATCAGGGATATCAGCACTAAAAGCGTTGCCCAGTTCACGGGCATCCTGGGTACCTTTGACCGTAATACCTGTTTTATCTGACAAGCATTGATTGGTTGAACGATCGCAACGTTCAGCATGGCGAAACAAAACGACAACCGGGTGCTGCTGTGCCAGTCTGGCCAGCGTTTTATTGTCGATACGTGGCAAACCATTGCTACTCCAGGCGGCATGAGTACCCAGTCCGGCAATTGCAGCGAGCGCCAGTAAAATGATGATATATTTTTTTGACTTCAACGAAGAGCGGCAAAAAGCTAACACGTAAACTCCACCTATAGACAAGCGCAACCAGACAATTACCGTGAAATTGAGCTACATTTCTGGCGATAATTCGCAGTTGGTGTAATATTAAAAATCCTACGATGTCGGCAAAATGCCTCAAAATTTTGCCAAATGCAAAGCCTAAATAAGAAAAAATATAAAAATTTCAATATTTACGTCTAATATTAGTTTCTTAAGGTTAAGTTAATATTCTATCCTTAAAATTTCGCTCCAAATGGCAAAATATACACAACACTCTTTATAGCAAATATAAGTGGACAGGTATTCAATGGCGGAAGGAAAAGCAATGTCAGAATTTTTGCCTTTTTCGCGACCAGCAATGGGCGTGGAGGAACTCGCTGCAGTTAAAGAGGTTCTCGAATCCGGTTGGATCACAACCGGTCCGAAGAATCAGGCGCTTGAGCAAGCTTTTTGCCAGTTGACGGGAAATCAGCATGCCATCGCGGTCAGTTCAGCCACCGCCGGAATGCATATCACGCTAATGGCGTTGAAAATTGGCAAGGGCGATGAAGTGATTACGCCTTCCCTGACCTGGGTTTCAACCCTCAATATGATTTCCTTGTTGGGTGCAACGCCGGTAATGGTGGATGTCGACCGCGATACGCTGATGGTCACGCCTGAAGCTATCGAGTCAGCCATTACGCCACGCACTAAAGCCATCATTCCGGTGCATTATGCCGGTGCGCCAGCAGATATTGACGCCATTCGCGCCATTGGCGAACGTTACGGCATCGCAGTTATCGAAGATGCTGCCCATGCCGTCGGTACGTATTACAAAGGGCGACATATTGGCGCAAAAGGTACCGCTATTTTTTCATTTCATGCCATTAAAAATATTACCTGTGCTGAAGGTGGCCTGATTGTAACTGATAATGAAAACCTTGCCCGCCAGCTACGGATGCTGAAATTTCACGGTCTGGGTGTCGATGCCTATGACAGACAAACCTGGGGCCGTGCACCGCAGGCTGAAGTCTTAACACCGGGCTATAAGTACAATCTGACCGATATTAACGCCGCGATTGCCCTGACACAGTTAGTCAAATTAGAGCACCTCAACACCCGTCGGCGCGAAATTGCCCAGCAATATCAGCAAGCACTGGCAGCTCTCCCCTTTCAGCCATTAAGCCTTCCCGCCTGGCCGCACGTTCACGCCTGGCATCTGTTTATTATTCGTGTCGATGAACAACGTTGTGGTATCAGTCGCGATGCGTTGATGGAAGCGTTAAAAGAAAGAGGCATTGGTACCGGGTTACATTTCCGCGCCGCTCACACACAAAAATATTATCGCGAGCGTTTTCCCACGCTGTCGTTACCGAATACCGAATGGAATAGCGAACGCATCTGTTCTTTGCCGCTGTTCCCGGATATGACTACCGCCGATGCCGACCATGTCATCACAGCCCTTCAGCAACTCGCAGGACAATAAGCCATGTTTGAAATCCACCCTGTTAAGAAAGTCTCGGTGGTTATTCCCGTTTATAACGAGCAGGAAAGCTTACCGGAATTAATCAGGCGCACCACCACAGCCTGTGAATCGTTGGGGAAAGAGTATGAGATCCTGCTGATTGATGACGGCAGTAGCGATAATTCCGCGCATATGCTGGTCGAAGCCTCACAAGCGGAGAACAGCCATATTGTGTCTATTTTGCTTAACCGCAATTACGGGCAACATTCAGCGATTATGGCGGGATTCAGTCACGTTACTGGCGACTTAATTATTACCCTTGATGCCGATCTCCAGAATCCGCCAGAAGAAATCCCCCGCCTGGTGGCAAAAGCCGATGAAGGTTACGACGTGGTAGGGACTGTACGCCAGAACCGCCAGGACAGCTGGTTTCGTAAAACCGCTTCGAAGATGATTAACCGGCTTATTCAGCGCACCACTGGCAAAGCGATGGGTGATTACGGTTGTATGCTGCGCGCCTATCGCCGTCATATTGTCGATGCGATGTTGCACTGCCATGAACGCAGCACCTTTATCCCGATTCTGGCGAATATCTTCGCCCGCCGTGCCATTGAAATTCCAGTACATCATGCCGAGCGTGAGTTTGGTGAATCCAAATACAGTTTTATGCGCCTGATTAATTTGATGTACGACCTGGTGACCTGCCTTACCACAACGCCGCTACGTATGCTGAGTCTGCTCGGCAGCATTATTGCGATTGGAGGTTTTAGCATTGCGGTGCTGCTGGTGATTTTACGCCTGACCTTCGGACCACAATGGGCGGCAGAAGGCGTCTTTATGCTATTTGCCGTGCTGTTTACTTTTATTGGCGCTCAGTTTATCGGCATGGGATTACTCGGTGAATATATCGGCAGGATCTACACCGATGTCCGCGCCCGCCCCCGCTATTTTGTTCAGCAAGTTATCCGTCCATCCAGCAAGGAAAATGAATAATGAAAACCGTCGTTTTTGCCTACCACGATATGGGATGCCTCGGTATTGAAGCCCTGCTGGCTGCCGGTTACGAAATTAGCGCCATTTTTACCCATACTGATAATCCCGGTGAAAAAGCCTTTTATGGTTCGGTGGCTCGTCTGGCGGCGGAAAGAGGCATTCCGGTTTATGCGCCGGATAACGTTAATCATCCGCTGTGGGTGGAACGCATTGCCCAACTGTCGCCAGATGTGATTTTCTCTTTTTATTATCGCCATCTTATTTACGACGAAATTTTGCAGCTCGCTCCCGCAGGTGCATTTAATCTGCATGGTTCGCTGTTACCAAAATATCGTGGTCGCGCGCCGCTGAACTGGGTGCTGGTCAACGGTGAAACGGAAACTGGCGTTACATTGCACCGAATGGTGAAACGTGCCGATGCCGGGGCCATTGTGGCGCAACTGCGCATTGCCATTGCGCCAGACGATATCGCTATTACGCTGCATCATAAATTGTGCCATGCCGCGCGCCAGCTACTGGAACAGACATTACCCGCCATTAAATACGGTAATATTCTGGAAATCGCCCAGCGCGAAAACGAAGCCACCTGTTTTGGTCGCAGAACGCCGGATGACAGTTTCCTTGAATGGCATAAACCGGCATCCGTACTGCACAACATGGTACGTGCCGTTGCCGATCCGTGGCCGGGTGCCTTCAGCTATGTTGGCAATCAGAAATTCACCGTCTGGTCGTCGCGTGTTCATCCTCATGCCAGCAAAGCACAGCCGGGGAGCGTGATTTCTGTTGCGCCACTGCTGATTGCCTGTGGCGATGGCGCGCTGGAAATCGTCACCGGACAGGCGGGCGACGGCATTACTATGCAGGGCTCGCAATTAGCGCAGACGCTGGGCCTGGTGCAAGGTTCACGCTTGAATAGCCAGCCTGCCTGCACCGCCCGACGCCGTACCCGGGTACTCATCCTCGGGGTGAATGGCTTTATTGGCAACCATCTGACAGAACGCCTGCTGCGCGAAGATCATTATGAAGTTTACGGTCTGGATATTGGCAGCGATGCGATAAGCCGTTTTCTGAATCATCCGCATTTTCACTTTGTTGAAGGCGATATCAGTATTCATTCCGAATGGATTGAGTATCATGTCAAAAAATGTGATGTCGTCTTGCCGCTGGTGGCGATAGCCACGCCGATTGAATATACCCGCAACCCGCTGCGCGTATTTGAACTCGATTTTGAAGAGAATCTGCGCATTATCCGCTACTGCGTGAAGTACCGTAAGCGAATCATCTTCCCGTCAACTTCAGAAGTTTATGGGATGTGTAGCGATAAATACTTCGATGAGGACCATTCTAATTTAATCGTCGGCCCGGTGAATAAACCACGCTGGATTTATTCGGTATCAAAACAATTACTTGATCGGGTGATCTGGGCCTATGGCGAAAAAGAGGGTTTACAGTTCACCCTCTTCCGCCCGTTTAACTGGATGGGACCACGACTGGATAACCTTAATGCAGCGCGAATTGGCAGCTCCCGCGCTATTACGCAACTCATTCTCAATCTGGTAGAAGGTTCACCGATTAAGCTGATTGATGGCGGAAAACAAAAACGCTGCTTTACTGATATTCGCGATGGTATCGAGGCGTTATACCGCATTATCGAAAATGCGGGAAATCGCTGCGACGGTGAAATTATCAACATTGGCAATCCTGAGAACGAAGCGAGCATTGAGGAACTGGGCGAGATGCTGCTGGCGAGCTTCGAAAAACATCCGCTGCGCCATCATTTCCCACCGTTTGCGGGCTTTCGCGTTGTCGAAAGTAGCAGCTACTACGGCAAAGGATATCAGGACGTAGAGCATCGTAAACCGAGCATCCGCAATGCCCACCGCTGCCTGGACTGGGAGCCGAAAATTGATATGCAGGAAACCATCGACGAAACGCTGGATTTCTTCCTGCGCACCGTTGATCTTACGGATAAACCATCATGACCAAAGTAGGCTTACGCATTGATGTCGATACCTTTCGTGGCACCCGTGAAGGCGTGCCGCGTCTGCTGGAAATCTTGAGTAAGCATAATATTCAGGCCAGCATTTTTTTCAGCGTCGGCCCGGACAATATGGGCCGCCATCTCTGGCGACTGGTGAAGCCACAGTTTTTGTGGAAGATGCTGCGCTCAAACGCGGCATCGCTTTATGGCTGGGATATTTTACTGGCAGGTACGGCCTGGCCAGGTAAAGAGATTGGTCATGCCAATGCCGATATCATTCGTGAAGCGGCTAAACATCACGAAGTCGGCCTGCACGCCTGGGATCACCATGCCTGGCAAGCCCGTAGCGGTAACTGGGATCGGCAAACAATGATCGACGATATTGCACGCGGTCTTCGCACTCTGGAAGAGATTATCGGTCAACCGGTAACCTGTTCTGCCGCTGCGGGCTGGCGTGCCGACCAGAAGGTGATCGAAGCAAAAGAAGCGTTCCATTTGCGCTACAACAGCGATTGTCGTGGGGCCATGCCGTTCCGTCCATTGCTCGAATCAGGAAACCCTGGCACTGCGCAAATTCCGGTGACCTTACCCACCTGGGATGAAGTGATTGGTCGGGATGTGAAAGCAGAAGATTTTAACGGTTGGTTACTCAACCGCATCCTGCGAGATAAAGGCACGCCGGTTTATACCATTCATGCAGAAGTTGAAGGCTGCGCTTATCAGCATAATTTTGTGGATCTCCTCAAACGCGCAGCTCAGGAAGGCGTGACATTTTGCCCTTTAAGCGAACTGTTATCAGAGACGTTGCCGCTCGGACAAGTTGTTCGCGGAAATATTGCCGGACGTGAAGGCTGGCTGGGTTGCCAACAAATTGCGGGTAGTCGCTGATGAAATCGGTACGTTACCTTATCGGCCTCTTCGCGTTTATTGCCTGCTATTACCTGTTACCGATCAGCACGCGTCTGCTCTGGCAACCCGATGAAACGCGTTATGCGGAAATCAGTCGAGAAATGCTGGCATCCGGCGACTGGATTGAGCCCCATCTGTTAGGGCTACGTTATTTCGAAAAACCCATTGCCGGATACTGGATTAACAGCATTGGGCAATGGCTATTTGGCGCGAATAACTTTGGTGTGCGGGCAGGCGTTATCTTTGCGACCCTGTTAACTGCCGCGCTGGTGACCTGGTTTACTCTGCGCTTATGGCGCGATAAACGTCTGGCTCTACTCGCCACAGTAATTTATCTCTCATTGTTTATTGTCTATGCCATCGGCACTTATGCCGTGCTCGATCCGTTTATTGCATTCTGGCTGGTGGCGGGAATGTGCAGCTTCTGGCTGGCAATGCAGGCACAGACGTGGAAAGGCAAAAGCGCAGGATTTTTACTGCTGGGAATCACCTGCGGCATGGGGGTGATGACCAAAGGTTTTCTCGCCCTTGCCGTGCCGGTATTAAGCGTGCTGCCATGGGTAGCGACGCAAAAACGCTGGAAAGATCTCTTTATTTACGGCTGGCTGGCGGTTATCAGTTGCGTACTGACGGTTCTCCCTTGGGGACTGGCGATAGCGCAGCGGGAGCCTAACTTCTGGCACTATTTTTTCTGGGTTGAGCATATTCAACGCTTTGCACTGGATGATGCCCAACATAGAGCTCCGTTCTGGTACTACGTGCCGGTCATCATTGCCGGTAGCCTGCCGTGGCTGGGATTACTCCCCGGTGCACTGTACACAGGCTGGAAAAACCGCAAGCATTCCGCAACCGTCTATTTGTTGAGCTGGACGATAATGCCGCTGCTGTTTTTCTCCGTCGCTAAAGGTAAATTGCCCACCTATATTCTTTCCTGCTTTGCATCTCTGGCAATGCTGATGGCGCATTACGCTTTGCTGGCAGCAAAAAATAATCCTCTGGCGCTGCGGATTAATGGCTGGATTAACATCGCTTTTGGCGTCACTGGCATTATTGCCACATCTGTGGTCTCCCCGTGGGGACCAATGAACACGCCGGTGTGGCAAACCTTCGAGAGCTATAAAGTCTTTTGTGCCTGGTCGATTTTTTCGCTATGGGCATTTTTCGGCTGGTACACCTTAACAAACGTCGAAAAGACCTGGCCTTTTGCCGCGCTTTGCCCGCTGGGGCTGGCGTTGCTGGTAGGATTTTCAATTCCTGACAGAGTTATGGAAGGAAAACATCCGCAATTTTTTGTCGAGATGACACAAGAATCACTTCAGCCAAGCCGCTATATTCTTACTGATAGCGTCGGTGTTGCCGCAGGTCTGGCATGGAGCCTGCAACGCGATGACATCATCATGTATCGCCAGACAGGTGAGTTGAAATACGGCCTTAATTATCCGGATGCGAAAGGGAGATTTGTCAGCGGTGATGAGTTCGCAAACTGGCTTAATCAACATCGTCAGGAGGGGATTATTACTCTCGTGCTTTCGGTTGACCGCGATGAAGATATCAACAGTCTCGCCATTCCGCCCGCAGATGCCATCGATCGTCAGGAGCGTCTGGTGCTGATTCAGTATCGTCCCAAATGATCTGGCTAACATTAGTCTTTGCCAGCTTGCTTAGCGTTGCCGGGCAGTTGTGTCAGAAACAGGCAACCTGCTTTGTGGCGATAAACAAACGGCGCAAACATATCGTGCTGTGGCTGGGACTGGCGCTGGCTTGTCTTGGTCTTGCCATGGTGCTCTGGCTGCTGGTCTTGCAGAACGTACCGGTAGGCATTGCTTACCCGATGTTAAGTCTGAATTTTGTCTGGGTGACGCTGGCTGCAGTAAAACTGTGGCACGAACCGGTATCGCCGCGTCACTGGTGTGGGGTGGCGTTCATTATTGGCGGCATTGTGATCCTCGGGAGTACGGTGTAATGGGCCTGATGTGGGGATTATTCAGCGTCATTATTGCCTCAGTTGCGCAATTAAGCCTGGGTTTTGCGGCGAGTCATCTGCCGCCGATGACGCACTTATGGGATTTTATCGCGGCTCTGTTAGCTTTTGGCCTGGATGCCCGGATACTGTTACTCGGGCTGCTGGGTTATCTGCTTTCCGTTTTTTGTTGGTATAAAACGCTTCATAAACTTGCGCTAAGCAAAGCCTATGCCTTGCTCAGTATGAGTTATGTGCTGGTATGGATTGCTTCAATGGTACTTCCCGGCTGGGAAGGGACTTTTTCGCTGAAAGCACTACTGGGAGTAGCCTGTATTATGAGCGGGTTGATGCTGATTTTCCTGCCCACGACAAAACAACGTTACTGAGTTTTCCCTGCCACTTTACACTGCCGTTCCCACTCATCGGGGCTATAACTGCTTGCCGAGAGGACTTTCACCGTATGCAGCTTTTCACGATTAATACAATAAAGCGCATTCTGCAAAGGCGAGAGTAAATCCCCCACTTTCACGGCGAAGTCACTCTTCACTTCGGCGATCATTTTTATCGCGCCGCCAGCATCGCAGAGCATAAGTACATGTCTGTTATCTTGTTTATTGCAGCACGATTTTTTGACCAGCCATTCCATTGCATTATCCTGTTTGCTAAGAGTTTTCACATCAATTTACAGATTAACAGATAAACTCTTTATCAACGGCAATGGAATGGCAGAAATGAGAAGTGAAACGGAGGGTTAATTATTGCTGACGTTGCACCCACTCTTTTAGCGCCTGACGTGAAATTTTAATACCGCCGTTTTTCAGCTCCGGCGGCAGAGTTAGCCAGCGCACCGGTTGTTGAAAACGGGCCAGCTTATCTTTCACCCATTCACTAAGATCAACGCTCTCGTGGTCATACTCCATCACCGCCACCGGTCGATGACCAAACTCCTTGTCGGCAACGGGGACGATAAACACCTGCAAAACCGCAGGATGTGCAGCAATTACGCGCTCGACTTCTTCCGGCTGAATACCCTCTCCGCCACTGAAGAATAGATTGTCTAAACGTCCGACAATGGTCAGCTTGCCATTATGCATCTCACCGCGATCGCGCGTAGCGTACCAGCCTTCGTCATTAACCAGTGAAACCAGTTGCCCGTTACGCCAGTAACCTTCTGCCATACTGGCAGCCCGCAGCCACACTTCATTATTAACGATTTTCACTTCCCGACCCGGCAGCGGCGAACCAACGTCTGCCAGGCCGTCGGCTTCTTTCGCACACACCGTGGAGGCAAACTCGGTCAGACCATAGCCGCAAAAGCAACGAATCCCCTGCTCGCGCGCCTGTTCCGTCAACTCGACCGGGATAGCCGCGCCGCCAAGTAACACCGCTTTCAGGGAAACGGAACTACGGTTAACCAGCAAACGCCAGAGTTGTGTTGGCACCAGTGAAGCGTGAGTACAGCCTGCCAGCATTTGCTCCAATGGCTGTTTATCACGTACCGTCATCCGCGCACCAGCGTATAACCAGCGCCACATAATTCCCTGACCGGAGACGTGAAACAGCGGTAAAGAGAGCAACCAATCATCGTGATCGCCAAACGGAATCAGCGATAACACACCTTGCGCACTGGCAAGATGGGCCTGATAAGTATGGACAGCGGCTTTCGGCAAACCGGTAGAACCCGAGGTCAACGTCATTGAGCACAGACGCGTCGGCTGCCACGTAGCGGCATGTGCGCCTTCAACCAGCTGAATGTGCAGCGACGTTAATGCCGGAAACGTGTTTTCCCCATCCGGCACCAGAGCAAATTGCAGCGTCAGATTGGGCAGCAATTCTTCAAGCAACGGTTGCGGCAGCTGAGGGTTCACGGGCAACACCCGCGCCCCGCATTGCAGTAACGCCAGCCAGGCGAGCAGCGTTTGCGGCGTATTCCACGCCCGCAACATCACGCCGCTGCCCTCAACCACCCCCTGCACCGCAAATCCGGAGGCTAATTCATCGACGCGAGCACAAAGCTCGCGCCAGTTGAGTTGCTCGTCATTAAGACGTAAGGCGATGGTTTCTCCCCGCACTTGCCGCCAGTGACGCCACGGCCAGTCAGAGAAGATCATAACAACCGCTCCAGTGCATCAACTTCCACGACAGGCAGCGTGCTACCCGGCCAGCGACGTACCTGCTGCGCCTGCATCAGATCCAGCGTGTCCAGCCCTGGAATGGTGTCCGGCGTTAACCAGGCGGCAATCCGCGCCAGTTGCGTTAAGCCTAAGCTCGATTCAATGGAAGAACTGATCACCGCCGTCAGCCCCAGCGCGTGCGCCGCCTGTACCTGCTCGCGTACTTTTTCCAGACTGCCCGTGAGCGTGGGTTTGATAACTACCGCGCGCACGCCCTCTTCAGCCACAAAGGCAAAATCCGGCTCGCGCAGGCTTTCATCCCAGGCAATGGCAATGCCGGTTTCACGGGCAAACGCTCGCGAATCATCGCGGGTTTTGCACGGCTCTTCGAGAAACGCGATGCGGTCGCGATAATCCGGGTTAACGTATTTGGCAAACTGCTGACCTTTCAGCGGTGTCCAGGCGCGATTTGCGTCAAGACGCAAATGCAGATCCGGAATTGCCTCCAGCAACAGATTCACCACCATGCCGTCGCGCACCGCTTCGTACAATCCCACTTTGACCTTCGCCACTTTCTCGCCTGGCATATCTGCAAGTTTGAGGATCAGATCGTCCGGATCGCCATTACACAGCGGTGCCGCACGGTAGTTGGCTGCTTGCGGCAACGTATCTGTCAGTTCTGCCAATGCACAGCTTACGCCAAAGGCCACGGAAGGCATCTGCGGTAGCTCGCAATCGCCTGCCAGCCAGTTATTTACCCAGGCAAGCAGCACACTTTGCGCCTCTTCCCAGGTTTCCTGACTGAAGCCCGGCAGTGGGGAGATCTCCCCCCACCCTTCGCGCTCGCCTTCACGCAGGCAAACATACAGCCCGTCGCGGGTTTTTAACCGCCTGTCGCGCAGAACCACCCCCGCGTCCATGGGGATCTGCCAGCGGTATACCTGCGCGCTACGCATTACGGATTCCGTTTGAATTTGCTGAAGTCAGGCTGACGTTTCTGGTTGAAGGCGTTGCGACCTTCCTGACCTTCTTCCGTCATGTAGAACAGCATGGTGGCGTTGCCCGCCAGCTCCTGCAGCCCCGCCTGCCCGTCACAGTCGGCGTTCAGTGCAGCTTTCAGGCAGCGCAGCGCCATCGGGCTGTTTTGCAGCATTTCGCGGCACCAACGGACGGTTTCTTTTTCCAGATCCGCCAGCGGTACCACGGTGTTCACAAGGCCCATATCCAGCGCCTGTTTTGCGTCGTACTGACGGCACAGGAACCAGATTTCACGCGCTTTTTTCTGCCCGACGATGCGAGCCATGTAGGAAGCGCCCCAGCCGCCGTCGAAGGAACCGACTTTCGGGCCAGTCTGACCGAAGATGGCATTATCTGCCGCGATAGTCAGGTCGCACATCATGTGCAGAACGTGACCGCCGCCGATGGAGTAGCCAGCCACCATCGCGACAACCGGTTTCGGACAGGTACGGATCTGACGCTGGAAGTCCAGCACATTCAGGTGATGTACGCCGGAATCATCTTTATAGCCGCCGTAATCACCACGCACTTTCTGGTCACCACCGGAGCAGAACGCTTTATCGCCTGCACCAGTCAGAATGATCACGCCGATGTTGTCGTCATAACGCGCATCTGCCAGCGCCTGGATCATCTCTTTTACCGTCAGAGGACGGAAGGCATTGCGCACCTGCGGACGATTAATGGTGATTTTTGCGATACCGTCGGTGGATTTTTCATAACGAATGTCCTCGAAACCTTCGGAGCAGTCGTGCCATTCAACCGGTGCGTAAAGCATTGCTTCATCAGGATAAATCATATTGTGTCCTTTAGTCAGAAACGCAAGATCTGCGCCAGACTTGCGATTACGCCAGCGGGATTTTCCCGATGCGCGTTATGTCCGGCGCGAGGAATGACATGGCAGTCGGCAGCCAGTTCCGCCGCCAGGGCGCGGAATTTGCTGTCACGTTCACCACATAAATAATAAAACGCAAATGTGCGGGCGCTAAGGTTAGCACGTAAATCAGGCTGGACGGCGAGAGAAGTCGCCTCCAGCATGGCGGCAAGCGTTGCGCCATTATTGTTGCTGCGCAGCGCCACCAGCTCCCGGCGTTGATCGTCATTGAGTGAGGCAAAAACAGGCTGTTGATACCAGTCGGCAAATACCGCCGTTAACGGTTCTGTGAGAAAACGCTGCACCCATTGGCGATCGGAACGCTGACGTTCCGCACGTTGTTCAGCATTTTGCAGCCCCGGATGCCCGCCTTCGACAATAACCCCACAAAGCCCCGCCAGCCCCTGGCAAGCCGCCATCATCGCCACCCGTCCACCAAGCGAGTACCCCACCAGCCAGAAGTCAAGGATGTTGTAACTAACCAAGGTTTTACGCAGTAAGTCGGTGACATCATCAAATCCATCGACGCTAATCGCCGCCGAACCACCGTGACCTGGGAGATCAACATACAACCGTGAGTAGTCGGCAAACGCCTCGCCCACTTCTTGCCATTCGTGGCAATCGCCGGAAAAACCGTGCAAAAACACCAGCCAGGGTAAACCTGGTTTTCCGTGTTTTGCCTGCGCGTGCAGGATCATAAATGGCTTACCTGCGCCAGAAGTTGCTGGAGCGTTTGCGCACCATCGGTGTCGTTAACCACCATTTCAATCACCGTGGTGGTTGGCGTGCGCCAGGCGTCGGCAAATGCCGTTTCAAGTTCCTGCCAGTTTTGCGGACGATGATATTTCAGCTCGAACATCGCGGCGGCGTGCTCAAAATGGACGTTTTGCGGCATCAGATAGAAACGCTCACGCTCGCTTTGCGGCGTTGGCAACAGCGAGAAAATTTGCCCGCCGTTGTTGTTCACCACAATTAATACCAGCGGCGCAGAAACCTGACGCAATAACGCCAGCGCGTTGAGATCGTAAAGTGCGGAGAGATCGCCCACAATCGCCAGCGTCGGTTTGCCGCTTGCCCGCTGAACGCCGGCGGCGGTCGAAAGCAGCCCGTCGATACCGCTGGCCCCACGGTTGCTGTACACCGGGTAACCTGCCGGAAGTTGCGAAAGCGCATCAATCAGACGTACCACCAGGCTGTTACCAACAAACAATTGCCCCTGTTCAGGCAGATAGTCGCAGATGCGATGCGCCAGTTGCGCTTCGCCAAACGCATCACGGCGGGCAATAACCGCCTGCATTGCCTGTTCCGCCAGGCGCGGGATTTCAACGCACCAGGGCTGGCGTTTTTCTGCCGGATGCAGCTCCAGCCAGTCGGCAATATTGGCAATTAAGCGACGTCCGCGATGGTGTGCCGGATCAAGTCGCCCTTCAATGTCATCAACAATCCAGTACTCTTCTGGTTCACAGCTTGCCTGCCATTGCAGGAGCCGTTTCCCCGTCAGGCTGCTTCCCAGTTGCACCACAATTTGCGCCTGCTGCAGCTCGCTGGTCGCTTTGGCATTGCCTAACCAAAGATCGGCACACGGCAGCGGCTGCCCGGTTTGTGACAGCACATCGCCAATCAGCGGCCAGCCAAGAGTTTGCGCCCACAGGGCAACTTTTTTGCCCTCTTCCGCACTCATGCGCCCGGCAACCACCACGCCGCGCTTTTGTCGCCAGAAGAACCAGTCGCGCTGTTTTTCACTTTCCAGACGAGGCGCTTCACGCAGCCACGGTTTGTCGTCCTGCCACCAGTCACCCAGACGCTGTTGCCAGCTAAGCCCGGTATCGTCCATTTCGCCATACAGCGGTTCAGCAAACGGGCAGTTGATATGGACTCCCCCCGCATGAAGCGTACCGAGAGCGTGGTCGATGGTAGAAACCAGCCAACGTGCGGGGATATCCTGGGTCGGGCGCGGCAATGAAATACTGTGCGTGGGGTGAGAGGCGAACATTCCCGGCTGGCGAATTGCCTGATTCGCGCCGCAGTCAATTAGCTCCGGCGGGCGATCGGCGGTTAAGAGAATCAGTTTTTCTCCGGTTAACCCGGCTTCAATCAGTGCCGGATAGAGATTTGCCACCGCCGTGCCGGAGGTCACAATCACCGCCACCGGCTGCTTGCTGACTTTCGCCAGCCCCAGCGCCAGATGCCCCAACCCACGCTCATCGAAATGGGTGTGGTGAATGAATGCGGAATTCTCCGCCGCCGCTAACGTTAACGGTGTAGAACGCGAGCCTGGGGCGATACAGATGTGTCTGACGCCGTGACGCGTTAATGCTTCCAGAATGACCGCCGCCCAGCGTCGGTTAAATGCGCTTACTGACATGAGTTTGTCCGGTATCAATATTGCGGCTAAGTATAAGGAGCTACAAAAATAGATTATTGATATGAATCGGTAATGATGCGACTCATTACTATTCCATTTGTAATAAAGTACGCAGCCCTGCCGCTTTGTTGTCGATTTCCTGCCACTCTTGCTCGGGGTCGGAACCACGGACAATGCCCGCGCCAGCATATAATCGCACGACATTGCCGCTAATTTTTGCTGAGCGCAGGGAAACGCAGAATTCGCTTTGTTGTAATGAGAGATAGCCCGCAGAACCGGCGTACCATTCTCGGGTGAACGGTTCGTGACGGGCGATAAACTGTCGCGCCAGATCGCGCGGTAAGCCAGCAACTGCTGCCGTTGGCTGCAACTGATGTAAACAGATCACATCATCCGCTTTGTTGAGTGAAGTCCAGATACAGCGGCGAAGATGCTGCACTTTACGCAGACGCAGTACCTGCGGCGGTAAAACATCCAGCGTCTGGGTATCGGCCTGTAATCGTTGACAGATATCTTCCACCACCAGCATGTTCTCGCGCTGGTTTTTATCATCCGCCATCAGCCACTCTCCTAACTGCTGCGCCTGCTTATCATCAGGATTATTTGCTACTGTTCCCGCCAGCGCTTCAGTACGCAGCGCTTTGTCACGCCGCCGCCATAACCGTTCCGGTGAAGAGCCAAGAAAAGCATTTTCGCCATCAAAGGCCATGTAAAAATGGTAGCAATTCAGATTCAGTCGACGACTGGCAGCCATCATCGCCGCCGCGTTGACCGGACTTGCGAAATGCAGGTCAGTTGCCCGAGCGAGCACCACTTTGTCGAGCTCACCTTCGGCGATGGTTTTCGTTGCCAGTTCGATTAATTGCGTCCAGCCCGTTTTGTCCGGCCAGTGTTGTTCTCGCGTGGTGGTTAAATGTAACCCAGGCAAGGGCTTGATACTCACCAGTGTGGCGATAAATTCTTTTGCCTGAATCGCATCGTGCTGAAGGGAGCTTTCGCTGAATAGCGTCAGCCGCAGCGTGGCTTTACCGCCACAGCGTCGCCATTCCAGGCGGGGTAAAAGTAAATTGCCCTGCGACGGGTCAAAAGCATTCAGCCCCCAAATGCGTAAGTCGGCGTGTTCCGGGTGCTGGCGAAGAAAACGTTGTGCCTGGTCCAACGACGTAAAACGGGTAATCGCGCCCAGGACGACAGCTTCTTCATCACCATTACGTTGTTGCCAGTAGAATTGCGGGTATGTTTGCTGACTGGCCAGCCAGCTCAAGGCATCAAAAGCGTCTTTGAGAGGGAAAGGAATATCGATAACCCGAATGCCGGGTGTCGCCGGAATCTCTTGCGACAAATGGCGCAGTAGATTTTCCAGCGCCGTAGTAAGTGATTGCACGCGGACCTCTCCCTGTTAAAAGCCTCACATTATACGGGGTACTACAAAAAAAATGCAGTACCCCGGTGTAGGGAGGTTTTAACGGCGTGCCAGCAACAGTCCTAGTACCAGCCCAACGGCCGCGCCCACACCAATTCCTTGCCAGGGTTTTTCGTGGACGTAGTCATCAGCACGATAAACTGCCTGCTTCGCCCGATAGTAATAACTGTCTGAAGCCTGGCTAACCCGTTTTTTCACATCATCCAGCGCTTTTTCTGCACGCGCTTTCAGCTCAACATATTTCTGATCGGCGGGATCGCCAGAGGAGCGGAGCACCTCTTCCAGTGTTTCACTAAGCAGCGTCAGGTCGTCATCGATACGTGTATCACCAAACTGATTAGACATTCTCGTTCTCCATTTGCGTAAAACCTGTCACTAACTATAGACAAGGGTTGTTGATTACGCCTGAATTACCTCGCGTGCCATCCCAATGTGTGGGATACCATCTTCTTCATAGACCTCCGTCACAGGGATAAAACCGAAACTCTGGTAGAAGTTTTGCAGATGCGCCTGCGCCCCGAGGTAAACAGGCTTATCAGGCCAGTGATGCGTACATGTTTCGAGTGTTTTACTCATCAGCTGCTGCCCCACTTTTTCGCCACGCAACGCTTCACTGACAATCACCCGACCTATAACGACCGGCTCAAGATCATCATCACTTTTCAGAATCCTCGCATACGCCACCAGTTCATCATTTTTCCAACCGAGAATATGGCGATTATCCCCCGTCAAATCATCACCATCGATATCCTGATAAGGGCAATTCTGCTCGACAACAAACACCGCGCAACGCAGTTGTAATAAGGCATAAAGCTGGGAAACCGATAATTCAGAGTGATGCAGATCTTGCCATTCAATCATAATGCTCTCCTTTTAGATGTATGCCTTATACTAGCCGGAATATTTTTTGAAACGTGATGAACTCATGGAATTAATTTTTTTAGGTACTTCAGCCGGTGTGCCAACCCGCACGCGCAATGTCACGGCAATATTGCTTAACCTGCAACATCCGACCCAGAGCGGACTTTGGTTGTTTGACTGCGGTGAAGGCACCCAGCATCAGCTACTGCATACCGCCTTTAACCCTGGAAAACTGGACAAGATTTTTATCAGTCACCTTCATGGCGATCATCTTTTTGGTTTACCCGGCTTGCTGTGCAGTCGTTCTATGTCAGGCATTATCCAACCCTTAACGATTTATGGTCCGCAAGGTATCCGTGAATTTGTGGAAACCGCGCTGCGGATTAGCGGCTCATGGACCGATTATCCGCTGGAAATTGTCGAAATTGGCGCTGGCGAAATTCTCGATGATGGCCTGCGCAAAGTGACCGCTTATCCAATGGAACACCCACTGGAATGCTATGGCTATCGTATTGAAGAACATGATAAACCGGGTGCATTAAATGCCCAGGCATTAAAAGCTGCTGGCGTACCGCCTGGCCCACTGTTTCAGGAATTAAAAGCGGGCAAAACAATCATGCTGGAAGATGGAAGGCAGATTAACGGCGCAGATTACTTAGCTGCTCCAGTGCCAGGTAAAGCGCTCGCTATTTTCGGCGATACCGGCCCCTGCGATGCCGCACTTGACCTGGCTAAAGGTGTCGATGTCATGGTGCACGAAGCGACGCTGGATATAACCATGGAAGCCAAAGCCAATAGTCGCGGCCATAGCTCTACACGCCAGGCTGCGACACTAGCCCGTGAGGCTGGAGTCGGTAAGCTAATCATTACCCACGTCAGCTCGCGCTATGATGACAAAGGTTGTCAGCACCTGTTACGTGAATGTCGGTCAATTTTCCCGGCGACTGAACTGGCGAATGATTTCACCGTGTTTAACGTTTAACTCTGCTTATTATTAAAAACAGGGCGAAACTTGCCCTGTTATCGCAACCCGCGCTACATATATCCACCCACACGGGCATATTGAGCGATTTTTGATATTTATTCATCTCCTTACGCACTATATTCAGAGCAATAAGTTGCCTCTTTTTATCTTCATTCAGCACAACCTTTGCAACTAAAAGGAGCCTATGATGGTTACAGTTGTCAGCAATTATTGTCAATTATCTCAAACCCAACTCAGTCAGACATTTGCAGAAAAATTTACTGTGACCGAGGAATTACTGCAGTCTTTAAAAAAAACAGCGTTATCCGGGGATGAAGAAAGTATTGAGTTACTGCATAACATTGCGTTAGGTTATGATGAATTTGGAAAAAAAGCTGAAGATATTCTTTACCATATTGTTAGAAACCCAACAAATGAGACCCTATCGATTATCCGACTTATTAAAAATGCCTGTTTAAAATTATATAATTTGGCACATACCGCAACCAACTCCCCCCTTAAACCAACTGCTCCGGATAATTCAGATGATCTCCTGTTCAAAAAGCTGTCCTCCCCTTCGAAATTAATGACAATTATCGGTGATGAAATTCCTCTTATATCTGAAAAACAGTCGCTTTCGAAGGTGCTTTTAAATGATGAGAATAATGAATTGAGTGATGGGACAAACTTCTGGGATAAAAATCGTCAATTAACCACAGATGAAATAGATTGCTATCTTCAGAAGATCGCCGCTAATGCAAAAAATACTGAAGTCAATTATCCTACTGGTTTCTACCTCTCCAATTCCAACAGCACTTACCTAGAAATCGCTCTCAATGACAATATTAAGAGCGATCCATCATGGCCGAAAGAAGTCCAGTTATTCCCCATAAATACTGGCGGACACTGGATATTAGTTTCGCTACAGAAAATAGTAAATGAAAAAAATAATACACAACAAATAAAATGCGTCATATTCAACTCATTGCGTGCACTAGGCCATGATAAAGAAAATTCACTTAAGCGTATTATTAATAGTTTCAATTCTGAACTCATGGGAGAAATGTCGAATAATAATATAAAAGTTCATTTAACTGAACCCGAGATAATATTTTTACATGCCGATCTTCAGCAATATTTAAGCCAAAGTTGCGGTGCATTTGTGTGCATGGCAGCCCAGGAAGTGATTGAACAAAGGGAAAGCAATTCTGACAGCGCCCCCTATACGTTATTAAAAAACTATGCTGACAGATTTAAAAAATATTCAGCAGAAGAGCAGTACGAAATTGATTTTCAACATCGACAGGTAAACAGAAATTGTTATTTAGATAAATATGGCGATGCAAATATCAATGATTATTATAGAGACTTAGAAATAAAACACTCACAACCCCAAAATAGAGCATCAGGCAAAAGAGTAAGTTAACATCATAGTTAATTAATTCGACCAGTCAGCAAATATGCTGACTGGTCGAACATAGTTTGCTAAAAAGTCATCACTGACTGATGTCAGTCACACCATCCGCCAGTTCAATCTACGGGTATTTCCAGCGTATATCGGCACGCGATTGCTGGTCTGTTGATGTAGTGGATTGTAGTTGCTGACTTTTCTTACCCTCAGATTTCTGCCCCACTTGTCAATTCAATCTGCCAATAAATAACATAATTATATGTTTCCTCATAGAAATTCCTTTTTAAAAATAGCGACCCCACTGTAAAAGATACTTTTTGTATATCTCTACCAAGCGTAATAAAACAAACGCTCATAACTCATTATAAATAATGATAAATTAACGCCTTTTATTGATAATTTACAAATGAAAAAATTTTCCTTTTGTTATATTATTTCTGTTTTCACTCCCTCTGATTATTTTTTACCAACCCTGGGTCACTGCATTATCGCCAACGCCCCGACACGTAAGTCCTGAGCAATTAGAAAAAACAGTTCGTTATCTTACACAAACTGTGCATCCACGTAATGCCGGCAATATTGATAATCTGAATAGGTCCGTAGAGTATATAAAAGAGTTCTTTGTCAGTAGCGGTGCCAGAGTTACCGCGCAGGGCGTCCCCGGTTGGCTATTACGACTCTGCGCCTGGTAGCCAGGATTACCCTTACCCGGCAATGTCCTGGCTTTATCCCGATCGGGGAGACTTTATTGCCGTGGTCGGCAGAATGCAGGATATCAACGCCGTTCGTCAGGTAAAAGCGGCATTGTTGTCATCCCGGGATTTATCTGTTTATTCTATGAATGCCCCAGGGTTTATTCCCGGTATTGATTTCTCTGACCACCTGAATTATTGGCAACACGATATTCCCGCCGTAATGATTACTGACACCGCTTTTTATCGTAATAAACAATACCACTTGCCCGGTGATACAGCAGACAGATTGAATTATCAGAAAATGGCTCAGGTAGTGGATGGTGTTATAACCTTGTTATACAACAGTAAATAATAAAAATTTCTCGAGGCGGGTCCAGAAACAGCGACATGTACATTTTATTTTCCCTCGTCTGTTTTAAGATGCGAAACATAAAATTCAATGGAGGAAAAATAAATGGGAATGATTGGTTATTTTGCAGAAATTGACTCAGAAAAGATTAACCAACTGCTTGAGTCTACTGAAAAACCTTTGATGGATAATATACATGACACGCTTTCAGGATTACGCCGACTGGATATTGATAAACGCTGGGATTTTTTACACTTTGGGCTGACAGGCACCTCTGCTTTTGATCCCGCGAAGAATGATCCGCTGAGTCGTGCCGTGCTTGGTGAACACAGCCTCGAAGATGGCATAGATGGCTTCCTGGGATTGACCTGGAATCAGGAGTTAGCCGCGACAATCGACCGACTGGAATCACTGGATCGAAGTGAGCTGCGTAAACAGTTTTCCATTAAGCGACTCAATGAAATGGAGATTTATCCGGGAGTGACCTTTTCAGAAGAGTTAGAGGGGCAACTCTTTGCCTCGATCATGCTTGATATGGAAAAGCTGATTAGCGCGTATCGACGTATGCTGCGACAAGGGAATCATGCGCTGACGGTTATTGTTGGGTGATGGTGTCAGAGCGCCAAAAAAAAAACCGCCGAGCATGTCGGCGGCTTTCTGACTTACAAACTAACAGATTACATCAGCGGCATTGCCAAACGCACAATACTAATCAGCGGTTGTGGCCATACACCCAGCACCAGTACCAACAGTGCAGAAATCAGCACCACGATACCGCCCGCGCTGTACTGCCAGTTTGACGGTGCATCGCGACCCGGTTGTTCCGGTGCGTGCAGGTACAGGCTCACCGCCACGCGCAGGTAGTAGTAGAGGCCGATTGCCGAACCGACAACCACGGCACCCACCAGCCACCACAAGTGTGCCTGGACACCGACCGCCAGCACGTAGAACTTACCGATAAAGCCCAGCGTCATCGGGATACCGGCCAGAGACAGCATCATCACCGTCATCACTGCCGCGAGGATCGGACGATGCCAGAACAGACCGCGGTAAGAGAACAGGGAATCAGCATCCGGGCCACGATACGGGCTGGACATCAGGCTGACCACGCCGAACGCGCCGAGGCTGCTGAACAGATAACCGGCCAGGTAAACCCCTACCGCTTCCATCGACATCTCGCCTGTTTGCAGCGCAATCAGCGCCACCAGCAGATAGCCGAGGTGAGAGATAGATGAGTAACCGAGCAGACGTTTGATGTTGGTCTGGCTCAACGCCATCAGGTTACCGAAGATGATGGAGGCAAAGGCGATAATCGCCAGCACCACGCGAATCGCTTCGCTGTCACCCACCGGTGCGTAGAGGAACAGACGCATCACCACACCGAAGATAGCGATTTTGCTCGCCGTCGCCAGGAAAGTGGAAACCGGCGCAGGCGCGCCCTGGTATACGTCTGGCGTCCACAGGTGGAACGGCACCAGAGAGAGTTTGAAGCCGAGGCCAACAATCATCAGGCCGAAACCTGCCAGCAACAGCGGCTCGTTGAGCATACCGTCGCCAAGGTTTTTACCCAACGCGACAAACGACAGGTCGCCAGACTGCGCATACACCAGCGCCATACCAAACAGCAGGAAAGAAGACGCTGCGGCAGAAAGGATGGTGTATTTGATACTGGCTTCCAGTGAACGTTTCTGGCGGAAAGCGTAACCGACCAGGCCAAACAGCGGCAAAGAGATCAGTTCGATACCGAGGAACAGAGACGCCAGATGGTTGGCATTCGCCAGCAGGATCCCGCCCAGCGCGGCAATTAACACCAACAGGTAGAACTCATCCTTGTTGTCGTTATAGCCTTCAAGCCACGGGTAGGCGAAAGTACAGGTGGCGAGGCTCGCCAACAATACCAGCCCGGTGTAAAGCATGGCGAAACCATCAACGCGCATCAGCGGCGTAACGTCCATAGCGCCCGCCTGGCCAACAAACCAGAGCGAAACCAGCGCCGCGTTAAGCCCAATAACCGAGAGCGTAGCGTTGAGGAAATGATTGCGTCGCCACGCAATGGAGAGCATCACAACCACCACCGTCAAGCCGACGATCAGCAACGGTAGCAGTGCGATCAGGTTTTGTGGAGTTATTGTCATGGCGATTTACGGCCTTGTAGTAGTAACGGAATTAACAAACCACTGCTGGATATTGCCAATCGCGGAGTGCGAGGTATCCAGAATCGGCTGCGGATAGAAGCCCAGCAGTACCAGCAGCACCACCAGCAACAGGATCATAAACAGCTCACGCAGCGACATCCCTGGCAGTTCCTGGCTGGCAATCTGGCTTTTCGCTTTACCGAAGTAAGCGCGATGTAACATCGCCAGCGAATAAACAGATGCAAAGACCAGCCCAAAGGTAGAGATAACGGTAATCACCGGTACAACCTGGAAGCTGCCGAACAGAATCATAAATTCGCCGACGAAGTTACCGGTGCCAGGCATCCCAAGCGTTGCCACCGCAAAGAACAGCGACAGTGCTGGCAGCCATTTCATCTTGCTCCACAGACCGCCCATCATGCGCATGTCGCGGGTATGGATACGTTCATAAAGCTGACCACAAAGAATAAACAGACCCGCCGCCGACAAACCGTGCGCAATCATCTGGATTACCGCGCCCTGGTAGGCCAACTGGCTGCCGGTGTAGATAGCAATCAGCACGAAGCCCATGTGGGAAACCGAGGTGTAGGCGATCAGACGTTTGATATCGGTCTGGGCGAAGGCCATCCACGCACCGTAGAAGATGCCGATAACACCCAGCCACATAGCAATTGGCGCGAACTCTGCCGACGCGTTCGGGAACAGCGGCAGGGAGAAACGCAGCAAACCGTAAGCGGCAGTTTTCAGCAAGATCCCCGCGAGGTCAACGGAACCGGCGGTCGGAGCCTGGGAGTGCGCATCCGGCAGCCAGCCATGCAGCGGAACCACCGGCATTTTGACTGCGAAGGCGATGAAGAAGCCCAGCATTAACAGGTATTCCACACCACTGGACATTGGCGTATTCAGCAGCTCTTCATAGTTGAAGGTCCAGACGCCGGTCGCATTGTAGTGAACAAAAACCAGCGCCAGGATGGCAATCAACATCACCAGGCCACTCGCCTGGGTGTAAATGAAGAACTTGGTTGCCGCCGTGATACGCGTTTTACCGTCAGAGGCTTTATGCCCCCACAGTGCGATCAGGAAGTACATCGGCACCAGCATCATTTCCCAGAAGAAGAAGAACAGGAACATGTCGATGGCAAGGAACACGCCGATAACGCCGCCCAGGATCCACATCAGGTTGAGGTGGAAGAAGCCCTGATATTTTTCGATCTCTTTCCACGAACATAGTACCGCCAGCACACCGAGCAGACCGGTCAGCACGACCATCAGCAGCGACAGCCCGTCAATGGCGAGATGAATAGAGATACCAAAACGCGGGATCCACGGCATGTCGAATTCAGACTGCCACTGCGGAATTCCGGCGGATTGCGTCAGTGAATAACCGCCCTGCAACCACAGTTGCAGCGACAGCGCCAGCGTCAATCCCATGGTGATCAGCGCGATCCAGCGTGGCACCTTGACGCCAAAGCGTTCGGTCTGCCAGCACAGGAAGCCGCCAATAAAGGGAATTAATATTAGCCAGGGTAGTAACATGGCGATCTTTATTCCTTGTAAAAGTCCCGTCAGGACCGGATTTTCAACGAATTCTCACGACAGAAAATTCTCTTCGGACTGGGGGTAGTGTCGGATGCACCGCGAAGGCGGCTTATCCGACCTACGTTCTTATATGCCCAGGGGCAATCCCACAATCCTTAACTCAACGCAGTACCATCAACAGTGCCAGCACCACGACCGCACCGATGCTCATGGATGCCACATACCAGCGCAGATAGCCGTTCTCACTTAACAGCAGACCTTTACCTGCAAAGCGGGAAAGGACAGCCGGGATGTTCATCATTGAGTTCAGCGGATCGCGTTTCAGCAACCAGGCAATACCCAGGAACGGCTTGACGAACACTTTGTCATACAGCCAGTCAAATCCCCAGGCGTTGTACCACCAGGTGCCCAGCAGACGGCCCGGCGCACTGTTGGCGATGGAGGTCACCAGAGTACGTTTACCCAGCCACAGCCAGGCTGCCAGCAGAATGCCGACCACCGCGACCACGCCAGAGGTAATTTCCAGGGTCAACATGCTGCCGTGCGCCAGTTCCGTCGTTTGCGGAAGCACGCCCTGCAGCGGCGGTACAATCAGTGCGCCAACGAAGGTGGAAAGGATCAGCAGCACAATCAGCGGCAGGCTGTGAGTTACCCCTTTCACGGCGTGAGCGTGAATTTGTTCTTTTCCGTGGAAGACGATGAAAATCATACGGAAGGTGTAGAGCGAGGTCATAAACGCACCGACCAGACCTGCCACCATCAGATTGATATGACCATTCGCCATCGCACCCGCGAGGATCTCATCCTTACTGAAGAAGCCCGCAGTGACCAGCGGTAGTGCCGACAGTGCTGCGCCGCCCACCAGGAAGCAGAGATAAACCAGCGGAATAGATTTACGCAGACCGCCCATCTTGAAGATGTTCTGTTCGTGATGGCAGGCCAGAATGACGGAACCGGATGCCAGGAACAGCAGCGCTTTAAAGAACGCGTGGGTCATCAAGTGGAAAATCGCCGCATCCCATGCCTGCACGCCAAGCGCGAGGAACATGTAGCCAATCTGGCTCATGGTAGAGTAAGCGAGAACACGTTTGATGTCGGTCTGTACCAGCGCGGCAAAACCGGCCAGCAGCAGCGTAACCGCCCCGACAATACCCACCAGATGCAGAACTTCCGGCGTCATCAGGAACAGGCCGTGGGTACGGGCGATCAGGTAGACACCCGCGGTTACCATGGTTGCGGCGTGGATCAGCGCGGAGACAGGCGTCGGGCCCGCCATCGCGTCGGCAAGCCATGTCTGCAACGGCAACTGCGCAGATTTACCGACCGCACCGCCCAGCAGCATCAGCGTCGCCCACATCAGCATGTTATTGCCGTCAGCAAAGTGCGCTGGTGCCAGTTCCACCATTTCGCGGAAGTTCAGGGTGCCCAGTTCGTTGTAAAGAATGAACAGTGCGAAAGCGAGGAACACGTCACCCACACGGGTCACGACGAACGCTTTCATTGCCGCTGCGCCATTCTTCGGATCGGTGTAATAGAACCCGATCAGCAGATAGGAGCACAGGCCCACGCCTTCCCAGCCGAGGTACATCAGCAGCAGGTTGTCGGCAAGCACCAGAACCACCATGCTGGCGATGAACAGGTTGGTGTAAGCGAAGAAGCGAGAGTAGCCCTCTTCACCGCGCATATACCAGGAGGCGTACATGTGAATAAGGAAACCCACACCAGTGACCACCGAGAGCATGGTCAGCGACAGGCCGTCCAGCACCAGGTTAAAACCGATGTTAAAGTCGCCTACCGACATCCACGTCCACAGCGGCTGGCTGTATGTCTGCTCGCCGTTAGCGAAGAAATCAACGCCGATAAAGGCGGTTACCAGCGCCGCCAGGCCCACAGAGCCTACGCCGACGATCGCCGAGACGTTTTCAGACCAGCGCCCACGGGAGAATGCCAGCAGGACGAAGCCAATCAATGGCAAAATAATGGTTAAGGCAAGCATGTTCATCCGCGCATCTCACTTACTGAATCGATGTTCAGGTTCTGGCGACGACGGTGAAGTTGCAGCAGCAGCGCAAGGCCGATACTCGCTTCTGCCGCCGCGAGGCTGATGGCGAGAATGTACATCACCTGACCGTCGGTCTGGCCCCAGTAGCTTCCGGCGACCACGAAGGCCAGCGCGGAGGCGTTAATCATGATTTCCAGACCAATCAACATAAACAGCAGATTGCGACGGATAACCAGACCGGTTAAGCCAAGAACGAATAAGATTGCCGCGAGGATCAGTCCATGTTGTAAGGGGATCATGCGTGCTCCTCCGTTTTTCTTTTCGCGCTGTCGTCTTTACGATTGCTCAGCACTTCACCCGCACGCTCTTCACGACCGACGTGGAAGGCCACAACCAGACCTGCGAGCAGCAGCATAGAAGCCAGTTCCACCGCCAGTACGTAAGGCCCGAACAGCGTAATACCCACTGCTTTAGCACTGATTGGCGTACCGTCGATACCCTGATCGTTAACACCGAGGATGGCGTAAACAATCACCACCAGCATGATGGCCGACAAAATTGCCGGACCAATCCACACCTGCGGTTTCAGCCACTGGCGTTCCTGTTCGATTTCTGAACCGCCCAGGTTGAGCATCATCACCACGAACACGAACAGCACCATAATGGCACCCGCGTAGACGATAATTTCCAGCGCACCGGCGAAGTAAGCGCCCAGTGAGAAGAACACCCCGGAAATCGCCAGCAGCGAAATAATCAGGTACAGCAGTGCGTGTACCGGATTGGTATGGGTGATCACTCGCAAGGTCGCAAGTATGGCTATCAGGCCACAGATATAAAAAGCGAACTCCATTGCCCCTCTCCTTACGGTAACAGGCTCTTGACGTCGATAGGCTTGGCTTCGTTCTCTGCTTCGCCCTTATCTTTGCCGTCGATTGCCATACCTGCCATCCGGTAGAAGTTATATTCCGGGTATTTGCCCGGACCGGAGATCAGCAGATCCTCTTTCTCGTAAACCAGATCCTGGCGCTTGTATTCCCCCATTTCGAAATCCGGGGTTAACTGAATCGCCGTGGTCGGACAGGCTTCTTCGCACAGACCACAGAAAATGCAGCGTGAGAAGTTGATGCGGAAAAATTCCGGGTACCAGCGACCGTCTTTGGTTTCTGCTTTTTGCAGCGAGATACAGCCGACCGGGCAGGCTACCGCGCAGAGGTTACAGGCTACGCAACGCTCTTCGCCGTCCGGGTCGCGGGTCAGAACGATACGACCACGATAACGGGGCGGCAGATAGACCGGCTCTTCCGGGTACATTCGCGTTTCGCGTTTGGCGAACGCGTGCAGGCCGATCATCCAGATACTACGAACCTGGGTGCCGAAACCTACTAACAATTCTTTTAAGGTCATGGTCTTATTGCCCCTTATTGCGCCTGCCAGAGAATGACAGCCGCCGTTACCAGCAAGTTGATCAGCGTCAGCGGCAGGCAGATTTTCCAGCCGAAGGACATTACCTGGTCATAACGCGGACGCGGTAACGACGCACGAATCAAAATGAACATCATCATAAAGAACGCGGTTTTCAGCGCGAACCAGATGAATGGCGGTAACAACGGGCCTTGCCAGCCACCGAAGAACAGCGTCACCATCAATGCAGAGATGGTCACAATCCCGATGTACTCACCCACGAAGAACAGACCGAACTTCATACCGGAATATTCAATGTGGTAACCATCCGCCAGTTCCTGCTCGGCTTCCGGCTGGTCAAACGGGTGACGGTGACATACCGCCACGCCCGCGATGGCAAAGGTAATAAAACCAAAGAATTGCGGGATAACGTTCCACACATGCGCCTGGCTGTTGACGATGTCGGTCATGTTGAATGAACCGGCCTGCGCCACCACGCCCATCAAGGAAAGCCCGAGGAACACTTCGTAGCTCAGGGTCTGCGCAGAAGCACGCATCGCACCCAGCAACGAGTATTTGTTGTTACTTGACCAGCCCGCAAACAGCACCGCGTAAACCGCCAGACCTGCCATCATCAGGAAGAACAAAATCCCGATGTTCAGGTCGGCAACCACCCAACCCGGACTGACTGGCACAATCGCAAAGGCCAGCAGCAGCGAGGTAAAGGCAATCATCGGTGCCAGGGTAAAGATGACGCGATCCGAGAATTTCGGGATCCAGTCTTCTTTAAAGAACATTTTGATCATGTCCGCAACCAGCTGGAGCGAACCGCCCCAGCCAACACGGTTAGGTCCGTAACGGTTCTGGAACAGACCCAGCAGGCGACGTTCGCCAAAGCTCATGAATGCCCCGCAGGTGACAACCACCAGCAGGATCACCACCGCTTTGAGGATGGTCAGCAGGATCTCAATCAGTTCCGGTGATATCCAACTCATTGTTGTGCCTCCTTGAGATCCTCAAGATGCGCGCCAGCCAGCACCGGAGCAATGCCGGACATACCCATCGGCAAGCCCACCTGCCCTGCCGTCAGTCCTTCGGCGATTTCAACCGGCAGCGTGACCGTGTTGCCATCGTAACTAAAGGAGACGCGTGTACCTGCGTTCACACCCAACTTCGCGGCATCCGCTGGGTTGAGTTTGATGTACGGCTGCGGCATACGGCTCTGGAAGACCGGAGCACGCTGTGACAATTCATCGCTGCCAAACAGGTGGTAATACGGCGCGATACGCCATTTCCCGTCCTGCGGCTGGAAGCGTGCCGGTACGCTGGTGAAGTAATCCAGACCATTTTCGCTGGTTTCAAACAGACGCACGCCCGGATCGCCAAAGCGCAGTTTGCCGCCCACTTCGTCCTGGAATTTGTTCCACGCCTGCGGGGAGTTCCAGCCCGGCGCCCAGGCAAACGGCACTTGCGAACGGTGCGCAGTCGGCTGGTTGTTACCTTCCATCGAGAAGGTGAACATGGTGTCAATATCCTGCGGCTGACGCGGCTCATGAACGCTGATATTGGCGCGCATGGCGGTACGACCGCTGTAACGGTGCGGTTCACGGGCCAGTTTCTGCCCACGAATACGGAATGTCGCATCCGGCGCAGCATCTTTGATACCTGCCAGTTCCGGGATTTTCGCCACAACAGCGTCAATCACATGGTCGAGCTGCGTCCAGTCCACTTCACGGCTCAGCAGGGTGCTGTGCAGCGAGTGTAACCAGCGCCAGCTTTCCAGCATGACAGTTTTGCTGTCGTAATAAGCAGGATCGTAAACCTGGAAGAAACGTTGGGCGCGGCCTTCGTTGTTGATCACCGTACCGTCGCTTTCAGCAAAGCTGGCAGCAGAAAGTACCAGATGGGCGTTTTCCATAATCGCTGTGCGTTGATGATCAACCACCATCACCAGCGGTGCTTTAGCCAGCGCAGCATTCACGCGGATAGCAGAAGCGTGACGATGCAGATCGTTTTCCAACACCACCACCGCGTCGGCGCGTCCGGTTTCCAGTTCGGTTAACGCTTCTTCAAGCGAACCGCCACCCATAATGCCCAGCCCCATGCTGTTGACGGAACGGGCAATCATGGTGATACCGACCTCAGCGCCGCGACCTTTCAGGGCTTTCGCGACGTTAGCCGCCGCCTGAATCACCTCTAAGCTACCGGCGTTCGTCCCGGAGATAATCAACGGTTTCTTCGCACCTGCCAGTGCCTGCACGATGACGTCGATTTTGCTTTGCAGCTCAGGTTCGATACCGTCAACCGCTGGTGCAGAGTTATCCAGCGCATGGGCGATGGCAAAACCTAAACGCGCCTGATCTTCAACCGGTGCGCGGTAAGTCCACGCCGCGATATCATCCAGACGGGTGTCATCAACGTTGGTAACAAACAGCGGATGCTTCGCACGTTGACCGATGTTGAGGATTGCCGCAATCTGCCAGTCAGCCACTTTCTGTGCTGCCGCCATTTCGCGCGCTTTACCTTTCACAGCCTGACGCACTGCCAGCGCGACGCGCGCGCCGGTCTGGGTAACGTCTTCGCCCAGCACCAGTACCGCATCGTAAGATTCGATTTCGCGCAGAGCCGGAGTATAAATGCCGCCTTCACGCAGCACTTTCAGCGCCAGTTGCAGACGTTCCTGCTCACCGTGAGCGATACCGGTGTAGAAGTTTTCTTCGCCCACCAGTTCACGCAGCGCAAAGTTGCTTTCCACGCTGGCACGCGGAGAACCAATACCGATCACTTTCTTCGACTGACGCAGAATATCTGCCGCGCCCTGCATTGCCTGTTCGGCGTTGAGGGTAATGAAATCATCGCCACGACGCTGTACTGGCTGACGCGGACGATCCTTCAGGTTGACGTAACCGTAACCGAAACGACCACGGTCGCAGAGGAAGTAGTGGTTTACCGTACCGTTGTAACGGTTTTCGATACGACGCAGTTCGCCGTAACGTTCACCGGGGCTGATGTTACAGCCGATGGAACATTGCTGGCAGATGCTCGGCGCAAACTGCATATCCCATTTACGGTTGTAACGCTCGGAGTGCGTTTTGTCGGTAAATACGCCGGTCGGGCAAATTTCGACCAGGTTACCGGAAAATTCGCTTTCCAGCGTGCCGTCTTCCGGGCGACCGAAGTAGACGTTGTCGTGCGCACCGTAAACGCCCAGATCTGTACCGTCAGCGTAATCTTTGTAGTAACGCACACAGCGGTAGCAGGCGATGCAGCGGTTCATTTCGTGAGAGATGAATGGCCCCAAATCCTGATTACGGTGGGTACGTTTGGTGAAACGGTAGCGACGGAAGCTGTGTCCGGTCATCACAGTCATATCCTGAAGATGGCAGTTACCGCCCTCTTCACATACCGGACAGTCGTGCGGGTGGTTGGTCATCAACCACTCGACCACGCTTTCACGGAACTGTTTCGCTTCTTCGTCGTCAATGGAAATAAAGGTGCCATCGGAAGCCGGTGTCATACAGGACATCACCAGGCGACCACGCGTGTCTTCCGCGTTTTGGTATTGCTTCACCGCACACTGGCGGCAAGCACCGACACTTCCCAGCGCCGGATGCCAGCAAAAGTAAGGAATATCAAGGCCCAGAGACAGACAAGCTTCCAGCAGGTTGTCCGCTCCGTTGACCTCGTATTCTTTGCCGTCTACATGAATTGTAGCCATTAGCATGCTTCCAGTTTTCTCAGTCAGAGACTGAGCGTTAATCGAAATTCGGTTACCAGCGCTCTTTCAGCAGGTTCGGCTGAATCCCATTAATCAAATGGGTATTGCTGAACGGCTGTTTGATTCCCGCCTCAAATTCTTCGCGGAAATATTTGATGGCGCTCTGTAACGGCTCCACTGCACCAGGTGCGTGGGCACAGAAAGTTTTACCCGGGCCTAAGAATCGACACAGTTGCTCAAGTGTTTCGATATCGCCCGGCTGACCTTCACCACGCTCCAGCGCACGCAGAATTTTCACGCTCCACGGCAGACCGTCGCGGCACGGCGTACACCAGCCGCAGGACTCACGGGCGAAAAACTCTTCCAGGTTACGCACCAGCGACACCATGTTGATCTCATGGTCAACCGCCATCGCCAGCGCCGTACCCAGACGGCTGCCCGCTTTACCGATACTTTCGAATTCCATCGGCAGATCAAGGTGCGCTTCGGTCAGGAAGTCAGTCCCCGCGCCGCCTGGCTGCCAGGCTTTAAATTTCAGACCATCACGCATACCACCGGCGTAATCTTCGAGGATCTCGCGTGCGGTGGTGCCGAACGGCAGTTCCCACAGTCCCGGATTTTTCACCCGACCGGAGAAGCCCATCAGCTTGGTGCCAGCATCTTTACTTTTCGAGATGTTCTGATACCACTCCACGCCGTTAGCGAGGATCGCCGGAACGTTACACAGGGTTTCGACGTTGTTGACACAGGTCGGTTTGCCCCATACGCCGGAGGTTGCCGGGAAGGGGGGTTTCGAGCGTGGGTTAGCACGACGCCCTTCCAGGGAGTTGATTAACGCTGTTTCTTCCCCGCAGATGTAGCGCCCTGCCCCGGTATGGACGAACAGTTCGAAGTCGAAACCTGTTCCCATAATGTTTTTGCCAAGCAGACCCGCTTCGGTGGCTTCGGCAATGGCACGGCGCAGATTAACTGCCGCTTCGATATATTCGCCACGCAGGAAGATGTAGCCACGGTAAGCTTTCAGCGCAAACGCGGAGATGAGCATACCTTCCACCAGCAGGTGCGGCAGTTGCTCCATCAACAGGCGGTCTTTATAGGTGCCCGGCTCCATTTCATCGGCATTACACAGCAGGTAACGGATGTTCATGGATTCGTCTTTCGGCATCAGGCTCCATTTCAGGCCAGTCGAGAAGCCCGCGCCGCCGCGCCCTTTCAGACCAGCGTCTTTTACCTGATTAACGATTTCGTCCGGAGACAGCCCGGTCAGCGCCTTACGCGCGCCTTCGTAACCGTTTTTGCTGCGGTATTCGTCCAGCCACACTGGCTGTTTGTCATCGCGCAGACGCCAGGTCAGCGGATGCGTTTCGGGAGTACGGATAATGTTTTTCATTTATACCGCTCCAGCAGTTCAGGGATCGCTTCCGGGGTCAGATGCGCGTGAGTGTCCTCATCGATCATCATGTTTGGCCCTTTATCACAGTTCCCCAGGCAGCAAGTTGGCAGCAGCGTAAAGCGGCCATCAAATGTCGTTTGCCCTGGTTTGATGTTCAGCTTTTTCTCGAGCGCCGCCTGAATACCCTGATAACCGTTGATATGACAGACCACGCTGTCACAATAACGGATCACATGGCGACCAACCGGCTGGCGGAAGATCTGACTGTAGAACGTTGCCACACCTTCGACGTCGCTTGCCGGAATACCCAGCACATCGGCGATCGCGTGGATCGCACCATCCGGCACCCAGCCACGCTGCTTCTGAACGATTTTCAGCGCTTCAATGGACGCCGCACGCGGGTCTTCGTAGTGGTGCATCTCGTGCTCGATCGCTTCACGCTCTGCCGCACTCAGCTCAAAAGCCTCGGTTTGTGGTTGTTGATTCTCGTGCATAATTAGCGGTCCACATCTGACATAACAAAATCGATACTGCCCAGATAAACAATCAGGTCAGACACCAGGCTGCCGCGGATCGCCGCCGGAATTTGCTGCAAATGCGCAAAGCTCGGGGTACGAACACGGGTGCGGTAACTCATGGTGCTGCCGTCGCTGGTCAGGTAGTAACTGTTGATCCCTTTGGTCGCCTCAATCATCTGGAAAGATTCATTGGCAGGCATCACCGGACCCCACGACACTTGCAGGAAGTGGGTGATCAGGGTTTCGATATGTTGCAGCGTGCGCTCTTTCGGCGGCGGCGTGGTCAGCGGGTGATCCGCTTTGAACGGGCCTTCCGGCATGTTGTTGAGGCACTGCTCAAGAATGCGCAGACTCTGGCGCAGCTCTTCCACTTTAAGCATTACGCGGGTGTAGCAGTCAGAAACGCCACCACCCACCGGGATTTCAAAGTCGAAGTTTTCATAGCCAGAATAAGGACGCGCCTTACGCACGTCGAAGTCGATCCCGGTAGCACGCAGGCCCGCGCCAGTGGTGCCCCACTCCAGCGCCTCTTTCGCGCCATAGGCGGCAACGCCCTGGGAACGACCTTTCAGAATGGTGTTTTGCAGCGCCGCTTTCTCGTAAGACGCCAGACGTTTCGGCATCCAGTCGAGGAACTCACGCAGCAGGCGATCCCAGCCGCGCGGCAGGTCGTGCGCTACGCCGCCAATACGGAACCACGCCGGGTGCATACGGAAACCAGTGATTGCTTCCACCAGATCGTAAATTTTCTGACGATCGGTAAAGGCGAAGAACACTGGCGTCATTGCGCCGACGTCCTGAATAAAGGTCGAGATATACAGCAGGTGACTGTTGATGCGGAACAGTTCGGAGAGCATAACGCGAATGACGTTAACGCGATCCGGCACGGTGATCCCGGCCAGTTTCTCTACCGCCAGCACGTAAGGCATTTCGTTAACGCAGCCGCCGAGGTATTCGATACGGTCAGTATACGGAATGTAGCTGTGCCAGGACTGGCGTTCGCCCATTTTCTCCGCACCACGGTGGTGGTAACCGATGTCTGGTACGCAGTCGACAATCTCTTCGCCATCGAGTTGCAAAACGATACGGAAAGCCCCGTGCGCCGACGGGTGGTTCGGACCGAGGTTGAGGAACATGAAGTCCTCGTTTTCGGTGCCGCGCTTCATCCCCCACTCTTCCGGTTTGAAGGTCAGGGCTTCCATCTCCAGATCCTGTTTGGCTTTGGTCAGCTCAAACGGCGAGAATTCGGTAGCGCGCGCCGGATAATCTTTACGCAGCGGGTGACCTTTCCAGGTTTGCGGCATCATGATGCGTCGCAGGTTCGGGTGACCGTCGAAAGTAATGCCAAACAGATCCCAGGTTTCACGCTCATACCAGTTAGCGTTCGGGAACAGTTTGGTGAAGGTCGGTACGTGCAGGTCGTTTTCTGCCAGCGCCACCTTCAGCATGATGTCGCGGTTACGATCGATAGAAATCAGATGGTAGAAAACGGAAAAATCCGCGGCAGGTAACCCTTCGCGGTGTGTGCGCAGACGTTCGTCCATGCCGTGTAAGTCAAACAGCATGACGTAAGGTTTCGGCAGTTTCTTTAAGAAATCGCCAACTTCCAGTAATTGTTCACGCTTGATCCACACAACGGGAACCCCGGTGCGAGTCGCCTGAACAGTAAAGGCATCCGGCCCAAAACGGTTGCGCAGTTCGCCAATCACCGGATCATCAAGATGATCGCGGGTCTGCCAGGCGGGTTCTTGCGCGGTTAAGTCGGTCATATTGTTCACCATTGCAAATGGTCCGTGGTGACTGTCGGCGCAGTAAGCTTCGCGAAATAGATTTAGGAATAAGCGAAGAAAAATCCCTTTGCCGACAGGCGCAAATTAAATCTCGTCAGGTGTACGCAGGTTAGTTACGGCAATGCGTTCACCGCGCTTGCGTTCGCGCTCTGATTGCATATTGGCGCGATAAACGCCCTGATCGCCAACCACCCAGGAGAGCGGACGACGTTCTTTGCCGATAGATTCCTGCAACAGCATCAGTGCCTGCATGTACGCTTCAGGACGCGGCGGGCAGCCCGGGATATACACATCAACCGGGATGAATTTATCGACGCCCTGCACAACGGAATAAATATCGTACATACCACCAGAGTTGGCACAGGCACCCATTGAGATAACCCATTTTGGTTCCAGCATCTGGTCATACAGACGCTGAATAACCGGTGCCATTTTGGTAAAGCAGGTTCCTGCAACCACCATCAGGTCAGCCTGACGCGGCGAAGCACGCAATACTTCTGCGCCAAAACGCGCCACGTCATGCACCGCGGTAAACGAAGTCACCATCTCAACGTAACAGCAGGAAAGACCGAAGTTATACGGCCAAATTGAGTTTTTACGACCCCAGTTAACCATGTCATTGAGCTTGCCCATAAACACGTTTTTGTTAACTTCTTGCTCCAGAGGGTCGGTTACGATCTCCTGCTTTTGCAGGGGGTAACGGTCGTTCTCACCGTTGGGATCTATGCGGGTGAGCGTATAATCCATCTTAATGCCTCGCGGTTAGCGTTGACGATTAGCGATACTGTTCGTTTCCGGGTTCATACGCTCGCGGCGTGAACGCGCGGGCGTCCAGTCCAGCGCGCCAATACGCACCAGATAAACCAGACCTGCCAGTAACACAAAAATAAAAATTGCAGCTTCCACAAAGCCTACCCAGCCGCTTTCGCGGATAGAGGTTGACCATGCGAACAGATACAGCGCTTCAACGTCGAAGATAACGAAGAACATGGCCACCAGATAAAACTTGGCGGACAGGCGTAAGCGGGCGGAGCCGACCGAGTCGATACCGGATTCAAACGGCACGTTTTTCGACCTCGCGCGTGCGCGACCGCCTAAAAACCAACCGCCTACCAGCATCAGGCAACACAGGCCAATGGCAACGATAAGAAAGATAGCGAATGCCCAGTGATGAGCGATGACTTCAGTGGATGTTGACATACTCATTGCTTACTCATCAAAAGTAGCGCCAGATTCACTGCTCTTCACGGCAGATGGACGCCACATCGATTCATGGGGAGGAATAAAAAAAACCTTACAATCACTGTAGAAATTCTTTTATACAGCTAATTGATGTGGTCTTTTACTCCTTTCTATAACCTTTTGTCAACTTTAACAAAAGTTTCTTCACATTAGTTTACATAATATCAACACCATTAGCATTTAATGCCCTTTCACCCCAGATCCTTGACGACTCCAGGATAATTAGATGTTGTTGAATCGTGTCCGTTGTGAAGCAATGGAAAAATACGGGTCTATTTTGACAGGAATTTGTGTCGATTCCTCCCCCCAAAAGAGAGTATTTTCTTGATCTGTGACACGCTTTTGTCATTCCATAACAAAAACGCAGCAACAAGTTTACGTATTTTTTAACATCATTGTAGCAGGTGATTTTTTTCAGGCGATTATTTGTGCGTTCGGGACGTGAATCTCTGGTGATTGAAAAATGAACAGTTTTGTGCGTTCTGCACTATGCGAGGAAGGATTTTTACTAAAAAAAAGCCGCTGGGGTTTAAAACACCCCCAGCGGCTCGTTTTTTACACTATTGTCTCAGGAATTATCTATCGTCCGTCGATTACTCGATATCCCTTTCAATCAACAATGAATCATCCCCTTCCGGAGCAGACATTGGGCTGTATTGCCACGGATTATGGTAGCTCTCCATCGCCTGATAGATCACCTGGGCCAGCTCATTATTACTGGACGGGTCATAGCACAGCAAATATTCGGTATCAGGTAGCGGCGGTAAGCCATCTACTCCACTCAGCACACGCAGGTCCGGGCTCATCATTTCAACCGGCCTTGCCGTCACGCCAAGACCGGCTTTCACTGCCGCACGAACGGCCGGAAGCGTCGAGGCGACATAAGCCAGTCGCCATGGAATATCTGCTTTATTAAGCGTCGCCAGCACCATATCGCGAAACGGACTTGGATCATCCAGCAATACAAGAGGGATCGGCTCACCTTTTTGCAATACGTATTCCGCTGCGCAGTACCAGTGTGTTGGCGAGGTACGCAGGTTCAATGCCTTAAAGGTAGAAGGACGATGGGTGGTTACCATCAAATCCACTTCCTGGGATTCCAGCATTTCTGCCATATAGGCATTACGTTTAACGCGGACATCCAGCGCTAATTTCGGATAAACCGAACTCACGCGATTTAACAGGAAAGGTAAGATCGTATCGGCAGATTCATCTGAAGCACCGATAGTTAACACGCCCTGAAGATTACTGAACATTAATGATGAGCAGGCCTCATCATTAAAACGCAGGATTTTCCTGGCGTAACCAAGAAGTTGAATGCCATGTTCAGTTAACAGTTTGTTGCGACCGTGACGAGCGAACAGTTCTTTCCCAACGAGTTGTTCCAGACGCTGCATTTGCTGACTTACGGCGGACTGAGTACGACACACAGCGGCAGCTGCGGCAGCAAAAGTGTTCAGATCGGCAACAGCAACAAATGTTCTCAGCAGATCGAGGTCGAGGTTAATTATCGGACGATTTGCACTTATCATATATTATCACTTACTGGCGGCTCATACTGAGCTGGTTAATGCTGTGCACACACAAACAAGCAATTCCATTTGTAATGTGCCTCCCTGGCAGTTTCATCCGGAACCCGGACGAAAGTAAAAATGCATATGAGTTGCACTAAAAAAGCGACTCACATTGTTCCGTTATAATGCCTGAAGTAGATCACAGAATATATCTTCAGGGATCGCATATCTATTAAGTTACTCACTCTTTTCTATTTATGACATGCGCGTGTTTGTATAAATGTAAATGTGAGTCCTTGTTCCACTCTCGTGCAGCATCGCTGGTCATACGCGAACACGTACAAACAGCAATGGTGAGGCGGCATCAAGAGCAGGGATCCGTCATTTATGCGAGCATTTTACCCCAAAAACCTTTTATTTATAAGGGTCATTGCGAATTATCTGATGCAAAGTTATGTTAGGCAAAGTAATCTTCTATTATTAATAAGCACATCAAAACCTTTTTGAATATTAAATAATAATTAATTAGCATCATCCTCATTCATTAATTCCGCTTAACAATAGTTTCACACCTTGCCCCCATTACGACACCTCGGAAATCATCACGCTGTTAAACTCTCCGTAATGCGGAAATATCATCATCGCGTTTCATTAGTGAATTCTTAAATGAGGCATTTTCACACAATTATCTTACAGATAAAAAAACCAGACTTACAATTAAGAATCAGAACAATTCACTATATAACATTGCATGTAAAGCATATACACCTCATTATTTTGTCATTATTAAGTTATTAACAGCACAATCGAGCCTTCCCCTCTGGCAAAATCTTATTCTGCAGACCTTCAAAACACCGTCCTGGGGGAGTACATTGTTCTAAGCTGACTTCCACGGCAGGGAGTGGCGATAACAGCAAAAAAGGTCAAGATTCATGTCCCCCATTGAAAAATCCAGCAAATTAGAGAATGTCTGTTATGACATCCGTGGTCCGGTGCTGAAAGAAGCAAAACGCCTGGAAGAAGAAGGTAACAAGGTACTGAAACTGAACATCGGCAACCCAGCCCCGTTCGGTTTTGACGCGCCAGATGAAATCCTCGTTGACGTGATACGCAACCTGCCTACCGCTCAAGGGTATTGCGATTCCAAAGGTCTTTACTCCGCGCGTAAAGCCATCATGCAGCACTACCAGGCTCGTGGCATGCGTGATGTTACCGTGGAAGATATTTACATCGGCAATGGTGTATCGGAGCTTATCGTTCAGGCAATGCAGGCATTGCTGAACAGCGGGGACGAAATGTTGGTTCCTGCACCAGATTACCCACTATGGACCGCGGCGGTTTCGCTTTCCAGCGGTAAAGCGGTGCATTATCTTTGCGATGAATCCTCTGACTGGTTCCCGGACCTCGATGATATTCGCGCTAAAATTACGCCTCGTACGCGTGGGATCGTTATTATCAACCCAAATAACCCAACCGGCGCGGTATATTCCAAAGAGCTTTTAATGGAGATTGTGGAGATTGCACGTCAGCATAATCTCATTATCTTCGCCGATGAAATTTATGACAAAATTCTCTACGACGACGCTGAGCATCACTCAATTGCACCGCTGGCACCTGACCTGCTGACCATTACCTTTAACGGACTGTCGAAAACGTACCGCGTTGCAGGCTTCCGTCAGGGGTGGATGGTGTTGAACGGGCCGAAAAAACACGCCAAAGGCTACATCGAAGGTCTGGAAATGCTGGCTTCAATGCGCCTGTGTGCTAACGTTCCTGCGCAACACGCCATTCAGACCGCGCTAGGTGGTTATCAGAGCATCAGTGAATTTATTACCCCTGGCGGTCGTCTTTATGAGCAGCGTAACCGCGCGTGGGAACTGATCAACGATATTCCGGGCGTTTCCTGCGTGAAACCTCGTGGTGCGCTGTATATGTTCCCGAAAATCGACGCCAAACGCTTTAACATTCACGACGATCAGAAAATGGTGCTGGATTTCCTGTTGCAGGAAAAAGTTCTGTTGGTGCAAGGGACGGCATTCAACTGGCCGTGGCCGGATCACTTCCGCATTGTCACGCTACCGCGTGTCGATGATATCGAGCTGTCTTTGAGCAAGTTCGCGCGTTTCCTTTCTGGTTATCATCAGCTGTAATCTTAATTTCACTGCCGGAGATTGCATCCGGCAGCGTTATCCCGCCACAATGACCTGATGATGTCATCATACGTAAGGTCACTATGAAACAGAGCCATTTTTTTGCCCATCTCTCCCGCCTGAAACTCATTAACCGCTGGCCGCTCATGCGCAACGTGCGGACGGAAAATGTGTCCGAACACAGTTTGCAGGTAGCGATGGTCGCCCATGCGCTGGCAGCTATCAAAAATCGAAAATTTGGCGGTAATGTCAACGCCGAACGTATCGCTTTACTGGCGATGTACCACGATGCCTCAGAAGTGCTCACCGGCGATCTCCCTACTCCGGTGAAATACTTCAATTCGCAAATCGCTCAGGAGTACAAGGCTATTGAAAAAATCGCTCAGCAAAAACTGGTCGATATGGTTCCGGAAGAGCTGCGGGATATCTTTGCGCCGTTAATTGACGAGCATGCATATAGCGATGAAGAAAAATCGCTGGTGAAACAGGCAGATGCACTGTGTGCATATCTGAAATGTCTGGAAGAACTCGCGGCCGGAAATAATGAATTCTTGCTGGCAAAAACGCGACTGGAAGCGACGCTTGAAGCGCGTCGCAGCCAGGAGATGGACTACTTCATGGAAATATTTGTTCCCAGCTTCCATCTTTCGCTCGATGAGATTAGCCAGGATTCACCGCTGTAAGCAGCCGGAGTCTGCGTCGCATCAGGCAATAAGCGCCGGATGCGACATCAGGCTCTTGTCAAAACGGAAACAGCATCGGGATCATCACCACACAAACCGCCATCACGATAATGGTGAACGGTACCCCCAACTTCACAAAGTCACTGAAGCTGTAATTTCCCGGACCTAAAACCAGTGTGTTAACAGGTGAAGAAACCGGTGTCATAAAGGCGGCGGATGCTGCCATCGCCACGACCATCGCGAATGGATAAGGCGACACCCCCATCGTTTTGGCAGCAGCCAGCGCAATCGGAGCCATCAACACCGCCGTCGCGGTATTAGAGATAAATAGCCCAATAACCGCCGACAAGACAAACAAACACCCCAGCATCATATGTGGCCCGTAACCACCGCCAATGTCCATCAGCCCTTTCACCGCCAGCGCGACACCTCCCGTTTTCTGTAATGCCACAGCAAACGGCATCATCCCAACGATCAAAATAATGCTCGGCCAGTGAATGGATTTATAGGCGCTTTCAGCATCTATACAGCGGAATTTCCCCATCAGCAGGCAGGCGATGATAGCGGCAACAGGATTAGGAATTTCATCTGTCAGCATTAACGCCACCATTAGCACCAGACAGAAAATGGCATGGGGTGCCTGGCTGTGCGCGGGTGATGCTTCACTCACCTCTTCCGGTAAGTTCAGCGCTACGAAGTCGCGGCCCTGTTTGGCCAGCATACCGATCAGTTTCCAGTTACCCACAACCAGGATGATATCGCCCAGCAGCAGAGGCTCATCCGCCAGCGAACCTTCCAGCGCCACGCCATTGCGCTTTAGCCCCACCACATTCAGTCCGTAGCGGGTACGAAAACCAATTTCGCGCACCGATTTACCAATCAGTTCTGACTCAGGAATTAATGAAATCTCTGCCATGCCCACATCAAGGGCCTGGTCAGAAAAATACTCGCCGCGCAGTACCATCGGCTCCAGCAATTGCTCACTACAAAATTGCCGGAGATCGACATCAGCCGCAGACATATCAATAAGCAAAACGTCACGCGCGCGAAATTCAGAAACCCCATTAACGTTCACGATAACGCGACGAAAACGCCGCCAGCGTTCAACACCGATGACGTTAGCGCCATAACGCTCACGTAATTTGAGATCATCCAGCCGTTGACCAATCATTGGCGATCCGGGGCGAATAGCCAGACGTCGCGCACGCCCGGTCAGTCGATATTCACGGATAAGATCGCGAAAGGTTCGACGCGTCCAGCCTTCGCGCTGCGGGGTCTGGGTATCCCCTTTCAGCATGAAACGCATCACTAACATATACAAAATACCCAGCACCAGCACGACCAGGCCAATAGGTGTTACGCTAAAGAAACTGAAGCCGTGATAGCCTTCACGCAGCAATTCACTGTTGACTACCAGGTTCGGCGGCGTCGCCACCAGCGTCATCATGCCGCTAATCAGCCCGGCAAAACTTAACGGCATCATCAGACGTGACGGCGACGTTTGCATACGCATGGCAACGCTTAACACCACGGGAATAAAGATAGCGACAACGCCGGTTGAACTCATAAACGCGCCAAGCCCCGCGACGGTCAGCATCAACAAAACCAACATTTTGATTTCACTATTGCCCGCAACTTTGACCAGCCATGTTCCCATTACGGTGGCAACACCGGTACGGACCAAACCATCGCCAATAATAAACAAGGCGGCAATCAGGACAACGTTAGGATCAGAAAAGCCGGAAAATACTTCTGGGACTGTCAGCGTTCCGCTTAATGCAAACGCGACAATAACAAACAAAGCGACCGCATCCATACGCACTCTGCCCGTCGCAAACAAGACGATGGCAACGGCCAGTAATGAAAGAACCCAAATCAATTCACCGTTCACAACTTATCCTTGTTAATTGAGGGGGATGACTTGATTCTGCCATAAAAAAGCCCCGACGAGACGGGGCTAAATCATGATCAGGTGTTTCACTGAATAATAACATCGCCATTTGGCTGTTTGGTCACAGTAATTTGCTCCAGACTGTGGAGGACCAAATCGACCTCATTCAGGCGCGGGGTATCTGCCGGAGCGTTAACCGCAATGACATGACAACCCGCCGCCAGGCCAGAAAGCACGCCAGCGGGAGCATCTTCCACCACCACACACTCCTGCGGCGCAAGCCCCAGCAGCTGCGCGCCTAACAGATACGCATCAGGTTCTGGTTTTCCGCGCTTCACTCGCTCAGCGGTTACAAACACCTCTGGTGCGGGAAGCCCAGCTATTTTATGGCGCGCTCGCGCTACCGGCATGGAGCCAGAAGTCACAATGGCCCACGGAATACCTGCTTTATTCAAATGACTGAGTAAGGCGATTGCCCCCGGAAGCGCGGTAATACCTTCGGTTTCCGTGGCCTCGATGTGCTCCAGACGCGTAAACTCGGCGGCAATATCAGCCTCGGATTTGCCCGCCATAAAATGGCGCAGAGAGGTGATCGCCTGTTTACCGTGAATGAAAGCCAGCACCTCTTCCGGCGCTAACCCATGACGTCTGGCCCAGTTGCTCCACGCCCGTTCTACCGCAGGCAGGGAATCCACCAGCGTTCCATCAAGATCAAACAGAAAACCTTTGCACCGCACGCGGGCCTCCTCAGGCATTGATAATTTGATTAATTTCGTTGGCGCTCAAATGGTACTGACGCGGGCAGGCATGCCACACATTAAGCATGCGCTGATATTTTTCCCACATTGGCGTCTGGGCGTTAAAACCGTGAGTTCCGGCGTCAAAATGGGTATAGCGCCCTTCCACATTAACCATAAAGCGGACATAACCGAGGTAACGTGCTTCAGTGGCGGCGTCAAAGCCGAGGAAGGTGACACGACGTTCATCGATGGATTGCTGGTCCTGCAAATTAGACCAGGAAACATGCAACGCATGATACATCTCCATAATGTCGATGATAGTGCGGCAGGTTTCTTCTTTCAGCTCGCCAAACTCGCGATCCAATTCACGCATCTGTAATCCGTAACCACGCTCAATAATTGTTTGCAGGCGACGGTAACGTTCAGCATTTGCCGGATCGAGCATAGTCATCATCTTGTACTGATTAGACAAAATAAGACGTTGCGCGTTGGTCATTTCCATTGTTGACTCCTGTATCACTCTACTACGGTGAAAAAAAAGAAGGCTGAGTATGCCTTCTTTTATATGCGTAATCAGGGGTCAATTACAAATCATCAAGGAAAGTTTTATCCAGTTGTTTGAAGGCGCGCTTAAGCGTGTCAGCTAATGCCTGGTAATCAGGCTTGCCTTCAACGGGTGCCAACACCTGTCCAGACTCCTGCAATTTACCGCGAACTTCATAAAACCAGTTAAGGATTGCAGGGGGTAATGGCGTGACAGAACGCTTGCCCAGCCACCACAATCCCTGCATGGGTAAACTTAAGGCGAACAGGGCAGTGGCAACTGCCGGCCCAAGCTGACCGCCCAGGGCAATCTGCCAGCAGAGAGTAAATACGGCGATCGGCGGCATAAAACGGATCGCATAACGCGTCATCTTGATAACGCGATTTTCGACAAAGACCGGGGCAAGGCGTTTTTCCAGCGGCCACGTCTTTGAGTAATGCTGTCCCCGGCGAAACAAGCTAAAAAAATTAACAGAACGATTATCCGGCGTTGACATGCTTCACCTCAACTTCACATATAAAGATTCAAAAATTTGTGCAAATTCACAACTCAGCGGGACAACGTTCAAAACATTTTGTCTTCCATACCCACTATCAGGTATCCTTTAGCAGCCTGAAGGCCTAAGTAGTACATATTCATTGAGTCGTCAAATTCATATACATTATGCCATTGGCTGAAAATTACGCAAAATGGCATAGACTCAAGATATTTCTTCCATCATGCAAAAAAAATTTGCAGTGCATGATGTTAATCATAAATGTCGGTGTCATCATGCGCTACGCTCTATGGCTCCCTGACGTTTTTTTAGCCACGTATCAATTATAGGTACTTCCATGTCGAGTAAGTTAGTACTGGTTCTGAACTGCGGTAGTTCTTCACTGAAATTTGCCATCATCGATGCAGTAAATGGTGAAGAGTACCTTTCTGGTTTAGCCGAATGTTTCCACCTGCCCGAAGCACGTATCAAATGGAAAATGGACGGCAATAAACAGGAAGCGGCTTTAGGTGCAGGCGCCGCTCACAGCGAAGCGCTCAACTTTATCGTTAATACTATTCTGGCACAAAAACCAGAACTGTCTGCGCAGCTGACTGCTATCGGTCACCGTATCGTACACGGCGGCGAAAAGTATACCAGCTCCGTAGTGATCGATGAGTCTGTTATTCAGGGTATCAAAGATGCAGCTTCTTTTGCACCGCTGCACAACCCGGCTCACCTGATCGGTATCGAAGAAGCTCTGAAATCTTTCCCACAGCTGAAAGACAAAAACGTTGCTGTATTTGACACCGCGTTCCACCAGACTATGCCGGAAGAGTCTTACCTCTACGCCCTGCCTTACAACCTGTACAAAGAGCACGGCATCCGTCGTTACGGCGCGCACGGCACCAGCCACTTCTATGTAACCCAGGAAGCGGCAAAAATGCTGAACAAACCGGTAGAAGAACTGAACATCATCACCTGCCACCTGGGCAACGGTGGTTCCGTTTCTGCTATCCGCAACGGTAAATGCGTTGACACCTCTATGGGCCTGACCCCGCTGGAAGGTCTGGTCATGGGTACCCGTTCTGGTGATATCGATCCGGCGATCATCTTCCACCTGCACGACACCCTGGGCATGAGCGTTGACGCAATCAACAAACTGCTGACCAAAGAGTCTGGCCTGCTGGGTCTGACCGAAGTGACCAGCGACTGCCGCTATGTTGAAGACAACTACGCGACGAAAGAAGACGCGAAGCGCGCAATGGACGTTTACTGCCACCGCCTGGCGAAATACATCGGTGCCTACACTGCGCTGATGGATGGTCGTCTGGACGCTGTTGTATTCACTGGTGGTATCGGTGAAAATGCCGCGATGGTTCGTGAACTGTCTCTGGGCAAACTGGGCGTGCTGGGCTTTGAAGTTGATCATGAACGCAACCTGGCTGCACGTTTCGGCAAATCTGGTTTCATCAACAAAGAAGGTACCCGTCCTGCGGTGGTTATCCCAACCAACGAAGAACTGGTTATCGCGCAAGACGCGAGCCGCCTGACTGCCTGATTTCACACCGCCAGCTCAGCTGGCGGTGCTGTTTTGTAACCCGCCAAATCGGCGGTAACGAAAGAGGATAAACCGTGTCCCGTATTATTATGCTGATCCCTACCGGAACCAGCGTCGGTCTGACCAGCGTCAGCCTTGGCGTGATCCGTGCAATGGAACGCAAAGGCGTTCGTCTGAGCGTTTTCAAACCTATCGCTCAGCCGCGTACCGGTGGCGATGCGCCCGATCAGACTACGACTATCGTGCGTGCGAACTCTTCCACCACGACGGCCGCTGAACCGCTGAAAATGAGCTACGTTGAAGGTCTGCTTTCCAGCAATCAGAAAGATGTGCTGATGGAAGAGATCGTCGCAAACTACCACGCTAACACCAAAGACGCTGAAGTCGTTCTGGTTGAAGGTCTGGTCCCGACACGTAAGCACCAGTTTGCCCAGTCTCTGAACTACGAAATCGCTAAAACGCTGAATGCGGAAATCGTCTTCGTTATGTCTCAGGGCACTGACACCCCGGAACAGCTGAAAGAGCGTATCGAACTGACCCGCAACAGCTTCGGCGGTGCCAAAAACACCAACATCACCGGCGTTATCGTTAACAAACTGAACGCACCGGTTGATGAACAGGGTCGTACTCGCCCGGATCTGTCCGAGATTTTCGACGACTCTTCCAAAGCTAAAGTAAACAATGTTGATCCGGCGAAGCTGCAAGAATCCAGCCCGCTGCCGGTTCTCGGCGCTGTGCCGTGGAGCTTTGACCTGATCGCGACTCGTGCGATCGATATGGCTCGCCACCTGAATGCGACCATCATCAACGAAGGCGACATCAATACTCGCCGCGTTAAATCCGTCACTTTCTGCGCACGCAGCATTCCGCACATGCTGGAGCACTTCCGTGCCGGTTCTCTGCTGGTGACTTCCGCAGACCGTCCTGACGTGCTGGTGGCCGCTTGCCTGGCAGCCATGAACGGCGTAGAAATCGGTGCCCTGCTGCTGACTGGCGGCTACGAAATGGACGCGCGCATTTCTAAACTGTGCGAACGTGCTTTCGCTACCGGCCTGCCGGTATTTATGGTGAACACCAACACCTGGCAGACCTCTCTGAGCCTGCAGAGCTTCAACCTGGAAGTTCCGGTTGACGATCACGAACGTATCGAGAAAGTTCAGGAATACGTTGCTAACTACATCAACGCTGACTGGATCGAATCTCTGACTGCCACTTCTGAGCGCAGCCGTCGTCTGTCTCCGCCTGCGTTCCGTTATCAGCTGACTGAACTTGCGCGCAAAGCGGGCAAACGTATCGTACTGCCGGAAGGTGACGAACCGCGTACCGTTAAAGCAGCCGCTATCTGTGCTGAACGTGGTATCGCAACTTGCGTACTGCTGGGTAATCCGGCAGAGATCAACCGTGTTGCAGCGTCTCAGGGTGTAGAACTGGGTGCAGGGATTGAAATCGTTGATCCAGAAGTGGTTCGCGAAAGCTATGTTGGTCGTCTGGTCGAACTGCGTAAGAACAAAGGCATGACCGAAACCGTTGCCCGCGAACAGCTGGAAGACAACGTGGTGCTCGGTACGCTGATGCTGGAACAGGATGAAGTTGATGGTCTGGTTTCCGGTGCTGTTCACACTACCGCAAACACCATCCGTCCGCCGCTGCAGCTGATCAAAACTGCACCGGGCAGCTCCCTGGTATCTTCCGTGTTCTTCATGCTGCTGCCGGAACAGGTTTACGTTTACGGTGACTGTGCGATCAACCCGGATCCGACCGCTGAACAGCTGGCAGAAATCGCGATTCAGTCCGCTGATTCCGCTGCGGCCTTCGGTATCGAACCGCGCGTTGCTATGCTCTCCTACTCCACCGGTACTTCTGGTGCAGGTAGCGACGTAGAAAAAGTTCGCGAAGCAACTCGTCTGGCGCAGGAAAAACGTCCTGACCTGATGATCGACGGTCCGCTGCAGTACGACGCTGCGGTAATGGCTGACGTTGCGAAATCCAAAGCGCCGAACTCTCCGGTTGCAGGTCGCGCTACCGTGTTCATCTTCCCGGATCTGAACACCGGTAACACCACCTACAAAGCGGTACAGCGTTCTGCCGACCTGATCTCCATCGGGCCGATGCTGCAGGGTATGCGCAAGCCGGTTAACGACCTGTCCCGTGGCGCACTGGTTGACGATATCGTCTACACCATCGCGCTGACTGCGATTCAGTCTGCACAGCAGCAGTAATCTCGTCATCATCCGCAGCTTTGCGCTGCGGATATCTGAACCGGAAATAATCACTATTTCCGGTTTTTTATTCTCTTAATTTGCATTAATCCTTTCTGATTATCTTGCTTAACTGCGCTGCATCAATGAATTGCGCCATCCCACTTTGCATACTTACCACTTTGTTTTGTGCAAGGGAATATTTGCGCTATGTCCGCAATCACTGAATCCAAACCAACAAGAAGATGGGCAATGCCCGATACGTTGGTGATTATCTTTTTTGTTGCTATTTTAACCAGCCTTGCCACCTGGGTAGTTCCGGTGGGGATGTTTGACAGTCAGGAAGTGCAGTATCAGGTTGATGGTCAAACAAAAACACGCAAAGTCGTAGATCCACACTCATTTCGCATTCTGACTAACGAAGCAGGCGAACCTGAGTATCACCGCGTACAGCTGTTCACGACGGGCGATGAACGCCCGGGCCTGATGAACTTCCCGTTTGAAGGATTAACCTCAGGATCGAAATACGGGACAGCCGTTGGCATCATCATGTTTATGCTGGTGATTGGCGGCGCGTTTGGCATTGTGATGCGTACAGGAACCATTGATAACGGTATCCTGGCGCTTATTCGCCATACCCGCGGGAATGAAATTCTCTTTATTCCTGCGCTGTTTATTCTGTTTTCACTTGGCGGCGCGGTATTTGGTATGGGAGAAGAGGCCGTCGCCTTTGCCATTATCATCGCACCGCTAATGGTCCGGCTGGGCTATGACAGTATTACCACCGTCCTGGTGACCTATATTGCCACGCAAATCGGTTTTGCCAGTTCGTGGATGAACCCGTTTTGTGTGGTCGTTGCTCAGGGGATTGCCGGCGTTCCGGTGCTTTCTGGCTCCGGGTTGCGCATCGTGGTGTGGGTTATCGCCACTCTGATTGGCCTGATCTTTACCATGGTGTACGCCTCACGAGTGAAAAAGAATCCTCTTCTGTCACGCGTGCATGAGTCCGACCGCTTCTTTCGTGAAAAGCAGGCTGATGTTGAACAACGTCCGTTTACCTTTGGTGACTGGCTGGTATTGATTGTCCTGACCGCCGTAATGGTCTGGGTGATTTGGGGCGTGATCGTTAATGCCTGGTTTATTCCAGAAATTGCCAGCCAGTTCTTCACCATGGGTCTGGTGATTGGCATCATCGGCGTTGTTTTCCGCCTTAACGGCATGACGGTTAATACCATGGCTTCATCCTTTACCGAAGGGGCGCGAATGATGATCGCCCCTGCCCTGCTGGTGGGTTTCGCCAAAGGGATTTTGCTGCTGGTCGGTAATGGTGAAGCGGGTGATGCCAGCGTGTTAAATACCATCCTCAACAGCATTGCCAATGCCATTAGCGGTCTGGACAACGCGGTCGCGGCCTGGTTTATGTTGCTCTTCCAGGCGGTATTTAATTTCTTCGTGACGTCCGGTTCTGGTCAGGCGGCGTTAACCATGCCGTTACTGGCACCGCTTGGCGATCTGGTCGGTGTTAACCGTCAGGTTACCGTGCTGGCGTTCCAGTTTGGTGATGGCTTCAGTCACATCATTTACCCAACCTCAGCGTCGTTAATGGCAACGCTCGGTGTGTGCAGGGTGGACTTCCGTAACTGGCTGAAGGTGGGCGCGACCCTACTTGGACTGCTGTTTATTATGTCCAGCGTCGTAGTGATCGGCGCTCAGTTGATGGGCTACCACTAAAAATGTTAAGAGCCGCAATTGCGGCTCTTTTTTCATTCTGCCGTTTCAGTCTCTACGGCTTCATTTTTGGCATTGCGCTTCATCCACAACGCTAGCGCTTTCAGCGAGTCTGGAGTGAACTCATCGCAGCGTGCGGTGATTTCTTCCGGCGTCAGCCAGCAAACTTCACTGACTTCATCTTCCTGTAGTGCGAAGGGACCGTGAGAGACGCAGCTGAACAATGCGCCCCAGACACGGCAATTTTTATCTTCGAAATAGAACTGCCCGTGCTCGGCAAAGGGGACACCGGCAATGCCCAACTCTTCTTCCGCTTCGCGACGCGCGGATTCCAGCAGTTGCTCATCGGCCTGGACTACACCGCCTGCGGTCGCATCTAACATGCCGGGTAAAAAGTCTTTTGTCTCGGTACGACGCTGGACCAGAATTTTGCCCATGCCATCATGCACGACGATGTAAGTTGCACGATGACGCAGACACTGTGCCCGCATTTGTTCCCGGCTGGCTTGTGCAATGACTTCGTTCTCTTCATTGACAATATCCACCCATTCAGTACTTGCCAAACGACGCTGTTCCATTATCAGGAAACCTTCTTTTTCTGGCGCTCTTACGGCGCATTTTGAGTTGTGGGTAAATTACGGATTAATCGCGACCTGCGCAATGATACTTTGATCATTGAGTGCGATTACACTAAGTACGTCATTATCCAGCATGCCATAACTCGCCGGATTACCGCCTTTCGGAATACTCACCGAGCCGGGGTTGAAGTGGAAAATCTCCCCCCGCTGTTCTGCAACTGGCAGATGGGTATGACCGTACACCAGCACATCGTTCTGGTTTAAAGCAGGCAGATTTTCCGGGCCAAAAAGATGACCATGCGTCAAAAACAGACGTTGTTTTTCCAGTAATACCTGTTGCCACGGCGCGGTTATCGGGAAATGCAGCAGCATTTGATCCACTTCGCTGTCGCAGTTGCCGCGCACAGCGATAACCTTATGTGCCACTTCATTAAGCCGTTCAGCGACTTTGGCTGGCGCGTAACCCTCCGGTAAAGCATTACGCGGGCCGTGATTCAACACGTCGCCAAGGATCACCAGCCACTGGGCACCGCTTTGGGCAAACAACTCCAGAACACGTTCCGTCGCCGGTAACGACCCATGAATGTCCGATGCAAACATCAGTTTCATCACTCACTCCTCGTCGAAAAAACGTAAGCTATGATACTGGATTCTGTCGTTGCTATCAGCCAGATTGCTTCGCCGAAAGTGCAATAAAACGCTGGACAGACGCTCGCTGCCACTGGAATGTTGCATAATCCACCAGGCGTTCTGGCACCTCATCGCCATGTAGTACCAGGCGGTTAATCATTAGCGCCAGATCAGTATCAGCAATGCACCATTCACCAAATAAATTCGGCTGACCCAGTACTAACAAATGTTCTGCCATCGCGAACAGTTTCTCTGCACTGGCTTTTCCCTCGGCCGTTAGTGGCGCTTTTTTCGCCCCCGCAAAGACAACATCCGTCGGACGCTCTTCGCGGATGGGCATCAGATCGCTGCGCAGCCAGGCCTGAATCTGTCGTGCACGCGCACGATTTTCTAAATCAAGCGGATAAATACGTTCCCAGGTCGGTGGCGCAAATCGATCTTCCAGATACTCCGCAATGGCAGAAGATTCACTCAACTCAAAATCATCGATTTGTAATAACGGCACACGGCGTGTCTGACCGTAACCTTGCCACGTCGGCTGCAAATGTTCACCGCTGTCGAGGTCGATGGTCTTGATATGAAACGACAGGCCTTTTTCCTGCAACGCCACCCAGGCGGATAACACATAAGGGGAGAAAAAGTGGGCATCTGACCAAAGCGTGATAGCGGGTTTACTCATTATGTCCTCGGCAATAAAGGGGGCTGGCTATCAAACTATAGAGCCTTTTTGTCACTGTCACGTGACGAATACTCACGTAAGTCGCCGCGCTTTCTATACTTGTGGTGTTCAGATGATTAAACAACCGGAGCTGCAATGATCGATCTCTATTTCGCCCCGACACCCAATGGTCACAAAATTACGCTGTTTCTCGAAGAAGCAGAGCTGGATTATCGCTTGATTAAGGTAGACCTGGGGAAAGGCGGTCAGTTTCGTCCGGAATTTTTGCGCATTTCGCCCAACAACAAAATTCCGGCAATTGTTGATCATTCTCCTGCCGATGGCGGCGAACCGCTAAGCCTCTTTGAGTCTGGTGCCATTTTGTTGTATCTGGCTGAGAAAACAGGACTCTTTTTGAGTCATGAAACGCGTGAGCGCGCCGCCACATTACAGTGGTTATTCTGGCAGGTAGGCGGACTGGGGCCGATGCTTGGGCAAAATCATCATTTTAATCACGCAGCCCCCCAAACCATTCCTTACGCTATTGAACGTTATCAGGTTGAAACTCAGCGTCTTTACCATGTACTGAACAAGCGGCTGGAAAACTCGCCCTGGCTGGGAGGCGAGAACTACAGCATTGCGGATATTGCCTGCTGGCCGTGGGTTAATGCCTGGACTCGCCAGCGAATTGACCTAGCAATGTATCCGGCAGTCAAGAACTGGCATGAGCGGATCCGTTCGCGCCCTGCCACCGGGCAGGCACTGCTAAAAGCACAACTCGGTGATGAGCGTTCGGATAGTTAACAGAAACAGGTTCTCGTGTATTATTTCATCCTAAGTAAAACAACGGAGAACCTGCAATGGCACAACCTGCCGCTATTATTCGTATAAAGAACCTTCGTTTGCGTACGTTTATCGGAATTAAGGAAGAAGAAATTAACAACCGTCAGGATATTGTTATCAATGTGACGATCCACTACCCCGCCGATAAAGCGCGCACTAGCGAAGATATCAACGATGCGCTGAATTATCGCACCGTAACGAAAAACATTATTCAGCATGTAGAGAATAACCGTTTCTCTTTGCTGGAAAAATTAACTCAGGATGTGCTCGATATCGCACGTGAACATCACTGGGTGACGTATGCTGAAGTGGAGATCGATAAACTGCACGCGCTGCGCTACGCCGATTCGGTATCCATGACCTTAAGCTGGCAGCGTTAATCGCCATATCGGGAGGCTGCATGAACATAGTGATCACCGGAGGGACAGGATTAATTGGTCGCCATTTGATTCCGCGTTTGCTGGAGCTGGGCCATCAAATTACGGTAGTGACGCGTAACCCGCAGAAAGCCAGTTCCGTTCTCGGCCCTCGGGTGACACTATGGCAAGGGCTTGCCGATCAAAGCAACCTCAACGGCGTTGATGCGGTAATCAACCTGGCCGGAGAACCGATTGCTGATAAACGCTGGACTCACGAGCAAAAAGAGCGTCTCTGCCAAAGCCGCTGGAATATCACGCAAAAACTGGTCGATTTGATTAATGCCAGCGACACGCCACCGTCGGTACTCATTTCCGGCTCGGCAACGGGCTATTATGGTGACTTAGGTGAAGTGGTGGTTACCGAAGAGGAACCGCCGCATAACGAATTTACCCATAAACTCTGCGCTCGCTGGGAAGAAATTGCCTGCCGGGCGCAAAGTGACAAAACGCGAGTGTGCCTGCTGCGTACCGGTGTAGTGCTGGCACCGGATGGCGGTATTCTCGGTAAAATGCTGCCGCCGTTTCGTCTTGGCCTGGGCGGGCCGATTGGCTCTGGTCGGCAGTATCTGGCCTGGATTCATATTGATGATATGGTCAACGGTATTCTCTGGCTGCTGGATAACGAGCTGCGCGGGCCATTTAATATGGTTTCGCCCTACCCGGTACGCAATGAACAATTTGCCCATGCGCTCGGTCATGCGCTGCATCGCCCGGCCATTTTGCGCGTCCCCGCGACCGCCATTCGACTGTTAATGGGCGAATCTTCAGTACTGGTATTAGGTGGACAACGCGCGCTGCCTAAACGGCTGGAAGAAGCGGGTTTTGCGTTTCGCTGGTACGATTTAGAAGAGGCGCTGGCGGATGTCGTTCGCTGATGTGGTTTACAGCAAACATCCGCCAGTTAACTCCCGGTGTTACAGGATTAGTGGCTTTGCGCGATAAGATCGTCTGGTGAAAGTCGGGTCACCATCATAACTAACTCTCTGTCTAAACCTCTATCCAGCATCTCCTGAGCAATACGCAGGGCTTCTTCGTGTTTGCCCTGCATTGCGCCTTCTTCACGTAATCTGTCAGCAATGGTCATCAGTTTCTCCTTTTCTTGTGGTGCGCGTTCCGCTATCTCACCAATAAATGCACGAAAACGCTGGGCATCCCCTGTTTGTAATACGTAATTAAACAGGGCTTTTAGCTGTCTGTCATTAGTGTTCCCTGTAACTAGCAGCGAAACAATTTGGTCGACTAATCCCAACAGATCGCGCTGACGAATATGTTTCTGAATTAACTCCAACAGCGCCATTTTGCGGTGTTGCATAATCTCGTCATCCGGCACCACGGTAATATCCACCAACGGAAAAGCCGATGAATATATTTTGCGGGCTATAGCAGGCTCGGCAAATTCATCAAGCCAGCAGAGTGAATAAGGATAAGGACTTCTGCAACCATGATAAAACAGCATCGGGATCACCAATGGAAGCTCTTTATAGCCCGCATCAAGATGGTTTTGCATTGCCGCAATGGAATAACGCATCATGCGAAAAGCCATTAATTCTTCCGGCTTACTTTGGTGCTCTATCACTACATAAATATAACCCACTCCCTCCTGCGTTTTCACAGACCACAAGAGGTCGGAATAATATTGCCGCAGGTCTTCATCAATAAAACTGTTTGGTTCCAGTTTAAGCGTCGTTAAATCACACAGTTTGCGCAGCGGCGCGGGAAGATGAATATCAATAAAATCCCGCGCGGTGTCTGGATGGCGTAAAAAAGATTTAAATACCGCATCATGCGGCGTGGAAGTTGTCGATATTGTCATGGCGTTCCGTCACCCCTCAAATTTAAGATGACGCGACAATAACCACGATTAACACCCAATGCAGCAGGCAGTTTTTATCTTTGGACAGCGAATTCAGAAGTATTTTTAGCGGACTGTAACTTTTACATTTCAGCGGAAGCTGACTCGCAAATTCCCCATGAAAATACTCCGGCAGCGTTAGCCACCGGAGAGGAAATTATTTCAGCGATCCCTTAAGGAACCGTTGCAGACGAGGGCTTTGCGGGTTGCCAAATAACTGCTCCGGCGCGCCCTCTTCTTCTATTTTCCCCTGATGGAGGAAAATGACATGAGTAGAAACATGGCGAGCAAAGCCCATTTCGTGAGTCACTACCACCATGGTTTTCCCCTCTTCTGCCAGTTGCTGCATAATACGCAACACTTCGCCTACCAGTTCAGGATCGAGCGCCGAGGTAGGCTCATCAAACAGTAAAACTTCCGGTTCCATCGCCAGCGCCCGCGCGATAGAAACACGCTGTTGCTGACCGCCGGAAAGATGCACCGGATATTTCCCCTGCGCACGTTCGTCTATCCCGACTTTTGCCAGATACTTCATCGCCCGCTCGCGCGCTTCCTGCTTGCTCAGGCCCAACACCTGAATCGGCGCTTCCATGACGTTTTCCAGCACCGTCATATGGCTCCAGAGATTGAAGTGCTGGAATACCATCGTCAGGCGTGTGCGCAGTAAGCGCAGTTGATTTTTATCGGCGACTTTGAGTTGACCGTCTTTGTCGCGCACCAGATTGATCGTCTGGCCATTGACCACGATCGACCCTTCACTCGGTTTTTCGAGGAAGTTAATGCAGCGCAGAAAGGTACTTTTCCCCGATCCCGACGATCCGATGATGCTTATTACATCTCCGGCATTCGCTTGCAGTGATACCCCTTTCAGCACTTCATGTTCGCCGTAGCGTTTGTGCAAATCGATAACGTTTAATTTATTCTCGGACATCGTATTCTCAGTGCGTTGAAGAAGGTTTCACATGCTGCAACCAGCGTTTTTCCGCTCTGCGAAAGAGGCTGATCAGGACATAAGAGATGATTAAATAGAGCACCGCGGCAATGCCGAAGGCGGTAAAAGGTTGATACGTGGCGGCGTTAATATCGCGGGCTATTTTCAGCAGATCCGGCACCGTGGCAGTAAATGCCAACGCAGTAGAGTGCAGCATCAGGATCACTTCGTTGCTGTATGCCGGTAACGCAATACGCAGCGCAGAAGGCAAAATAATGCAGCGATACATTTTAAAAGTCGAGAAGCCATAGGCTCTGGCGGCTTCAATTTCCCCATGCGGAACCGAACGGATTGCCCCAGCAAAAATCTCGGTAGTGTAAGCGCAGGTGTTAAGCGTCAGCGCCAGCACGGTACAGTTCAGGCCACTGCGGAAGAAAGCGTTAAGGAATTCGGTTCCCTTAACAATCTCAAGCGTGTACATGCCGGAATAGAACACCAGCAACTGAACATACAGCGGCGTACCGCGAAAAATATAGGTAAATAACCAGATTGGAAACTGGATGTATTTATTACTGGAGACACGACCAATCGCCAGAAACAGCGCCAGGACTCCGCCTATCACTACCGACAAAATAAGCAGCCACAGAGTGATCGCCACACCAGTAAAGCGATAACCGTCGGTCCACAGCAGCGGTTTCCAGTATTCATGTAAGATTTCGATCACAGGTCAGCCCTCTTCACACCCACGGAGTAGCGGCGCTCAAGGAACAGCAGCACACCATTGGAAACAGTGGTGAAAACCAGGTAAATCACGCCACAGACGATGGCGAAATAGAACGGTTCCCAGGTACTTTTGCCTGCCAGTTGGGTGGCTTTGACCACATCTTCCAGGCCGAGTAACGAAACCAGTGCGGTAGATTTGAGGATCACCTGCCAGTTGTTGCCAATGCCTGGCAGGGCGTAACGCATCATCGACGGAAACATGATCCGCCGAAACACTTGCCCACGAGTAAAACCGAACGCCGTCGCCGCCTCTATATGTCCTTTCGGCACTGCCATAAAAGCACCACGGAACGTTTCGGTAAAATAAGCACCGTAGATAAAACCGAGAGTGATAATACCAGCGACCATCGGATCGATATCAATCTGCCCGACGCCCATCGCCTCCGTCACCGTGTTTAGCGCAATCTGCAAACCGTAGAAAATCAGCAGCATCAACACTAAGTCCGGCACGCCACGAATCAGCGTGGTGTACCCTTCGAAAATCAGCCCCGAAAGCCGATTTTGCGAGAGCTTACCGCCAGCGCCAATTAAACCGATGATTACAGCGAGCACTACAGAGCTGATAGCCAGCTCCAGCGTGACGAGCGCACCCTGTAAAATAACACCTGAAAACCCATACAACATGCTGCCTGTCCTGTCGTGTGTGGTGAATTACCGCCTCTTGTCTCCCTCCGGTTACCCGAAGGGAGCGGGCTTTCTTTCACCGATGGCGATTAGCCACCATAAACATCAAAATCGAAGTACTTTTTCGCTAATTTCTCGTAAGTACCGTCAGCGCGCATTTCGGCAAAGGCTTTGTTCAGTGCTTCGCGCAGTTCGTTATCTTCTTTACGCAGGCCCATGCCGGTCCCTACGCCAAACAGTTTTTCATCTTTAACAGACGGGCCACCGAATTTGTAATCTTTACCGACAGGTTGTTTGAGGAAACCTTCGCTGGCAGCGACCTCATCCTGGAACGCGGCATCAATACGTCCGGCAGTCAGGTCAGAATAAATGTTGTCCTGCCCCTGATACGAGACGATTTCAATGCCTTTTGGTGCCCAATGTTCATTACCGAACGTCTCCTGGGTGGTGCCCTGCAATACGCCTACCCGTTTGCCTTTCAGCGACTCGACTGTCGGCTGAATGTCAGAATTTTTCGCCACCACCAAACGAGAATCGGCAGCGTACAGTTTGTCGGTGAAGGCTATTTCTTGCTGACGTTTTTCCGTAATGGAAAGCGATGACATGATGGCGTCAATCTTCTTCGCTTTTAAGGACGGAATTAACGCATCCAGCGGATTTTCGACAAACGTACATTGCGTATTGATGCGTTTGCATAATTCCTTTGCCAGATCGATATCGAAGCCAACCAGTTCGCCTTGTGAATTTTTTGATTCAAATGGCGCATAGGTCGGGTCGGTACCGATGCGGATGTTTTGCGGAATCGCAGCAAACGCCGCAGTTGCGCTGGAGAAGGCCAGAACCAGAGAGAGCGATAGCACCAGTTTTTTCATAATGTCCTCAACTGACAGTCTTTTTATAGGGAATATTTACAGGTTTGTTACACTTATCGTGCCATAAAATTGACCATCAAGGCAAAATATCCCGCCCCGTTAGACGTATTATTTTTCATTAAAAATGCTTAAGTATGCATTTCAATGCACCACGATAGTGCAACAAACCTGGCGTGCACCATGATGATCATTCCATCAGGTACAGCTTCCCAGCGACGTATCAGTCACCGTAGACATTAAAGTCGAAATACTTTTTCGCCATCTTGTCGTAGGTGCCGTCCTGACGCAGCTCGCCAAGCGCCTTATTGAAGGCAGCCGTCAGTTCAGCATCATCTTTACGTAGCCCTACACCGGTGCCATCACCGAAGTATTTTTTGTCTTTTACTGATGAGCCAGCAAAGGCGAAATCTTTACCAGCAGGTTGCTTGAGGAATCCTTCGCTGGCAGCAACTTCATCTTGTAACGCAGCATCCAGACGTCCTGCAGCCAGATCGGAATAGACCAAATCCTGGTTGGCATAGGCCACCACATCCACGCCTTTACTACGCCAGGTCTCGTTAGCGTAAGCTTCCTGGGTTGATCCCTGCAGCACACCAACATGTTTACCTTTCAGTGAATCCAGCGTTGGCTGAATCGGTGAACCTTTGGCCGCAATCAAACGAGAATCTGCGGCGTACAGCTTGTCGGAGAAGGCAATCTCCTGCTGACGTTTATCGGTAATGGAAAGCGACGAAATAATAGCGTCGATTTTTTTCGCTTTCAGTGAGGGGATCAGCGCGTCAAAGTCACTGGCAACCCAGGTACATTTCACCTGCATCCGTTTGCACATCTCGTTACCGAGATCGATATCAAAGCCAACAAAATCACCTTTAGCATCTTTCGATGAGAACGGTGCGTAGGTGGTATCGGTTCCGATACGTACCGTCTCCGGTAGCGCCGCATAGCTGGAAGCCGCTGTGGAGAGACCGACTAACAAAGACAGAGCGAGAATCGACTTCTTCATACATAACCCTCAAGTGAAAATGGCTTTTTTATGTTGTGTATTGTGTTGTGTGTTTGCAGGCTCTTTCATGCAGGTCTTATGCCATCTTGACGACAACAGTAACATTCAACGTTAAATATGTTAATAAGACGTTGCATTATTGTCCTGAAGTTGAAGATAGCAGGTATAGCGGTTGAATCGCAGCGTTTCGATTGAATGGCAGAAACAAAATGTCGAGGATTTGATCGCGGTTGCAAAATTGCCCTGAAACAGGGCAACAGCGGAGTTATGCGCCCTGCCAGCGGGCAAAGAGATCTTCAGGAAGGGTTATCGCAAACTGGTCAAGAACACGATTAACCGTCTGATTTATCACATCATCAAGGGATTGCGGGCGATGATAAAACGCCGGAACGGGAGGCATAATCACCGCACCGATTTCTGCCGCCTGAGTCATTAAACGCAGATGGCCTAAGTGCAATGGTGTTTCACGCACGCAGAGCACCAACGGGCGACGCTCTTTCAGCACCACATCTGCCGCACGGGTCAGTAAGCCATCAGTATAGCTATGGACAATGCCGGAAAGGGTTTTGATTGAACAGGGTAAAATCACCATCCCCAGCGTCTGGAAAGAACCGGAAGAGATGCTGGCGGCAATATCGCGCGCATCGTGCGTGACATCGGCTAATGCCTGCACTTCGCGCAGAGAAAAATCCGTTTCGAGGGATAAGGTCTGGCGCGCTGCCTGGCTCATCACCAGATGCGTTTCGATATCTGTGACATCGCGCAGAACCTGTAATAAGCGCACGCCATAAATCGCGCCGCTGGCACCGCTGATGCCTACAATGAGTCGTTTCATAAATAGTTGCCCTGTCAGACTTGCAGGCAGACTTTGCAGGATTTCGGCGGGAGTTGCAAGTCAGGGTGCCAGACCGGCACCCTCAGCGAAGGCATCATCCTTCGTTATGCATTTCGAGATTTTCCACTTCGTTCTGACGTTGCACTGCTTTGGCGTCATCATTACGTAACGTATCGAGGAAATCGAGGTAGCCCTGATCAACATCTTTGGTGACGTAGACGCCGTTGAACACCGAGCATTCAAACTGCTGGATATCCGGATTTTCAGCGCGAACGGCGTCGATCAGATCGTTCAGATCCTGGAAAATCAACCCGTCAGCACCGATGATCTGGCGAATTTCATCAACTTCGCGACCGTGAGCGATCAGTTCCGTGGCGCTCGGCATATCAATACCATAAACGTTCGGGAAGCGAATTTCCGGTGCCGCAGAAGCGAGGTACACTTTCTTCGCTCCGGCTTCGCGTGCCATCTCGATAATCTGCTCAGAAGTGGTGCCACGGACGATGGAGTCGTCGACCAGCAGGACGTTTTTATCGCGGAACTCGGCGCGGTTGGCATTCAGTTTACGGCGCACGGACTTACGACGCAGCTGCTGGCCCGGCATGATAAAGGTGCGGCCAACATAGCGGTTTTTAACGAAGCCCTGGCGGTACGGTTTGCCCAGAATACGAGCAATTTCCAGCGCGATATCACACGAGGTTTCTGGGATCGGGATCACCACGTCGATATCCAGATCTTCCCATTCGCGGGCAATTTTCTCGCCCAGTTTCGTGCCCATATTCACACGCGCGCTGTAAACGGAAATTTTGTCGATAAACGAGTCCGGGCGGGCAAAGTATACATACTCAAACAGGCACGGATTGCTGACCGGATTGTCAGCACATTGACGGGTAAACAACTGCCCTTCTTCAGTGATGTAAATCGCTTCGCCCGGCGCGACGTCACGCAGGAAATCAAAGCCCAGCGTATCGAGCGCTACGCTTTCGGAAGCGACCATATATTCTGTACGGTTCTCGTCAATATCACGTTTTCCCAGTACCAGCGGACGAATCCCGTTTGGATCGCGGAAAGCAACCATACCGTGGCCGATAATCATCGCCACACAGGCATACGCGCCGCGGATTAAGCGGTTTGTGGCAGCAATGGCAGCGAAAATATTGTCGGCTTCCAGCGGGTAGTGGCGGAAGTTGTCCAGCTCGCTGGCGAAGATATTAAGCAGAATTTCCGAGTCGGAAGTGGTGTTGATGTGGCGGCGTTTTTCTTCAAACAGTTTTTTACGCAACTCGTGAGCGTTGGTCAGATTGCCGTTGTGGGCAAGCGTAATGCCATACGGGGAGTTAACGTAAAACGGCTGCGCTTCAGAGGCGCTGGAGCTGCCAGCCGTGGGGTAACGCACATGACCAATGCCCATATTGCCCTGCAAACGCTGCATATGGCGAGCTTCAAATACATCGCTCACCAGCCCGTTCGCTTTACGCAAACGGAAGCAGTTATTGGCATCTATGGTGATGATGCCGGCGGCATCCTGACCGCGATGCTGAAGCACCGTTAAGGCATCATAAATCGACTGGTTAACCGGCATAACACCGGCGATACCGACAATACCGCACATACGTCTTTTTCCTCGTTAAGCCACATCTCAGAGCACTTACGCTCTGGGCAAGAAACTTGACGAGCTTTGCAGATAATCAAAAAACCATCTGATGATAAAACTGAATTGCGGGATCAGCTGTGATTTGCTCCAGTCTTCGCTTTTCGACACCCCGGTAAAGGAGTCGAGAAAGAAGAGAATGGCAGCAACAATCAACACACCGCGCAACGCACCGAAACAGACGCCCAGCACCCGATCGGTGCCTGACAACCCCGTTTTCTCCACCAACTGGCCTATCACGAAGTTCACGATAGCACCAACGATCAGGGTAGCGATAAACAGTACCGCGATGGCAATCCCATTTCGAACCAGTTCGTCTTCAAAGCCCGTAAACCAGACTGACAGGTAAGTGTAGTAATGACTGGCAACAAAGAAAGCACAACCCCATGTCACCAGCGATAACGCTTCACGAACAAAGCCGCGGATCAGGCTAACCAGAGAGGAAAAAGCAATCACCGCGATTATGGCGTAATCAATCCAGACCATATGTGTCCCACGATTTTACGCCCTGTCATCCTGTTCGGGGCGCATTCTAACAGAAAAAGAAAACGTTTGCGTAGGGATTTCCTTCCCGCGCATCAATAAAAATGGCGCTGAAAAAATATTCAACGCCATCGACTTTTTATGCCTTTGCGGCATCGGGCAATGCGTGTCGGATGCGGCGTAAACGCCTTATCCGACCTACGGTTCTACCCCTGCGTAGGCCTGATAAGACGCGCCAGCGTCGCATCAGGCAAGACCGTATTAATTCGGCGTATAGCCCATTACCACGCCACTTAAGCCAGAAAGTTGCTTCAACTCACCCAGCGAACCTTTCAGCTTATCTTTCGAGGCATCCGGCCCAACCAGAATACGGGTAATTTTACCCTGCACTGGCGTGGATGGCGACGTATAAACCCGATAACCGGCACCGCGCAGCTTACCGACAATCTCATTCACTTTATCGGCATTTTTCAGCGCACCCAGTTGCACAACATAGGCTTTACCCGTCGGTGCAGCTTTTTCTTCCACGACCGGCTTCGGTTCTGGCTTCGGCGCAGGTGGTGCTTCAACCTTTGGTTTAGGCGGCTCCACCGGTTTCGGCTTCGGTGGGGCGACCGGTGCAGGTTCCGGTTCAAACTCGGTGTTATTGGCTGCAATAGTGGCCGGATCGAGCGACGGTGCTGCGGCATCACCTGCCCGCACCTCTTCCGCTGCGCCTTCCGGCGGCTGCGTCGGTAACGCCTGGGTGGCGGCTGGCATCATATCAGGCTCATCACGATCGCCCGCTTTCGGCACCAGCGGGATAGCCGCGAACTCATCCTGATAATGTTTTTTCTGCCCGTCCAGCAGCCCTGGAAGTACAATCACCCCCAGCGCCACCAGCACGATCGTGCCCACTAACCGATTCTGAAACTTACTTGCCACCGCTTCTCCTCGCGTCAATCACTTCCATGACATGTGCGACCGTGTGGAAAGAACCACACACCAGCACGGTGTCTTCCGCTTTAGCGTCCGCCATTGCGGCATCCCATGCCTGCGCAACGCTATCAAATGATTTGCCGTTACCCAAATGCTCAAGCAGTTGTTCTGCCGTGGCACCGCGCGGCCCTTCCAGTGGCGCACAATACCAGTCATCAACCACGCTTTTCAACCAGGCCAGAGTTCCGGCAATATCTTTATCATGTAGCATACCGATAACCGCCAGCACGCGCCCGTTTTTCGGTAGCGCTTTCATACGCCCGGTGAGATATTCCGCCGCATGTGGATTATGCGCGACATCAAAAATAACGCGTGGCGACTCGCTCACAATCTGGAAACGTCCCGGCAAAATTGCGCTGGCAATCCCGTCGCGAATGGCATTTTCACTGACTTCCAGCCCGCTGGCACGCAGTGCCGCCAGCGCTGTTGCGGCATTCGGTTGCGGGACAAGCGGCAACGGCAGATTTTCCAGCGTGCCGTGAGCATCGCTAAACGCCCAGTCATGATCGGTGACGGAATAGTTCCACTCAACGCCCCGACGTTGTAACAGTGCACCTTTTTCCTGCGCCACATCAGCAATGGTAGAAGGCATTTCCGGCTCACCGACAATTGCCGGTTTTTCGCTGCGGAAGATGCCTGCTTTCTCGCGACCAATACTTTCGCGATCTGGACCCAGCCAGTCGGTATGATCCAGCGCAATACTGGTTACTACCGCGACATCGGCGTCGACAATATTGGTTGCGTCCAGACGACCGCCCAGCCCTACTTCCAGAATCACCACGTCAAGTTGTGCCTGCTTGAACAGCCACAACGCCGACAGCGTACCGTACTCGAAATAGGTCAGGGAAATATCACCGCGTGCCGATTCAATCTCCGCAAAAGAGGCGGTGTGGGCCGATTCCGGCAATTCCTGGCCCTGCACACGTACGCGCTCGGTATAACGCACCAGATGAGGCGAACTGTAGACGCCCACTTTGTACCCTGCCGCCATCAGAATCGACTCCAGCGTACGGCAGGTGGTGCCTTTGCCATTCGTACCCGCAACGGTAAACACAAATGGCGCTGGTTTCAGGACGCCAAGACGCGCCGCGACCAGGCTCACGCGCTCAAGGCCGAGATCGATAGTTTTACTGTGCAGGTTTTCCAGATAAGAAAGCCACGAAGCCAGAGGCGACGCGGCTTGAGGAGTGCGTTTGATAATCATGGTATCCGCTGATTCGTTACGGTGAGAATAGCAAAAGGGCAGAGCCAGTGGCCCTGCCCTTATCAGTTATCAGGCCTCAGGTTCCTGATCCGGTACCGGGGGTACCACTACGCCTTCACGCGGCGCTTCAGGATTCGGCGCTGGCAGATTCATCAACTTCGCCAGAATGCTCGCCAGTTTCAGGCGCATTTCCGGACGACGGACGATCATGTCGATCGCGCCTTTCTCGATCAGGAATTCACTGCGCTGGAATCCAGGCGGCAGTTTTTCGCGAACGGTCTGTTCGATAACACGCGGACCGGCAAAGCCGATTAACGCTTTCGGTTCAGCGATGTTGAGATCGCCCAGCATGGCGAAACTTGCAGAAACACCGCCCATCGTCGGGTCGGTCAGCACGGAGATGTACGGCAAGCCGCGCTCCTGCATTTTTGCCAGTGCCGCAGAGGTTTTCGCCATCTGCATCAGCGACATCAGTGCTTCCTGCATACGTGCGCCACCAGAGGCGGAGAAGCAGATCAGCGGGCAGTTATCTTCCAGCGCCTGCTCAACGGCACGCACGAAACGTGCACCCACAACAGACCCCATTGAACCGCCCATAAAGGCGAACTCGAATGCCGCAGCGACAACCGGCATTCCATACAGAGTGCCTTTCATCACCACCAGCGCATCTTTTTCGCCGGTTTCTTTCTGCGCAGATGCCAGACGGTCTTTATACTTCTTGGAGTCACGAAACTTCAGCACATCTTTCGGCTCAAGCTCGCTACCCAGCTCCACAAGGCTTCCTTCATCTAACAGGCTATGCAGGCGATTACGCGCTGTCATACGCATGTGATGGTCACACTTCGGACAGACCTCAAGATTACGTTCCAGCTCAGCGCGGTATAAAACCTGACCGCAGCTATCACACTTAGTCCACACCCCTTCAGGAATGCTCGCCTTGCGGGTGGGAGTAATGTTGCTTTTAATTCGTTCAATCCAGCTCATTAGGGACCTTTCTGTCTGAACCTGGTTCGATGCCAGTTTTATCTTTGGGGACGCATAATGCCATTTTTGCCCCCAACAGACCATGAATGTTGCACATTAAAACATAACAGCCCGAAACTTTGGATAAAAAAGTGGTCGAACCGCGGAGTTACTTTTTATTTTGCGGCGCGTGCCGCAGCGCGTTTGTGACGGATTATTTCGATGACGCCCGGCAAAATAGAAACCACAATAATCCCGACGATCAGCAGCTTAAGGTTATCCTGAACCATCGGGATTGTACCGAAGAAATAGCCTGCGTAGGTAAAAAGCAGTACCCACAACAGTGCGCCGATCACGTTATAAGCGGCGAAATGACGGTACGACATGTGGCCCATTCCCGCAACAAACGGGGCGAACGTTCTGACGATCGGCACAAAACGGGCGAGAATAATCGTTTTGCCGCCATGTTTCTCATAAAACTGATGGGTTTTGTCGAGATAACTGCGACGGAAAATTTTCGAATTGGGATTACTGAACAACTTTTCACCGAACAACCGCCCGATAGTGTAATTGACCGCGTCACCCACAATCGCGGCGATCAGCATCAGCACCACCATCATATGGACGTTGAGATCGTTGGTTTCCAGTGATGCCAACGCTCCGGCAACAAACAGCAATGAATCACCCGGTAAAAACGGCGTTACCACCAGACCGGTTTCACAGAACAAAATTAAGAACAAAATGGCATAAACCCAGACGCCGTACTCCGCGACCAGCTCTGCCAGATGCACGTCAATGTGCAGGATAAAATCGATGAGGAAATAAATCAGGTCCATATTTGCCTATGCCTTGTACTCGTCATCTTTCAGGCTGTAACTACGTTGGCTACAGCCTGAAATGTTCCGAGCATTATTCTCGTTAGTCCGCCAGAAATAGCGGGCCCATTGGCGGTTTTGGAAGATCATACCGGTCAGGGTAATCCACCGCGACCAGATACAGCCCTTCCGCTTTTGCCGTTGCTGCCGCCAGCGTTCTGTCCTTTGCCGCCAGCAACTCTGCTATCCAGCTCTCCGGCTGGTTGTGGGCACCGACTTCCATCAGGCTGCCGACAATATTCCTGACCATATGATGTACAAAAGCATTCGCTTTAATATCTACCACCACATAAGGACCGTGACGCGTGACATTAATATGCATAACGTTGCGCCACGGGGTTCGGGACTGGCACTGCACCGCACGGAACGAGGTGAAATCATTCTCGCCCAGCAAGCATTGCGCAGCCCGATGCATCCGTTCAGCGTCCAGCGGTTCGTAAAAATGGGTTACCCCTTTACTCAGTACCGCCGGGCGCAGCCGATGATTGTAGATGATGTAGCGATAACGGCGAGCCGTGGCGCTAAATCGGGCATGAAAATCATCAGGTACAGCTTTAACCCAACGCACAGCGATGTCACCAGGTAAATTCGCATTTACGCCCAAGGTCCACGCCGCGTCTTTGCGCAGCGCGGTTGTTTCGAAATGCACAACCTGCCCGGTACCGTGTACCCCTGCGTCAGTACGCCCGGCGCAGAAGACGGTGATGGGTTCGTTCGCCACCTGGGAGAGCGCCTTTTCCAGCTTCTCCTGCACACTGCGGACTTCGTTCTGCCGTTGCCAGCCGTAATACTTACTGCCGTCGTACTCAATGCCCAGCGCAATTTTATAAACTGGCGGTTGTTGCTGGTCGGACATTAGTACAGATACTCCTGCACCAGTTTCTCGGCGATTTTTACTGCCATCAGCGCGCCGCCAAAGCGAACGTTATCGGCCACCGACCAGAACTGGACTTGCTCCGGCATACCGTAGTCATTACGCACGCAGCCAACAGAAAGATGCGGCGTACCCGAAGCATCACCTACCTGAGTTGGGAATTCGTTCTCTTCAGAGAGCACAATATCTTCGCCTTGAACAAACGCATCACGCGCTTCTTCTGCTGCCAGTGGACGCAGAGCTTCAAAGTTGACCATCTGGGCATGACCGTAGAATACCGGTGCCTGGACGACGCTAGCCGAAATCATCAGCCCTTCGTCCTGCAGGATTTTGCGTACTTCGTCAACGATACGACGTTCTTCACGCACGCTACCTTCGCTATCCGGCAGTAACGGCAGCATGTTGAACGCCAGCTGACGCCCGAAGAAATCTTCTTCGTCAATCGGAATGCCGTTGAGCAATTTCGCACTCTGCCCCGCTAACGCATCGACCGCTTTTTTGCCCTGGGCGGAGGCTGAAATCAGGCTGGTAACGCTGATACGTGATAAACCGCCCTGATCGATTAACGGTTTCAGTGCCGCCAGCAGCTGGCTGGTCAGACTGTCTGGTACGGCGATGACATTCCGGTTCCGGTAATCTGTCAGTACAAACGGGTTTACTTCCGGCACCACCAGCGGTACGTCGGGTTCGAGAGCAAACAATCCACTGCTGTCGATCACCAGGCAACCTGAGTTGGTCGCTTCTTCAACCCAGGCAGCGGTAGCTTCTTTGCCTGCGACAAAAAATGCCAGCTGCGCCTGCGTCCAGTCGAATTCAGCGGCATCCTGCACGGTGATTGTCTTACCACCAAAGCGCAGTTGTTCGCCTGCGCTTTCGTTACGTGCCAGTGCATAAATTTCCCCAACCGGGAACTGACGTTCAGCCAGCGTTTCAAGCAGGGCTTCGCCCACAGCGCCAGTTGCGCCCAGGACGGCAATGTTCCAGCCTTCAGACATGGTGGTTTACTCCAGAAATAGCAAAGCTCCCTGCCAATGTTACAGCAGAGAGCATGAAGAAGAGATTAACGTGCCGGATGATGAACGGCGTTAAAACCCAGTTTACACAGCAATGATGCCGCACTGGCGTCATCACAAATTACATACAGAGATGACCATTCACGGCGCTCAAGATAGTTTTTGCGCAGTTTATCGAACTCACCCGGTATCCCGGCGACTTTACGCAGCGGTGCGTCATCGCGGCGCACATCATACACCAAATGCACCAGCCTTTTCAGCGTCGGTTGATCGAGCGGGCCATGCAGCGTAATGCGACCAAACTCTGGCGCAGGCAGTAATGTATCCAGCGCAACGTGCTGTTCATGCCCAATAAACTTGCTATAAGCTTCAAACACTTGCGTAGTACCGCGTGCTTTACCTTCCAGGGTATAGCCTGCGATATGCGGCGTGCCGATATCCACTTTTTTCAGCAGCTCGACGTTGAGTTCCGGTTCGCCTTCCCAGACATCCAGCACTACGCTTAACTTCTGGCCTTCATTCAGGCAGGTCAGCAACGCAGTATTATCGACGACTGCGCCACGGCAGGCGTTAATCAGAATCGCTCCGGGCTTCAGGCTACGGATCAGTTTTTCATCCGCCAGATGTAGCGTTTTGTACGGACCATCTTTAAAGAGTGGCGTATGGAAAGTCAGAATATCCGCGCGCTGGACTAACTCATCCAGCGAGCGGAAATCACCCTCATCCCCACGGTCGGCGCGAGGCGGATCGCAAAGTAAGGTTTTAATCCCTAACGCTTCCAGTCGCGCCTGCAATCGACGTCCAACGTTACCAACGCCCACGATCCCCACCGTACGGTCGTACAGTGAAAATCCATCGCGTTCGGCAAGCATCAGCAGGGAGGAGAAAACATATTCCACCACCGCAATCGCATTACAGCCAGGTGCAGCGGAAAAACCAATTCCCGCCTGCTTCAACCATGCTTCATCGACATGGTCGGTCCCCGCAGTGGCAGTGCCAACAAATTTAATGGGTTTTCCTGCCAGCAAAGATTCATTCACTTTCGTGACCGAACGCACCATCAGCGCATCCGCGTCTGCCAGTTGAGCGACGGGGATTGGACGCCCGGGAACCGCGGTCACCTCACCCAAACGGCTAAATAAGTCGCGGGCATAAGGCATATTTTCATCAACAAGGATTTTCACGTTTGTGTTACCTGTATGAGACGAGAGTTAACCGGACAAGTGTGCCATAATCTCGCGGCCAGGCATACTTGCGAAGATTTCAGGTATAAGGATACGTAATGATACAACCTATTTCCGGCCCTCCTCCTGGGCAACCACCAGGTCAGGGAGATAATCTGCCGTCTGGCACGGGCAATCAGCCTTTATCCAGTCAGCAACGTACTTCGCTGGAAAGCTTAATGACGAAAGTGACCTCACTGACGCAACAGCAAAGAGCAGAACTGTGGGCGGGTATCAGGCACGATATTGGTCTGTCGGGAGATTCACCGCTGCTTTCGCGTCACTTCCCTGCCGCTGAGCATAATCTGGCGCAACGTCTGCTGGCCGCGCAAAAAAGCCATTCTGCCCGCCAGCTTTTAGCGCAATTAGGGGAGTATTTACGTCTGGGGAATAATCGTCAGGCGGTCACGGATTATATCCGTCATAACTTTGGTCAGACGCCGCTGAATCAGCTCTCACCGGAGCAATTAAAAACCATTCTCACCCTGTTGCAGGAAGGGAAGATGGTTATTCCGCAACCACAGCAGCGCGAGGCGACCGACCGTCCTTTATTACCGGCGGAGCACAATGCGCTAAAACAGCTGGTGACCAAACTTGCGGCGGCAACGGGGGAACCCAGCAAACAGATCTGGCAATCGATGCTGGAACTTTCCGGGGTGAAAGATGGCGAGTTAATTCCAGCGAAACTGTTTAACCATCTGGTGACCTGGCTACAGGCGCGTCAGACGCTAAGCCAGCAAAATACGCCGACGCTGGAATCACTACAGATGACGCTAAAACAACCTTTAGATGCCAGTGAACTGGCGGCGTTATCGGCATATATCCAGCAAAAATATGGTCTTTCTGCGCAATCATCGCTTTCTTCTGCCCAGGCCGAGGATATTCTTAATCAGCTTTATCAACGGCGGGTTAAAGGGATTGATCCGCGTGTTATGCAACCGCTGCTTAATCCTTTTCCACCGATGATGGACACGTTGCAAAATATGGCAACGCGTCCCGCGCTGTGGATACTGTTAGTCGCGATTATCCTGATGCTGGTCTGGCTGGTTCGTTAACCCCGACGAAATGACAGTATCGTGACAATAATACCCAGCACCGCAGAGATCGCCCCGGCAAGAAATACCGAAGAGTAACCAAACGTGGTCGCCAGCATTCCCGCCAGCGGCCCGGAGACGCCGAGGGCGATATCCTGAAACGCGGCGTAACCGCCCAGTGCGGTGCCGCGAACTTGTGAGGGGACGCGTTTAACCACCTCCACGCCCAGCGCAGGAAAGATAAGCGAACATCCGGCTCCGGTTAACGCCGCGCCCGCTAATGCGACCCATGCACCTGGGGCTTGCCAGAGCAGCAACAAGCCCACCGTTTCTACAAGCAGAGAGACAATCGCCACTTTCACGCCGCCAAAACGGTCCGGCATCCAGCCAAACATGACGCGCATCACGACAAATGCGCCGCCAAACGCGGTAAGAGTAAAGCCCGCCATCGCCCATCCTTTGCTGGCAAAGTAGAGCGAAACGAAAGTCCCGATAACAGCAAAACCAACGCCTTGTAGTGCCAGACCTAACCCTGGTTTCCAGATAAGCCCGACAACGCTCCACAGCGATGGACGTTCTCCCGCCAGGGCCGGTACTTTGCGCACTGTGCCGTTACAGGCCCACGCCAGTACGGGTAATACCATTGTGGTGATCGCCAGTGCGGCAAAACCGTAATGGCTATGAATCAACAGGCCAAGCGGAGCACCAACAGCGAGGGCACCGTAAATCGCCATTCCGTTCCATGACATCACTTTGCCAGAGTGTTTTGGCCCTACGATGCCTAGTCCCCAGGTCAGAGCGCCTGTCAGTAACTGGCTTTCACCAAAGCCAAGAATCAAACGCCCGACGACCAACAGAGCAAATTTGAACGGTGCGGAGACAGGCAAAATCGCCGCCAGCAGCAACGCGCCGCCAGCCAGACCACAAGCTAACATTCCCTGAAGCGCCGAACGTTTTGCACCATATTGATCGGCCAGTCGCCCGGCGTAACCACGCGTCAGCACCGTAGCCAGAAACTGAATCCCGACGGCAATGCCGACCATGGTATTGCCATAGCCCAGTTCATGATGAACAAACAGCGGGATAACCGGCAACGGCAACCCTACGGTCATGTAGGTGAGAAAAACCGCAAAAGCGATGCGGAAGAGCGAAAAATTGGCAGAAGATCGTGTTTCGGTTTGGCTTACAGCAGTCATGCATTACTCCAGAATGCAGCGCAAGGCGAGGAGTATCCCCGTCTCATCTCTCTGGTTTCAGGGTTACGGTGCGTTGGCAGGATTTAACGCGTACGTCTTTTCAGAAGGAAATCGACAAAGCGGGAAGTTTGCCTGGAACTGGCGGCGATTGTCAATGATGTGAAAAAGGGAACCATCAGGTTCCCTTTTGCGTTAGTGCCGGAGGCCGCATTGGCGCGTAACGTCGGATGCGACGCTGGCGCGTCTACTCCGACCTACTGCGAATTAATCTTTCAGCTTGCGCATTACCAGCGTGGCGTTGGTGCCGCCGAAGCCGAAGCTGTTAGACATAACGGTGGTCAGTTCGCGATCGGTCGTTTCGGTCACGATGTTCAGACCCGCAGCCTGCTCGTCCAGCTCTTCAATGTTGATGCTCGGGGCGATAAAGCCGTGTTCCAGCATCAGCAGAGAGTAGATAGCTTCCTGTACGCCAGCAGCGCCCAGAGAGTGACCGGTCATGGCTTTGGTTGCAGAAATCGCCGGGCTCTTATCGCCGAACACTTCACGGATAGCTGCCAGCTCTTTCACGTCGCCAACCGGAGTCGAAGTACCGTGGGAGTTCAGGTAATCGATTGGGATATCAACGCCATGCATCGCCATCTTCATGCAGCGTACTGCGCCTTCGCCAGACGGAGCAACCATGTCTGCACCATCAGAGGTTGCGCCGTAGCCAACGATTTCAGCATAGATGTGAGCACCACGCGCCAGCGCGTGTTCCAGCTCTTCAACCACTACCATACCGCCGCCGCCAGCGATAACGAAACCGTCACGGTGAGCGTCGTAAGTACGGGAGGCTTTTTCCGGGGTGTCGTTGTATTTAGTAGACAGCGCACCCATTGCGTCGAATTCGCAAGCCATTTCCCAGCACAGCTCTTCGCCGCCGCCAGCAAACACGATGTCCTGTTTGCCCAGTTGGATCTGCTCTACTGCGTTACCGATACAGTGTGCGGAAGTCGCACACGCGGAGCTGATGGAGTAGTTAACGCCATGAATTTTAAACGGGGTGGCGAGGCAGGCAGAAACGCCGGATGCCATCGCTTTGGTGACCACATACGGGCCAACCGCTTTCAGGCCGCGCGGGCCGCGCATTGCGTCAGCGCCGAACACCTGGAAACGCGGGGAGCCGCCGCCGGAACCTGCAATCAGGCCAACGCGCGGGTTATTCTGGTAAGCTTCCGGAGAGAGGCCCGCATCAGCGATTGCCTGCTCCATAGAAAGGAATGCATAAATGGATGCGTCGCTCATAAAGCGCACAACTTTGCGGTCAATGAGGCCAGTGGTATCCAGTTTTACGTTGCCCCAGACGTGGCTACGCATGCCGGAATCCTTCAGCTCCTGAGAGAAAGTGATCCCTGAACGTCCTTCACGCAGAGATGCCAGGACTTCCTGCTGGTTATTACCGATGCTGGAAACAATGCCCAGGCCAGTAATCACTGCACGTTTCATTCAATACCTCTGTAAGTCGCACATAGAGTAAGTTTCGAATGCACAATAGCGTACACTTGTACGCCGAACAAGTCCGATCAGCCATTTAATAGAGAAATTTGCGCAGCCTTACACACATCGCTAAGATCGAGCCACCGCCTGTAAGACGAGTAACTTACGTGAAACACTACTCCATACAACCTGCCAACCTCGAATTTAATGCTGAGGGTACACCTGTTTCCCGAGATTTTGACGATGTCTATTTTTCCAACGATAACGGGCTGGAAGAGACGCGTTACGTTTTTCTGGGAGGTAACCAATTAGAGGTACGCTTTCCTGAGCATCCACATCCTCTGTTTGTGGTAGCAGAGAGCGGCTTCGGCACCGGATTAAACTTCCTGACGCTATGGCAGGCATTTGATCAGTTTCGCGAAGCGCATCCGCAAGCGCAATTACAACGCTTACATTTCATTAGTTTTGAGAAATTTCCCCTCACCCGTGCGGATTTAGCCTTAGCGCATCAACACTGGCCGGAACTGGCTCCGTGGGCAGAACAACTTCAGGCGCAGTGGCCAATGCCCTTGCCCGGTTGCCATCGTTTATTGCTCGATGCAGGCCGCGTGACGCTGGATTTATGGTTTGGCGATATTAACGAACTGACCAGCCAACTGGACGATTCGCTAAATCAAAAAGTAGATGCCTGGTTTCTGGACGGCTTTGCGCCAGCGAAAAACCCGGATATGTGGACGCAAAATCTGTTTAACGCCATGGCAAGGTTGGCGCGTCCGGGCGGCACGCTGGCGACATTTACGTCTGCCGGTTTTGTCCGCCGCGGTTTGCAGGACGCCGGATTCACGATGCAAAAACGTAAGGGCTTTGGGCGCAAACGGGAAATGCTTTGCGGGGTGATGGAACAGACATTACCGCTCCCCTGCTCCGCGCCGTGGTTTAACCGCACGGGCAGCAGCAAACGGGAAGCGGCGATTATCGGCGGTGGTATTGCCAGCGCGTTGTTGTCGCTGGCGCTATTACGGCGCGGCTGGCAGGTAACGCTTTATTGCGCGGATGAGGCCCCCGCACTGGGTGCTTCCGGCAATCGCCAGGGGGCGCTGTATCCGTTATTAAGCAAACACGATGAGGCGCTAAACCGCTTTTTCTCTAATGCGTTTACTTTTGCTCGTCGGTTTTACGACCAATTACCCGTTAAATTTGATCATGACTGGTGCGGCGTCACGCAGTTAGGCTGGGATGAGAAAAGCCAGCATAAAATCGCACAGATGTTGTCAATGGATTTACCCGCAGAACTGGCTGTAGCCGTTGAGGCAAATGCGGTTGAACAAATTACGGGCGTTGCGACAAATTGCAGCGGCATTACTTATCCGCAAGGTGGTTGGCTGTGCCCAGCAGAACTGACCCGTAATGTGCTGGAACTGGCGCAACAGCAGGGTTTGCAGATTTATTATCAATATCAGTTACAGAATTTATCCCGTAAGGATGACTGTTGGTTGTTGAATTTTGCAGGAGATCAGCAAGCAACACACAGCGTAGTGGTACTGGCGAACGGGCATCAAATCAGCCGATTCAGCCAAACGTCGACTCTCCCGGTGTATTCGGTTGCCGGGCAGGTCAGCCATATTCCGACAACGCCGGAATTGGCAGAGCTGAAGCAGGTGCTGTGCTATGACGGTTATCTCACGCCACAAAATCCGGCGAATCAACATCATTGTATTGGTGCCAGTTATCATCGCGGCAGCGAAGATACGGCGTACAGTGAGGACGATCAGCAGCAGAATCGCCAGCGGTTGATTGATTGTTTCCCGCAGGCACAGTGGGCAAAAGAGGTTGATGTCAGTGATAAAGAGGCGCGCTGCGGTGTGCGTTGTGCCACCCGCGATCATCTGCCAATGGTAGGCAATGTTCCCGATTATGAGGCAACACTCGTGGAATATGCGTCGTTGGCGGAGCAGAAAGATGAGGCGGTAAGCGCGCCGGTTTTTGACGATCTCTTTATGTTTGCGGCTTTAGGTTCTCGCGGTTTGTGTTCTGCCCCGCTGTGTGCCGAGATTCTGGCGGCGCAGATGAGCGACGAACCGATTCCGATGGATGCCAGTACGCTGGCGGCGTTAAACCCGAATCGGTTATGGGTGCGGAAATTGTTGAAGGGTAAAGCGGTTAAGGCGGGGTAATCTGCTCTCGCAGTGTTTGCCGGATGCGGCGTGAACGCCTTATCCGACCTACGTGTGACGTGTAGGCCTGATAAGACGCGATAAGCGTCGCATCAGGCATGCTGCTCCAGACGCCGCAACTTACTGCTGTGACGCCTGCTGAAACAGGTTTTCCCACATATCGGTCACCAGCGCCTGGTCACGCGGCGACAATTCACCAGCACCAATGGCTTTTTCCAGACTCTGGCTAACGGTCGTATGCACCGCCTGAGCGGAGTGGTCATCACCACTTTCCAGTTCTGCGATGGCTAATGTCAGGTGGCCACGCAAATACCCACTGGCAAACAACTCATCATCACTGGCATGGTCAACCATACCGTCGATTAATGCCAGAATGCGTGATTCAAACTCCGCGATCATCTTCTTTCCTCATTGTAAAACGTGGCGCTGGCTTCAGTTGAGCGCTTCCGGCCACGGGAACTGTTCCGCCGTAAGTTCCGGCGTGTGATAATAATTTTGTAGTGCTTTAATGAAGCGTGCCGGGCGTTCGGGAATGCCGTTTGCCAGATAATCCATCACCTGCGCATGTACTCGCCGTTGAAATACCACACGATCCGGTTCGAAGTCGCCTTCCAGATTGTCGCAACTGACGTTAAACGGATATCCCGCCGCCACACAGAACAACCAGTCGAGCGCCTGCGGCTTCACTTCAACATCTTCAAACTGGCTTTGCGTCTGGGCATCGCGTCCGTCCGGGCAATACCAGTAGCCGAAATCAACCAGCTCACGGCGCGCTTTTCCGGCAATACACCAGTGCGAAATCTCATGAATTGCGCTGGCATAAAAGCCATGAGCAAAGACGATTCGGTTATACGGTACTTCCGCATCAGCAGGAAGATAGATCGGTTCGTCGTCGCCTTTAATCAGACGGGTATTAAAATTATCGGCAAAGCAGCTATTAAAAATTTCAATCAACTGCTCGTAGTGGTGTGTACTGTTCATTAGTTCATCCCCAACCAGTGGAGGATCTCCTGTCCGTGGCTGTCGTAAAGTAATTTGGCACTCATCACCGCCGAGACAATAACAATCATCGGGCGGATCAGCTTTTGTCCTTTGCTCAACACCAGTCTTGAACCCATGCGCGCGCCGAGGAACTGCCCCACCAGCATGACAAAGCCCGTCGCCCAAATCACTTTGCCACCGAGAATAAACAGCAGTAAACCGCCGATATTTGACGTTGCGTTGAGTAATTTGGCGTGAGCCGTGGCTTTGGCGAGGTTGAATCCGCACAGCGTAACAAAGGCCAGTGCGTAAAACGATCCGGCTGCCGGACCAAAGAATCCGTCATAAAAACCGACGCAGCCACCGGCAATTAACGCGAAGGGTAAACCGTACATCCGGCGCTGGCGATCTTCTTCACCCAGCTTTGGCATCAGCAAGAAATAGAGGCCGATACAAATTACCAGAATGGGCAAAATCTGCCGTAAGACATCAGCCTGAACGTATTGCACCAGCAGTGCGCCGCTCATTGAGCCGACAAAGGTCATGGCGATATTGAGTTTCTGATCGCTTAAACTAACCACTTTGCGGCGAATAAAGTAGATAGTGGCGGAAATAGAGCCGCCGCAGGCTTGCAGTTTATTGGTTGCCAGCGCATTAGCGGGAGACATCCCCGCTGCCATCAATGCCGGAATGGTGAGTAACCCACCGCCACCGGCAATCGAGTCGATAAATCCCGCCAGCATGGCGACAAAAAAGAGAACTCCCAGCAACAGCGGGGAAACCATAAACAGGCTATTAAACGTTTCCATTAGATCACGTGCTCATCCAGTAGCGCCTGGCAGGAAGGCGGCAACGGAGGCGGTGTCTTCTTCTCAGGCTTTGTTGTTCCCGGTTTTGGAGGTTCAAACCAGCTTTGCAGTTCTGCCCCGCAACCATCGCCTGGTGGCGGTAAAGGTTGATCTTCACACTCCAGACTATCGGCAGGACAACGTAATCGTACATGCATATGCGCGCGATGCTGGAACCAGGGTCGCACTTTGCGCAACCAGTCGCGATCGGTGCCCGCATCAAGGCAAAGTTGTTGTTTAATCGCCGGATTAACAAAAATGCGTGTGACGTCTTTGTCCTGGGCGGCGAGTTTGATCAAGCTGAAAATTTCTGGCTTCCACAGCGTGGGGACAACGTGTTTACCGTCGCGGGAAACTAAGTCCAGTGCTTGCGGGCGCAAGAGCTGCGCGGAGGTCCAGCGTGTTTTCGGCAGTTGCAAGAAGATATCAACATCCAGTCCGGTCTGGTGGCTGGCATGACCGCCGTTGAAACGCCCACCAGCGGGCATCCCCATATCGCCAATCAGCACCGTACCCATGCCCAGATTGCTCACCTGGCTACTCAGACGCTGGATAAACATCACTAGATCCGGGTGTCCGAAATAGCGACGCTGATCGGTACGCATGACCTGATAATGTTCGGACTGTATCGGCAGCGTGTCAGCGCCGACGATACAGCCATTAGAAAAACTGCCTATCGATTGTGCGCTACCCGGCACAGGTTGGGTTATTTTTTGCCACGGCGTCGCTGCCAGGCAGGCGCTACTGGCAAGCAGGGCCAGCAGCGCAATCGCGGTTTTGTTCATTTTTTACCAGCGTGGAATATCAGTCTTCACATCGGCATTTTGCGCCCGTTGCCGTAACAGGTGATCCATTAAAACGATCGCCAGCATCGCTTCAGCGATCGGCACCGCGCGGATCCCGACACAGGGATCGTGACGGCCTTTGGTGATCATCTCAACTTCTTCGCCAAAGCGGTTAATGGTACGCCCCGGCACGGTAATGCTGGAGGTCGGTTTCAGCGCCATATGGGCAATGATTTGCTGCCCGCTGCTGATACCGCCGAGAATGCCGCCCGCATGGTTGCTCTGGAAACCGTCTTTGGTGATTTCGTCGCGATTCTGGCTGCCGCGCAGCGCCACTACGTCAAAACCGTCGCCAATTTCCACGCCTTTCACCGCGTTGATGCTCATCAGCGCATGGGCGATGTCGGCATCCAGGCGGTCAAAGACCGGCTCGCCAAGTCCGGCGGGGACACCACTGGCTACAACGGTGACTTTCGCGCCGATGGAGTCGCCCTCTTTTTTCAGCGCGCGCATCAGTTCATCTAACGCGTCGATTTTGTCCGGGTCCGGGCAGAAAAACGGATTTTGTTCAACCAGCGACCAGTCTTTGATTTCCAGCGGAATGTCGCCCATCTGGGTCAGGCAGCCGCGGATTTCAATACCAAATTTCTCGGCGAGATATTTTTTGGCAATCGCCCCTGCCGCCACGCGCATGGCGGTTTCGCGGGCGGAAGAACGTCCACCGCCGCGATAATCGCGCAGACCGTATTTTTGTTCGTAGGTGTAATCGGCATGGCCTGGACGGAAAACGTCCTTAATCGCACTGTAATCCTGAGAGCGCTGGTCAGTGTTTTCGATCAACAAGCCAATGCTGGTGCCAGTAGTAACGCCTTCAAAAACACCGGAGAGAATTTTGACCTGATCCGGCTCGCGGCGCTGGGTGGTATAGCGCGATGTCCCAGGACGACGACGGTCAAGGTCATGTTGCAGGTCCGCTTCCGTCAGCGGAATACCCGGCGGAACACCATCGACGATGCAGCCGAGCGCCAGCCCGTGCGATTCGCCGAAAGTGGTTACGCGAAAGAGTTGTCCAATTGTGTTTCCAGCCATCACGGCTCCGTTATTGTTGTGTTTGCGTGTTTACTTAATCTTTATAAATCGCGAAATGTTCACGGGCCGCCAGCAGCTGCTCTTTGGTGAGCATAAACACACCATCGCCGCCGTTATCAAACTCCAGCCAGGTGAACGGAACATCCGGATATTGTTCCATAAGATGTACCATGCTGTTGCCGACTTCACAAATCAACACGCCATCATCCGCAAGGTAATCTGCCGCGTTACCGAGAATGCGACGCGTCAGTTTCAGGCCGTCGGTGCCAGATGCCAGGCCCAGTTCCGGCTCGTGACGGTATTCGTTTGGCAGGTCGGACATATCTTCCGCATCGACATACGGCGGGTTAGTGACAATCAGGTCGTACTGCACTTTCGGCAAGTCGCGGAACAGATCGGAACGAATCGGAATGACGTTGTGGATCAGACCGTGTTCTTCGATGTTCTGTTCAGCAACCGCCAGCGCGTCTGGAGAGATATCCACCGCGTCGACTTCCGCTTCCGGGAAGGCATAAGCACAGGCAATGGCGATGCAGCCGCTACCGGTACACATATCTAAAATATGCTGCGGTTGCCTGCTGATAAGTCCGGCAAATTTATTGTTGATCAGTTCACCAATCGGCGAGCGCGGCACCAGCACGCGTTCATCGACGTAAAATTCATGGCCGCAGAACCACGCTTTGTTGGTCAGGTAAGCCACCGGAATGCGTTCATTGACGCGGCGGATCACGCGTTCAACAATACGGTGTTTTTCGCTGGAGGTCAGACGCGCGGTGCGCATATCTTCCGGAATATCCAGCGGCAGGTAGAGCGAAGGCAACACCAGCTGTACGGCTTCATCCCACGGGTTATCGGTACCGTGACCGTACCAGATATTTGCCGCGCTGAAGCGGCTCACCGACCAGCGCAACATGTCCTGAATGGTTTGCAGCTCATTTACTGCTTCATCAACGAAAATTTTATCCACGTATTCCTCCAGGGCATGATCGCAATAATTTCGGCGGCTAGTTTGCCATGAAGATGACGATAAATCAGCATTCACGCGCGGTGAGTGAGGAAAAATACGTTTAAAACGATCGATTGCGCTACGAGTCGGGTAAACTGTAGGAAAATTAGAAATAGAGACGCATAAATGAAAAAGAAAACAACACTTAGCGAGGAGGACCAGGCTCTGTTTCGCCAGTTGATGGCGGGGACTCGCAAGATTAAGCAGGACACGATTGTCCACCGACCGCAGCGTAAAAAAGTCAGCGAAGTGCCGGTGAAGCGGTTGATTCAGGAACAGGCAGATGCCAGCCATTATTTTTCCGATGAGTTTCAGCCGTTATTGAATACCGAAGGCCCGGTGAAATATGTACGCCCGGATGTGAGTCATTTTGAGGCGAAGAAACTGCGCCGTGGCGATTATTCGCCGGAGTTGTTTTTGGATTTACACGGTCTGACGCAGCTGCAGGCCAAGCAGGAACTGGGGGCGTTGATTGCCGCCTGTCGCCGCGAACATGTATTTTGCGCCTGCGTGATGCATGGTCACGGGAAGCATATTTTGAAGCAACAAACACCGCTGTGGCTGGCACAACATCCGCATGTCATGGCGTTTCACCAGGCTCCAAAAGAGTATGGCGGTGATGCGGCTTTGTTGGTGTTGATTGAAGTGGAAGAGTGGCTGCCGCCGGAGTTGCCCTGAACGTTTTTAACCCGCTTCAGACTGCCGAGCTGCAAAAATGCACAGTAGCATTAGGCATAATAATATAATTTAACGTCGCCTCCCATCGGAGCAAAAGATTGCCGGAGGCGACGCGACAATAGAGGTCACAACTCATTTAAAATATACTGAAAGCGACAAGATGAATCTATCGGTTGCATACTACTTGTATCTACTCGCACTACTATATCGTGGAGTTTTTTATCAGTAACTGCTTGCTCTATTGGCGTCACCGTCACTTTAGCGTTGTCACATCCATACGAAGAGAAAGTGATTAAACCAGAAACGAACCGACAATAGTCACCGCGCCTATCCATAACACTGCTATCGCATAATTTATTAGATTCCATTAAATAGGTAGAGACAGTTTTTTCAATAAACCCTCCCGTAGAATGAAGGCTAATGCCAAGATTATGATTGACACGATTCTCACTCCAGGAAACATCAAATGTATCTACAGGCACAGTCGGGCATACCGTACTATTGGCCGTTGGTGCGCGATAAGAAGCGCCGTAGTCCGTGACCACACTGTATACCGATGCCAGCCAGGGGCAACCAAAATCATCTGCGGCATCAATAGTAATGCTGAATGTCAGATATTGACAATTTCGACCACTGGGCAAACCAGGGCATTGGGATGCGCCTGCATTACCAAAGCCAACTATTTGTATAATGGGAGCAGCTCCGGGGCCAGGCCACTGATCTGTCACCAGATAATCATTATTTCTGGGGACAGCATGCGGGTCATAATATTTCGCTGTATAAGCACCATTTCTTGGTGAAATTATAGTAAAATAAAACTCCATCGTAGGATCAGATTGACCGCTCGCGCCATACAGCACATCGACACTACCAAACGTAACAATTGCCTGTACACTGGTACTACTAAGCCATGTAATCAGCAAACAAAATAATATCCATATTGTCTTCATATTATAAATACTCAAAAGTTGCCGTCGCTGTAGCAGTGAAATTACCGAGCGTCACATCTCGCCCACTTTTTGCCTGAACCCAGGTGTTAAAAAGCAATGTATTACTGCCATCACTCAAAACAAACGTCGCACCAGAGTTATTATTGATCTTCACTGGGACACCATCCACTGTCTCAATACCAATACCCACACCTTGCGCCTGTGAGTCTGAATCAAGAGCTAAAAATCCAGGTTGTCCGGTATCCTCTGTGCCCGTAAATGTCACCTTAACGCTATTTTGTGATTGTGAAGACCCCTTACAGTTTTCTAGCTCAAAAGCCATTGAGACTTTACCTGACTGCATTTGTGTACTCAGATCTCTTGAGCTAATCGTCGGAAAGCGAACTTCTGCCAGTAATCCTCCAGGAGCGACCAACGTGCATGATTTATCAATCAAATTTCCGGTGAAATGAAGGTTGTTTTTCGCGCTCGTCGCTGTTCCTTGAGCTAACAACACTAGCCCCAGTAAACTCCCCGCTGTATATCTGGTGTAGTAGGTTTGGTTTCTTGTCATTGGTAATCCACCTGTAATGTGGCATAGGCTTCAAATGCCCCTTCACTGAGCACCGCTCCGCTTTTTTTCACCAGTACCGCATGTAGTTTCGGCAGATTAGTTTTTGAAATATTTATCGCCTTTCCCTGTTGAAAACGCTGACCGTTTTGCTGCAATTCGACCCCCAGCCCCACCACGTCCGTCTCTACCGCAGAGTCATTAAAATCAGTTTCTACTCCCGTCCAGGTCAGCTTCATTTGTATTCCTGTATCGGTATTCTCAGAGTCACATTCAACGCTATAAGGCACTTCTCGTTTATAGTTATCACCAGAGATGTCACTAATAATGACCTCATTAAATGCAATCTCAATCGTCTTATTTTCACTGACGATGCATGTTGGCGGCGCTATCAAATTGCCATGAAACGTTATATCTGGAGATGAGCTAACCACCGTTGCGTAACTTACCAGCATGATAAAAAATGCGATCTGTTTCATTGATAATCAACCACCATAGTTGCAGTAGCACTGAATGCAGAAGATACCAGCGATACCCCATTCTGCTTCACGGGTACAGCTTCAAGCGTTGGTTGGTTATCGATGCTAAATGGTAGCCAGGCACTGCTTCCTACCGTAATAAGCGAGTCATTCGTAGCGTTTTGAATACGAATACCAAACCCATCAATACCTGTATTAAGCACAGTTTCACCATTGATGACGCTTGTAGGACCCTGCAACTGCATACGTAAGTCATCCGCACCAGTAAGTCGTTGCCCGCAGTCCAGCTTGTAAGTTACTGGCTGCAAATACTGGCTGCCATCTATACGCCTGATGAGCACATCCCCAAAATCGACATCGCTCCCCGTAACGGTACATGGTGGAGGCCCATCTACCTGTACACGTAAAACCATATTTACTGGCTTACTGCCTGCGTAAGTCAATTCCCCTACCGTAGTGCAGATCAGCAGCCCCCCAACCATAGTCAGTAGAATATTTTTCATCCGTTATCTCTTAACCTCATCCCTTGAGACTTTGATCTTTATCCACCTGGCATGTGTTGCCGTCACAGCGGAAAAAGAGTGGCATCCGTGCGCCAAAGTCGTTGACGTAAGTCAGCACCGGTACGCTATCCATTTTCACATTCAGCGGAACTGTGGTTTTCGGCTCAATGACCAGAGGCGAGAACCCCGTAGCCGGATTACCGTTTTTCTGCGCACTGGCGTTGCTGATGATCACGTAGTACGGCGTTGGGTTATTGACGGTAAATGCCTGACCGCTGCGGGTGAGCGTCACCTTGTGCTGCCACGGACTTTTCATACTGACCTTTTCCAGCGCCTTTGGTCGCCAGAACAACTTGATACGCGTTTGCAGCGCGATTTGCAGGGTATTGGGTTTGTTTGATTTTGGCGGGATCTCGCGCACGTTAAAGTAGAACATGCTTTCACGATCGGCTGGCAATTTGTTGATATCCGGCATTCCCTGCACTTTTACCTGCCCGTTCATCATTGAATCGATGCGTTGCACTGGCGGCAGCACAGTTAACGGCGAGGTGATCTTGTTACCCTTTTCATCTTCAATCCAGCTTTGAGCCAGATAAGGGAGTTTCGGATCGTTATTACGCAGCGTCACGCTGATTGATTTGTCGCTTTCATTAAATATCAAACGGGTACGATCTGGCGTTACAGACGCCAGGGCAGACAAACTGGTAGCGCTAAGCAGTAACGCCAGCGTCATAGCACCCAATTTGGCAGAGCAAAGTAAATCAGACATGGATCATTCCTTAATCACGTTATTGGTTAGCTGAAACAGAAACAGGGGGATCGGTGGGTGTCACCTGTTGCGTCTGCTCCTGAATGACAGGCTTTATGTCATCAGGAACAACCGGCGCGACGTTGCCTTTATGCTGGCATGGCAGTAACAAGCCGTTAAACAGATCAGCCGGTAACGGGTCCGGCAGGTTGATATCGCAATGCGCAACACCACTCCAGAACACGCTCATATGTTCGCCAGGTTTCACCCCAGCCAGATAAACATTGCCGTCATCATCGACAAGGTCCACTGTCTGCTCGTTATCATTTTTTACTTCTGCGCCAAACGGTGGATGGCTGCCATCTTGTAAACGCAGCACCGCCATCGCTTTTTGACCACTGATGACGGCAAATTTGCGGTAGCCAATGGCTCCTTCAGTTAGCGTGGCTTGCACCACCGACTGGGTTGCTTCGGCGTTTTCCGGCAATTTGTTGAGGTCGATATACGCCTGATTGCGATAATAATTGTTAACGTCAGAAACGACGGCTTTACCAAACATATTGGTATAAACAGCAGCCCCGTTACCTTCCACCGGAACATCGGCAACACCATCGGCATCAATCAACAGGCGCGTCCCGCCCATATTCTGGGTACGGTGAAGTGCGCCGCCGTGGGTAGTAAGCGTTGCGCCGCCCTGTAACGACAAGCCCGCAGAGGTGTATTGCCCTTCATGGTAGTTCGCACTGAGGTCAACCTGCGCCAGCGAACCATCATGGCTGTAGTAGCTATCAACGCTGGTGTGTTTGTCACTGGTGCCGACGTTCAACTGATAGTGAGTCGCGTCATCGACACGGCTAAAATAACCGACCTGGCTGCTGTCCGTCCCACTGCCATAGTTGCCGTTATAGCTAACGGTACTGTTGTCGCCCCACGGCATACTGAGCGAAATGTACATGCCCTTATCCGCCCGGTTGTCATACTCGTAGCGGTAGCCAGTCAGGGAAACGCTCATATTACGAATGCTGCCCATATTGAAATAGTGGGAGAGCATGATGTTGTAGTTTGTCTGCTCCTCACGATCCCAGTAGGTATGGCGGGTATAGTTGAGATAAACCGAAACACCCGCATCGCGGAAGTTCTGGTTATAAGTGGCGGTGTACATCTCTTTGTCGTTGCCCGTACGGACCATTTCGCTGTCACTGGCATCCAGATACTCGCTCATGGTCATAAAGTTCTCTTCCGAGAAGCGATATCCAGCGAAAGTGACGCGGCTGTTGAGCTGGTCAAAGTCTTTGGAATAACTCACACGGAAGGAGTTACCGTCCAGCGAACCTTTGCCATAAGCGGTGTCTTTATCCAGTTTGGTATGCGAATGAGTAACATCAAACGCGACCGCGCCGAAGGTAGACAAATCGCGACCGACGCCCAGCGCCGCAGACTGATAGTTTTCATCACCCAGCGCACCGCCATATAACGACCAGCCGTTAGCAATCCCCCAGGAAGCTTCAGCACCAGAGAAAAATCCCCCCTCGACATGGTGGCCCCACTCTTGCGGACGTCCCATCATGATCTTATAGCGAACCTGGCCTGGGCGAGTGAGGTATGGCATCGAGGCGGTGCTGATGTCATATTCCTGTACCTGGCCGTTCTGTTCTTCAATGCGAACGTGCAGCGTACCGGAGATAGAATCACCAAGATCCTGAATACGAAACGGTCCAGCCGGAACCTGCGTTTCGTAAATCACACGCCCCATCTGGCTGACGGTCACTTTTGCTGTGGTGTGTGCCACGCCGGAAATGTCTGGCGCGTAGCCGCGCAGGTTGGGAGGCAACATTTGATCGTCAGTGCTGACACTGCCACCAACATAATTAAAACCGTCGAAAATATCGGAATTGAGGTAATCTTCGCCCAGCGCCAGTTTGGCTTTTAATGACGGTAACGCCCGCCAGGCATAATAGCGACTCCACTCCCATTTTTTTTGTGTGTCATCGCCGCTAAATTCCTCGTCATCATCATTACTGCGGGTATGTTGATAGTTGGTCTGCCAGTCAGCGCGCATACGCCATGGCCCCAGGTTAACCCCGACCGTCCCGTTGCCGCTGATCTCGTTACTGTCATCGCCGCCATTTTCTTCGTGTCGTGTTTGCGCAGTGATGCTGTAGTCCGCAATGATCCCGGAGATGCCATCATCCCAACGAGAAGGTGGATCCCAGTCGGGCCAGGTATATTCGAGGTAAGCCTGCGGTAGTGAAATGACTAATGCGGACTGGCTTAAATCAGCCTTAATTTCCATGCCTTCCAGTTGACCGGGCTTCAGGCATTTACCATCGTGGCTCCATTGCAGATTTTTCGCCACGTCTTCTTTTAAACCAAACTGCGCCACCAGTTCCGGTGTCAGACAAGCATAGCTTTTGCTAACGTCATCTTCACCAGCATACCAGTAAATATCGTACTCTTCCGCCAATGGCTGTTTATTTAGTTGAACCTGTAAATTGTATTTTCCGGGCTCAACATATCCCTGGCTGGAAAAACGCTTCAGATCAATTTTTGTGTCGCCTTTTAATTCCAGAAAACGGGAATCAAACTGAATGTCGTCTTCAGCCCAGACACTGCTATAACTCCCTGACATTGCCAGCGCAATGCACCACGGAAGAATCCGTAATCGAAAAAGAGAATGGTCAGGCATACACGTTTCTATCCGTTTTTATTCTTGTTCGGTCAAAATCCATTTAAATCCCCCATAGCAGTGTCGCTATGGGGGTATGCCTTACAGGTAAGTAATCTGGAAGGTGGTATTTGCTTCGAAATTACCCAGATCTGGGGCATCAGCTGCGCCGACCAGCCAGGCTTTAAAGTTCAGTGTCTGCTTCGCTTTGCCTTTATTGGTAGAAGTGTCTTTCACTATTTTCTGGTCAATACCCATGCCGCTTTTGTAAGAGGTACCCAGAGAGTCACCGATCGCCAGGCTAACATTGTTAAATGCCGCACCGGTATCGGTATTGAAAATGGTGTAATAATTGCCGCTATTTGCAGAAGAAACGGTACCAGTAAAGGTAGTGGTCATTGTTTCCTGAGTATCAAATACGCAATCTTGCAGACGAATCTGGAAACTTTTCGGCGTGGTGGTGCCGTTATTTTTCAGTTTTTCGGCACCGATATCACCCATATCAACTTCCAGTTTGTGATCGTCCGGGACGATAGAACACACTGAGTCTTCAATGGTGCCGTAAAAACGTGCAGTACCGTTGTTACCCGCAGCGATTGTTGCTGTAGAGGTGAACGCGCCCATCACCATTGCCGCAGCAATAGCTGTTTTAACAAACTTACTCATTATTTGTCCTTAAACTATAAATAATTAAAAATATAAACATTGCAATACATTGATTCAGTCAATAGCCAATGTTTATACCCAGCCATTGAATACGGCATGCGATCCAAAAAGAACAGGTCGTAGAAAATTGTATTCGTTGGTGTGGGGCCGCATAGTGATGTTTCCACACCCCTGATGCAATTTAATTTTACTAAAGAGTAAATGTAGATTTAATTAATATATTGACAGAAGAAAGGTTATCTTAAGGACATCCTTAAAAAATACGGAATAAGTATTTAGAAAAAATAGAAAGTATATCAATAATGAATATCAACAGCTTAAAAAACAAACAATGAACATATAATGCGATTGGCATTTATCCACTTTTGACAATATAATATATAAACACTATAGCCAGAATTTAATCAAGTTTCAATTACATCCTGCCTGATTATTCAACTCTATTTTCTCTATTATCTGTATTAATAAATGACAATGAGTGTCAAACAGACATTATTCATTTCAACATGTTACTTTGGGCAAAATCAAGATACGCGCAGAAAAATAATTTCCGAATGAAATTAGAAAGTGTTTTATTTATATATGGGGAGAGTCTTCGATAGTAGTGAGGTTGACAGATATCCGCTGCCTGATGAGCAATTATGCCCAATGAATCTACCTCATTGGGCATAATTTGGAACTCATCAGATAGCTTTTGCCATCTTCAGATTACACGGGCTCATCTGCCAGTTGAATGTGCCGTTTCCGCTTTCATCAAGCGTTACGCTGGCAATGGCCGAGGTGGTAAACATAGGCGGCGTTTCGCCCGGACATAACTCGGCAACCAGATACCCGACTAACGGTAAGTGAGAGATCACCAGTACCGAAGCAACACCTTCATTGGTCAACGCCTGCAAATAGGCACTGACCAGACCAACATCGCCGCAGGGCGTTAACTCCGGCAGAACTTCTGCACTGGAAGGCAGGTTCAGACAATCCCCTACTTCTTCCAGTGTTTGCTCGGCTCGCAGGAACGGGCTCACCAGAACGCGTTCGATTTCCACTTTTTGACCTTTTAGCCAGTTCGCCATCAGGCGAGATTCGTCACAACCATTAGTGGTCAGAGGACGAACCGAATCACTGGCGGCATCGAGGGCTGCGTCGCCGTGACGCATGATAAAAACTTGCATATTGCACCGCTTTTGTTAACCAGATTCGCCCATTTTCTTTCATCTGAAACCAGAGAAAGAAAACGGTGGCCGGCATTGTGCCTTATCCATTCACCGAATGAAACGCTGTTTTTTACCTCAATGGCGTAAGTATAGTCAATATGCGTTTACATTTTGACCAACACTCCGCCATTCAGCGCGGATTCATATAGCTTTGACCTTCTTATTGCAGGTCAGTTGCAGTTGTTTTCCAAAAACTTTCCCCACGCGCGCCCATCTCGACCAAACGCTCGCAAGGGGTAAAACGGGAACCATACTGCGTGGCCAGTCGTTGCATTATTGCAACCACTTCGCCCGCGCCGAGAGAATCGATATAGCGGAACGGTCCACCGAGAAATGGCGGAAAACCAATGCCAAATACCGCACCAATATCCCCGTCACGCACGCTACGGATAACCTGCTCATCAACACAACGTACTGCTTCATTCAGCATCAACATCACACACCGTTCAGCAACCTGCGGTGCGGAGAGTCGCCCCTGCCCTTGTGCGCCAATGAGCGGGTAAATGGCAGGATCGACCTGTTTTTTGCTTTTACGCCCTTTCTGACCATAAAGATAGAAACCCCGACCATTTTTTCTGCCTTTGCGATCGTCGTTCAAAATTGAAGAAACAACATTTGCAGGCGCGCTAAAACGTTCTCCATAAGCGGCTTCCAGTACAGGAATAATTTTAGTCCCGGTGTCGATTCCTACCTCATCCAAAAGTTGGATTGGGCCTACCGGAAAACCAAATTTCACTAGCGCAGCATCAATGTGCTCTACCCGTTCACCTTCGGTCAGCATGCGGATAGCTTCATTAATGTAAGGCGCTAAGATGCGATTGACGTAAAACCCGGCTTTGTCACGCACGACAATGGGAGTTTTGCCCTGTTTTTTCGCCAGTTTTACCGTAGTGGCGATGGTTTGCGCCGATGTACCCGCATGAGGAATAATCTCTACCAGCGGCATTTTTTCCACCGGACTGAAGAAATGCAGGCCAATAACTTGCTCAGGTCGCGCGGCGTGAGCGGCGATATCACCAATCGGTAAAGATGACGTGTTCGAAGCAAAAATGGTATGAGCGGCGCAATTTTGCTCCACTTCCGCCACCATCTGTTGTTTTAATTCGAGATTTTCAAACACCGCTTCAATAATCAGATCGCGATGGGCAAAGCCGCGATAGTCCGTCGTTCCGGAGATTAATGCCAGCTGTTTGTCACGTTCGCTGGCTTTGAGATGACGACGGCGAACTTTGCCCTCCAGCTGATCCCAACTGTACTTCAGCGCATGATTTATGCCCTGCGGGTTGATATCTTTAATTCTGACCGGAAGCCCCGCTTTACAAGCAGTGACATAAGCAATACCGCCGCCCATCAAGCCACCACCTAAAATCCCCACGCTGTTTAATGGCGCAGGCGGCGCATCACTGCCGGGATCTTTCTTCACGTCCGTACTGGCAAAAAAGATACTACGCAGAGCCTGCGATTGCGGCGTCATCGCCAGTTCGCCAAACGCCCGTGCTTCAGCGTCATAGCCACTGCTGGTGCCCTGCGCTAATCCCGTTTCGACAACCTCCAGGATGCGTTCTGTCGCCGGATAGTTACCTTGAGTTTTGTGTTCTGTTTTCTTGCCGACCATTTTGAACAGCAACGCACGACCTAACGGCCCCGCCAGAATACGCTCGCGTACAGGTAGAGGGCGGGAAGATGGACGATCCTGCTTTACCAGCTCAACAGCGGCTTCCAGCAAAATGGAGTGCGGAACGACGTCATCCACCAGCCCCAGCTTTAACGCCTGTTTCGCCCGAAGTTGTTTTCCGGTGAGGATCATCTCTAATGCTGTGCTGACGCCTATGAGACGCGGTAAACGCTGGGTGCCGCCTGAACCGGGTAACAATCCAAGTTGTACTTCAGGCAAACCGAGCACCGTTTTAGGATCGTCAGTACAAACGCGACCGTGGCACGCCAGCGCCAGCTCCAGCCCACCGCCCAGGCAAGCGCCATGAATAGCGGCAATAACCGGAATGGGCAAAGCATGAATCTCCGCCATCAACTGTTGGCCCTGCCGCGCCAGAGCTTCCGCTTCTTGCGCCGTTTTGCAGTTGCCGATCATGTTGATGTCTGCTCCGGCGATAAAGTTGTCCGGTTTAGCGGAGACAAACACCACGCCGCGCAACTCTTTGTTTTCACGGAGTTGCTTAATAATGGCGCGCACCTGCGAGGCAAACTCCGCCTTCAGGGTATTCATTTTCTCACCCGGTACGTCGATGGTGATAACGGCAATGTTGTCCAGACGAACATTAAGGGTAAACGCTGATGTCATTTCCATTATTCCGCCTCCAGAACCATTGCCGCGCCAAGCCCACCGGCAGCACAGGCGGTAACTAAACCAAATCCACCGCCGCGACGGCGAAGTTCATGCAATGTCTGGGTAATCATCCGCGCGCCGGTCGCCGCGAAGGGATGCCCGTAAGCAATCGAACCGCCAAGCACGTTAAATTTGCTATCGTCCACTTCGCCAGTGGCATGTGCACGCCCCAGTGCTTCACGAGCAAAACGTTCACTACCCAGCAACTGAATATTCGCCAGCGTCTGAGCTGCAAAGGCTTCGTGCATATCGATCAATGTCAGATCGCTCATCGTCAAACCGGCACGCTCCAGCGCCAGCGGTGTTGACCAGGCTGGACCGAGCAACATGTCCTGCCAGACATCAATCGCAGTAAATGCGTAGCTGCGCAGATACCCCAGCGGCACCAGCCCTAATTCTTTCGCCCGGGATTCAGTCATCAGGATCACCGCTGCCGCGCCATCGGTCAGCGGCGTACTGTTTGCCGCCGTTACCGTTCCGTGTTTGCGATCAAACGCCGGGCGCAGCTTTGCGTAATCGGCAAGCGAGGAATTACCGCGAATATTGTTGTCTTCGACAAGCGGTTGTTTATAAGGAGGGATAAAGGCAGTCATCACCTCTTCTTTGAGTTTTCCGTCTGACCATGCCTGAGCGGCACGCTGATGCGAACGGTGCGCTAATGCATCTTGCTGTTCTCGGGTGATGCCGTAGGTTTTCGCCATTTGCTCTGCGGTGTCGCCCATCCGCAAGCCGGTAGAATATTCTGCTACCGCAGGTGGTACGGGCATTAAGTCGCGCAAACGCAGGCGAGAGAAGAGTTTCAGTCGCTGGCTCATGGTACGAGCTTTGTTGACATCAACCAGCACGCGCGCCAGTTTTTTACTGACGCCAATTGGCAATACCGAAGAGGAATCTGCCCCACCGGCAATCCCCGCTCGAATAGTTCCCGCCATCAGGCTTTCTGCGACGTTTGCAACTGCCTGGAAACTGGTAGCGCAAGCGCGGCTGACGCTGTAAGCATCGGTATGTACATTCATTCCCGTACCGAGAACAATTTCACGCGCAATGTTGGGGGCTTCAGGCATTTGTACGACCTGACCAAAGACCAGTTGTTCAATCACTTCGGCGGGGATCTCGCTGCGTGCCAGCAGTTCGCCTACCACCATCTTCCCTAAATCAACCGCGGGAATGCCATGAAAAGCCGTCGCCTGACGGGCAAAAGGCGTACGTAAACCGCTAACAATGGCGATACGATCGCCCTGGCGGGTAACCAGCGGTAAAACCTGACCCATAACACTCCCCTGTAAAAAAATAAATAAAGTGGTCTGACCTGATCATAGTCTTAACCATTTTTTTACATTTAGCCAAGTGGAGAAAAGGGAAAGTGGGAGCTATGACACAGAGAGAAAAGAAGAAGAGAAAAGAAAACGCCCCTGCCAGCAACTGACAGGGGCGTACGTACCCGAGAGGAATTAACGCAGACCCAGCTGGAAAATCAGCATTTCAGCTTCGCAGGCAAAAGTGAAATCGATATCCAGGCGCACACCGTCAGACTCTTCAGTGAAAGTCGGGGTGATTTTGCAAGGTTCAGATTCCACGCTACGGGCTTTTTCAGTCAGCGCCGCCAGCGTTTGCTCTGCTTCTGCGCGGTTTGCAAACACGCGGCTGTAAGACGCGGTGCAGTCGGAGTTGTCCATAATGGTGCCAACATCCATACAGCAGCAAACCGGGGTTTCATCAGCACTACATTTACTCATCGTTGATTTCCTCTGTATGTGCACCCAAGGTGCCAGATAAACGTTGTGGATATTTTACGCTTCCGGAAAGTGCTGCTCCAGTTGTTAATTCTGCAAAATCGGATAAGTGACCGAAATCACACTCAAAAATGATCTAAAACAAAATTCACCCGAATCCATGAGTGCGCCACCTCCAAATTTTGCCAGCTGGATCGCGTTTCTTAGATCATATTTGAAAAAAGATAGAAACATACTTGCAACATTCCAGCTGGTCCGACCTATACTCTCGCCACTGGTCTGATTTCTAAGATGTACCTCAGACCCTACACTTCGCGCTCCTGTTACAGCACGTAACATAGTTTGTATAAAAATAAATCATTGAGGTTATGGTCATGAGCCAGAAAACCCTGTTTACAAAGTCTGCTCTCGCAGTCGCAGTGGCACTTATCTCCACCCAGGCCTGGTCGGCAGGCTTTCAGTTAAACGAATTTTCTTCCTCTGGCCTGGGCCGGGCTTATTCAGGGGAAGGCGCAATTGCCGATGATGCAGGTAACGTCAGCCGTAACCCCGCATTGATTACTATGTTTGACCGCCCGACATTTTCTGCGGGTGCGGTTTATATTGACCCGGATGTAAATATCAGCGGAACGTCTCCATCTGGTCGTAGCCTGAAAGCCGATAACATCGCGCCTACGGCATGGGTTCCGAACATGCACTTTGTTGCACCGATTAACGACCAATTTGGTTGGGGCGCTTCTATTACCTCTAACTATGGTCTGGCTACAGAGTTTAACGATACTTATGCAGGCGGCTCTGTCGGGGGTACAACCGACCTTGAAACCATGAACCTGAACTTAAGCGGTGCGTATCGCTTAAATAATGCATGGAGCTTTGGTCTTGGTTTCAACGCCGTCTACGCTCGCGCGAAAATTGAACGTTTCGCAGGCGATCTGGGGCAGTTGGTTGCTGGCCAAATTATGCAATCTCCTGCTGGCCAAACTCAGCAAGGGCAAGCATTGGCAGCTACCGCCAACGGTATTGACAGTAATACCAAAATCGCTCATCTGAACGGTAACCAGTGGGGCTTTGGCTGGAACGCCGGAATCCTGTATGAACTGGATAAAAATAACCGCTATGCACTGACCTACCGTTCTGAAGTGAAAATTGACTTCAAAGGTAACTACAGCAGCGATCTTAATCGTGCGTTTAATAACTACGGTTTGCCAATTCCTACCGCGACAGGTGGCGCAACGCAATCGGGTTATCTGACGCTGAACCTGCCTGAAATGTGGGAAGTGTCAGGTTATAACCGTGTTGATCCACAGTGGGCGATTCACTATAGCCTGGCTTACACCAGCTGGAGTCAGTTCCAGCAGCTGAAAGCGACCTCAACCAGTGGCGACACGCTGTTCCAGAAACATGAAGGCTTTAAAGATGCTTACCGCATCGCGTTGGGTACCACTTATTACTACGATGATAACTGGACCTTCCGTACCGGTATCGCCTTTGATGACAGCCCAGTTCCTGCACAGAATCGTTCTATCTCCATTCCGGACCAGGACCGTTTCTGGCTGAGTGCAGGTACGACTTACGCATTTAATAAAGATGCTTCAGTCGACGTTGGTGTTTCTTATATGCACGGTCAGAGCGTGAAAATTAACGAAGGCCCATACCAGTTCGAGTCTGAAGGTAAAGCCTGGCTGTTCGGTACTAACTTTAACTACGCGTTCTGATAACGCGTTCGCCTGGATAAAGTCACCTGCATAGCAGGTGACTTTAACTCCCCCACTTCACCGAAAGTAGTGTCCTCATTGCTTACCTCCTGAGTTTTGCAAACAGCCTGACGTCAGCTTACCCTTTCAAATCAATCAGTGGTATCCACAGACAAACCTGAAGGGGAACGCATTTTTTCAGGCGTTCTGCTCGTCCTTCTCAAAGAGTTTACTTTTCTGAATTTCCAGGATACTCACCCCCCCTGGATATTGTGCGCTCATACACGCAAATTAAAGATAGGTTCTAAATAAATGAGCGTTTTTTGATAGTCTATTTTATTAGGTAATATATATTTGTAACAAATCAATCAACATGGAATAAAATCATGCTACCATCTATTTCAATCAACAATACCAGCGCTGCTTACACAGAATCCATCAATGAAAATAACAATGATGAAGTTAATGGATTAGTACAAGAGTTCAAAAACCATTTTTAATGGTAAGGAAGGAATAAGCACCTGTATTAAACATCTACTTGAGCTTATAAAAAATGCCATACGAGGAAACAGCAATCCTGAGAGAATTAATATCAATAATTCCGCAGTTACTTATATCGATATTGGCTCCAATGATACAGACCATATTACTATTAGTATCGATAACCAAGAACCAATAAAATTACCTGCGAACTATAAAGACAAAGAACTCGTCCGTACTATCATTAATGACAACATAGTTGAGAAGACTCATGATATCAATAACAAGGAAATGATCTTCAGCGCATTAAAAGAAATATATGATGGAGATCCTGGTTTTATCTTCGATAAGATATCACACAAACTCAGACATACGGTAACGGAATTTGATGAGAGCGGGAAAAGCGAACCAACGGACTTATTTACCTGGTACGGTAAAGATAAAAAAGGCGACTCTCTCGCTATTGTAATTAAAAATAAAAACGGAAATGATTACTTATCTCTCGGTTACTACGATCAGGACGACTACCACATTCAAAGAGGAATTCGTATTAATGGTGATAGTCTCACCCAATATTGTAGTGAAAACGCCAGGAGTGCTTCAGCGTGGTTTGAAAGCAGTAAAGCTATCATGGCAGAATCATTTGCAACTGGTTCCGATCATCAGGTTGTAAACGAGCTCAACGGGGAAAGACTGAGAGAACCAAACGACGTTTTTAAACGTTATGGTCGAGCAATAAGATATGATTTTCAAGTGGACGATGCAAAATTTAGACGCGATAATGTAAAAGAAATAATTTCTAATTTATTCGCTAACAAAGTTGACGTTGACCATCCTGAAAATAAATACAAAGACTTTAAGGATCTCGAAGATAACGTTGAAAAAAGACTTCAAAATCGCCAGGCGAAATATCAAAATGAAATTAATCAACTATCTGCGCCAGGTGTTAATTTTGATGATATTTAAAATTATTTTTCCAGTTTTTTGATTTTTCAACGCCTGAATATCGGAAATAGTCAGTGACGAACATCAGTATTTTTACATCATTACGTCCGGGTCATTGTCGGTTTATCTCCTTTTACTTGTGGTAATTGAGGGATAACAACAAAAAAGGTGAGTTTTGCGACTCACCTTTTTTATTTGTTTCTTATTCAGAATCAATATCTTTTAAATCATCCTGAATCGCTTGTGCGTTCGGATTTTCCTGCGGTTTGAGTTCGCCGCCATTAGCGATGAAATCATGACGCTGGAAGTACGCTTCGCGCACCATAATATAAGGATCGGACGACTGACGCAGCAGACCATCGGAATCCAACAACTGCGCACGAGTTTCTATCCCTTCAAGCGTCCATTTACCCACAGACATCGGCCAGGTCAGCCAGGAAAGAACCGGGTAAAGACCATCCGCCATATCACCACCGTCATCACGCAGCGTGAAGCTACCGTAGAACGGTAACTGGACGTAAGGCCCATAACCCACGCCATAATGACCAAGCGTACTACCGAAGCGGTGAGGTTCAGTCCGTTGCAGTTTCGGGTTCGCCATCCCTGCAACATCAATAAAACCGCCCATCCCCAAAATGGTGTTCAGGAAAAAGCGGGTAAAGTGGACCATCCCCTGATAAGGGTCGCCCTGCAAGAAGTAGTTAACCATCACCGCAGGTTCTTCAAGGTTGCCAGTAAAGTTGCTCAAACCGTTACGCGCCGGTTGCGGAACATAATCACGCCAGGCGACAGCGACCGGTCGAACAATATACGGGTCTAATACATTGAAGTTGAAGTTGTACATGGTGCGGTTGAACCCTTCTAACGGGTCAGAACGCCCTTGCTGATCTGTACCGGAACTCGCACACCCCACCAGAAGCGTAGTTCCCAGAGCAAGCGCCGACAGGCGAAGCTTCATAAATGTCTCCCTGTTTTTTTATGGCTTATGCAGTTTGCCATCCATGACGGAACGATACCGTATCCGCCTGTTTAGGTGTGGGCGATTGTAACAGCACGTCAACTGATGTCCAGACGCCCTGATTTGCTGATTTGATCATAGCCTGGTAATCGCCGCCCTGTAGGCTACTTGATTTTATAGAAACAGAAAAAGGCAAACGCAGCCTTTTCTACATTTTCAGAGTAACTCCCGTCAGTTGCGAGCAAAAAAGCCGCTACGCTTTAGCTATACGTGCTAATTCAAGAGAAGAGACCATGGACAACGACAAAATTGATCAACACAGCGACGAAATTGAAGTTGAGAGCGAAGAAAAAGAGCGCGGCAAAAAAATAGAAATAGATGAAGACCGACTCCCCTCCCGGGCGATGGCAATTCATGAGCATATCCGCCAGGATGGTGAAAAAGAGCTGGAACGCGACGCAATGGCGCTACTGTGGTCAGCCATTGCGGCGGGTCTGTCGATGGGCGCTTCGTTACTGGCAAAAGGGATATTTCATGTCGAACTGGAAGGTGTGCCGGGCAGCTTCTTGCTGGAGAATCTCGGTTATACCTTTGGTTTTATTATCGTCATTATGGCCCGCCAGCAATTATTTACCGAAAATACCGTGACTGCGGTACTACCCGTCATGCAAAAACCGACAATGAGCAACGTCGGCTTACTTATACGGTTATGGGGCGTCGTGCTGCTGGGTAATATTCTCGGGACAGGTATTGCGGCGTGGGCATTTGAATATATGCCTATCTTCAATGAAGAAACTCGCGATGCATTTGTCAAAATCGGCATGGATGTGATGAAGAACACCCCCAGCGAGATGTTTGCCAACGCGATCATTTCCGGCTGGCTGATCGCCACTATGGTTTGGATGTTTCCTGCAGCGGGTGCGGCAAAGATTGTGGTGATTATATTGATGACCTGGCTTATTGCCCTGGGTGACACCACCCATATCGTGGTCGGTTCTGTTGAAATCCTCTATCTGGTGTTTAACGGTACGCTGCACTGGAGCGATTTCATCTGGCCCTTCGCACTACCTACTTTAGCGGGGAACATCTGCGGCGGCACCTTTATCTTCGCGTTAATGAGTCATGCACAGATTCGTAACGACATGAGCAATAAGCGTAAAGCAGAAGCACGCCAAAAAGCAGAACGTGCGGAAAACATTAAGAAAAATTATAAAAACCCGGCATAAATGGCGAGGGTTTAAGCAATCGAGCGGCAGCGTACTTACCCCGCACTCCATTAGCGGGTATACTCATGCCGCATTGTCCTCTTAGTTAAATGGATATAACGAGCCCCTCCTAAGGGCTAATTGCAGGTTCGATTCCTGCAGGGGACACCATTTATCAGTTCGCTCCCATCCGCACCAGTCCGCAAAATCCCCTGAATATCAAGCCTTCCGTATATTCACGGTTCGTCATGGTTCGCGTCAGATCGTTGACAACCGCACTCCATGACGGGTAAAAAGTGGATAAAATAATTTTACCCACCGGATTTTTACCCATGCTCACTGTTAAGCAGATTGAAGCAGCAAAGCCGAAAGAAAAACCATACCGCCTTCTCGATGGTAATGGCCTGTACCTTTATGTCCCTGTATCCGGGAAAAAGGTATGGCAGCTTCGCTACAAGATTGACGGTAAGGAGAAAATCCTGACCGTAGGAAAATATCCGCTAATGACTTTGCAGGAGGCAAGGGATAAGGCATGGACTGCGAGGAAAGACATCTCGGTTGGCATCGATCCGGTAAAGGCGAAAAAGGCTTCGTCTAACAACAATTCCTTTAGTGCGATTTACAAGGAATGGTACGAGCACAAGAAGCAAGTATGGTCAGTAGGGTATGCGACTGAACTTGCAAAAATGTTTGATGACGACATTTTACCTATCATCGGCGGCCTTGAAATTCAGGAGATTGAGCCGATGCAACTGCTGGAAGTAATCCGCAGATTTGAAGATCGCGGTGCAATGGAGCGAGCAAATAAAGCCCGCAGAAGATGCGGCGAGGTTTTCCGTTACGCTATTGTCACTGGTAGGGCTAAATATAACCCGGCACCTGACCTTGCAGACGCCATGAAAGGATACCGCAAGAAGAACTTCCCGTTCCTTCCAGCAGACCAGATCCCTGCATTCAACAAAGCACTGGCAACATTTTCAGGAAGTATCGTATCGCTCATTGCGACAAAAGTTTTACGTTATACAGCCCTAAGAACGAAAGAGCTTCGTTCCATGCTATGGAAGAACGTCGATTTTGAAAACAGGATTATCACCATCGACGCCAGTGTGATGAAGGGACGCAAAATTCATGTGGTCCCGATGTCAGACCAGGTGGTTGAACTTCTCACTACGCTAATCTCAATCACCAAACCAGTCTCAGAGTTTGTTTTTGCCGGGCGCAACGATAAGAAGAAGCCAATCTGCGAGAACGCGGTATTGCTTGTGATCAAACAAATCGGCTATGAGGGTCTGGAAAGCGGTCACGGATTCAGGCATGAATTCAGCACGATTATGAACGAGCACGAATGGCCTGCTGACGCTATTGAAGTGCAACTGGCACATGCCAACGGCGGTTCTGTGCGCGGGATTTACAACCATGCTCAGTATCTCGATAAGCGCAGGGAGATGATGCAGTGGTGGGCGGACTGGATTGATGAAAAGGTGGAGTGATCCACCTGCACCACCTGACAATCGTTTGATCCCTTCGCATCATTGATTATGTACGTAATCATCACAAACACTGCGACTGGTCCGATATACCTATCCTGTCAGTCTGCAACCTCTATTTCATCCAGTTTGATACTTTCTCAAGGTGCGGTTGCGGATTCCGCTGGGGCCACTTAATCCTCACCTGGCCACTTATAAAGCAAATCAGTAACGCCACGTCGATAGCTTTAATATAGTTCGATAACCAACAATGCTCATCTCATGATGCCAGTCCTGGAGTGCATTTCAACTACACACATGAAGTATGTTGCCGAGTGGTGGCTAATGAACTGAACATCTAGCGATATGCGCGTTTCTGTGAAGCATGCTACCGACGATGGCAAGGTCATTATATGGACTTCAATTGATGCTGTATGCATACGGCACGGTTTGTTATGGCTGTCGACCAAATCGTTACCAAGTGATAGTATATCTTCTCGTATCATTTACTTAGTGGTTTGGATGACAAAGCATAGTAATGGCCACAAAATGAAAACAGATTCAAACCGCAGGTGTATCTACCAATCACATATTTAATGAGGGTTATATGATTAGTGTTGTAATGCCTGTTTACAACTCCGAAAAGTATCTGGCTGAGGCTATACAAAGCATACTCAATCAAACACATAAAAACTTTGAGCTTATTTGTATAAATGACGGATCTACCGATAAAAGCCAAGAAATTATTGAATACTTTTCAAGTCGTGACGCAAGAATTGTGGTTATAAATCAACCAAATAAAGGTGTTGTGAGTTCTCTTAATCTCGCCATCTCGATCGCAAAATACGATTACATAGCAAGAATGGATGCAGATGACATATCACACCCAACTAGATTAGATAAGCAGATAAGGTATATGACTAGTAACAAAGATATATCTATTCTAGGCACTGCTTACAATTACGTTGACATTAATGGAAGAGTTCTGAAAACACGAAAGCCACCACAAAATGATTCAAGGATAAAGGGCATGATGCTTTTTGGCTCACCTTTGTGTCACCCATCGGTTATGTTTAACAAACGATTGATAGGAATGGATTTATATTACGATAATGACTTTAAACATTGCGAGGATTATGAGTTGTGGACTCGCCTCTATGGAAAGTTCAAATTTGGTAACTTGCCAGATGTTTTATTAAACTACAGAATCCATGATAAGAGCGTTTCGCGTGAGAACAATGAATTACAAATTGCAAACAAAGTTAAAGCAATAAACAGGAATCTGTTAAGGCCTAGAAGAAGTATCCGACAAGACAATATTACCATTTCAACCATTCTTGACCAAAAAGACAGGTCTCATCTTTTTTTTCAAATGGCTTATCTCATCAGAAAAAAACTAAAGTGAATATACAAAGGCGCATAAGCGCCTTTACATATCAATTTACAATCATGTCTACTGAGGCCTTAAGATCACAATGCTATCAGTTGTAATTGCCCCAGCATATGTTATAACCAGATTTCCATCAGACACAGAGAATTCTCTCACTACTGCTTGTTGGCTACCGTTACCAGTACTTATCTGAGAATCCACCTTCGACCCGATTATTGTATTTGCAGTGCACGCTACGATAGCGCCATAGGTAATACCAACTCCATTGCGGGTACTAACCTGCAACCATTCTATGAAGGTGTTAGAACTTCGGTTAAAGTTGGGGAAAATTTCCATTAAATCCACAAGAGGAATCATTACCGTGGATGACCCTGCAGGGACGCCATACCTAGCCTCTTTTTGTGCAAATGGAGTCAATGAAGATGGCCTCTGCTGGTAAGCTGCAGTGTACCCATTCGATCTCTGCATTTTTCCATCAGTAAAGTCTAGATACCCATTTGTGTCCCTAGATGACTCTATCCTCAAAAATGAACCAGGGTCTACCAATGAACCTGCAGGTGTGGTGGTTGAGCCATTCCAGAATGTTAGTCGCGGCACGCGAATATAAGATTTTGCACCCTGAATGGTAAATAGCCTAGCCCTTTGTGTTCGCAGCGATAGAGAAATAGTTGCCACCGCCTGGCCACCTACCAAAACAACTGGGTTTGGTGTTGTTATCTCATCGTAAGTGTTAAGGCAAAGGGTCGCCGTGCCTCCAACTAGCTGCAAGTAGGCGGTTGCTGAAGAGGAAGGACTTTCAGCACCAATGTCACCAACAACATCGCACCCTGAAAAGTAGTATGCTGATCCACCTGCAACGCTCCCTGCCCCATCACATGCTGATGACTGGAAGTTTATGTATTGGCAACTCTCCATATGCCAGCCATCCATTTGCGCGTATGCGACATATGAACTGCTGACGTGAAGAGATGTGGCCGTTTGCATCACGGGAGCCACTGCACCAGTGCTGGTAAATCGAGTAGAGTCGTAAAACACTCCGTGGTTAGTATTCTCACTAAATCGGCAAAGATTAATTTCGCCCAGCCAGGCGGATTTAACCCAAAGGCCGCTTTTACATCCCCTGGTAAGGACTTTTTCTATCTTGTACCCCACGGCCTCGGCAATATAAATACCCGTAGGACGATCTCCGATAGGGGCAAGGTGGCAGTCTATGTGCCCGCCCTGCATCTCCCAGTATCTGCATTGCGTTCCGCCAATGAAGAAAACGCAGTTGATATTACCTTCAATATACGCACCCGCCCCGGCGATATAGGTAGCAAAGCCTGTCGTCGTCGTCGTCGTTTTAGCGAGAACGCAGGACTTCAGGTCTACCTTCCAGTAAAGCTGGCTCATGAGCTTAATTGGCGCGTCAATAAGATACCCAATATTGTTACCATCGGCTACGGTGATGCGATGCAGGCTGTCAAACATGCGTTGGAACGCGTCAGATGCGACAACCGCTCCGACAGCAACACTACCATCATCTGGAACTATATAAGGTATTGCACCAAAATCCTCTACGGTTGCATTATCTTGATCAACTCTCTCCCAGTACCAAGATGAATTCACAGTAGCAATAACGCCGCCATCATCGGATGGAATATTAGACATTCCAACTGTAGAGCGGGCAATAAATTCACCACCACCTGTACGGCCTCCAGAGTAGTAAGATGCCAGAAGAATTCTCTGACCTCCTACTTCTGGAACAATGGTTCGTAGTTCATCAAAAGAATCTACCTGACCGATTAACTTAAATCCATCAACGCCAGAAAGACGCTTCTCAAATTGGTCAGGGTCATACTTCAGCACATTCGGAGAATAGAACTGCTTCGCCCCATATGCATCGTACACAGCCATAGAATGGCCTTGCACGGTAACGAATTTGGCAATCTGTCCGTTATATACAGGATAACCAGCGGCGTTAATGATGATTGGTTGCGAAACAGGAACGTGAGAGCCGTCTTCGTTCTCCACATAAACCTGAATCTGGTTTTCAGGGTTTACCGGGTCAGTGTCAATTTTACCGATATAAATTTTACCATTGGCTACGGCTTTAAAAGAACGCGCCATAGTGAAGAGTTGCGAAGGCATGCTTACCACAACATTTGCGGTGATATCTGACATTTCATTGCTCCAGACGAATGATATGATGCAATCATGATGTGATTGCATACCGAAATGGTACTATTGAGTATTTATCCAGTAGGTTACGATGCCATTCCACCCAACTGGTGAGGCATCAAGGATGTACAGCAAATACGACGAGGCGCAGTTTCACTTGAGACTTCCGCATGAACTCCACGCGAAAATTAAGCAGCGTGCGAAGATGAATAACAGGTCGCTGAACTCAGAGATAATTGCAGCGATTGAAGAATCATTGGCTAAACAAAGCTCTGCATCAGTTTACATTGACGATGCAGAGCGTATAGCAGAACAACAATCTGATATGGTAAAGAAAATTGTCTTTGATACGCTCAGAGATTTATATAAAAAAGACTGCAACTAACCATCCGTGGCTTTCCGTTACTTCTGGTTATCATCACTGTTCATCCAGTACATGATGCCTAGCCTTGATATGGTTTTCTTATCTGATTCTGGAAGTGAGTTGTAAAACGAGCGCCAAGCAGAAGAGCGTCTTACAGTTGTGTCAACGATGCTTTCTGGTGCTTGTTTTACTGCCAGCCTTGCTGCTTTCTGGAATTCTGGTGAGCTAATTAGCTTTTCTGCAGATTCAATTGATTCAGCGCCGCCCATCGCCCTGATTTTGCTGGCGACTTTTGCCCCAATTTCTGACCCAGCAACAGCACCTACTGCACTGAACGGTCCTGACACAGTTGAACCAACCGCAGTGCCAATGCGTTGGGCATGGTTAGCAACAAATTCATTTGCCGCAGTGACGCGATTAAACCGTTTGACGAACTCGTTTAGTCTTCCTGTAGTTATCTCGTAAGATTTTGCGTCTTTGATAGCCTTTGCGACCTTATATACATCGTTCAGACCTGACATAGTCTCTTTTGGTAAATATCGGGCAAGATTGCGCATCTGCCCGTTTGCTAACATGTTTTGATACCAGTCAGCAAACCCTGCAGGATTAAAATCAGCGCCACGTTTTCCGTTCGAAAGCATATCCCGAAGACCTGTTCCCAGTAGCTCGGTTCTTAGCTTCCTGGACGGCGTGTTTTGCATCAATTCACGAAATCCTTTGGCATCGCCTTTCGACATTGCCTGTAGTGCTGTAGTTGCTTTGCGAGAAACATCACCGTTCAGCGTTCTGCCAGTTAGATTAATCATTTGCTCTTCCATGCTTTTTCGCATCTGAACAAGCCTCTGAGCAACTTCAAAATCACGTAATGCATTTGTCTCTGACAGCGCCGCCTTTTGATCATCGGCGAGCGAACCGTAAAGCCTCGATAAAGCAGCGCGATCAGCATCTTTATATGGTCCAGAATTCTTATGAAGTGCATCACCAACAAGTCGTCGTTGCTTATTGAGATTTGCATAAGTTAATGCGCCGTTCTTGCCTGGATTAACTGCCCGAAAGACTCTCTTTTCAATAGGGTCAAGGTTTTTCATCCCGCCAAGATCTTCTGCCACCTGTTTGAGCATTGACCTTGTTGATGGCGCATCAATTTTTGCACCTGCAGGCATCGCCTTTTCAACATTGCGATAAAGCTGGTCGCTTCGTTTCATCAGCGCAGACATTCTTCCATTGACCGTATCAATAAACTTGTCGCTCATACCAAGAGCATCTTTTGCACCGGAAACGCGATCAATTATCTCCCCCGCGCCCTGTGCTAGCTGCCTGATTGCTTCATTTTCCTGCACCTGTAGAGCAGAACCCGCACGGGACTTGATTGCTTGCTCAACTGCCTTGTATTGCTCGTTCCCGGAAAAGTGTGAAGGGAGTAATGAATCAACATTAAGCCTTTCAGCAGACTCCAGAACTTCAGCCTGAGGATTGATATCTAGTTCATCAAGCGATGAAGCGAGATTTGGCCTTTTTTGTGCTGCTACTGTGCGAACGACTTCCTCTGGGTTCCTCGTCGCAGGAGTCATTGGTACACCTTGTGCTACTCTTGCCTCTGCGGCATGAACCGCAGGATTTGTTGCTGCAGCGGCATCACCGGAGAATGGTGATGTTTCTGTTGGCGCAGTGGTCGCTCTCTGTACAGATGTTTTATTGCCACTAATTATATTTGATGCACCACGAACACCACGGGTAACGCCATTTATCAGGCCATGCGTAGCAATGTTAAGTCCGGCATTAATAGCGGCATTTTCGGCAAAATCACCCCGTTGATTCGCCGCGTCAGCGAGAGAACCAATGACCATGTTTCCAGCTACACCTGCTCCAGGAACAAGATAACCGCCTATTGACTCTCCAGCTTGCGCATACGGATCCGTTGGCCGGTTAACTGGTCTATATACTTCATCAAGAATCTTTGGTCCATCAAAACTCTGAGATGCGGCATTAATGAGACTCGCCCCCCCCTGAAGAACGTCAAAAGGAATATTTACAAATCCTCTTACCGCCTGCTCGGCAATTTGACCTACGCTTTGCCCACCTGTTAGCCATTCTCCTGCACGCTGCATAAGTGATTTGTCTTGCTGAATGGTATCAGGAGATTGCCCTACTTCCTGCTGTTCTGTCTGCATTGAAGGCAATGGATAGGCATCATAGAAAGCTTGCTTAGCCTGCTCTGCATTTTCTCCGGCTTGCGGGGCCACGACTTCATTGAAGTATTGCTCCTGAGCCTGCGCTTTTTGTTCTGGTGCTAACGCCTGATACTGTGGAGAGGCGATAACATCTTTCCATGCTTTAGCCATTAATCACCCCATAGTGAAGAAAAGTTACTGCCAGCAGGAGATTGTTGTCCTGGCGTATTCTGTACTGGCTCCTGATAATCAAACTGTTTTTTAACAGTGCTCAACTTGCTTTCAAGCTGATTTCTAATCTTTCCGATAGAGTCACGAAAAGCCTTTTCACTCATTTTGGGGCTTAGGGCACCAACCGCATCGGATAATTTTTTACCCTCAGCATCTGAAAGAGCACCCATACCCTTCAGGGACTGCACCATAGGAAGGAATGTTTGAGCTTTAAAGGTGTCGAGCCTTGCTTCAAAGTTAGCCGCATCAGAGCCAGGAACTGTCGGAAACGCTGAGCGAATTCCTACTGCTTTTGAAAGGCCGGGGCTTTGCTCTATCTCGTTGAGAGAATCAAGCGCGGTGCTGAACGTATCAACTGCACCCTGAGCGGCGGCCTGCCTGTCAGCGCGGGCTATGTCAGCCTTTTGCCGAACATCTGCCTGTTTCTGTTTTAGCTCTTCAAGCTTTAACTGATTGCTTTCTCTGGCTATCTGTCTGTCCAGAGCCTTTTCTTGTAACTCTGCTCTTTGTATTTCTCGGGAAAGAGCAGCATTCTGTGCGCTGATGTTCTGTCCACGTATCTGGATGTCCTGACCTCGAGCTGTTAGTGCTTCACCTGCCTGATTGCTGCGGATTGTCTCTGCCAGCCTGCCTCGGTCAATTTCACGACCAGCCATCTTGTCCTGAACATTGAAGTAATCAATCGGACCAAGCGCAGCCATCCCAAGGTGATCAACAAACTCACCAAATCCTGAAGGATTCTGCTGATACATCTGAGCAACGTTATTAGGGTTAACACCGACGCGCGCCAGCTCATTGGCGTTGTTTTGCAGCCATGATTGCATTGCTTCTGGAGACGAGGCCGCAAGGCGTGCGCCAGCCGCTAAGGTGCCGATAGAATTGCGCTGGTCTTCATCAATGAATCCCATGCCTTTACGAACGGATTCAATCTGGTCTGGATATTGAGTAGCCAACTGACGCAAAGCACCGCGATCACCAGACGCATAAGCATTAGCGTATGCCTGCTGAAATTCTTCCTGCCGCTGAGCCTGCTTTTCCTGCTGAAACACCCCCGCAATACCTGAAAGGCCTTGCAAAGCAGTCAGCCCAACATTGTTAGCGCCTGAACGCTCAATATCATTGTTCTGTCTGATAAGCTGAAGCGTATTGCCGATGTCATTTACGCTCGGAGCGTTTGAGTTGACACCACCGATACCAGCCAACAATCCGCCATTTGTTCCTTGCCAAGTAGCCATGATTACCCCTTAAAACAACGATCCAAGCAGGCCAAGTCCGCCGCCAATTGCCGCACCTAATCCAGTGCCAAGTCCGGGAACAATAGAGCCAAGAGCAGCGCCAGTCATAGCCCCTGAAGCTCCGCCGCTAATTGCTGTCTGAAGGCCTGATGGTTTGTTGGCATTAGCAGCGGCAAGAGCTGCGCTTTGCTGTGCAATGCTGCTCATGTTGTTGGCATATGTCTGCCCAGCGTTTGCCTGACCTTGCAGAGCACCAAGCCCAACGTTTGCCAGATTGTTGTAATTGCTCATCTGGTTTGATAACCAAGACTGACCGAGAGTCGGCGCGATCGTAGCCAGTTGATTGCTTGTGGCTGTCGAACCAAGTCCTCCCGTAGCCTCCGCAGCAGCAAGACTCTGGTAACGAGCCTGACCTGCAAGGTCTTTATACTGCTGAGAGTTGTAATACTGATTAAGTGCCTGCCCCTGACCTTCTAAACTGGAAAGATTCTGCAACTGGTTAACATACTGCTCCGCAAGAGGCGTGAACGGAGCAAGGTTTTTCATGATCGTCTGCCACTGCTGATTTTGCAGGTCTGCTGCATACTTCTGAGCTTCTGCGGCATACTTTGCGCTTTTATCAGAACTGCCACCTTTCCCACCCTTTTCAGGGCAATAAGGTTCCTCGCCGCGCAGTTTTCTGCCCAGCTTAAATGCATATAACATGGCTATCTCCCGTGATTCAGGAAGTCGATTAGTTCTTCGCGTGTTGCGCTGTAAAAAGTCACGTCATCCACGCCTTTGAAGTATTTCTTGATGGTTCCTACTCGCTTAAGGCCAATCATTGCGCAGTACATCTGACCGTGGCGGAATTTGCGCGCAGCGAACGATGTGACGCACTGAACGGTGGTGTTAGTCAGAATGTATCGCCAGAACGCCAGCCCGATTTCCTTGCTGAATCCACGAACCTCTGGCAGGTACATGGCGTGGCAATCAAAGGTCAAAGGCTGAATCTCCTGATAGTAAACAATGCCGCCGAACTGCCCGTGCACGTTCACCTCGAAGTAACGGCATTCAGGCTTGTAGTCGTATCCATCACCGTTGTTGCTCCCGGCGATAATGTCTGGGTGATTTCCCACGGCTTCGATCAGGTCGATGTTTCGCGTTGGTTTGAACTGAATCATTACTGCTCCGCGATTATCTTGATGGTTGTGGCAGTAAACGCCGCACCATTTGACTGAATGGTTAACGTACTGCCATTTGTGGCAAGAAAGCCGTCTTTATCCACGCTGAAGAACGTAGCTAACAGGATGTTGTCGGTTGTTGTCGCCGCATTACGACTGCTGACCAACGTGTCAGGAACAGAGCCGGAAAAGGTTAGCTGCATTGACCTGTTGGCGGTTCCGCTGGGCCACGTCCCGACGATCGACAGCTTGAAGAACAAGGTTTTGTTCTCGTTGAACACAACCATCTTGTTGTTAACAGTGTCGAAGAATGGTGCCAACGTCCCGGATGACGGCGTGAGCGTTTTCAGCAGGCTAACAAGGTTGGTCGGCGCTGTCGGGATGGTTACAGATACGCCAGAGTAAACAACCTCTGACTTTTTGCGAGTAGTGGCATACTCCAGAGCATCAATGCGCGTTTCATGGTCTGAAAGCGTGTTTTGAATGGCGATAACTTCATCAGTCAGATAATCAATATCGTTTTCTGCTGTCGTTAATCGGGAATCAAGGCCGACTATCGCCGATTCTGCGTTAGTGATCCTTGTTTCGTGGTCCTGAATCTTCGCTTCAGCTGATGCCAGTCGAATTTCGTGATCGACCAGAATCACATCCTGCTCATCGTTCCTGACTTGTGCGTCATAAGCGCCCTGTCCGGCCTCGTTGGCCTTGTTCGCCACGTTACCAACATCAGTACCCTGTGCGATAACGTACAGCAGATATGACTGCGAGAAGATATTGCGTGGAAGGACTGATGTGTCGAGCCGCGTAGCCTGGATGATTACCGGCACATTGAGATTCGAATCCGCCATTACTCAATCCTTATCTGGCAGCCAGACAGAGTGACAGGTGACTTCGTGATAACGCGCAATTTGAAGCCGACATTTTTCCTGATGCGCCCTACTCGCTTCCACAAAACGCGTTTGTCGTAAACGAACGGTTCATTCTGCTCAATCATCTGCTCACGCCCGTAATTGATGCCGTCAGTGGTTGCAGAGAGAAAAAGGCGGTCAGCATACTGCGCAACGCCAGTTGACGATTCAACCTCAAGGTCGAACACTCTGGCGTTATCCGCTTTGAATAGTGGAGTAAACAGCAGGTGTTCCTGTTGCTTGTCGTACTGGCTGCTGATGTCGAATTGCAATTTCCCGGTCACGGACTCCAGCTTATCGCCGCACGTTATCTGATTGCCTTCGTAAATGAAGTCGATAGCGCGGTACACATCGTCATACAGGCCTGTTTTCAACACACACCATTGCGGACCATTGGCGCTTGAAGATGCGTCGTAAACAAGAACATGGCGCGGCAGGTGAATAATCAGCAACTCATGAGCATCAAACCGCAACGATTCCATCACGCCATCAGCCAGTTCATCAGCAGTGTAGGAGCGTAGTATTTTCTCAATGCTCGCGCTGGCGATTGGTGATACCTGACCGGAGCCGATGATATATACAGACGGCGCACCTGTTGCCGGATTGCTGATGAACGCATAAGAATCAGCGAATGGCGTTTTGCAGTAAGTCCCGGCAATGCCTTTCTGCACCATCAGCGATGGCTGTGCGACATACAGAGCAGCACCAACGGTGGTTGCACCAGTCAGGGAGAAATATTCAATCGTCGATGAACCAAAGCAGACGATGAAGTCTCGCCATGTTCCGATGCCGATGATGCCGTCCGGCTGCGATTCTGCGCGATATTGTGCGCTGTAGCGGTCAGGATGCGATTCGTCTTCAAGGTCAGTGATAAACCATGAATCAGTTCCGTCTTTTGACCACGCATAACGCCCACGTAAGCGCGTAATGTCGCGGACTGCGCCTAACTCATACTGCGTGAATCCGCTGTCTGCAGGCCAGTTTGAGACTGTTTTAACCGTGCCATCATAGCGATACTCGACCAGTTTACCATTAACGCCTACTGCCTGTGATGTCCTACCGTGTGCCATTGATACGCGACCACTTCCGGCAACATCACCGACCTCGCTTTCGCCCTTATACAGCTTGCCGCCACACACGCGATATACAGCATTCTGCGCCATGTTGTACTCGACTCCGCGCGATACGCCGTTCACATCAGAACGTTTGGCAATGCCCGGGAATGAGCGAAGATATCCGCTGCTGTTCAGGATTTCTTTGGGTGTAGCCAACATATTCGCTGGCAGATAGTCGATATAGTCGGCGTTTCGAAAGTCTTTGCCGACACCTTTCATAAGCGGAAGTTGCTGAATCGGCATTTATTCACCTCACGTACTCGGTTCATCTTTCTCGATGTAAAACCGATTCCACGTAAACGCGCTTTTTAACCCCGCCCCGCGAGGCATGTCATTTCGCCGCTCAAGTGGTGGTATTTTGGTTAAAGCGATGCAGATTGTTTGATATGCACTGTCAGCAGCGGTAAGGAGAGCGTCTGACGGCTGAATGACGTTATCCATGCACACTTGCACAGCGAGTTTCAAAGCGACGCCATCATTTGCCCATGCGGGGATGCCTGAATCATCATCAGGTAACGGCATCATGCCGTTTTCTGTATCAGCAAACTGATACCCAAGCTCGATACCTTTAGCCTGCCATGCTGCCATCATGTCTTCGAGGTCATTAATGGCATCTTCAATTGCCTGAGGGTCAGCATCTGTCAACGTGGCATTGGAATACAGCCCGGCTTTTCGTAAAGCCTTAAGAACGAGATCACCCTTCGTTTTCGCCATCTTCTTCCGCCTTAGCCACTTTTTGCTTCGTTGCGGTTTCTTCAGGAGTTTTTACCCAACCTTTTTTCAGGTGAGATTTAACTTCTTCGTCATCAACAATGATGTAATCGACAGCAAACTGACCACAGGTGATCATGTTGCCCGGCTTATAGAGCATTGTTCGTGCCATTGTCTTCTCCCAATAAAAATGGGGCCGAAGCCCCACCTAAATTACTGCCCGGCAATAACGATGCCCGTATATTCAGGAACCAGTACAGAGCAACCGTACAGAGTGGTGAAACGCGCAGTGGTTACGCCTTTGATGTGGTCGAAGGCGTAAGACATGATCAGCGTAGCGCCCTGCTCGGTGGTTGCTGTCATTACCTGTGGACCCTGACCAGTCGGGAACGCCAGTTTGCCGTACATCAGTTCAACAGAACCATCAGCCCAGAACAGGTTAGCCGGTGCGGCATTTTTGTTGAGAATGGTGATTGCTGCGCTACTTGCCGCATTAGCATCAACGTTTGCATATGGACGGCTGGCGACATCCGCGTTGTCAGGCGGCAGAATTTTCGGGGAGATAGTTACTGTCGTTCCGCTAACTGCCAGAACGCGGAATACCTGCGGCTGCCCGGTGGTATCTTTGGTGATCTGGTGTACGGAATTCACCCCTGCGATGGTAAACGCATCGCCAACCTGCAAACCTTCAGCAGATACCGTAATGGTCCCCTGTCGGTTATCCACTGGCATATCGTTAGCATCTTTCGCTTCAACCTTGTGCGCAGGTGCTGCTGCCAGCGTAATGGAAGTTGCTGTACCCTTCGGAACACGACCAGAAATATCGGTCTTGTAGCTATCGAAGGACGCAACCGGAGGGATCTGCGCTTTTTCGTATGCTGTCAGGGTTGCGCCCTGAGCATAGGCACGGTGACCAAGCTCGCCAGCAAGGTCTTTGTAGTTGAAGGGGTTCCAGAAAGAGCGGCGGTTGATACCCTGTGGTACACCAATCGCCGTCATGGTGGCATCAATACCTGCCGCACAGTTCCACAAATCACGGCCCTGTGAACCAGTGGTTGAGTCAGCCATTGTGATCACGTTAGTAGCACGCTGCGTGACCATGGAAATCAGGTCAGAGTCAATCTGTGCAGCAAGGCGCATACCTGCGGCGCGACCAGCTTCAGTTTTATGTTCCGGGTCACGCATTTCACGCGCATCCAGAGTGTACAGAATGTTTTTCGGCTCCTTGAACACAGAAGGAACAAGGCGCTGAACCAGTGCTGTTGGCGTTTTGCCGCTGAGGTCTAGGCCTTCCTCAATGTTCATGTGGTAATGCTGCGGACGATACAGAACATCACCTGCTCGCTGCATTGCTGTATCACCGGGACGGAATTTTTTAGCGTTACGGGAAACTACGCAGGCGGCCTCAAAGCCTTCAACGTAGTTTTCGAACATGATTTCAAGGTCTTTTGCTAATTGGTTAGCCATGTTTAATGCTCCGATAGGTTATTTTTTTGCCTTTTTAGCGGCGAAATACGGCGTCCAGTCACCAGTTTCCAGCGCCTTGGCTTTCAATTTGCCGAGGTTGTTGATTACTGCGCCGTTGCTCCCCTTAACTGTCGGGGTTGTGGCTGCCGTGGTTTTTGCTTTTGGCATGACTCTGGCCTTCGATTCGATACGTTCCAGCAGACGACCAATTGCTACGGGGTTGGTAGCTTCTGCCAGTTGCTTGCGCAGTTCAGCGTTGCGACCGAGCGCCAGAACAACGATTTCCGGCTTCTCTGACTCAAACAGGATCGCGTTTTGTGTCTCGATGGGGATTTCCTCGAGTACGGCCTGTTCTGCTTCCTGATAGCCAGGAACTTTGAGAGCCTTAACACGTTGCTGATATTTGGATAATCGCTCTTGATAGGCAGCCTGAAGCTCCTGCTCCTTCTGCTTGCGAGCCATCTCCTGTTGCTGGTACTTGCCGTTATCCTCTGCCCACTTAGCCATGCGTTGCTGGTAGATTTCTTCATCGAAACCGATGTCCTCATCATCCAGTTTTGGCATTCGCGGTGGTTGAGTTATTACCGGCTGCTGCTCGACGGGTTTCTGAGACTGACGCATCAGCTCTTTCAGCTCGCGGTCTTTCTCTTTAATCGTCTTGCGCAGGTGTTTTACCAGTCCATGCTCTGCGCCATCTTCGCTGGTTGGCGAATCCAGCTTTTCGTCACCAAAGTAGAATTCCTGTTCTGATTCGTCGTCATCAGTTTCAGTAGCTTCCTCTGCATCATTGCCGGAGGACTCACTGCCATCTTCTGTTTCGACTTCTTCAGCCAGTTCGACATCATCAGGAATCTGCTCTGACGCGTCGGTTTCGATTTCAACTTCTGGTGTGTTTTCTGCCATCTGGTCCATTTGTTACCCCTGTTTACTCGATGTTCAGCCCATCGGAAGGCAATAGGGTGCCAGGCCTCATAAAGACAGCCATTGCACGTTATGGGTTAATTACTGCTGTGGTTGTTGCTGAGTTGATTTTTGCAGGATGCTGCTGATGTCCATGTGCTGCGCATGGCCCTGTGCCTGACTTTTCAGGACAAGCTCTGCATCAGCACGGGCATTGTCTCCTTGCTGTTGCTGGAACTGTCCGAGCAGTTTCAGAGCCTCGCGGATATCAGATTTCTGCTGGCTATCGGCAGATGCGAGGATTTTCACAACATTTGCCGCTGCAACCTGAGCATCAGTCTGTGCCTGGAATGCTTTAACCTGAATGGCTGCCTGTTCGTTCTGCGCTTTCTGCAATTCAGCCTGACCAGCAAGAAGCTGACCTTGCGCAGCAACCATAGCCGGATCTGGCTGACTGGCCTGTTGTTGTTTCGCCTGCTCAACCATTTGCTGTTCTTCTGGTGTTCTCGGCTTAATAACGCCAGACAGAAGCAACTGATTGCGGTTGTATTCTTTAAGGTCGTCCATCCCTTCGCCGTCCATATTGTCGAGAATCATCGACGATACAAGGTCATGCTTCGGCGTTCCTGGCGGGATAAGTGCCAGCATGGAAAGCAACGACTTAACCGTTGCATCACGGCGAGTAGCGAACGACTGACCGACATCGACAGTCACTTCATAGTTACCCTGCGAAAGGTCGTTAAGCGCGATAACCTTCCCTGTCTGACGGTCAACCACTTCACCAGTCATCAGCGCCACGTCATCGCTGCCATCCTCATTAACGATGCGCATTGGCGTATCGCTGCCATAGACTTCACGAGCCATAGAAAGCCACACGACGCCAGCACGGCGCATGGATTTAGCCATGTTGTCCATGTAGATATAGGACTGCGTGTCCATCCGGTTAAAGATGCTATCAACGGTATCGGTAGCGACGTTGCTCGGCATGTTCTCAAGCTGCGACGCACCTGTAATTTGCTGAATAGCCGTTCCGGTGTACTGCAATAGCCCAGCAAGAGCTGGAGGCATTTGTGTCGAAGGCGTATAACTGCTGACCTGAGCCTGCGCAGTAATATCTCCGTTTTTGTTTTTCAAACTGACCATCGGCAGGAACGCCGGGCGCTTTTTGTTGCGCTCCGCCCAATGAGTGGCAAGAGGACCAGGAATCATGTCAACATCAACTACAGGAATGCCATCGCCGCCAGCCTGAGTAGCGTTATCTGCAATCATGGAAACCATCAGGTTCTCAAGACGCTGTGCATCCATCGCTTTTGCTGCGTGGCCTTCGATTCGCTCCTGATTATCAACAAATGAACGACGCCCATATACCGGGATGAGAGGAATATGTTCGCCCGGAATACGCTTCGGTTCTTCCAGCCATTCAGCGCCAGACAGAAGACCGCAATAAACTCGGCGTTTCTTCACCGTTCGCTCGCCAATCAGTTCGAATGCACCATCGGTCAGCTCGTCGACAATATCTTTGATTTGCTCTTCATCATAGATTGCCGTTTCTCCGCTGACAGGGTTACGCCATGCTGTTAGCTTCACCTTCTCTATGCGGACTTCGTAGTAGCGTCCAACATAGATGGCGTCAGGCGTTGACCAGTCATACTGAGTACCAGTGTCATCACGAGAAAGGCTTGCCGCGATGGAATCAGGGTATTCAGCCTCGAACGCTTTAGGCGTCATGGAGAACATTTCCATAGCCCACATGGCATCAGAGCGGTCATATTGCTTGCTGTCCTGATCGAAGAAGACGCATGTCGCCGGGTCGTAAACAGGAAGAAGGCTGATGCGTCGCTGCTCGTTACTCGGATCCATTTCATCTTCGTAATCAGCACACATGCGGAAACAACCGAATCCGCCCGTTACAGCATCATCAAATGCGTTATCACACGCTTCGCCACCGGATGTTTCCTGATAATCAGCGCGGAATTTGCCGTTCATCTTTTCGGCTAACGCTTCCGATGCCTTGTCATCCTTCGGCCTGAATTTAACGCTGATGCGATTCTGTCGATACTCGCCAATGATGCGATCACATTCACGGGCAATCTTATTCAGTTCAAAGCGCGGGTAATGCTCAAACCTGCCTTCATCAAATGAGTAACCAGCGTTTGTGCTGCCTTCCCACTGTGCGCCGGACACCCGGACGAAACGTTGAGCCTCAATAATCTGCTTACGCATATCCTGCGTTGCTGACCAGGCATTATCAAAGTTGCACAGCACCTTGCGATGCCAGTCAGTCATCTTTTTTTCTGCCATATCAACCTACACCACAAGGAATTGAGTAACTGGAATAGTCGGGTTGCGCAGCCGACTCCGGGCAATGCATACACATCATCAGCGCATCAGCCAGGTTAGGAGATGGAATACCGAGCTTCTGCTTCATTTCGACCTTAGTCATAAGCTCCAGCTTCCCGTTATTATTGAATTTGCGCTGAATCTGCGTCAGTTCTGCAAACAGCTTCTCCAGCATCTTCTCGCCTATCGCTTCTTTGTCGAAACTCAGCATGTCGTCTGGGTCTGCATACTCACCGTGAACAACCGCCCGATATGTCAGATACAGCCTGTCAGCCAGCGCGTAATAGAATTGCGCTCGCTTATTGCGGAATACATCGCCAATAGTGCGAACATTGTCGCCCTGTACGACTTCATCAGCCCATGCTCCGGCCTGATATGGCGCATCTTCATCGAATGGCGATTCGCTGCCCTTGAACATCGTGGCGGTGATTTTCTTGCCGGAGAACGCTTCCGTTGTCTGTCTGCGTAGCCCGGCACCAACACCATCACCATCCCACAGGTAGTGGTCAGAGCCGTCTTCAATCGCCAGCGAAGTAGCCCAGTCAGCACCCTCGTTGATGTCCATCAGCAGACCTTCGGCAATGCGCTTAACTACCGAACCGTGACGCGATGCATAACCTTTAGCATCTGGCCCTGTATCTGATGGGTCATGCGCAGAGACAACAGCACCTTTCGCTTTCCATCCGAGTTTCTTGTGCGCATCGGTTGCGGCTTCAAGCCATTCACGTTTGATGATTGCCATATCACTTGCGCTTACTGGCTCACCAAGCCAGATGTGACGATACAGTGTCGGATTTCTGCGTTTACACTCTTCCATCTCCAGACGGAGAACTTCAGGAAAGTGCGGATTGTCGGTGTAGTTCACCGTCAGCAGGCAAATATCATCGGGAGGATTTACGACGAATCGCTGATAGGTATCGTCAAGGATGTTCTTCGGGTTAAAGCTCACCCATATTTCAGAGAACGGCTTGCGGATGGTTGGTATCAGGATATCCCATGATTCCTTCGTTACCGCTTCCGCTTCTTCCACCCAGCAGATATCAATGCCTTCGAGCGATTTAATCTTCGTCGGGTTGTTTTTGATGCCGTAGAACATGAATTCAGCATTCGTTCCGAGATGACGAATCATTGAACGCTGAATTTCAAACTCAGCCGAATACCCTTCACGCTCAATGGTGTCTTCAAGCAACCGAATTACCGAATCGCTGATACTGTTTTGCAGCTCACGAGCGCAAAGTATGCGCACAGGCTGCCGACGCGCCGCTTCAACAAGCAGCCTCGCAATTGCCCATGACTTACCGCTACCTCTACCGCCTTTGGCGACTTTGTAGCGATGCGCCTCAATGAACGGTTCAAAGATAGGATTAATCGAGGTCATTTTCCGAATAGAGTGCTCATCGGTGATGTTTCAATCTGGATTGCGCCGCCGTCTTTGCCGACAAGCTCGTTAGTTACCTTGTCGCCATACTTACGGGGATTCATTCGGGCCAACGCCCATTTGCGTGTATCAACGCGAAGTCTTGCCTTTGCCACTTCAGCAGCATCTGGAATCGCATTGTCAGCAATTTCGAATATCTCTTCGAAAATAGAATCAGCTCGTGCCTCAGTTGCCTTCGCGTACTTGTCGCGAAAATCCTCATGCTTTGCCAACCAGCGGAAAACAGTGGACTTATCCGGCATACCAGGACGCTTACATACTTTCAGCAAACTTTCGCCAGAAGAAAGCAACGAGCAGATATCGTCAGCCACCTCCGGCATATAATCAGAGGGGCGACCAGCTTTTGGTTCAGTCGCCATATTTATCTCACTTAGTTGTTATTTCAGGCTGAGCATCATGCTCCGGTAGTGAACAGGTCTAACGCTTCCTTCGATTTACGCACCGCTTCGATAGTGCGGGTCGTGATATCTGAATTAGCGCCGCCTGACTGGAAGTGAATTTTGAATAGCTCAAGCTTCAGTTCGTCAGTGCCAATAAATTGAAATGCTTCCTCTGCGGCTGCGTTCTGGTTCATGACCAGCTTGTAAATCTCTAACTGGAATTTCTGTTCTTCAGTCATGGGAATAATCTCTGCCATTGTTGGCTCCGTTTATCCGTTAAAAGGGATATCAGTTAAGTTATCCCGTGTAGGGTATAAGCCATTGTCAAAGCCACTCTGTAGGGAATGGCTTTTGTAATAACTACTGTTCGCTTAGCTTCTGCTTCAGCAAGTAACCTTCGAGCATCCAGATTTTGTTTACAGCATTCTGCCGGGCAATCTTCCGACCAATTTCTGCATCAAAGTTTTCCGGGCTTGCACAGGCACTCTCTCCGGTGACGGTGAAGCCATTCTTCAGCACCAGTACGCAGAAAGTGAGCAACTTCAATGGTGATAAATCACGATCGCCTTCTTCTGGTTTTTCCCTGCCACAATATTCGTTGCTGGAAATGGCACCATTTCGTCCATCATAAGCAGTAAAGTAATGCTCGCTTTTAATCACGTCTTCGATGTGCTGCGGGGTGATTCGCGGTGCCGTTTTGCCTTTCTCAACGATTTCTTTTTCGATTTGCTGGTCGTTCATAATTATGACCCTGTAGAGTGGTTGCTTGATTAGGATGTCTTTCCATCAGTCCGCCACCACAAAGAATCTTTTTTGCCATAAGGCGGGAGGTTCATCTTTCAGTGGCTGCCAGTGTTATTTCCCCACTTACTGGCTTGGGTTGTTTCGCTGTACTGCCGTAATGCAAAAACTGGATTAACCTGCGAAATCACACCATTCCGGGCAAATACATTTGCACTTCATTTGCCGCTCTCTCACGTGCAACATGAAGCAATCTTTTTCGCCCACCAACGCCCCACTTAGCCATTTGGCTTGCGCACTGGCTTATCGCTTTGGTTTCAGTATTGATGATGTGATCGATTCTATTCAGACGGGACATTGCGCCAACGCCGAGACGGACAACCGTTTTGAAAACTTCATAAACTTCGATTTCAAATTCCGGCTTAATCCATGCTGCATATCTGATTGCCAGAAGTTCAACACCCCACACACCTGGTTCTGCACCACCTTTGATTATTTTAAGTGGTTGAATTTGTTCCAAAGTGCTTTTTTGCACTTTGGCCTCCAGTGCTTTTATGAAGCGTTTTATCTGCGCGCTACGCAAAAACTGGCTTGGGCGCTGTTGCTCTGTAGCCTCTCCATTTGCAACTGCTGCTGCATGGAGATCGTTTAAGTTGTAGCGTCCATCCTCATCAACACGAACGGACACACCATTGACAATAACTGTTGGGTACTTCATCAGTGATTACCTTTTAGTGATGAACCTTGTCACACAGGATTCCGGCCCACAGAAAGGCACCGATCACCAAACCGGCATCCTCAAGGGTCATCCTGAAAGGTTCTGTGTTCAGAAGTCGCGCGTGTGAAGCGCGTTTGTTGCAGATGTAAAAAAGCCCCGCGAATGCGAGGCTAAATCCTGGTGTTTGTGATGACTGACTCTTATCTCAACGCAGCCCCTTACCGCGCGCCATATGCTCAACTTCAAGCATCAGCAATGAGATTTTTAATCTGGATTTACTCCAGAAGTGATCACCACCCTGTCTACAGAGCCAGATGTGAAGGATGATGAGTAAAATTATCTCTATCATCGAAGGCATTGCGTCCTGATGTATTCCTGCAGGTAGCTAACCTGCGCGGTTATCCTGTCGATTCCACTTCGGAGACGGTAATAATTGAGTTCAGCATCTGCTGTAAGTCTTGGGCTTTCTCCATTGCCCATGCCGCTGGCTCCGGTCGTTGACTTTGCACAGGTGGCGGCGACTTGCAGGCGCTTACGACCAGCAGAAACATCAGCACGGAGACTTTCGATAGTCGCGTTAGCATCAGCAAGCTCCTTTGTGTATCTGGCGTCAAGTTCTGCTACATCACGTTGACGCTTCTGCATGTCAGCGATGATGGATGTGGCTTTGTCGCGCTGGGCTTTGTAGGTCATGGCGTTATCACGGTAATGATTAACAGCCCATGACAGGCAGACGATGATGCAGATAACCAGAGCGGAGATAATCGCGGTGACTCTGCTCATACCTCAATCTCTCTGACCGTTCCGCCTGCTTCTTTGAATTTTGCAATCAGGTTGTCAGCCTTATGCTCGAACTGACCATAACCAGCGCCCGGCAGTGAAGCCCAGATATTGCTGCAACGGTCGATAGCCTGACGAATATCACCGCGATCAATCATCGGTAAAGCGCCACGCTCCTTAATCTGCTGCAGTGCCACAGCGTCCTGGCTTTTCGGAGAGAAGTCTTTCAGGCCAAGCTGCTTGCGGTAGGCATCCCACCAACGGGAAAGAAGCTGGTAACGTCCGGCTGCTGTTGATTTGAGTTTGGGGTTTAGCGTGACAAGTTTGCGAGGGTGATCGGAGTAATCAGTGAATAGCTCTCCGCCAACAATGACGTCATAACCATGATTTCTGGTTTTCTGACGTCCGTTATCAGTTCCCTCTGACCACGCCAGCATATCGAGGAACGCCTTACGTTGATTATTGATTTCCACCATCTTCTACTCCGGCTTTTTTAGCAGCGAAGCGTTTGATAAGCGAACCAATCGAGTCAGTACCGATGTAGCCGATGAACACGCTAGTTATATAAGCGAGATTGCTACTTAGTCCGGCGAAGTCGAGAAGGTCACGAATGAACCAGGCGATAATGGCGCACATCGTTGCGTCGATTACTGTTTTTGTAAACGCACCGCCATTATACCTGCCGCGAAGGTACGCCATTGCAAACGCAAGGATTGCCCCGATGCCTTGTTCCTTTGCCGCGAGAATGGCGGCTAACAGGTCATGTTTTTCTGGCATCTTCATGTCTTACCCCCAATAAGGGGATTTGCTCTATTTAATTAGGAATAAGGTCGATTACTGATAGAACAAATCCAGGCTACTGTGTTTAGTAATCAGATTTGTTCGTGACCGATATGCACTGGCAAAACGGCAGGAGGTTGTTAGCGCGACCTCCTGCCACCCGCTTTCACGAAGGTCATGTGTAGAAGGCCGCAGCGTAACTATCACTGATGAATTCAGGATAGCCAGTGGCTACGGCTCAGTTTGGGTTGTGCTGTTGCTGGGCGGCGATGACGCCTGTACGCATTTGGTGATCCGGTTCTGCTTCCGGCATTCGCTTAATTCAGCACAACGGAAAGAGCACTCGGTGCATTTAAGCCAAGCCCCATAAGGGAGAATGCTCTTACCTGTTACACAGATATAAAAAATCCCGAAACCGTTATGCAGGCTCTAACTATTACCTGCGAACTGTTTCGGGATTGCATTTTACAGACCTCTCAGCCTGCGATGGTTGGAGTTCCAGACGATACGTCGAAGTGACCAACTAGGCGGAATCGGTAGTAAGCGCCGCCTCTTTTTATCTCACTACCACAACGAGCGAATTAACCCATCGTTGGGTCAAATTTACCCAACTTTATTCAAAAAGTCAATATCATGCCGTTAATATGTTGCCATCCGTGGCAATCATGCTGCTAACGTGTGACCGCATTCAAAATGTTGTCTGCGATTGACTCTTCTTTGTGGCATTGCACCACCAGAGCGTCATACAGCGGCTTAACAGTGCGTGACCAGGTGGGTTGGGTAAGGTTTGGGATTAGCATCGTTACAGCGCGATATGCGGCGCTTGCTGGCATTCTTGAATAGCCGACACCTTTGCATCTTCCGCACTCTTTCTCAACAACTCTCCCCCACTGCTCCGTTTTGGCTATATCAACCGCACGGCCTGTACCGTGGCAATCTCTGCATCTTGCGCCCGGCGTCGCGGCACTACGGCAATAATCCGCATAAGCGAATGTTGCGAGCACTTGCAGTACCTTTGCCTTAGTATTTCCTTCGAGCTTTGCCACACCACGGTATTTCCCCGATACCTTGTGTGCAAATTGCATCAGATAGTTGATAGCCTTTTGTTTGTCGTTCTGGCTGAGTTCGTGCTTACCACAGAATGCAGCCATTCCGAATCCGGCCTGTGATTGTGCCATCCCCATAGCAGCCATCACATCAGTACCGGAAAGAGAGTCAGAAGCCGTAGCCCGTGGTGAGTCGCTCATCATCGGGCTTTTTGGCGAATGAAATTTAGCTACGCTTTCGAGTCTCATGGTCTTCCCCTCTTGCCCTGTTTGACCATCAGGACGCCGTTAACTATTACGTGACGCTCGCCTTTGCTGTCTCGGTTGTACTTGAGCACTGTTCCTCTTGCGCAGGAAAGCATCCTCGCCACTTCGGTCTGATTGCCTCGTGTCTGGATAAGAAGCTCTGGTATCGTTTGAATTGTGGCGTTCATGCGTTCTCCAGTTCGGTGATTTTTATTCCAAGCCGTCCGCCTGGTACTTTCACACCACGAATTACGCGAATGTCATCGAATTGCTCGTCGTCTTCCGCAAATCCGGCGTGGATAAGGGAATCGAGTAAACCTTTCAGGATGTTATCGAGGTCGCGGCGGCGGGAGTCTGGAACGTCTGCGATGACTTTGATGCGGAGTCGTGATTTGGTGAAAATGTCTAACTTGAGTTGGCGGATGATTTGCTGAACGTCTTTTCGGTATTTCTGGCCTTTATCGCTGATGTAGTATTGGCTTCCCCGTCTTCGCCAGTAGGTGTTCACCGACGGCGGGTATGGAAGCACAAACTGATATTCGTTCATGGCTTAATCTTCCCCTCCTTCAGCAGTATCGCCTGCGTCCTGATCACGCCTTCCAGGTGGTAAAGTCTGGCGTCTTTGTTGTCGAGGTTATGGGTGCGTCGGTCGATTTCATCGTGACACGCGCTACAAGCCCATGCGCCGATCAGGTCGTCAGGTTTCATTCCCGTTCCGCAAATTCCAGCCATCCGGTAATGTGCCAGAACTGTAGTTTCAGGATTGCCATTGCATACGCCGTAAATACGTACCTGACATTCTCTGCCGCGTGCTTCTTTGCGTAGATTGGCCATTAAGCAGCCTCCCCTGTTACTTTCAGCATTCCGTTATCGAGCAGCTTTCTGGTCAGCCACTGTTGACCACGCCCGGTGATTTTTGTGGTGAACGATATCTGTATTCCGTGATTTGTGTTGAGCGCTGTTTCTTTCACTGTGAAATAGCCGCGATCCATATATTCCTGCATTGGCACATTGCGCCGGGAACCTGAAGCAATAAGGATTTTGTGATCGCGCATCCACGCAAACAGTTTGTTTGGACCAATACCGACAACCTTTGCAAAGTTTCCAATCAAAATTCCGCTGGCCTCGCCAACGCGATCGGCAAACTCAACTTTAGGTGCGGCAATTGCGAGCTGGTTTTCCAGTTGCATTTTCTGCTCAGCAAGATCAGCAGCAAGGCGCAACGCTTCTGGTAGCGTTTTGGGGATATTAACCGCAGCTTCTTCAAGCTCTCGCCAGCGGTCAACAAGGCGAGCGGTGAATTCCGGCGACAACTGGGCAACAACGACAATACTGTCTCGCTTACCTTGTTCGCCTTCGAAGACGTAATGCTCGTACTGAACATTGAACCCTAAGTTATTGATTCTTTCGGAAACCTCAATTTGAGGAAGCCGGATAACACCATTTTTAGCCAGCGTTTCGATGGTACGTTTCACATTGTCATGACGCTTACCCACCAACTCAGCGATTTCAATGCTTGTCATTTTGATGGCATTGCCATTTATTAACTCATTCATCGTCTTCTTCCTCGTACATTGAGCTATTCGGATCGCTCATCAGTTCTGCGCAGCAATCGGAGCACACGTGAACTTCCAGCACATGCAGCTTCTGACCGCAGTTAGCGCACGTTAAAGCCCGCTCGACGCTTTCTTTCTGGTATTGAAGGGATTGGGATGGGCTAAGCATTATTGGCGTCCTGCATCATGAGAAAGACAATCATGGCAGCGCGGAGTGGGTTTTCATCTTGAGTCATATGATATGGGGTACTATCACTGCCAACTTTTCTATGCGCTGCCTTCCATAATCCATTTTCTGGCGCTGGAATAATGCCAATTCTGTTCTCTACGATAATCGGCTCTGCGTCTGATGGGCTTTTACAGTAATCAACCGTTTTTATTGCATAACCAGTTTCGTCATCCCACTCAACACCAACGATTGATGTTCCCAACTTTGCGATTTCGCAATCTTCGGGAGCAAATCCACAGCAAATTGCCACTCGCTTGTTAATTTCAAAATCACTTAACTGTGAATAATCCATTGTCATTTCCTCGCACGATGTCTTAGCCACCGGATATCCCACAGGTGAGCCGTGTAGTTGAAGGTTTTTACGTCAGATTCTTTTGGGATTGGCTTGCGTTTATTTCTGGAGCGTTTCGTTGGAAGGTATTTGCAGTTTTCGCAGATGATGTCGGTGATACTTCGTCGCTGTCGTCTCATGCTGCCCTCCTGACGCCCTGCCCGATCGCCATCAATGCCGCTTTGGATACGGTAGTAAACATCCGTCGAGGACTGATGAACGGTCGCCAAATCAGCAGCATGGAGCCTTTGCTGTTTCCCTTCTTCTCCAGCCCTGTCGATGGTTCGATAAAATTAATCCGTCCATCAGTGATAATGCGAACTTCGTCGACACTCTCCAGAGCCTTGCTGAACCATCCGACTGACATATCCTCTGGAACAAGCATAACTACCGTCTGTCGCTGTTGTATGCACTGCTCAGCGGCTTTTTCCACCCACGGCCTGATATTGCTGTACGGTGGGTTATTCCAGATTGCACCGTGGCTTACCCACTCAGAATTGAGCGCGTCGTCGGCCTCAGTTAGCCAGTGAGCACACAGAGCATTTTTGTCGCTCGCTGCCGAATCCAGCCAGAATCCAAACTCAATATCCAGTGCATCAAAAAGCCAAAGCGGCGTTTGCCAGCAGTCCTTGTCGTGTGCTGGCGTATTTGATTTGATAGTCATGCAGCCCGATCTCCCCATCTCGCTTTCCACTCCAGAGCCAGTCTCGCTTCGTCTGACCACTTAACGCCACGCTCTGTACCGAATGCCTGTATAAGCTCTAATAGCTCCGCAAATTCGCCTACACGCATCCTGCTGGTTGACTGGCCTATTACCACAAAGCCATTCCCGGCAAGGTTAGGAACAACATCCTGCTGTTTTAATGCTGCGGTAAACACACACTTCCAGCTTTCTGCATCCAGCCAGCGACCATGCCATTCAACCTGACGAGAGACGTCACCAAGGCAAGCCCAAAGCTTTCGATTCTGGTCTAAGCTGCGGTTGCGTTCCTGAATGGTTACTACGATTGGTTTGGTTGGGTCTGGAAGAATTTGCTGTACCGCGTGAATAGCGTTTTGCTGATGTGCTGGAGATCGAATTTCAAAGGTTAGTTTTTTCATGACTTCCATCTCCCCCAAATAAAAAGGCCTGCGATTGCCAGCAGGCCTGTTATTAGATCAGTGATGTAGATGGTCATACGTCAGCCCCTTGTGCATATCGTCTGCCACGCGAAGCAGGTGCATTTGATGCTGTGCAAATCTGTCTTGCTTCATCCTGGTCACATGCAACAAAGTGTCCGTTGCAGAACCGCTGGTAAACCGTACCAAGCGAGCCAAAACGGTTTTTCGTCACAATGATTTCAGCAAATGGCGCGGCGCTACTGTTCTCGTCATATACCGCCTCCCGATAGAGCATGATGATTGAGTCTGCGTCCTGCTCAATGCTTCCTGAATCACGCAAATCTGCGTTTGTCGGGCGTTTGTTTGGTCGCTTCTCAACATCGCGCGAAAGCTGACTCAGGGAGATAACAGGCGTTTTCAGGTCTTTCGCCATCGCCTTCAGGCTTCCGGAGATGTGAGCAATTGCGAGGTCGTTGCGATCTGCTTTCGGCTTCTCAATCAGGCCAAGATAATCCGCCATGATGAGTGACAGGTTTGGATTTTCCTGTTTGTGCCGTTCTGCGATTGAGCGAATTTCTTCGACCGATAACCGCGAGGCATCGACTACCCATACATCCAAATCTGCAAGCTGACTCATGCCGTTAGCAACACGCGCCCAGCCTTCGTCATCCATCGATGCAGGATTTCGCAGTACGCTAACCGACATCCTCCCGGCGTTGGCAATGCTTCGCTCTGCAATCTGCAATGCGCTCATTTCCATTGAGAAAATCAATACTCCGCGCCGAACGTCAGAACCAGGAATAACGCGGCTTGCAACGCCTTCGGCAATATTCAGAGCCAGTTCGGTTTTCCCCATACCAGGACGAGCAGCGATTATCACCAGGTCTTCCGCGTTCATCCCTCCGGTGATGGCATCAAGTTCTTCGATTCCGGTCTTCAGGGTATCTGACTCTTCTCCGTTCCTCAGACGTCTGTCAAGCGTGTCAGTGTAGTCAGTGATGATTTCCCCTAACCGTACAGGTTTAACCTCGTCACGGGGCTTTCTGATGGCTGAAAGACGTTTTACAAGTTCATCCATCGCCTGACTCGATGCGTCGATGGTTCCGCTCTGAATTGGTTCACGCATTTCATCCATGATTTCCAGCACCAGACGGCGGTGATAGTTATCCGCGACCATTCCGGCATATCCCTTCAGGTTTGCGGCACTCGGGCAGTTCTTACTGGTCATCAGGATTGACGTGAAATGCTCCTCTCCACACGCCTCGGCAACCATCAGCGCGTCGATTAGGTTTCTGTTTCTCGCCTGCTTACGGATAACTTCGAAGGCTTTCCTGTAGAGCGGAATTGAAAACGCTTCCGGCTCAAGCGTTGCCAGAACGTCACTGGCGGTTGGAGTTAATCCACCAATCAGCAGGCCACCGATAACGCTCGCTTCGATATCCTGTCTCATGCAATCCCCCTGTCTGCAAACTTCCCTTCCCGAACTCCCGTTAACGAGTCTTCCCTCAGCAGGTAATCAAAATCTGCCGTCCAGCCAGTGTCGTTGTCTCCGAAGTAAAACGGCTTGGCCTGATGCACAAACGCCCTGACATACGCTCTGAAACCGTCCACGTTTGGCGTTTTCAGTTGTGGGATGATTTTCTTCAGGCGGCGTTTGCGTTTCTCGTTGACCGCAACAGCGTGTGGCAGTCTGTCACCGACTTCGGTGTTGTAGGCGTTCAGGAAGGATTCGTAGTCGATTCGTTCTGCCTTGCGACGTTCAGGTTTAACCTGCCCATCGCCTCCCCCATTGGGGGGTAGGGGGGTATTATTTATATTCTTGTTAATACCTTCTTGTTCATGATGTGCGGTTGTTTGTGCGGCTTCATGTGCGCTTTCATGTGCGGCATGTGCGCTGAAAGCCGCGCCATTACTGTCTTCGTCATGTGCGGCATCATGTGCGGTTGTTTGTGCGGCTTCATGTGCGGGTAAATTGTCCATTTTTTGAGCATATTCATGGTAATTTGTGATGGTTATCACACGACCTTTTTGCTTCTCTCCATCAATGGAGATCATCCCCTCTTTCACAAAAACCTGAAGCATCCGCTCAACCTGATCACGGCTTGCTGGCTTGCCATGTCTGTCGCATAACTGAAGACCTAAATCAGCTGCTGTCACAACCAGTTGACCGGGTTGCAGATGCCATTCATGACCTTTGAAATTCGCTTTGTATGGCTTTCTGGCGGCATTCAGGAGAAGGTTTTCCCACAGGGTGCGAAGATAAACATCTTTCGCCCATGACTGTTTCAGAATGCTCCGGTACAACGGAATGTAACCAGTTTTCTGGTTCTCCATCCTGTTGCTCCTGCGCTCGTGTGCGGCGCTGAAATCGTAGATTTTTGCTGTATTGCTCATAACTACCTGCCTTGACGAAAGACCTTAAGAACATCGTTAAACTGACTTACGGATATGTCTTCTTTGAGAAGCTTTTCCAGAAATGCGTTTGGAATGAACGTATATCCCTCCTCTTTTGGTAGAGACGGGAGCAACGCCCTCGCCTCAGCCTTCAGAAGCTCAGTTCTGGCAACTTTCACAAAAGAGATTTGAGTTCTTTCATCAATGGAACGAAGGAAGCGCAAACGCTTAGCTTCTTTGTGTGTATCAGGTGGATTAAAGCCTTTGTTTCGCATATAATTACCTCGTTGGATGTTGTTAAAATTCCATCTGGATTTGATCAGAACGCTCGGTTGCCGCCGGGCGTTTTTTATTGGTGAGTCCATCAAGCGCATACTTAAAAGCCCTGCTAATCGGACTGATGTCTGATGCCATTCCGAAAGCACACAAGACCGAAGCAATAAATCTCCAGTCCGTTCTGCTTATCTTCGATTCATGACAGCCAATCATCTTTGCCAGACCGCGCTGGGTAAGCGTTGACAGGTTGATGAGTAAATCTGTTTCTGCGCGATCAATTTCTCGCTGTGTTGGCTTGCTGTAACTTGTTTGTGTCATTTCTTACTATCTCCATAGGTAAATAATTTGGTTTTTTATCGTGCACCATTGACAGTCATCCTTGACCACGCCGGGCACCCGACCGTATACCGGGCCGTTCGGTACTAAAAGTACATTTTTATTACATAACAAACTGCTGTTTACCGATACGGCGAATCTGTGCTGCTGAGTACTTGCCGCCTGATGCCTTGGCGATCTTATCCGCATATTCGGTTTCACCAGTGAACTCGGTACGCGGCAGAGAACCACGCTCAAGCCACTTATAGATGGCTTTTGGCGTAAGTCCACAAACATCAGCCACAACAGAAACTCGAACGGATTTGATAACTTCTCCAAACGTAACTTCGTTCATGCTTCTCTCCTGTGGTGAACTTATGGTTCATATTATGACGGAACTGATAGTACAGTCAATACCTAATATAGTTGAACTTATGGTTCAACAGAAAGAGCGTGAAACTTTCTCGCAGAGGCTTGCGCTGGCCTGTGATAAAGCGGGATTACCTTTGCATGGTAGGCAGGCTGATTTAGCTGTCAGGCTTAAGGTCACACCAAAAGCCATTAGTAAATGGTTCAACGGGGAGTCAATACCAAGAAAAGACAAGATGGAATCTCTGGCTTCGGTGCTGGGAACTACTGCTGCATATCTGCATGGCTATGCTGATTATGACGGTATCACGGTAAATCATCTATCAAGATCAAATGATTCTTATCGTGTTGATGTATTGGATGTTCAGGCGAGCGCCGGGCCAGGAACCATGGTTTCCAATGAATTTATAGAAAAGATAAGAGCAATTGAATATACGCCCGAGCAGGCAAGAATTTTATTTAATGGAAGGCCACAGGAAAGCGTAAAAGTCATCACGGTTCGCGGTGACAGCATGGAGGGAACCATCAATCCGGGAGATGAGATCTTTGTTGATGTATCCATAACCTATTTTGATGGCGATGGCATTTATGTGTTTGTATACGGGAAAACAATGCACGTTAAGCGCCTGCAAATGCAAAAGAACAGGCTTGCCGTCATCTCTGACAATGCCGCTTATGATCGATGGTACATAGAAGAAGGTGAAGAAGAGCAACTTCACATTCTAGCCAAAGTCCTCATTAGGCAGTCAATCGATTACAAGCGATTCGGATAAAAATAAATTTCCTTAAAGTTCACTAACTTATGATGTAGTGAGCTTTTTATACCCATAAAATGTACTATTGGTACTTTACATTAATGAACTTTAAGTACATCATAAGCCCATAGACGAACGGCGCGTCTTTAAACCATGCGTCGGGAGCGCGGCGGGTTCAGGATGAACGGCAATGCTGCTCACTACAAAAGAACATTTCCATAACCGGAGGGTTATTGAAGTGTTTTTGTTAGGAGGTTTAAGTGGATCTTACTCAAGTGTCTGTAAGGGAGATTCTTCATTACAATCCTGTGAGTGGTGACTTTTATTGGAAGCCGAGAGCAAAGCATTTGTTTGCGGATAACAGAGCTGCCTTGACGTGGAACAAGAAGTATCCAGGTAAAAAGGCTGGCTCACCTGACAACAAGGGTTATCTGAGAATAAATATTGGAGGTAAAAAATTTAAGTCTCACAGACTTGCATGGCTTTACGTGCATGGCTACTGGCCTGATGTGATTGATCACATAAACGGCGTTAAGGATGACAACAGAATCTCCAATTTAAGAAGCGTTTCTTTCAAAGAGAATATGAAAAACATGCCTTTAAAATCATCTTCATCAACTGGAGTTACAGGTGTTGAAGAAAGAAAAGAGCATGGGTTTTATGTTGCATCGATAACTGTGGATGGAAAACGAAAATACCTAGGCTCATTCAAACTTTTAGATGATGCCAAACAAGCAAGGAAAGAAGCCAATGCACTATATGGCTTTCATGAAAATCATGGACGGAGCCAGTAAACGTGTTTCAAGAGCCATTTCGCTTGCAGGAACGCGTTAGAAGGAAGTTGAAGGTGGTGCTGTGTGCCTGCCAAACGTAGCCATTTACGCGGCAGGATACCGGAAATCAAAACAACTGACGGCGAGGTAAGTGGTGAATCAGACATACATTCCATCATGCTTGAGAAATCTGCCAAAGCAGAAAGCAAAGCCCCGCAAGCAAGCCATAAAGGACGCTAAGGCAGAGGTTATTGATCAAGCAATACAATTGCTCAGGGAGGAGTTAAGAAGTGGCAAGCTCGAAGGAATGATGATGCCCTATCAGCGCGGATATCTATCGGCGATTAGTAAGTTGGAAGTATTGAAGAGTGAATTATGAACTATCTGGAATTTCCGGATGGTTCATTGTTTTGGCAGCAAGCCACTTATTTGAGGTGAGATATGACAAAATCATGGAGCGTACCTTTTCCTGAATCAGAAACTGAACATGATGGAATGCCTGTTTTCTGGAGATTCCAGGCGACAGTTGAAGAAGATGGAATCAAAATATTCGCACTTCAATATATAGCTTTTCATCAGACAGAGCATTATGCATGGTTGGTTCCTGCGCATTGGATTGTTAATTTTAAACCAGCACCAAATCAGTGGTTACAGGAATGGAAACAAAAGAGAAATAGATATGCAATTAAGAAAGTAGCAAAAAATGCAGAAAGATCTTTTGCATTCCCAACGAAGAAACTTGCCATTGAAAGTTTATTGCGCCGGAAGAAATACCATTTAATGAGAATCAAACAAGATTTGGCTGTTGTATCAACTCTTGTTGATGGGATGAAGAATATTGATACATCAACACCAGATATTGAATATAACTTTGGGCACAACCAAGAAACAGAAAATTGGGTATTTTATTAGTACGAGTAAGCAATGTGTATTCATTCCAACGAGTGAATACACGGAGCAATGTCGCTCGTAACTAAACAGGAGCCGACTTGTTCTGATTATTGGAAATCTTCTTTGCCCTCCGATGTGAGGGCGATTTTTTTTGACGTAGGAAATATGAAATATGAAATTACGTGTCTGGCATATCCCGCAAGTACCTATGAAGCCGTTCATTGTAGAAGTGGCAAGTGTTGAAGAGGGTGTTCGCCTGATGGATGCACTGGCTGATTATGATGCCTTTCAGTATGACAACAACATCAAGCCTGACTACTGCAATGCTAACGGCCTTGAGATGTGGGATGAGAGCCTTACTGATGAAGATTTATCAGAGATGGAGCTTACGGATCGCTGGGTAGATTGGTACAGCGAATGCCAATGTTACGACGACCCACGTAAATATATCGAAAGCCTGAAAGAAGAAACCTCAGCAGCCTGAGCGCGGATTTGACGCATACAAATTAAGGAGGATATATGAGTGAAGTAACAGATTTAGTTGTTATTGAAAAATCAAATGCAATGACTGTATTTCAGTCTGCCGACCAGATTGAAGAAATCCTTCAAAAGGTTGAACGTGAAGTTATGTCCTTTGTGCCTGATATCACAACGGCAAAGGGCAGAAAGGAGATCGCTTCTCTGGCGTATAAAGTTGCGCAGACGAAAACATATCTCGATGGTCTTGGCAAAGACCTTGTTGCTGAACTGAAGGAAATTCCAAAGCTAATTGATGCCAACCGCAAGACAGTGCGTGATCGCCTTGATGAGCTGAAATCCAAGGCACGCCAGCCTCTTACTGATTATGAGGAGGAACAGGCACGGATTAAAGCCGAAGAAGAAGCTAAGGCAGCAGCTGAAGCTCTCGCAAAGCAAATTGAGTCTGACCATGAAATAGCGATTTTGATGGATCGCGAATTTGACCGCCAAAGAGAAGAGGCAAGACTCAAAGCGGAGCAGGAAAAGCGAGAGCATGAAGAACGCTTAAAAAGAGAAGCTGAAGAGAAAGCCAGAGCAGAAGCCGAAGCAAAGGCAAAAGCCGAAATTGAAGCAGCAGCAAGGCGAGAAGCAGAAGCTAAGGCCGCAGCGGAACGTGCAGAGCGTGAACGCATTGAAGCCGAGCAACGAGCACAGCGCGAAGCAAAAGAGGCAGCAGAACGAGCTGAAAGAGAAAAGCAGGCGGCAATTGAAGCAGAACGCCGAAAAGCACAGGAGGAGGCTGAACGAATCCGGCGCGAGGCTGAAGCAAAAGAGCAAGCCAGAATAGCAGAAGAAAAAAGAATCAAGGAAGAAGAAGAGCGTAGAGCAAAGGATAAAGCTCACCGGAAAGAAGTAAATAACAAAATACTTGCTGACCTTATCAAGGTTGGTGCATCAGAAGATGTTGCTAAAAATATCATAACAGCCATCGTAAAAGGCGAAGTATTCGCAACAAAAATAACCTACTAATAAAACCAACATAAGGAACCACCCATGATTTACGCAATCGCGGGAGGCGCTCGCATGGGTGCCTTCCAATTAAATGAATCTTTACTTGAACGAATCACCCGTAAATTACGTGACGGATGGAAAAGAGTTGAGGTCTTATTATGCGCAATGAAATAGCCATCAATCACCAGATGCTTCGTGCTGCACAGAACAAAGCAGTAATAGCCAGATTTATTGGTGATTCAAAAATGTGGCTTGAAGCAAATAAAGCGATGAAATCAGCTATCAACCTTCCGTGGTATCGCAGGAAATGAGTTTTACAGATAACTGGTCAGACGAAGAATTCATTCGTCAGATGAAAGAATTAATCGGTAACGAAGGAGATATTCATGTCACTTGCAACCACAGTGAAGGAGAGCAAGTTACAGAGACGCATGTACACGCAGAAAGCTCTCTGGTATCGCCATAATGGTGACCGCGAAGGAATGCGGGTATGCCTTAATTTGTCCCGAGTCGAAGTATTAAATCAGCGTTATTTCCTTGGGCCGTGTCCATTCTGAGGTGAATTATGGATTTGAACAAATTCGATGAGCCATTCAGCCCTGAAGATATCGAATGGCGAATACAGCAAAGCGGTAAAACACGCGATGGCAAGGTGTGGGCTATGGTGCTGGCTTATGTCACGAACCGGGCAATCATGAAGCGCCTGGACGATGTTTGCGGCAAAGCAGGATGGCGCAATGAATACCGCGATATTCCCAACAACGGCGGAGTTGAATGCGGCATATCAATCAAGATTGATTCCGAATGGGTAACCAAATGGGATGCTGCTGAAAACACGCAGGTAGAAGCCGTCAAAGGTGGTCGTTCCGGTGCAATGAAGCGCGCTGCCGTTCAGTGGGGAATCGGTCGGTATCTGTATAACCTTGAGGAAGGTTTCGCACAAACATCTCTCGACAAAAAGCAGGGATGGCACAGGGCAAAACTCAAGGATGGAACAGGATTTTACTGGCTCCCTCCATCGCTGCCGGGCTGGGCAATCCCAGCATCAGATAACAAACCATCACCAGAAAATACCAACCAGAAATCTCCATCGGTTGACTGCGAACAAATCCTGAAAGACTTCAGCGATTATGCATCGAAAGAAACTGACAAGAAAAAACTCATCGAGCGTTATCAGCGTGACTGGCAATTAATGGCTGGCAACGAGGAGGCGCAGGCTAAATGCGTTCAGGTAATGAACATCAGAGTTAACGAGCTAAAACAGGCGGCATAAATGGCAAGCAGAGGCGTAAATAAGGTGATCATTATTGGTCGCCTTGGGCATGATCCAGAAATCAGATATTCACCATCAGGAACGGCATTTGCAAACCTTACAGTTGCTACGTCAGAACAATGGCGTGATAAGCAAACTGGAGAGCAAAAGGAGCAGACGGAGTGGCACCGTGTGGTAATGAGCGGGAAACTAGCAGAAATTGCCAGCGAGTACCTGCGAAAAGGCTCAGAGGTTTATCTTGAAGGCAAATTGCGGACAAGAAAATGGCAGGATCAAAGCGGACAGGATCGGTTCACTACCGAAATCATCGTGGGCGTTGGTGGAACCATGCAAATGCTTGGTGGCAAGCAAGGAGGCAATGAACAGTCTTCACCTCAGCGAAATAACGGTCAGCAACAAAGACAGCAACCTCAGCAGCAGGGAAATCACAGCGAACCACCTATGAACTTCGACGATTCGGATATTCCGTTCTAGGAGCTGAATATGAAAATCTGCTCAAGATGCCATCAACAGAAGGAAGAAAGGGACTTTCAAATCAGAAGAGCATCCAGAGATGGATTAACTGCCGCTTGCCGGGCTTGCCTGGCTGAATACGACAAAGAGCGCGCGGGATTGCCACATCGAGTATCAGCAAGGAGAGAATATCAATCATCTGAACGCGGCAGAGAACGGTGTAACGCAGCCAAAAAGCGGTTCATTCAGAGCAACCCATGGAAAAGAAAAGCCCACATCATCGTGGGTAATTTTTTGCGCGACGGTAAGCTAATCCGACCACCACAATGTGAGTGCTGCGGATCAGAATGTAAACCACAGGCGCACCACTGCGACTACAGCAAACCAACCGATGTGATGTGGCTCTGCAAGTCATGTCATGTCGAGTGGCACAAACATAACAAACCTATCTACCCAGACGAGGAGCCAGTAACTCTCCCCTTCCCTCGTCACGCTATTCACGCAATTTAATCAGGAGAAAATCATGCCAGCGCCTCTGTATGGTGCGGATGACCCGCGCCGCTGTTCCGGCAATTCCGTATCGGAGGTGCTGGATAAATTCAGAAAAAACTACGACCTGATAATGTCGCTACCGCAGGAAACGAAAGAGGAAAAGGAATTTCGCCACTGTATATGGCTTGCAGAGAAAGAAGAACGCGAGCGAATTTACCAGACATCAATCCGACCATTCCGCAAAGCCACATATACCCACTTCCCTGAATATATCGACCCGCGCCTGCGTAATTACCGCTCACGCTATGGCGCTATCAGTAATGACTGAGGAATTAACAATGAAAACAATGAAGCTAAACATCGACCTCGGAAAATACGTTATTACCGGAACCAAACACGATCTGATTCTTAGCGAAAGAGGAATTGTCAAAGAAGGCGAGAATGCAGGGAAAGAAACACTAAGCCGTATCGGTTATTACAGCAAGTTTGAGCATCTGGTTAAAGAATTATGCAACCGTGAAATCCTGTTATCTCAGTCGCAGACGCTACAGGATATTCAGCAGCATATCGAGACTTTAGGTGTGTCACTTAGCATGGCTATTGACCAGTTCGTGGAGAGTAAATCATGAGAGGACTTGCATACAATCCCGGCATTCTTCCGGCAGAAATGATTATTCGCCAACGCGTAAAGCCAATGCCATCGAGAGAGGAATTGCTTAAGAGAAATTCTTTTCCATCAGTGAATCAAAACAAATATCTGAATGCGATGTTGCGCAAAGGAGGCAACCAGTGAGCAAGATTGACTATCAGGCACTGCGTGAAAAGGCAGAGAAAGCAACGTGTGGTGTGTGGTCGCTAGAATATGGAGAGGAGAGATTTGATGCTGGTGATGCGCTAATTCATCGTGAAGTTGTTGGATATCTTCCCATTTGCAGAATTGAAGGAGCGCATCCAGAAAGCGGTTTCGATGAAGATTTCCAAATGGAACAGCAGGCCAATGCTGAATTCATCGCCGCAGCCAGTCCAGCTACCGTGCTGGCACTGCTGGATGAACGGGAAAGAAACCAGCAATACATCAAACGCCGCGACCAGGAGAACGAGGATATTGCGCTAACGGTAGGGAAGTTGCGCGTTGAGCTTGAGGCAGAAAAACAGCGGGCAAAGGATCTGTTTATGGAAAATGCTCGGCTTAAGTCAGGTATAGCCGGTCTGATACACCTCGGTATTCGATATGCAGATGTTGATGTCATGAAAATTGCTGGAGATGCCCAGCTTTCTACCCCATGCACTGACAGCATCATAAACAGCATTGCAACAGGCATTCGCATCAACGGAGGTGAGTAATGCGTGTGGCATGTATCGGCTTGTTACCGTACCCGACTCGTTTTTGGGCTTCTGCGCTAATTGCAAAGCCACATGTCCTGATGGCTGACAACATCATCCCGGCACCAAAGCGCCGCCATACCGGTATTGCAGCGGCACGACGAGCAGCAAAGAGACGCAGGAGAGCAAAGCGATGAAAAACCGTAAGGCAAAACGACTTTTTTTACAGCGACCTGTGCGTGTGGTGGAGCTGGTTATTAGCAACCATAAGATAGCGGTACTCCATCCATTTGGTCAGGTGGCTTTTGCCGCAAAGCGTAAGCCTACTGCGTCACAGAACAGGCGGAAGAAAGGGTACGCTGTAAGATGAAAAACCGTAAAGCAAAGATTCTGTTAGTTCGTAGAAACGCTCCTGGCGTCTGGCAGTGGGTGAGACTCAGCAACCGACGGATGGGGTTGATGAAATATTACGGGATGATGGATTGTGGTTTTTGCAAAAAGCCCAGCGCGGCGCAAAACCGCTGGAAAAACCACTTGCGCACTAAAGGAGAGTGATATGGCTATTGCCGCAAGTTACACCATGCATCTCTATTGTGACTGCCGCCAGTGTACGGAAGGTGTATATCCAGTACCAGACTTCGGTGAATATATCGGTACGTCATGGGCTGGCTGTGCAAAAGAGGCACGTAAGGATGGCTGGCGAATAAGCAAAGACAAAACACGTGCTTTTGCGCCAGGGCATAAAGTTTTAAGGATTAACAAATGACCACTATTACCAGAGAACAGGCACAGAAAATTATTGAAGCAGCCGATGAGGTTATTAGTGCGCTTGCCGGAACTAACGAGGATGTTCACCCTGGTAGCGATAACATGCTACGCCTGTGGGATGACCTGAATGACCGTTACGCGCCCCCTGAAGTTGTGCGTGAGCTGGCACGAATTGCACTGGCATCACTGGAAGCAGAACCGGTGGTTTACATGTGGGATAGCGAAAGAAAAGATATTGATGCCCCTGGGTATTATCGGACTGAGCATTTAGTGTTCGCTGAGAGTAGTGTTAAGCAATGGGGAGGGCGAGTTGTTCCACTTTACACCGCCCAGCCAGTGCCGGTAACTCCGGATGGTTGGATAAGCTGTAGTGAGCGGATGCCTGAAAAGAACCAGAACGTGCTTATTTCGGTGAATTTCGATAGCTCTCTGGTTGAACCGCTAATATGCTCCGCACGCTATACCGGAAGCACCTTTCGGCGCGGAGATGCAACGATTAAGCCGGGTAATGGTATTGAGCAAGCAACTCACTGGATGCCGCTACCGGAACCGCCGCAGGAGGCGAAATGATGGATGTAAAAGAGAAGGTTTTGCAGGTGATGCGTTCCCGGGCTGCCCTGCAAGATAAAGCTCTCGGCGGGGAATATCCATTCAGGATGGCAACCTGGAATCTGCGGTTGGCAATGGAGAAGGAATTTCCTGATGAAGAATGGCGTTCGGCAGATTTGCGCAAAATTCTTATGGAGCTGGCTAAAGACGGAACAGTATCCAAAGATACCCATGCCAGCCGGATTGGTCAGGCGGTATGGAGACTGGAGGTGAGGTAATGGCTAACCTGCAACTTGACGTCAAAGGTGAATAACAATCCTCGCACTCGCGGGGATTTCTTTTATCTGAACTCGCCACGGTGGGTTTTGTTTTATGGAGATGATAAATGCACTTCCGAGTCACAGGTGAATGGAATGGAGAACCATTCAACAGAGTTATCGAAGCAGAGGACATCAACGACTGCTATAACCACTGGATGATATGGGCGCAGATAGCACATGCAGACGTAACCAATATTCGAATTGAAGAACTGAAAGAACACAAAAACGCCTGATGGCGGTTTTTTATTGCCTGATTTGCAGGTTCGATTCCATATTCGGAGATAGCACTCATGCAACACGAACTACAACCTGATTCACTGGTTGATTTGAAATTCATCATGGCTGATACTGGCTTTGGTAAAACCTTCATCTATGACCGGATTAAGTCCGGCGACCTGCCTAAAGCCAAAGTTATCCACGGTCGAGCAAGATGGTTATATCGTGACCATTGTGAATTCAAAAATAAGCTCTTAAGCCGCGCCAATGGGTAAAATAGCGGGTAAAATATTTTTCACATCTAAAAAACACCATTCCAATCAATCCCCTGCCGCTTCAAGTAGATGTCTGCAGGGGACACTTTAAAGACCTTTCTCTACATTTCACTTCATTACATAACCACTTAAAAAAACAGCAAGTTATCACCGAATCGGCCTGATTTTCATTTCAGTTAATTTCATGACATTACAACCTCGTGATGGTATAAGTGATGGTATTCCCCAGTTCGATATGCAGATACCATCAATTTACCAAAATGAGTACAGATATGGCCATTAATGTGCTTTCCCCCAAACAGATAGAAAACGCCAAGCCGAAGACCAATGATTACAAACTTACCGATGGAGGGAGTTTGTATCTACTGGTACGAAAGACTGGTGGAAAATACTGGCGTATGAATTATCGTTTTGATGGAAAACAAGTGACATTGGCATTAGGGGTCTACCCAGATGTCTCACTTGCAACAGCGCGGAAACGGCGTGATGAAGCCAGGCAACTACTAGCCGATGGTCGTGATCCTCGCGAAGCAAAGAAACCCAAAAAGGAAGACCCAATTTCCCCCACGTTCGAGAGTGTTGCCAGAGAGTGGCATAGTGGAACGATGGGGCATCCTGAGTGGAAAGAGATCACCCGTAAAAAAATTCTCCGAGAAATGGAAAACCACCTCTTTCCTGCCATCGGTTCAAAGCCTATCGATACGCTCAAAACCCGTGACTTGATGCCGATGCTGGTTGAGATGACTGAGAAAGGAATTGGTGCCACAACGAGCCGGGTAAAAACCACTATGACGAGCATCTTCCGTTATGCCGTGCAACGTGGAATTGTCGATTACAACCCTGCCCACGATCTAAAAGGTGCAATTACGACCCCCAAAGTACGACATCGCCCCGCACTACCTCTCGAACGTTTACCTGAACTGTTAGCGAAAACGAGAAGTTACACGGGAAGACCATTGACTCGCCTAGCAGTTCTATTTTCCCTGCACACTTTTGTGCGATCCAGCGAACTACGACATGCCAGATGGGAGGAGATCGACATTGAAAATGGGCTATGGACGATACCAGGACAACGTGAAGAGATCGCAGGGGTTAAATTCTCAGAGCGGGGTGCAAAGATGGGGGCTGCTCATTATGTCCCGCTATCTAGTCAGGCTATCGGGGTACTGGAGGATATAAGGAAAATCAGTGGTGAATATCTGCTGGTTTTCCCCGGTGACAGCAACCCATATAAACCGATGAGCGAAAACACAGTTAATAAAGCACTGCGAACGATGGGTTACGACACTCAAAGTGATGTTTGCTTGCATGGGTTCAGGGCGATGGCCTGCTCTGCACTGACCGAATCAGGACTCTGGTCACGCGATGCAGTTGAACGGCAGATGAGTCACCAAGAAAGAAACGAAGTGCGGGCAGCATATGTGCATCTTGCGCAGCACATGCAGGAACGCCGCAGAATGATGCAATGGTGGTCTAATTATCTGGAACTAAATAAGGACGAATTTCATGCTCCTTATGACTTATCAGGTATTAACATTATCAATTAAATTTTCTTATAATTTAAAACAGAGGTCATAATGCAGCATTCAAAAGAGAATGAAACTATATTCTTAGGAAATCTATGGATTGACAAAAAAATACCACCATTAGAATATTGTTCATTTGAACGCGCTTCAAGACTATTAGAATGCGAGATTGATGATTTATTACACCTATACGAAATAGGCGCTTTTAATATCGCATTCAAGGCGGATGGACTTGCAGTTAGATTTAATGTTAATTTCCTCTATAAAAACCAGAAAATGGAAATTGACTTAATTCATCCCGTATTAACTAATCAATCACTAGAGATGGAATTTTCAACAATATGGTATGACCTTAAAGATGACTCCTTTGAACATTTTGAAAATGGGCTTCAAATTATAGGATTTGCCTGTGGTATTTGGTACGCCGATGATATGATAAGTGACATAAAAAATGGATTAGCTATAGATCCAGATTATGAATTCAGGCTTAAACCGGTAAAAATACGAGATAATGTTTTGATGGCAACGGCCTCATATGAAGGAAATAAGGTCATTGATATTCCATTTGAAGATCTTCTTATCATGCGAAGAGATTTAGAGTTAATATGGAAATCAGTAAAAACTGGAATTCCTATGCCAAGTTTACTTACGAAAAGAATTTCATCTGAACCTAAAATCCCCAAGCGATTAAATAACACTGCTGAGCATCATGCAAAAAATAGGGAGGGGTTATTAAATGCAGCCATATATATATTAGCAAAATACCCAAGCGAATGTCGTGGTGAAAGAAAAGAGATAAGTCCTGAAAAGTGGACTAACGCCATAATTAAACATTTAGGAGAGCTACCTCCAATATTTATCACTAATGAACAAGAAATCTTAAGAAAATTACGATTAGCGGTTAATCATGCGGGATTGAAACAAAAGGGGTAGACTGAAACAATCTACAGGTAGAGTTGATTACACTACCTTCACAGCATTTTGATATCCCCATAGTATCTGCCGTGTTCATTACATAACACGGCAGGTAATTTCATGACATTAAAAACTTATCCTATCACTGGACATGCCCGCCCACGAGCTACTGCTGACTTTTTGCAAATAAGTACGGTTACTCTCTGGCGCTGGGAAAAGAACAATCCTGAATTTCCCAAATCTATACGCATTTCAAAACGGGTATCTGTTTACGATGCACAAGAAATTAGGCAGTGGGTTAAAGCTCAATCAGCAGGATTGGAGGAAGTAGTGTAATGACAATATTAACAAAGCTGGGGAGAAAAAAGCCTCCCCAACGTATTAATCAATTCTTTGGTTCTAAACCTCGGCTTTGTAACTCTTTGCGTAGAATGCGCTTGATCCAAGCCGCTAGCGATTCATCGCCATCCTGCTGTTGTGCTTGTTCCATCAGTTCACGCAGTTCAGGGTCAAGTCGGAACTGGAATGGCGGATTCCCACGTCTTTCATTTTTGTGTGTTGACACGTCAATTACACCCATTGTAATGTATTTATGTGTAATGACACATTACACACAGAAAAACAAAATAGCAACGCCCCGGAGTGTTTGCAGCACCACCGAGGCGTCTGACCAGCACGTTATATGAGGTAACGAAGATGGCTAAACAGAAGTGTACCTGGTTATTTGCGGCGATCAACCGCAGTCAACGTAATGCCCGTCCGGTGATGTTAAGGATCACCGCAGATAACGAGCGATCAGCGCGGCGCAGACTTGCCCCGGACTATGTACTGAGCTTTGCCGGGCGCATTCCCTGCGGAGGTGAACATGCGTAATTATCCGCATCCCGGCGAACGCTGGCAGCATGAACGTGGCTGGACGGTCACGATTATCCGATTAATAGAAGCCTCGCCCTCTGTGGCGCTGGTTAATCCTGAATTCAGCTGTGAAGTGCTGATACGTCATGACAGCGACAACCAGCTTTCTTCCTGCCCTCTGGCATGGTTTGAACAGCGATATACGCGCCTGTTTGATGTACCGCTCTTTAAGCCTGCACCAGCTCCTGCAGGCGGTAGTGGTTCCAGCCCGCTGACACTGCATCCGTCTGTGCTATTTATCCGCTGGCGGGAGCGTAGCATATGGCGTTCTGCTGAGCCTGATGACGGTCACTATTCAAAGTTTCTCTGACAAAACACCGCTGAAAACGGAGTAATCCACAATGAATATTTCAAACGGGCACAACGGTGCTCAGGGCCAGACTTTGCCTGAAAAACACAATACCGGTGCTTTTGCCTATGGGTTGTCAGAGGACGGTTTCGGAAAGCTGACCCGCGCAAGAAATGCCTGCGACATGCTCCAGCTTCTCTTTTCTGAATACCCGTCTCAGGCCGGAGCACTGGACGCAGGCTGTGCGCCTGGTGTCGCCGCGCTGATGGAGTACCTGCGGGCAGATTTGACGGATATTGCACACAGCTGCGCACTGATTGAAGGAGGTGCCAGATGAACCAGCCGCAGGTTTCCATTTTCCCGGCAGAAATGACCACCGCGCTTTACCGGCGGGCTATTGCTTCAGCATGGCGGCAGAAAATGCTGAACGAAACTGGCAATGATCAGTATGGTCCGCACAGCCTGACGGTGGAGCGTATTGAAATGGCCATTGCGCTGCATATCGAGTGCGCACTGATTAACGAGTACGGCGAAGCACAGGGCGCCGCTGCCGCGCTGGCACTGCTAACTGACATGCTGGAGCCGTCACTGCTGACCGCGCCGCCGGTACTGACCGCGCGCGGTTGTGAAGTAATGGCGGAGATGTACCGCACGCTTCCGGCGGCCTTTGATGTCTGCTGCAGTACCGGTGTGACGTTGTATCAGGGGGAAGTATGACAATACAGACGGTTACGCAGATTTCAGCCGCCGCACGGGGGAAATGGCCCGTTATTCTGCAGATGCTGCGTATTGATGTACCTGAAAACGGCAGGCATGGTCCCTGCCCGAAATGTGGGGGCAAGGATCGTTTTCGCCTTGATGACCTTGACGGGCGCGGGACGTGGATCTGCAGCCAGTGTGGCAATGGTGACGGTCTGGATCTGGTTAAGCTCGTAACCGGTTACAGCGTCAGAAAGGCTGCGCAGGAGGTGGCGCAGGTGCTTAATGTGCCGGATGTGCAGGAACTGCCTGTTAAGCCTGCCAGACAAAAAGCCCCTAAACGCGACATGGGTCTTACCGTGGCGGCGCTGATGAAAGAGAGCCACACGGGAGAAAGCGCCTATCTGACAGGAAAAGGGTTCGCCGGATACCCGGCCTCTCTGACCGGAAGCGTGCAGCATATCAGCGGTAAGGATTTTCCTGCCGGTTCCCTGCTGTTACCACTCACGACCAACACCGGAGCCGTGACCGGTGCACAGCTTATCGCCCCGACGGGTGAAAAAAGCATACTGCCCGGCAGCACGATGAAAGGCGCGTTTGTGTCGCTCAGCCCGTTACCGTCTGAACCACCGATACAGGTGGTGATTACCGAAGGTTACGCTACGGCGCTGACGGTAAGCCAGCTCACTGCCGGATGCGTAGTGGCTGCCATATCTGCGGGCAACCTGCCCAATGTGGCGCAGTCGCTGCGGGCACGCTGGCCTGAGGTAAAAATTATCATCGCCGGTGATAACGATTTTCAGGATGGGGGGGAGAATCCCGGCAGAGCCTTTGCTGAACGGGCGGCAAAAGTTGTTGGCGGCTGGATGACGCTGCCACCAGGAGAGATTAAGGCTGACTGGAATGACTTTCATCGGGAGCACGGTATTACCCGTGCCCGTGAAGCCTTTCGCAACGGTCTGGTACTGTGCGGGGAAGGCCGCACGCAACTGCCGCACGGGTTCCGTCTTACCCAGGAATATCTCTGGTATGAAAAGCAGGTACAGCGCAACGGTGAGACGGAGATCCAGAACGTCAAAATATGCAGCCCGCTGCGCGTGACGGCAATCACCTGCGATGCCGATGGCGGTAACTTCGGACGACTGCTGGAATGGGAAGATACGTGGGGTGAGCGTCGCCGCTGGGCGATGCCGATGGAAATGCTGAGCGGCAGTGGTGAGGAACTGCGCCGGGTACTGCTGGTTAACGGGCTGTCTTATATCAGCACCACCGGTGAGGCACGCGCACGCCTGATGGAATATATCTCACTGTGTAAACCGGAACGCCGCGTGACCTGCGTCAGCCGTACTGGCTGGCATGGTCAGGTTTACGTCCTGCAGGATGAGGTCAGCGGTGAAGGTGCAGAGGGTGTCATTCTCCAGACCACTTCCGTGCAGGGGCGTGATTTCCGCGTGTCGGGCACAACAGAGGAATGGCGGGAGAACGTATCCCGCTACTGTACCGGCAACTCCCGCGTGGCATTTGCTGTCAGCCTGGCCTTTGCTGCACCACTGTTACGGCTGGTTGGTATGGACGGCGGCGGCTACCACCTCAAAGGGGAATCGACAGACGGTAAGACCACCACCATGAAAGCGGCAACCTCCGTCTGCGGCGGGCCTGACTACTGGCAGACATGGCGGGCCACCGGCAACGCGCTGGAGGGATGCGCCAGCCGCCGCAACGATGCCGCCATGATGCTTGATGAGATCCGGGAAGTTGACGGACGCGAGGCAGGCAATATCGCCTACATGCTGGCAAACGGTCAGGGCAAGGGCCGTGCCGGTACGGACGGTGAGCTGCGTACCCGTAAGCAGTGGCGCCTGTTGTTCTTTTCAACTGGCGAGTTGTCTCTGACCGAACATGCGGCAAAGGCCGGTGAGCGTACTTTTGCCGGGATGGAAGTCAGGATGATCCAGATCCCCAGCGATTCCGGGAAATTTGGCGTTTTTGAGGAGCTGCACGGCTTCGACAGCGGCAAGGCTCTGGCAGAGCATCTTGAATGGGCCACGTCCTGCTACTACGGTTCGCCGTTCCGGGAGTGGCTGAAAGCACTGACCGCTGATCTTAACGGACTAACGGCACAGGCAAAATCGCTGATGAAGGAATATGCTGCCGCCCTGACTCCGAAAGATGCAGGCAACCAGGTGGGCCGGGCTGTGAATCGCTTTGCACTGGTGGCGATGGCGGGTGAACTGGCAACCCGTCTGGGTATCACCGGCTGGCCTGAGGGTGAAGCACTGCGGGCAACCCGCGTCTGCCTGAACGCATGGCTGAAAGATCGCGGGCACACCGCCAATCAGGAAGATATTGCCGCACTGGAGCAGGTTCGTAGTTTCTTTACCGCGAATCAGTACAGCCGCTTTGCAGACTGGTATGACGAGCGCAACCGCCCCAGCAATATGGTGGGCTGGCGCAGGGTGGAGAAAGGCAATACCGCGCAGGGCACGGAAGCTGTCACTACGTTCTATGTCATGCCGTCCGGCTGGAAAGAAATCTGCAGGGGATTTGACCCGCGCAAGGTGGCTCGTCTGTGCGCAGATCGTGGATACCTGCTGCCCTCCACTGATGGCAAACTCCAGACAACCATTCGCCCGCCAGAGATGAATCCCCGCAGGCTCTATGTCTTCAACAGCGAGGTGCCGGGTTAAGGCTTTGCGTGAGTCTTATTTATTAAGGGTAACAGGTGAAACAGGTGGAACAACCGTATTTTACAGGGCTGAACCTGTTCCACCTTCTGAAATAGTGAGGTGGAACAGATGTAACGCCAGCCAATCCGCTGTTCCACCTTGTTACCCGCGATGTTCCACCGGTGCAGTGTATATAAGTGCTTTATAAAACAAAGCTGTAACACATGTTTCACCTGTTCCACCGCATCAGGGACATAAAGCAGACTGAAACTGAGGGCATTTTTATCTGGCTGGCTTTCATAGCCACGTCTGAATAACCGCAAGCGCCCGTTGTGCCAGCCACCACACACTGAGCACCGATAGTGTGCTTGTGTCAGCCACGACACAATTGACGTAACGAACCAACCCGACAGGAGAAGCCATGAACAACACCGCAGTGAATAACAACCTTTCCACTTTTCCGGCTGTAACGCAGCGGGCACTGGAAACCATGAACACAGCCAGAAACGCATGGCTTGAAGCACGTCGTCAGCAGAAAGCGGCAGCGGATAATATTGCGACAATCCGCCAGCGTCGCGCTGAGATGGAAGCCACGACGAACACACTGAATGAGGAGTGGCGCACGCTGTTTCGTGAAAGTCAGGGCGTGGTTTCAAAGGAAATGAAAAAACTGCGCACGGAAATTGCGCTGGGACGAGAAACGCTTGAGGATTTTGATGAGCTGCTGGCGGCTCAGGAAAGCGAAAATGCACTTTTGCCGCAGAAAGCTGCGGAATTAGCCGGAAAGTATATCCACGCGCATAACATTCTTGTGGATATTCGCGCAAAACAAATCTGGGAAGATTTTATGCAATCGCATGGAAAAGCGCTTATTCAGACGCTGAGCCTGCTTAAATCCACAATGGGCCGGGAAGCCAGTGCCGTTGTGGGTGTGGTGAATTCAGTTAATGACCCGGACACAGTGCTGAAAGACTTTATTCATAAACATATCACCAGACCGGCTCTGGCTAACGATGCGATGCCTGAACAGGACCCGGTGTTTAAACTGGCGGGAATTGCCCCGGATTATGCGGCGCGTCTGGATTTCAGTAATCAACTCTCTCCGGCAGCTATGCATAAAATTAAGGTTCGTCAGGAACTTGCTGAGAAGGAGAAAGCAGTATGACGGCCCGAGGCACGCCTGACCAGGCACTTACCAGTTTTCGGAATGCCCGTATTCTGTGGGCCGGACATAGTGAGAGCCGAAAAGCCGTTGAACAACAGATAGCATCTCTCCTCGCTGCCACAGAAAAACCAGCAGATTATGCCCGACAGCTCGAATTACTGCGGGAACGTCTGGATGTGCTGAAATGGCAAATTAACTGTGCTGCGCGCGAATGCATTTACTCGCAGCATTTACTGATGGAAGCCTGCACAGAAGCCGCTCTCAGCAATTTTATGCAGGCGAATGGGGCAGCCCTGACATCTGCACTGGCTCCGTTCCTGAAGGGGCGCGGAGGGGTTGACGTTGCGTCCCGTATATTACGCAGTGCTCTGGTTCGCCAGCTGACAATAACACCGCCTGAAATTGCCGGGGATTATCGTGAGATCCTGGATGAATCCGGTTTGATGCCTGACCCCGGGATGATTCGTGATTGCCAGGGCTCTTACACCCCGGCACAACATCTGCGTTTTCAGCAACGCCTGAATGACATTAACGATATACAGGAGTGATATTAATGGCACTTAAATGTCCGGAATGCGGTACAGTTGCACACGCCAGAACAGCAGCCTATGAAGCTCCGTCAGTTAAACGCTCGTGGTATCAGTGCCAGAATCTGGAATGTTCCTGCACATTTACGGCACTGGAGAGTGTGGATAAGATAATCATGAAACCCCGACGCAATGAACAGCTATCAGACAAAGCACAATCCCCGGAAAAACAACAGCAAACACTTAATCGCTATGGCTCCGCGTCAAAACTGTCAAGCCGTCAGCAGATTCCTGTCTGATTAGAAAGAACGCCCACGTAATCCCGGTCCAGTACCGGGATTTTTTATCCCCTTTTCCTGGCTGGCATGAGAGCGAATGAGTGCATGTCTATGGCGCATGAAAACGCATGAGTCTTATGCACCATTTTTGACGAGAAAACCCTTGTTTGGTGGCTTCTGAGACGATTTATGAGGTGCATGAAAACCAGTCTGTTAAGCGAAGCGGGCAGGCGGGCGGGGCTGTGCGTGCCGTAGGGTAATTTCGAATAAACTGTAGCAGTGCTATTTGACGTCCAACAACTTAAACAAAACCATTTTATATCCATTAACAATGGAATCTTAATTAGATTCACGATAATAACATAGGTACATTATTTCAAAAGCAATCTAAAACACTGTATTCAACAGGGTTGTTGAACAAGTTTCACTCAAAAAAATATTTCACACAATGGAAAAAGCCTTTAATTTTAACAAGTTAATTTATTTGCGTAAGTAAAAAATAAAGATATAATCATATGTAACTTAGCGCAAAACTTAGGCATTAAAGTGTCTTAAGCAATTTTGAGTTACATTGTCAATATAACAAATTAGACATGGAGTCCTTCAATGGCCGAATGTATTATCTTAAATATGGATTTAAATGCAAATTGCTGGGTAGTAAGGCCTGGAAGAGATTATGAATTCTTTGGTCATTTTCTCCATGGAAAGGTTGCAGCAATAGGGCATTTTGACGACTTTATTACTAATGATGGTCCAATAAGTGAAGACGATTTTGAAAGTCTAATGCATGAATATTATGTTGATGCCGCAAAAAAAGGCTATTCTCAGCAGATCATTAGCGCTAACGTTAACCAAGTTAAAAAATTCCTCTTCAATATGAATGTTGGTGATTTGATTTTCACTATAGGTTCAGGAGTCGTTGTTGCTGGAATAATAACATCAGACGCTTATTGTTCTGATGAAGTTATCAACTATAATATCGATGACAAAATATCCAAGGATCTTGATTTTAAAATTAGACGTGATGTTACATGGGGCCGCTCTTATAACCGTGAAAACATACCTGATGCAGTAAAGCGCTCTTTTAAAGCCAACCAGACTGTTTTTTCTGCAGCTGAGCATCTGAGATCGATTTATCATTGGTTAAATACCGTATTTATCAGTGACGGAACCGTTTATTCAAGTTCTCGCATAAACCAAGAAGATGATATCCATCATTACTCAGTAACTAAATATGCAGAGGTTTTGAATAAATTAGAGGCTTTAGCAACATTAGTTGAAGATAAGTTCAATGAAAATACATTTGACTCTTCTATTAGTCTCGATGATATCAAAAAGCAGTTATCTCTTCTCGCCAGCAATGATTTATTAAATCTTACTACTCAGCAATCATTTATGTCCCCTGGTGATTACTGGACGGGGTTTACAGGTAAGACCAGGGTTTCCGTAATTGCTTTTACTATCGCTATATGTGAACTTCTCAGTGTAACCCCAACATTTGCAGATCAGCAAGATATTGAAATAGCAAATCAGATTGCAGTTCCAATTAAGCTAGCTGTACATGAAATAAAGAATGATAATGATATGGAAGTTGTTATCAAAAAACTTGAACTGGCAATGCCTATGCAGAATAAAAAAGTTATTGAGACTATTAAAAAAATTAGTGATAGTGAATTTCCAGAAGTTGAAGATTCGAATAAAGGTACAAGATAATGACGTTAAGAAGCAAAGCTAAATCCTGCGGAATTTTCCTGGGAAAATGCATTTGTTTCCCATTCAAAGAACACCAAGCGACTTATAATATAATTATTGCAGTTGTTACTGCCCTAACGTTAGTTTGGGCAGCAATGACATACCACTTGTTGGATCAAAGAGAAAGAGCTAGGACAGAGCTTTATGAAATTAAGGAAAGAATAAAAAACTCCGAATCAACAACTGTAACCTTAAACACTGTATTCACTTCAGACACTGATAATGGATACTACATCTACCCAACAGTAACTATAAAAAATGTTGGTAAGGAAAAAGTTTCTTTATTCTTAGATGACGATGCATTAACAATAAAGAGAGTATATTTAAAAAATGATAAAATAATTGCTAAGGAATCCTATACGCCAAATTTCTATGAAACCATATCATCTGACCCATCAATTAAAAATACAAGATTTCGAATAATGGAAATTCCGGTTGATGGGGAAAGAAAAATTCCATATGCCGTAAAGGTAGATAGTAAGGGTGTGTATTATATAACATTTTCAGCTAAACCGTATGATAAAAAGTCTGAGCGAAAAATAAAAAACCATGAGTTAGTATGGTTTGCAGCAGAATACAAGGACATCAGATAGTTCATAATTTTATTGAATTAGCATTGCTTGTTTGAAATTTATTTTTCATGTTTCACCGCTCAACATAGAATTTTGTTACTCTAAACACCAGTACACAGTCTAAAGATGCGGGTGTTTTTTTGCACAAATTTTATACAGATAATGAACTAATGATCCTGAGAGAAGCGCCCTAGTGTGGCAGCTTGTGATCTCAATAGCTCGTCACTAGTGATGGTACCTATGATGGTATCCAAATAAGATATATGTTTTTTTATCATTAAAAACAAGCAATTAAGCCAAAATTCGATTCCTGCAGGGGACACCATCCTTGTGTTTATCCCTAAAACCACATAAAAACCGTAAATTAAATTCGAACTAGCAGGCCGAATAAGGCACACCAGGAACTCGTGGTTTTATTCATTATGAAGTGGTTTTTACCTGTTCTCTTAGCCAGGTAATAAACGCTTCAATTTTTGGCCACTGCCTGCCCGGTAATGTGGTGATGTAATAATGCTGATGGCATTTCACCGTCATATCGCCAAACGGCGCGACGAGCTCACCACTGGCAAGCCTTTTTTGTACCAGGCGTTTTCTTCCCATCGCCACCCCAATATGATTCATCGCGGCAATAACAGCTAAATCAGAACGATCAAAGCCAATTCCAGAAGATGTCGGCAAATTAACCGCATAATGTTGCGCCCAACTATGCCATTCATCCGTACCGGAGTCGTTGCTCCATGCCTGTCTGTCATGGAGCAACGTACAGTGACACAGGTTAATTACCGTGTTGGTTAAAGCATGTCTTTGAGCGTATTCCGGGCTACATACTGGCAGGATTTCTTCATCCATCAGAAAGTGATGAGTGAGTTGCGCTGACGGCGCATCATCAAAGTAGATCGCCAAATCGATTCCGGCACGTTGCAGATTGACGTTGTCATTACCAGTGAGCACGGTGAGCGAAATAGACGGATACCGGCGTGTAAAGTCACCTAATGCGGGCACCAACCAGCATTGGGCGATAGAGGGCCGGGAATACAGAGTTAACGTTCCCGATAACTCCTGATTTTTGATATCAAGAATTTCCTGGTTCAGGGTATCCAGCGACGATTTTAGCGCCCAATAAACACGTTTCCCCTCGTGCGTTAATTCCACTTTGCGATGGGAACGAACAAACAACTGAATGCCCAATTCTTCTTCCAGCTGATTGATACGGTGACTTACCGCACTGGGGCTCAGCGACAATTCCTCTGCCGCCAGGGCGAAGGACTGATGCCTGGCAGCCACTTCAAAAGTATGCATTTTTGATAATTGCCAGCCGTTAAGCAGCCGATTTCTTATTTCACGAAGGGGTTCCATAATCACCTCATTTTTCGCTTAAGTGTAAAAAAATAGCGGCAAAATTTCAGCTATGAGATGAGCTAAAGTGAACCATATCTCAATTCACCTTCATTTTTAGATGTAAATCACTCCATTGATGCAATTTACCTCATGTGAAAGGCAAATTTTATCGTTTGTCAGCCTGCGTTGTTTTTTTGTCCAATATCATCAGGTTAATCACAGGGGAAGGTGAGATATGCACTCTCAAATCTGGGTTGTGAGCACGCTGCTTATCAGCATCGTGTTAATTGTACTGACCATCGTGAAGTTCAAATTCCACCCGTTTCTGGCGCTGTTGCTGGCCAGCTTCTTCGTGGGAACGATGATGGGCATGGGGCCACTGGATATGGTAAATGCTATTGAAAGTGGAATTGGCGGAACGCTGGGGTTCCTCGCAGCGGTTATCGGCCTTGGCACGATACTGGGAAAAATGATGGAAGTATCCGGGGCCGCAGAAAGAATTGGTCTGACACTTCAACGCTGCCGCTGGCTTTCAGTTGATGTCATTATGGTGCTGGTTGGCCTGATTTGTGGCATCACGCTGTTTGTTGAAGTGGGCGTCGTGCTATTGATTCCTCTGGCTTTTTCAATTGCCAAAAAAACCAATACCTCATTATTAAAGCTTGCCATTCCGCTATGTACCGCATTGATGGCAGTGCACTGCGTGGTTCCTCCACATCCGGCTGCTTTATATGTTGCCAATAAGCTGGGCGCAGATATCGGTTCGGTGATCGTCTACGGTTTGCTGGTTGGGCTGATGGCATCACTGATCGGTGGCCCACTTTTCCTTAAATTTCTGGGTCAACGACTGCCCTTTAAACCTGTACCCACAGAGTTTGCAGATCTCAAAGTTCGCGATGAAAAAACACTACCGTCATTAGGCGCAACGTTATTCACCATACTGCTACCCATTGCGCTGATGTTGGTTAAAACGATTGCCGAATTGAATATGGCGCGTGAGAGTGGTTTGTATATCTTGGTTGAGTTTATTGGCAACCCTATCACTGCCATGTTTATCGCCGTGTTTGTCGCCTATTATGTGTTGGGTATACGCCAGCATATGAGCATGGGGACGATGCTCACACATACGGAAAATGGCTTCGGTTCTATTGCTAATATTTTGCTGATTATCGGGGCCGGAGGCGCATTCAACGCCATTTTAAAAAGCAGCAGTCTCGCTGATACGCTGGCAGTTATTCTCTCCAATATGCATATGCACCCGATTCTTCTGGCCTGGTTAGTGGCTCTTATTCTGCATGCGGCAGTGGGCTCCGCTACCGTGGCAATGATGGGGGCAACGGCAATTGTTGCACCCATGCTGCCGCTGTATCCCGACATCAGCCCGGAAATTATTGCGATTGCTATCGGTTCAGGTGCAATTGGCTGCACGATCGTTACGGACTCGCTTTTCTGGCTAGTGAAGCAATATTGCGGCGCTACGCTCAATGAAACATTTAAATACTATACGACAGCGACATTTATCGCTTCAGTCGTCGCTCTGGCGGGCACATTCCTGCTGTCATTTATCATCTAAGCGCAAAGAGACGTACTATGGAAAACGCTAAAATGAACTCGCTCATCGCCCAGTATCCGTTGGTAAAGGATCTGGTTGCTCTTAAAGAAACCACCTGGTTTAATCCTGGCACGACCTCATTGGCTGAAGGTTTACCTTATGTTGGCCTGACCGAACAGGATGTTCAGGACGCCCATGCGCGCTTATCCCGTTTTGCACCCTATCTGGCAAAAGCATTTCCTGAAACTGCTGCCACTGGGGGGATTATTGAATCAGAACTGGTTGCCATTCCGGCTATGCAAAAACGGCTGGAAAAGGAATATCAACAACCGATCAGCGGGCAACTGTTACTGAAAAAAGATAGCCATTTGCCCATTTCCGGCTCCATAAAAGCACGCGGCGGGATTTATGAAGTCCTGGCACACGCAGAAAAACTGGCTCTGGAAGCGGGGTTGCTGACGCTTGATGATGACTACAGCAAACTGCTTTCTCCGGAGTTTAAACAGTTCTTTAGCCAATACAGCATTGCTGTGGGCTCAACCGGAAATCTGGGGTTATCAATCGGCATTATGAGCGCCCGCATTGGCTTTAAGGTGACAGTTCATATGTCTGCTGATGCCCGGGCATGGAAAAAAGCGAAACTGCGCAGCCATGGCGTTACGGTCGTGGAATATGAGCAAGATTATGGTGTTGCCGTCGAGGAAGGACGTAAAGCAGCGCAGTCTGACCCGAACTGTTTCTTTATTGATGACGAAAATTCCCGCACGTTGTTCCTTGGGTATTCCGTCGCTGGCCAGCGTCTTAAAGCGCAATTTGCCCAGCAAGGCCGTATCGTCGATGCTGATAACCCTCTGTTTGTCTATCTGCCGTGTGGTGTTGGCGGTGGTCCTGGTGGCGTCGCATTCGGGCTTAAACTGGCGTTTGGCGATCATGTTCACTGCTTTTTTGCCGAACCAACGCACTCCCCTTGTATGTTGTTAGGCGTCCATACAGGATTACACGATCAGATTTCTGTTCAGGATATTGGTATCGACAACCTTACCGCAGCGGATGGCCTTGCAGTTGGTCGCGCATCAGGCTTTGTCGGGCGGGCAATGGAGCGTCTGCTGGATGGCTTCTATACCCTTAGCGATCAAACCATGTATGACATGCTTGGCTGGCTGGCTCAGGAAGAAGGTATTCGTCTTGAACCTTCAGCACTGGCGGGTATGGCCGGACCTCAGCGCGTGTGTGCATCAGTAAGTTACCAACAGATGCACGGTTTCAGCGCAGAACAATTGCGTAATGCCACTCATCTGGTGTGGGCGACGGGAGGTGGAATGGTGCCGGAAGAAGAGATGAATCAATATCTGGCAAAAGGCCGTTAATAACGTTTCAACGCAGCATCGCAATCCTTTCCCTGGGTGAGCGATGCTGCCGATGGCGCAGACTTAAGATCCCCGGTCTTACCCGCTATAACCCCCTCCTTTTATCATCACCCAACGCCTTTCGCTGTAAACGGCGGTTTCGCAAACCAAACCAAAACCGTAAGTAAGATAAAAGCAATAGCCGCCATACGGAAAATCTCATTTGCAGAAATAGAAAGTGACTGCTGGGTTATTTCATTATTAATTTCATTAAGAACTCCTGAAAGCGAACCATAGTATTTATCCATAATTTGTGACGATGAATTAAACACGGGGTTAAATTGATCGATGGTTGCTGTCAACTGACTATGGTGTAACGATTCGCGTCGTCCCCACAGCGTCATTGTCAACGACGTACCAACTGATCCTGACAAGGTACGAAAAAAATTACTCATACTCGAGGCATTGGCAAATTTATTATCTGGCAAGCCTGAAAACGAAATCGTTGTTAAGGGTAAAAAGAAACAGGCAACGGCGAATCCCTGAAAAAACTGCGGCATAATGATACCTGTAAAATCAATCGTTGGCATAAATGTCACAGAACGCCAGTAATAGCAAACCGCATACATCAAAAAACTGAATGTCACCAACACCCGCATGTCTATTTTGTTGCCATAACGTCCTATCAAAGGTGAAATTAATAGTGGCATGATGCCGATGGGCGCATAAGCAAGTCCGGCCCATATCGCATTATACCCCATCGTTTCCTGGAGTAACTGCGGCATAAGGACGATCGCTCCAGAGTAAAATAAATACGCGCATGTGATACTCACAATACCAATGGTGAAGTTACGGGACTTAAACAAACTGAGATCAAGAATCGGGTTCTCTGAGGTCGACTCCCAAATGACTAAAGAGATCAGAGAAATAACTGATACTACTGTTAATATTATTATCGTACTCGAGTTGAACCAATCCAGATCGCGCCCTTTATCAAGCATAATTTGCAAGCCACCAACACCGAGCACTAACAGGGTCAGTCCTGGTAGATTCATTTTGACCGGTGAAGTCTCAGTTTCTCTTCCTTTAAGTAAGGTTAAGCATAATGTCAGGACGACAATCCCCATAGGGACATTGATTAAAAATATCCAACCCCAGCTAAAGTTATCACAAATATAGCCGCCCAATATCGGCCCACATATCGGAGCGATAATCACGGTCATTGACCATAATGCCAGAGCAAATGTCCTTTTTTCTGGTGGGTAATTCCTTAATAATAAACTCTGTGACAGTGGAATTAACGGCCCCGCCATTAACCCCTGAACGACTCTAAAAAATATCAGCACATCAAGATTGGTCGATAGGCTACACATTAATGAAGACAGCGAAAAAAAGGTTACTGAAAGTAAAAATAATCTTAATTCGCCTATTCTTTGTGCCAACCTGCCAGTAACAGGGATCGCAATGGCATTTGCTACACCAAACGAGGTGATAACCCAGGTGCCTTCGTCTGTTGATGCTCCCAGAAAGCCAGATATTGTCGGTATTGCGACGTTAGAAATAGTGGAATCCAACATTTGCATAAATGTCGCTAATGACAATGCAATAGTGACGCACCATAACGTCCCACCGGTTAATGGTGCCGGAGTTGATTTAGTGATTGCCATTAAAGTTGTCCATTATGCGAAATAATGTTGCTAATTTCTTTTTCTATCGGACTGGTATCGATAACTAAAGCCTTACTGGTATAAGCCGGCATGGAGGTCACGGTTGAAGCCAGCTCAGGCATCTCGGCAATGTCTTCGTTCTTCGTATCAATAGTTGCTGTCATCGATAAACCAATACGCAAGGGATGTTCCATGAGTTCTTTTGGATCAAGAGAAACTTCAACCGGTACACGCTGAACGATTTTGATCCAGTTCCCTGTCGCATTTTGTGCAGGTAATAAGGAGAACGCATTGCCGGTTCCCATATTGATCCCTGTCACCCGACCATGAAACACAACATTTTCACCATAAAGATCGCTGATAATATTGACCGATTGACCAATCCGTACATCCGTGAGTTGTGTTTCTTTAAAGTTGGCATTAACCCACATTTGACGTGCCGGTACGACAGCCATTAACGATTGTCCGGGGCTCACTGTTTCGCCGACCTGAACACTTCTCTGGGCAATATAGCCGGTAACCGGACTCTTAATATCCGTACGTTTAAGCGCCAACCAGGCTTCTTTAGTTGCATCCGCCGCTTCAACGACTTGTGGCTGACGGTTTAATGGTGTGTTCATTACTAAAGCTTTATTCGCTTTATAAGCCTGGATAGCGGCATTCAATGCCGCTTTGCTACTTATTAACGTATCTTTGGTATGCTCCAGCGTTTCTTTTGAAATAACCCCCTGCTTCGCTAACGGCACTCGACGGTTATAATCTTCTAAAGATTGTTGATACTGAATACGTGCTGAAGCGACTTCGGCACTGTATTGTTTATCCTGTAAGTATAGTTTATTCGTTTGCCGAACAATATTTGCCAGATTATTTTTAGCTTTATTGAGTGCGATAGTGGCATCAGTTTTATCCAGTGAAACTAAAATGTCACCTTGTCGAACGTAGTTCGTATCTTTATGATTAACGACAGTGACACTACCTGAGACTTGTGCAGAAATTGGATCTGCATTCCCCGTGACATAGGCGTCATCTGTACTAATCATGTCTTCTAATTCCATTGACCAATAGGCATAGGCACCTGAAAACGCAATAAATAAAACTACCGCCAATAAAGAAAAGTATTTTCTTCTGTTAGAATGTTTTTTATTTGAATTAATCTGTTCCACTATTATCTCTCATTTCTCATAGATGAAATTTATGAATTGAATGAAAAGAGCATTCATTCTTCATATCAAACACAGTGCATGTGTTGCACATTATCCCAGGAACGTTGGAGGCCTAATTTAAATGAGGTGCAAAAAAAACAACAGAGGACTAAACCGTGGCTTTTGCAATACAATTCTTACGCCTGTAGGATTAGTAAGAAGACTTATAGTGCCAACTTGAAACTATAAATCATCGGTACAATCCCTGATTTTATTGTTGACATTTCATTTATGCCGACTATTTATATGGTATACTTGTCGAATTATCTTAAAGGAAGCTCAGATTTTCTTATTTTTATTGAGAAAATGAGATGACGCCTTATGTCTGTATTACTACAGGGAGAAGGGAGATGCTTCATTGCAAAGGGAATAATCTATGAACGCAATAATTATTGATGACCATCCTCTTGCTATCGCAGCAATTCGTAATTTATTGATCAAAAACGATATTGAAATCTTAGCAGAGTTGACTGAAGGCGGAAGTGCCGTTCAGCGGGTGGAAACACTTAAGCCTGATATCGTCATCATTGATGTCGATATCCCCGGAGTTAACGGTATCCAGGTGTTAGAAACGCTGAGGAAGCGCCAATATAGCGGAATTATTATTATCGTCTCCGCTAAAAATGACCATTTTTACGGGAAACATTGTGCTGATGCTGGCGCTAATGGTTTCGTGAGTAAAAAAGAAGGCATGAACAATATCATTGCGGCTATTGAAGCTGCAAAAAATGGCTACTGCTATTTCCCCTTCTCTCTCAACCGGTTTGTTGGAAGTTTAACGTCCGACCAGCAAAAACTCGACTCCTTATCGAAACAAGAAATTAGTGTCATGCGGTATATTCTTGATGGCAAGGATAATAATGACATTGCTGAAAAAATGTTCATCAGCAACAAAACTGTCAGCACTTATAAAAGTCGCCTGATGGAAAAATTAGAATGTAAATCACTGATGGATCTTTACACATTCGCACAACGTAACAAAATCGGCTAACCACATGAAGTTTTTACCCTATATTTTTCTTCTCTGTTGTGGTCTTTGGTCGACCATAAGTTTCGCAGACGAAGATTACATCGAATATCGTGGCATCAGTAGTAACAACCGTGTCACACTTGATCCACTACGTCTGAGCAACAAGGAATTACGTTGGTTAGCGAGCAAAAAAAATCTTGTGATTGCAGTACATAAGTCCCAAACGGCTACGTTGTTGCATACCGATTCGCAGCAACGGGTTCGTGGTATTAATGCTGATTATTTAAATCTTTTAAAAAGAGCGTTAAATATCAAAATAACACTCCGGGAATACGCAGATCATCAAAAAGCAATGGACGCGCTTGCAGAAGGTGAAGTCGATATAGTGTTATCACATTTAGTTACTTCGCCGCCTCTTAATAATGACATTGCTGCAACCAAACCATTGATAATTACCTTTCCGGCGCTGGTAACCACCCTTCACGACTCAATGCGACCGCTTACCTCACCAAAACCAGTAAATATTGCTCGGGTAGCAAATTACCCCCCAGACGAGGTAATTCATCAATCATTTCCAAAAGCAACAATTATCTCTTTTACAAATTTATATCAGGCATTAGCATCCGTCTCAGCTGGGCACAATGATTACTTTATTGGTAGTAACATCATTACCAGCAGTATGATTTCCCGCTATTTCACTCACTCCTTAAATGTAGTGAAATATTATAACTCGCCGCGTCAATATAATTTTTTCTTGACCAGAAAAGAATCTGTCATTCTTAATGAAGTACTCAATAGATTTGTTGATGCTTTAACAAATGAAGTTCGCTATGAAGTATCACAAAATTGGCTTGATACAGGAAACCTGGCCTTTCTGAACAAACCATTAGAACTCACTGAACATGAAAAACAGTGGATTAAGCAGCATCCCAATTTAAAGGTGCTGGAAAATCCTTACTCGCCCCCCTATTCTATGACGGATGAAAATGGCTCGGTTCGGGGCGTTATGGGGGACATTCTTAATATTATTACCTTGCAAACAGGTTTAAATTTTTCTCCGATCACCGTTTCACACAATATCCATGCTGGAACACAGCTTAGCCCCGGAGGATGGGATATAATACCTGGCGCTATTTATAGTGAAGATCGAGAAAATAATGTTTTATTTGCTGAAGCCTTCATAACAACGCCTTACGTTTTTGTCATGCAAAAAGCGCCTGACAGTGAACAAACATTAAAAAAAGGAATGAAAGTTGCCATTCCATATTATTATGAGCTGCATTCGCAATTAAAAGAGATGTATCCGGAGGTTGAATGGATACAGGTCGATAATGCCAGCGCTGCATTTCACAAGGTTAAGGAAGGTGAACTTGATGCTCTGGTCGCGACACAGCTAAATTCGCGTTACATGATCGATCATTACTATCCTAATGAACTTTATCATTTTCTTATTCCTGGCGTTCCGAATGCATCGCTTTCGTTCGCTTTTCCTCGCGGAGAACCGGAACTTAAGGATATTATTAATAAAGCACTGAATGCAATTCCCCCAAGCGAAGTTCTGCGCCTGACGGAAAAATGGATTAAAATGCCCAATGTGACCATTGACACATGGGACCTATATAGCGAGCAATTTTATATTGTTACGACATTATCCGTTTTATTAGTTGGCAGTAGCCTTTTATGGGGATTCTACCTGTTACGCTCAGTTCGTCGTCGTAAAGTCATTCAGGGTGATTTAGAAAACCAAATATCATTCCGAAAAGCACTCTCGGATTCCTTACCGAATCCAACTTATGTTGTAAACTGGCAAGGTAATGTCATTAGTCATAATAGTGCTTTTGAACATTATTTCACTGCGGATTACTACAAAAATGCAATGTTACCATTAGAAAACAGTGACTCACCCTTTAAAGATGTTTTTTCTAATGCGCATGAAGTCACAGCAGAAACGAAAGAAAATCGAACAATATACACACAGGTATTTGAAATTGATAATGGCATCGAGAAAAGATGCATTAATCACTGGCATACATTATGCAATCTTCCTGCAAGTGACAATGCAGTATATATTTGTGGTTGGCAAGATATTACTGAAACGCGTGATCTAATTAATGCACTCGAGGTAGAAAAAAATAAAGCGATAAAGGCTACCGTAGCAAAAAGTCAGTTTCTGGCAACGATGAGTCACGAAATAAGAACACCAATAAGCTCTATTATGGGCTTCCTGGAACTTCTGTCGGGTTCTGGTCTTAGCAAGGAGCAACGGGTGGAGGCGATTTCACTTGCCTACGCCACCGGACAATCACTCCTCGGCTTAATTGGTGAAATCCTTGATGTCGACAAAATTGAATCGGGTAACTATCAACTTCAACCACAATGGGTCGATATCCCTACTTTAGTCCAGAACACTTGTCACTCTTTCGGTGCGATTGCTGCAAGCAAATCGATCGCATTAAGTTGCAGCAGTACGTTTCCTGAACATTACCTGGTTAAGATCGACCCTCAGGCGTTTAAGCAGGTCTTATCAAATTTACTGAGTAATGCTCTCAAATTTACCACCGAGGGGGCAGTAAAAATTACGACCTCCCTGGGTCACATTGATGACAACCACGCTGTTATCAAAATGACGATTATGGATTCTGGAAGTGGATTATCGCAGGAAGAACAACAACAACTGTTTAAACGCTACAGCCAAACAAGTGCAGGTCGTCAGCAAACAGGTTCTGGTTTAGGCTTAATGATCTGCAAAGAATTAATTAAAAATATGCAGGGCGATTTGTCATTAGAAAGTCATCCAGGCATAGGAACAACATTTACGATCACAATCCCGGTAGAAATTAGCCAGCAAGTGGCGACTGTCGAGGCAAAAGCAGAACAACCCATCACACTACCTGAAAAGTTGAGCATATTAATCGCGGATGATCATCCGACCAACAGGCTATTACTCAAACGCCAGCTAAATCTATTAGGATATGATGTTGATGAAGCCACTGATGGTGTGCAAGCGCTACACAAAGTCAGTATGCAACATTATGATCTGCTTATTACTGACGTTAATATGCCGAATATGGATGGTTTTGAGTTGACTCGCAAACTCCGTGAGCAAAATTCTTCCTTACCCATCTGGGGGCTTACAGCCAACGCACAGGCTAACGAACGTGAAAAAGGGTTAAGTTGCGGCATGAACTTATGTTTGTTCAAACCGTTGACCCTGGATGTACTGAAAACACATTTAAGTCAGTTACACCAAGTTGCGCATATTGCACCTCAGTATCGCCACCTTGATATCGAAGCCCTGAAAAATAATACGGCGAACGATCTACAACTGATGCAGGAGATTCTCATGACTTTCCAGCATGAAACGCATAAAGATCTACCCGCTGCGTTTCAAGCACTAGAAGCTGGCGATAACAGAACTTTCCATCAGTGTATTCATCGCATCCACGGTGCGGCTAACATCCTGAATTTGCAAAAGTTGATTAATATTAGCCATCAGTTAGAAATAACACCTGTTTCAGATGACAGTAAGCCTGAAATTCTTCAGTTGCTGAACTCTGTAAAAGAACACATTGCAGAGCTGGACCAGGAGATTGCTGTTTTCTGTCAGAAAAATGACTAAATAGCGGCTCCCACAATGTTCAAATGTGGGAGCTATTTACCAGCACATCTTACATTTATGATGAGAACTCCTGGCGAATTTGTTCCCCATGCTGGTCGAGCGTTGCCGCTCCCGGCATAACATGCGGGTCCGCGCAGCCGCTGATTTTTATCGGATTACCCGGCATCATTATTCCCCCGGCTTCAATCAACATATTTCTCGCCTGAGTTTGTGGCAATTTAATGGCCTCAGCCACACTTAATAACGGCGCGACGGGTACACCAACTTCATGTATTCTGGCTAACCAAACTTCAGCTGCCTGCGTTTTTAACGTCCGCTCAATATATTGTTTAAGAATAGCCTGGTTTTGTACGCGTAAAATATTGCTGCTAAATCGGGGATCATTAACCAGTTCCGTAAGCTCCAGTGCCTGGCATAACGCAGAAAAAAGCTTGTCATTACCACAACAAATCGTAATCGGCTTATCCTGAGTATTGAAAACATCAAAAGGTGCCATGTAGGGATGGCGATTTCCCAGACGTTGTGGTGACTTCCCTGTCGCGATATATGCCATCAGACCATGCTCCAGAAAACTCAGCGTGGCATCAAACATCGCTATATCGACATGCGCCCCTCTCTGGCTCTTTTCACGGCCATAAAGTGCACTCACTATTCCGCTGAATAAATAGACACCGCCGCATAGATCCGCAAGAGATGTACCAACGCGCACTGGCGGAGCATCAGGATATCCTGTTTCCATCATTATCCCGCTCATTGCCTGAATGATGGTATCGTAGGCAGGAGCATCTTTTAGCGGACCGGTATGTCCGAAACCTGACGATGAAGCATATATGAGGCGCGGGTTGATTTCTTGAAGCGTTTCCCATGAAAACCCCAGTTTTTCCATTGTACCTGGGCGAAAATTCTCAGCTAATACATCAGCTTGTTTGAGCATATTTATAAATATACTTTTATCGTGATCATTCTTTAAATCAAGAACCACACTCTCTTTGCCATGATTAATAAAACTGTAATAGAGTGACTGTCCATCCACATAGGGACCAAATGTGCGGGTATCATCACCATGACCCGGCGGCTCAACTTTAATTACCCTTGCGCCCATATTACAAAGAAGTTGAGTTCCGAAAGGTCCATTAAGGACATGTGTCATATCGATAACTAATAAGCCTTCAAACGGGCCTTTGCTTTCATTATTTGTCATTTGCTTATGCCTTGAAAAAAGCCGAAGGTGAAAAGACACTTCGGCATTTATGTAAAATCAATAACATGATTAATTATGAAACCAGTCGACTGACATAAATCCACAAGGGAGCCGTGACGACAAAGCCCAGTACGCTCACAGCCAATGACGCTGTACCAGTACGGGTGTAGACATTAAACCGGCTGGCAATAATGATTCCGGAGAATGCCGGCGGTAATGCGCCTGCCAGTACCATCATCTGCAGATGTTCGCTGTTCAAATGACATGCCATACCAACGAAAAGCAGTGCCAGTGGCATCAGAATCAGCTTCAGGAAGGTGTTATAAGCAATTTCGGCACTGAACTCGAATTTATGTGCAGCCAGAGTCAACCCCGCAGCGAATACCGCTACCCCTGAGTTAGCCTTCGCAATCAGATTAAAGGTTGGGTCCCATGCTGCCGGAATTTTTACCCCAACCAACACCAGGATCGTTGCCAGAACAGGTGCCCATACTACTGGCTCCTTTGCCGCAGAAATTAATGCGCTCAGATTACTATTCTTCTTACCATCCGCTCCTGAAGAAGGATTCAGCAAATACAGACCAATAGGAATAGTAATTGCGTTAACAATAATAGAAATAATTGCTACCACTAAACCTGTTGATACGGAATCACCATAAATAGGATCGAGAACTGCAAACCCCAGGAATCCAATGGTAGGTGAACCTGCAATTAATGCACATACAGCTGCTTCTGCATGGGTACGTTTAAAAAATTTGTAGCAACCGAACCAGGAGAAAAAGAAACATCCGACAATAACCACAAGTGATACAAGGGTCAGACGAGTGTCCGCAAAAATCATTTCCCTGTTTGCCCGAGTAATAGATACAAATAGAGCCGCAGGAAGCGCGTAGTTTAATACCAGTTTATTAAATGCCCGAGCTTGATCTTCTGAAAATGTTTCTCGTCTGCCGCTAAAATAACCCAACAGCATGATTACGATAATAGGCAATAAATCGCCAATAAAAAATGTTAGCATAATAGTATTTCCGATAAGGGTCCCCTCACCATCGCATAATGAGTTGGCAAGAGGAGACGATGTCAGTATTTAATTACCAGCGACTTGTTTTGGGTTAAGTTTGGTAATATGGCCACTTTCAGTTCCTGCTGCAGGGTCGATGACCACATTAATAATGGTCGGTTTGCGCGACTGAATACCGGTGGTTAAAGCATGACGAAGTTCATCTGTCGTGGTGACGTTATAGCCAACGCCACGAAACGCATCCATTAATTTGTCATACCTTGCATGGTGCAACAGATCCGTTGGTGATGGTGCACCAGCGCCACTGAGATCAACACCGTCTCCTCTGTAGATGCCGCCATTATTAAAAATAACGATCGTCACCGGCAGGTTATATCGACAAATCGTTTCAATTTCCATCCCACTGAAACCAAAAGCACTATCACCTTCAATGGCGACAACCGGAGAACCAGAAGTCACGCTAGCACCGATGGCATAGCCCATACCGATGCCCATGACACCCCAGGTACCACAATCCAGACGACGACGTGGTTTATACATATCAATAATATTTCGTGCATTATCCAGGGTATTTGCACCTTCATTAACTAAATAAATATCCTGGTTCTCGCGCAATACGTCGCGCACAGCACTTAATGCATTAAAGTAATTTAATGGTTGAGTATCTGTACTTAATTTTTCATGCATTTTTTGTGCATTTTGCTGCTTGTGGATATTTAAAATATCGCGCCATACCAGTGGAGTCGTAAATGTGTTTTGTTTCAGTTCTGCCAGCATACCTTGCATACTGGATGCAATATCACCAACGACTGGCACAGCAATGGGGCGGTTGCTGTCAATTTCCTGCGGTTCAATATCCAGTTGAATAAACTGTGTATCTGCCGCCCATCCTTTTTTACCGTGTGCCAATAACCAATTCAGTCGTGCACCAACAAGCATGACAACGTCAGCATTTGCCAGGGCAAACGAACGCGCAGCTGCCGCAGAAAGTGGATGCGTATCTTCAAGGATCCCTTTCGCCATAGACATTGGCAGGAATGGAATCTGAGCACTTTCAATAAATTCACGAAGCTGTTCATCAGCTTGTGAATACGCCGCGCCTTTGCCAAGGATAATTAATGGCCGTTCAGCTTTTGCTAAAAGCGAAATTGCGCTAGTGACTGACTTCGGGCATGGCAATAATGCTGGCGACGGATTTTCAACTTTAACAATCGTGGTTAACGCTTCGTCTTTTTCCATCGTCGCGGCCAGGACATTTGCTGGCAAATCAAGATAAACTCCGCCAGGGCGACCCGATACAGAGACCCGGATAGCGCGTGCCAATGCAATGCCAAGATCCTGCGGCTGATTAACGCGAAATGCTGCTTTGGCATACGGTTTTGCCGCATTCATTTGGTCCAGCTCTTCATAATCACCTTGCTGTAGGTCGACGATCGCGCGGTCGCTGGAGCCGCTAATCATGATCATCGGAAAACCATTTACCGTTGCGTTGGCCAATGCGGTCAAACCATTGAGGAATCCTGGCGCAGAAACTGTCAGGCAGATCCCCGGTTTTTGGGTAAGAAAACCGCTTGCCGCAGCGGCATAGCCTGCCGACTGCTCATGACGAAAACCAATATAACGAATGCCTTCCGCCTGGGCATGGCGTGCCATATCCGTCACAGGAATACCTACAACACCATAAATAGTGTCAATATTATTCTGTTTTAATGCTTCAACGATGATATGCATACCATCTGTCATTTGAAGTTGATCTGACATGATTAATAACCTCGAAATTTTTATAAATTGGGAGCCAGAAGCCCCCGTTAATATCAGATGGCGTGGTTTTGCTTCATTGCAGCAATTTCATCGTCGCTATAACCCAGCTCCTGCAATACAGCAGCGGTATGTTCACCTAATAGCGGCGCAGCTTTAATATCCGGCGTAAAGGCAGAGAATTTCATTGGACAACCAACGGTCAGATATTTTCCACGCAACGGTTGTTCCACTTCAACAACACTGCCACTTTGGCGCAAAGAGGGATCAAGTGAAATTTCTTTCATACTTAAAACCGGTGCACAAGGAATATCAAACTGAGTCAAATAGGCCACCGCTTCATGTTTATCAATAGTGACAGTGTATTTTTCGATTTCAGCAAAAATATCGAAAATATGTGGCTGTCGTGCATGGGCTGTACTGTATGCCGGATCGGTAATCCATTCTGGTTTGCCGATGGCTTTACAGGTGTTTTCCCAGTTTTGCTCCTGAATAGTGAAATAAATATAGGCGTTAGGATCGGTTTCCCAGCCTTTACATTTCAGGATCCAGCCAGGCTGACCGCCACCACCTGCATTACCACCGCGGGGAACTGCATCACCAAATGTACCATTCGGATACTGCGGGTATTCTTCCAGATAACCCAATTTATCGAGACGCTGCTGGTCACGTAATTTCACGCGGCAAAGGTTCAATACGGCATCCTGCATTGACATGGTGACTCGTTGCCCACGCCCCGTTTTTTCGCGATGCAGCAAAGCAGCAAGTAAACCGATCAGCAAATGCATTCCGGTGTTGCTGTCACCCAACGCTGCAGCGCTTACCAGCGGCGGACCATTCCAAAAACCCGTAGTGGATGCCGCGCCACCCGCTGCCTGAGCAACGTTTTCATAGGCTTTTACATTCACATAAGGCGAACACTCATCAAACCCTTTGATCGAACCAAAAATCAGACGTGGATTGATTTCTTGAATATGCTCCCAGGTGAAGCCCATGTGATCAATGGCCCCTGGATGAAAGTTCTCGACTAAGATATCAGCTTCGCGGATCAGCTTTTCCATTACCTCTTTGCCTTCCGCTGTTTTGGTATTTAACTCAATAGAACGTTTGTTACTGTTAAGCATGGTGAAGTAAAGCGCATCGATATCAGGAATATCTCGCAGCTGGTGACGCGTTACGTCACCAACGCCGGGACGTTCAATTTTAATAACGTCAGCGCCAAACCAGGCCAGCATTTGAGTACAAGATGGGCCAGATTGCACACCGGTGAAATCGAGAACTTTAATTCCTTGAAGTGGAGTTGACATAGCAATACCTATTAGTTAATTAAATATGTGTTAATTTAGCGTTTATTTAAGGCGTAATATCTTCTATAAATAACCCGCAAAATATCGTCGTAGCTGCACTCGATATTTTTAAAATCCTGTATCAAGTGCTGAAAATCATTTCATCGCCACTTCCAATTCCTTTCTGCATGGTAAGTAGTGAGGACGAAAAGAAGAATATGATAAATATTGATTCGTGGTAATCAGAGAGAGTCGCGACATTTGTGATGTTATTCTTACAACTGTAAGAAGCGCCGGTGATTTACAAGCAAGGGTATGATTACGCTTTTTAAAGCGTACCATAAAACATAACATAATAAATGATTTGTGATGACACGGGATTATTGCGGTTTACTTTGAGGAATATAAAATGCGAGTTTATAGCACCGCGAGCGCCAAATAATTTTATGACCACAACCTGTCGTATTGTGGTCATAAAAAATTGTCGGCTGGAGGGAGTTAAATCCTTTACCTCAATATACTGCCTGTCAGCATTAGTTCACAAACAGTGCTTCGCTATCGACGATGATTCCATCTTCCGCACCTTTAAGCGCCAGGTTTGCCTCGTAGTATTGCTTTTTATCAAGCAGTTTCTGCGCATCAGCAAGTGCATTACGAGTCTGTTTAAGTGGCATCAGATATTGGTTTTCCATTACGCCAACACCGGCCAGGCGAAGCTCTTCCATTGCGCCCTTTTTATCCCCTTTCGCCATTTTTTCATTGGCAATTTTTATCGCGGCTTCTTTTTCGGGAGTTGCTACATAACTCTCAGAAATTCCGACAGATGCATTAATGACAATATATTGGTCATCATTGAGATTGGTCTTTTTACCTGGCTTAGCGAACTTTGCCCATTCGGTACTGTCATCTGACAGCAAAGCGGAAGCTTCATTGGTCAGTTCTTTTGCCTTTTCTGGATCGCCATGAAACAGAGCCAGGCGCGCTACCTGCACGTCACGCATCGCATATAAACCTTGTTCAGAGATACGCTCTGCTGCCGCTGCCGTTTTCTGGGTTTGCTGAACTTGCTGAGTTTGCTGTTGTGCCGCTACCGGAGCATTATCAGCAGCCCATACAGTTGAAGATGCCAGAATTGCTGTGACCATCGTGGCCATAATTAAACGTTTCATACTTACCTCATTCTTTAACAGTTTTAGAAAACGCCGCCATCATATTGGGTGAGCATGAAATGAGAAATCAGAGAGCAACGGTCATTTTGAAAGGGTTATCTTACAGTTGTAGTTATTATCGCAAGAAGTATTTTAGTCTTACAATTGTAGGAATATGCTTCCTGTCGCAGAGAACTATTCTTATATACCACAAAGAGATGTCATTTATTATATCGATGTAAATACTGATTAATTAAATGTAAATACAGCCATAACATCGTAGGTTCTCAGTGAACCATTTTCAGGATAACTTTCTATGAAAGTAAACTTAATACTTTTCAGCTTATTTTTATTGGTCTCTATTATGGCATGCAATGTTTTTGCATTTTCCATTTCGGGTGGTGGAAGTGAGAGGAGCTATAAAGAGACTGAAAAAACATCAGCGATGACGACCACACACTCTACAAAACTTCAGCCATCACAGGCGATTTTGTTTAAGATGAGAGAAGATGCGCCACCATTAAACCTCACAGAAGAAATGCCGCCCCCTTTTCCGACAAAGGCGAATTATCTTATTCATCCTGTGCGATAGCGTCTTTCACATGGCAGGTGAACAATCATGTCTGATGCTGATGTGAACACCTGCCCAAATGAGCCATCCTGACCCACTACCGCCTGCCATACCCCACCATAAAGCGAATCATCAAGCCACAAGCCGGGGCAAGAAACATAAATATCCCCGTCACTAGTTCATTACCGCCAGTTAACCACATGGTGAAGTAATAAATGAGTGCAGCGAGGATCACCATGCCGAAGAAAGAAGAGACCGCCGATACCACGTTCAGTACCTGACCGATGTAGCCGCTTACGCAGACAATACACAGGGCGAGAAACATCCATAAATTAATCATAGCTCAACCTCCTGCCGCGCTAAAAAACCTGTAACTTCAGTCACTTTAATAGTAAGACAATCCTTAACCTCTGGCAATTTTTGCTAAGCATCAATGAAAACAGCATGTTAAATGCAAGACTGTTGTGTACGGAAAAATATTTACTTTGCACGATTAATAATCAGTAGCTGAAAGCAGTCAGCGAGTGATAAAGTACAGATACCGCATTCATGCTCCTCGTGGTTATGTCCTGACTAGTCTTTACACTCTTTACAGGAACCATTGTCGTACATGATGGCCCAACCAATTGAGTGTACCGCTGTCGACATGGAATCTTCTGCGATACAACAATTCGTATCTACAGAAGGTAACTATGTTTCCACAATGCAAATTTTCCCGCGAGTTTCTACATCCTCGCTACTGGCTCACATGGTTTGGGCTTGGTGTACTCTGGCTTTGGGTACAGCTTCCTTATCCTGTTCTCTGCTTTCTCGGCACGCGTATTGGCGCAATGGCGCGACCATTCCTGAAACGTCGTGAATCTATCGCCCGTAAAAACCTGGAACTTTGTTTCCCGCAGCATTCTGCGGAAGAACGCGAGAAGATGATTGCCGAAAACTTTCGTTCACTCGGCATGGCGCTGGTAGAAACCGGCATGGCATGGTTCTGGCCCGACAGTCGCGTACGTAAATGGTTTGATGTTGAAGGGTTGGATAACCTTAAACGCGCACAAATGCAAAATCGCGGCGTAATGGTTGTCGGCGTCCATTTTATGTCGCTGGAACTGGGCGGCCGCGTGATGGGACTGTGCCAACCAATGATGGCTACCTATCGTCCACATAATAATCAGCTGATGGAATGGGTGCAGACCCGTGGGCGCATGCGCTCTAACAAAGCGATGATCGGCAGAAATAATCTGCGCGGCATTGTCGGTGCACTGAAGAAAGGTGAAGCGGTATGGTTTGCTCCCGATCAGGATTATGGTCGTAAAGGCAGCTCCTTCGCGCCGTTCTTTGCGGTGGAAAATGTCGCCACAACCAATGGCACCTATGTTCTCTCCCGTCTCTCTGGCGCAGCCATGTTGACCGTAACGATGGTAAGAAAAGCGGATTACAGCGGATATCGTTTGTTCATCACCCCAGAGATGGAAGGCTACCCGACAGATGAAAATCAAGCCGCTGCCTATATGAACAAGATTATCGAGAAAGAGATCATGCGCGCACCGGAGCAGTACCTCTGGATCCACCGTCGCTTTAAAACGCGCCCGGTGGGAGAATCGTCGTTGTACATTTAACAAACTGCTCTTACTCTTTCCCTCCTCAAATCGGCCATAATAACCTCATGGTTTTTATGGCTTTTTTCTTAAGGTTTTTTCCTTCGCTGAATATCTAATTATTACCGTCAGAAATTAAACTGTCGCCGATATGAGACACTTGTAAGTTACTAAAAGTAAATAAGAAAATGCCTCTTGTCTCGTTTCAGTTTTAGGCGTACATTAGCGCCGTCTCGAGCAGTTTAGCTCAGAATTCTGGGGTGATGCCCACGGTAAAATACAGGGCTTTTAAGGTCGCTTTGCCCGGTGTCAACTCACTGTATCAGGTGTAATGAAGTCATTCAGGCGTAACAGTAATTACGCGGAGAGATGTAAAGTGAAATATTTCTTTATGGGCATTTCTTTTATGGTCATCGTTTGGGCCGGTACTTTTGCCCTGATGATCTAAAAGCAAACTGTGCAATGAAAAACAGGAGCCATCAGGCTCCTGTTTGCATTTCTGACGACGGTGTTTATTCCGCGTTTTCGTGAATATGTTTGCTGCTGGCGGGTAGTAAACCGTCGGCACGGAACATCGCTTTAATCCCTCTGATGGCCTGACGAATACGGTCGCGGTTTTCAATCAGTGCAAAGCGAACATGCGTATCACCATAGTCGCCAAAGCCAATCCCCGGCGAGACACAAACCTTCGCTTCGTTAAGGAGCTTCTTGGCAAATTCCAGCGATCCCATGGCCGCATATGGTTCCGGGATTTTCGCCCAGACATACATCGAAGCCTTCGGCATTTCAACCATCCAGCCCGCTTCATGCAGCCCTTTAACCAATACATCACGGCGGCGTTTGTACTGTTCGGCAATGTCGCGCACGCACTGTTGATCGCCCTCCAGCGCCGCAATCGCCGCCACCTGCAACGGCGTAAAGGTGCCGTAATCGTGATAGCTTTTAATACGAGCCAGGGCGCTGACCAGCGTTTTGTTGCCAACCATAAAGCCGATACGCCAGCCCGCCATGTTGTAGCTTTTCGACAGCGTAAAGAACTCGACTGCCACATCGCGTGCACCCGGTACCTGCATAATTGACGGCGCTTTCCAGCCATCGTAGACGATATCGGCATAGGCCAGGTCATGGACCACCAGCACATCGTAGCGTTTCGCCAGCGCCACTACTTTTTCGAAGAACTCCAGTTCCACGCATTGCGCGGTTGGGTTTGACGGGAAGCCGAGGATCATCATCTTCGGTTTCGGATAACTTTCACGAATGGCTCGCTCCAGTTCGTTGAAGAAATCGACACCTTCCACCAGCGGCACTGAGCGTACCTGCGCCCCGGCAATCACCGCGCCATAAATATGGATCGGGTAACTTGGATTCGGCACCAGCACCGTGTCACCATGATCCAGCGTCGCCAGCATCAGATGCGCCAGGCCCTCTTTCGAACCAATAGTGACGATGGCTTCTGATTCCGGGTCGATTTCAACGTCGTAGCGATCCTGATACCATCGGGAAATGGCGCGACGTAACCGCGGAATGCCGCGTGAAGTGGAGTAACCATGCGTGTCCGGGCGCTGGGCCACAGTACATAATTTTTCGACGATATGCGGCGGAGTCGCACCGTCCGGGTTACCCATGCTGAAATCGATAATATCTTCGCCGCGCCGACGCGCAGCCATTTTCAGTTCAGCGGTGATGTTAAAAACGTAGGGCGGGAGACGATCAATGCGCGTAAAGCGACGTTCAGGGCGAGTGTCAGCCATAATTTCCTCAGATTAACGTTAGCGCCCGGACCGTCCGAGCGACGCTGCCACAATGGTGGCTGTTTTGAAAATAGCCTGATTAATTTCTGTCTGTCCAGCGTTTTAGAACATTTTTATCAATGGCTTTAAATGAGGAACTCAACTTCAAAAACAGGAAATTTTTCTACGCTAACAAGAAAATTACCACCAATTTTATTAACATTATAATTTCAATAAATTTACCATCCAGAAGCGCATTATCAAGAGATACATTGCTAATACACCATTTATCTTTCAATCCCCTTTTAAATTTATGGTTTTTCCTCAAAAACGGCCTGCTGGTCATCAGCCTTCAGGTTACCTATCATAGAGGTTTAATCCTTATTCAGAGTCACCCGTGCACGAAATATTCAACATGCTGCTGGCGGTCTTCGATCGGGCAGCGTTAATGCTTATCTGCCTGTTCTTTCTCATCCGTATCCGCCTGTTTCGCGAACTGTTGCACAAGTCGGCGCACTCCCCAAAAGAATTGCTCGCCGTTACCGCCATTTTCTCGCTGTTCGCCCTGTTCAGCACCTGGTCCGGCGTTCCCGTAGAAGGCTCGCTGGTGAACGTACGTATTATCGCGGTGATGTCCGGCGGGATTCTGTTTGGCCCGTGGGTAGGCATCATTACCGGCGTGATTGCGGGTATTCACCGGTATTTAATTGATATCGGCGGCGTGACGGCGATCCCCTGCTTTATCACCAGCATTCTGGCGGGTTGTATATCGGGCTGGATCAACCTGAAAATCCCCAAAGCACAGCGCTGGCGCGTCGGTATTCTCGGCGGCATGTTGTGTGAGACGTTGACCATGATTCTGGTAATTGTCTGGGCACCAACTACCGCGTTGGGGATCGATATCGTCTCTAAAATCGGCATTCCAATGATCCTCGGTAGCGTCTGTATCGGCTTTATTGTGCTTCTGGTGCAAAGCGTTGAGGGCGAAAAAGAGGCCAGCGCCGCGCGGCAGGCCAAGCTGGCGCTGGATATCGCCAACAAAACGCTACCGCTGTTTCGCCATGTCAATAGCGAGTCATTACGCAAGGTCTGCGAAATTATCCGCGATGACATTCACGCCGATGCGGTGGCGATTACTAATACCGATCATGTGCTGGCCTATGTTGGCGTGGGTGAACATAACTATCAGAATGGCGATGACTTCATTAGCCCGACTACCCGTCAGGCGATGAATTACGGAAAAATCATCATTAAAAACAATGATGAAGCCCACCGCACACCAGAGATTCATTCCATGCTGGTGATCCCATTGTGGGAGAAAGGGGTCGTGACCGGAACGCTGAAAATTTACTACTGCCACGCGCATCAGATCACCTCGTCATTACAGGAAATGGCGGTCGGTCTGTCGCAAATCATCTCCACGCAACTGGAGGTTTCACGCGCCGAGCAGCTACGTGAAATGGCAAATAAGGCAGAGCTTCGCGCCCTGCAAAGCAAAATTAATCCCCATTTTCTGTTTAACGCTCTGAACGCTATTTCATCGTCAATCCGTCTGAATCCGGATACCGCTCGCCAGTTGATCTTTAATCTGTCGCGTTATCTGCGCTATAACATTGAATTAAAAGACGATGAGCAAATCGATATCAAAAAAGAGCTGTATCAAATTAAAGACTATATTGCCATTGAGCAGGCCCGCTTTGGTGACAAGCTGACGGTTATCTATGATATTGATGAAGAGGTGAATTGCTGCATTCCCAGCCTGCTGATCCAGCCGTTGGTGGAGAACGCCATTGTCCACGGTATTCAGCCTTGCAAAGGTAAAGGCGTTGTCACCATCAGCGTTGCAGAGTGCGGAAATCGGGTACGCATTGCGGTGCGAGATACCGGGCACGGCATCGATCCAAAGGTGATTGAGCGGGTCGAAGCGAATGAAATGCCGGGCAATAAAATTGGCCTGCTGAATGTCCATCATCGCGTGAAGTTATTGTATGGCGAGGGGCTGCATATCCGCCGCCTGGAGCCGGGGACGGAAATTGCGTTTTACATTCCTAACCAACGCACCCCAGTCGCCTCACAGGCTACGTTATTGCTTTGAGCCGGAGTGATATTGTGAAAGTCATCATTGTTGAAGACGAATTCCTGGCACAACAGGAACTGAGCTGGCTAATTAAAGAGCACAGCCAGATGGAGATTGTCGGCACCTTTGACGACGGTCTGGACGTGTTGAAGTTTTTGCAGCATAACCGCGTCGACGCCATTTTTCTGGATATCAATATTCCGTCGCTGGATGGCGTGTTGCTGGCGCAAAACATCAGCCAGTTCGCCCATAAACCGTTTATTGTGTTCATCACCGCGTGGAAAGAACATGCGGTAGAAGCGTTTGAACTGGAGGCGTTTGACTACATTCTCAAACCGTATCAGGAGTCACGTATTACCGGGATGCTGCAAAAACTGGAAGCGGCCTGGCAACAACAGCAGACCAGCAGTACGCCTGCCGCGACGGTAACGCGTGAGAATGACACCATTAATCTGGTGAAAGATGAGCGAATAATCGTCACGCCAATTAACGATATCTATTACGCCGAAGCGCACGAGAAAATGACCTTTGTCTATACGCGGCGTGAATCCTACGTAATGCCGATGAACATTACCGAATTTTGCAGCAAACTGCCGCCGTCGCATTTTTTCCGCTGCCATCGCTCATTTTGTGTCAATCTGAACAAAATACGCGAAATCGAACCGTGGTTTAATAACACCTACATTCTGCGACTGAAAGATCTGGATTTTGAAGTGCCGGTCAGCCGCAGCAAAGTGAAAGAATTTCGCCAGTTAATGCATCTTTAATCGGGAACTTTCATGAAAGCACCAGGCTTGCCCGCCGATCAACAATTTTTCGCCGATCTGTTCAGCGGCCTGGTGCTTAACCCGCAACTACTGGGGCGCGTCTGGTTTGCCAGCCAGCCTGCCTCGTTACCGGTGGGCAGTTTATGTATTGATTTTCCCCGTCTGGATATCGTGCTGCGCGGCGAATACGGCAACCTGCTGGAAGCAAAGCAGCAGCGAATGGTGGAAGGAGAAATGCTGTTTATTCCGGCACGCGCGGCTAATTTACCGATCAACAACAAACAGGTGATGCTGTTAAGCCTGGTGTTCGCACCGACCTGGCTTGGGTTATCGTTTTACGATAGCCGCACCACGTCGTTGTTGCATCCTGCTCGCCAGATCCAGCTTCCCAGCCTGCAACGCGGTGAAGGTGAAGCGATGCTTACCGCCCTCACCCATCTTAGCCGTTCGCCGCTGGAGCAGAATATCATTCAGCCACTGGTGTTAAGTTTGCTGCATCTTTGCCGTAGCGTGGTGAATATGCCGCCGGGTAATTCGCAACCGCGCGGCGATTTTCTCTATCACAGCATTTGTAACTGGGTTCAGGATAATTATGCCCAGCCGCTCACCCGCGAGAGCGTGGCGCAGTTTTTTAATATCACGCCCAATCATCTGTCAAAACTGTTTGCTCAGCATGGAACGATGCGTTTTATCGAGTATGTGCGTTGGGTGCGAATGGCGAAGGCGAGGATGATTTTGCAGAAATATCATCTGTCAATTCATGAAGTGGCACAGCGTTGCGGTTTTCCGGACAGCGACTATTTTTGTCGCGTTTTCCGGCGTCAGTTTGGTCTGACGCCGGGAGAGTACAGCGCCCGTTTTCAGGGCTAACGTCAGAAGGTTAATTCCGTTTCCAGCAGCGTCAGGATGCTTTGCGCATCTTGCGCGGCAAACAATGACTGGCGGAAGTTTTTATTCACCAGTTTACGCGCCAGCTGCGAGAAGACTTTCACATGGTTCATCCCTTCGTTAGCACCCAACGTCAGCATGATCACCAGTTCGACTTCGCCCATCTCTGACTGCCAGTCAACCGGTTTCACCAGCCGGGCAATGCTGATACTGGAATGACGGATCCACTGAGATTTGGTGTGCGGGATCGCCACGCCAAAACCAACGCCGGTAGTGACAATCTCTTCCCGCTGCCAGACATCTTCTTCCAGCTCAAACGGATGTTCAGTACGCCCGTTAACGCCGAGGTTGCCGCACAGGAACTGGATCGCCTGCTCTTTATTGCTAAAATCCTGATCAACAAAGATATTCTCCAGCGCCAGCAGTGGGCGAACGTCTTCTTCCGGCGTAAAGGCGGTGAGTAACGCTTCAATTTCCTGCGCACTGCGGCATTCACATGCCTGACGCGCCAGTTCCCGACACGCCTCGCTATCCAGTTGACGAAGCTGGCTTTTCACTGCCGGAATGCGCGGGCTACTCATACTCAGCTCATCCAGGCCCAGCCCAAGCAGTAGCGGTAGATAACGACTTTCACCGCCCAGTTCACCGCAAATACCTACCCATTTGCCGCGCTGATGCGCAGTGGTAACAATCTGCTGCAACATGCGCAGGAACGATGGCGTAATCGGGTTATACAGCGGCGATACGCGCGGGTTATTACGATCGACCGCATACAGATACTGGGTCATATCGTTAGAACCGATACTGAAGAAATCGACCTCATCGCAGAAGTGGTCGATGATGTAACACACCGACGGCACTTCCACCATGATACCCAGAGTAATCGTCTCTGCATGACGCAGGCCATCGCGCTTAAGCTCAACGATCGCTTTTTGGATCTCGCCCTTCACCCATAAGATCTGATCGAGGCTGTGAACCATCGGGATCATCAACTGGGCGTTGCCAAAACTGGCAGCGCGCAAAATCGCCCGTAGTTGAGTGCGGAACAGGCCAGCAAATTCCGGGTAAATACGTACCGCGCGATAGCCGAGGAACGGGTTCTCTTCCTGGGGAATATTCAGATAAGGAATGCTTTTATCGCCTCCGATGTCCATTGTGCGGAAGATAATCGGCTTGTCGCCCGCTGCCAGTAGCACCTGCTGGTAGGCTTCAAATTGCTCCTGCTCGTCCGGCGCGCTGTCACGATCCATATACAGCATTTCGGTACGGAACAGCCCGACGCCTTCCGCGCCGTTGGCAAACGCGCCTGGTGCTTCCAGAGCGGTGCCAATATTCGCCGCGATATCAATACGCTTGTTATCACGGGAATAGGCCAGCTGCGCGGCAGCCTGCGCCTGTTGTTTTTGGCGTTTATCCGCCAGCGTCTGCGCAACCTGATAATAACCGCTCACCGCGTCATTCGGGTTAATCGCCAGCACGCCGCACTGGGCGTCAAGCACCGCCGGTTGCCCGGCATAACGGGCAATCGCATCCAGCGGCAGGCCGCTCAGTACCGGGATCGCCGAGGCGCGGGCCAGAATCAGGGTATGCGAGGTGCGCCCGGTTTTCTCCAGAATCATGCCCGCAAGATTTTTCAAATCAAGGCTCAAAAACTGGCTTGGGGTTAAATCTTCAGCCACCAGAATGGTCGGTTTTTCCAGCACCAGATTGTTGCGCGGCTTCAGTTCCGGCCAGGTGATATGCAGCAACTGTTCGCTAATATCGCGAATGTCGCTAACACGTTCGCGCAGATAATCGCTGGCAGAAGCAGAAAGCTTGGCGCAAACCTGCTCCATATTGCTGATGATCGCCGCCCCCAGTCCCTGATGCTGTTCTGTCATCAGGCGACGGATATTGCCTGCAAATTCATCATCCTGAATCAGCGACAAATGGGCGCTGAGGATAGTTTTGCTTTCGCCGTCACGCTCACGCAATTGCTGGTTCAGTTGCTCGGCAAGCGTTGCCAGGCTGTGCTCCAGCCGGGTGGAATCTTGCACACTGGCGGGGATTGCCCGATAACTGTCGAGGCTGTCGCTTTGTAACAGGGTCAGCGTACCCACGCCGACGCCGCTTGCCAGCACATTGCCGTACAGTAAATCCGGGTTAAGGCGGCTTAATGAACGCGGCAGCGGATGCGCCGTCAGTTCTGCCTGCGTAGGCTGGACGCTGTCGCTGTCGATAAAGCGCACCTGGATGTACTCTTCCAGCACGCGCCGCGCCTGCTCTTCATCGCTGCCGCTAATGTTCAGGCTGCAACTGTCATTAAATAGGGTGCCGGTGCCAATCAGCGCCAGCGAACTTTTCGCATCGGCCTTTGCGTTCTGGCGATGGTTAATAAAGGTGACTTCACTTTGCCACTGGCTGCACTGTTCTTTAAGTTCCCACGCCGGACGAGCATGTAGACCGTTAGGCAAAGGACAGAGAAATTGAATCGTTAACATAACCGCTCCGGGTTAATCAGGAGATCATCTGAAATCCGTCAGTTGAACAACCGTCTCACGCGTAAGACGTTGAATAAGGGCAGATAAAAGTTGCTGCATCTGCAAAATGTCGCGGCAATCGGCAATCGATGCGGCGCAATGTCCATGGCGGGTTGCTGGCCCCATCACCACTGTGGGCACGCCGGTGCCGGTTAAGTGCACCGCCCCGCCGTCCGTGCCGCCGTTGCTGAACATATCTGCCTGCAACGGCACGCCAATTTCTGCCGCCACGGTTTCGACCCAGGCGGTAAGTTTTGGCGGCGCAATCAGCGACTTGTCGCTTAACACCAGCATCGGCCCGTTACCAATCTGGCGATGGTTAGCCGCGCCATAATCAAAGTTTTTCGCCCAGCAGGCGGTATCAAGCACAATGGCGACGTCCGGCGACACCGCGCGGGTGGCAGTTTGCCCGCCGCGTAATCCCACCTCTTCGCTGGAACTTGCCACCAGCCACACTTCCGCAGGTAGTTCGGCGTCGTGCAGTTCGCGCAGTAACGTCACCAGCAGATAGCAACCGAGGCGGTCATCAAAGGCTTTCCCCATCACTCGCTGGTGAGGGAGAACCTGAAAAGTGGTATCAAACGTGACGCGATCGCCGGGACGAATTCCCGCCTGCATCACTTCGTCATAGGAGCGCGCACCAATGTCCACGCGCATGGCGCTGACGTCATTCCCCTGCCGGTCGCCGTCAAGCAGGCCTGGAATTTTGCACTCTTCACGGGTGGTGATGCGCACCGGCTGCAGCTGGCGGGCAGCCATGCGTACGTTGCCAACCGGCAGCACATCAATCGCCCCTTCGCGGGAGATGCTGCGCACCATAAATCCCACTTCGTCCATATGCGCACAGATCATCACCTTCGGACCTGTCGATTCATTCAGGCGGATCAGCACCGATCCCAGACCATCAAATCGCACTTCTTTTTGCAGGCGATCCGCTTCTTCCAGCAGGATCTGCCGCACTTCCTGTTCCGAGGAGGCGATCGCATCTGCCTCGCTCAACGCTTTTAATAGCGATAAATCCATTATGCCTCTCCCGTGAGCAACACTGTTTTCGGCATGGCGTAGAGCACTTCTGCGCCTTGCGGGGTAACCAGCACAACATCTTCGATGCGCACGCCCCCTTGCCCTGGCAAATAAATCCCCGGCTCCACGGTCAGTAACATGCCTGGCTGTAGCGTCGTGGTGTCCCGCGGTGAAAAACGCGGATCTTCATGAACTTCAATGCCGATAGCGTGACCGGTGTTATGACCGAAATAGTCGCCATAACCTGCTTCTGTAATGACCCGGCGCGCGGCATCGTCAACCTGCTGGCAGCGCACGCCGGGGCGAATCGCGGAGATTGCTGCGAGCTGTGCCTGCAGGACAATTTGATAGACGTTAAACAGCGGGTGAGATTCGGCGCTCACCCCTTCGCCATTCACCAGCAAGGTGCGCGTCATATCAGAGCAGTAGCCCTGATACAGCGCACCGAAATCGAGAGTGACAAACTCGCCCGCTGCAACAATCTTGTCGCTGGCTTTGCCGTGCGGCAGCGCCCCACGCCAGCCACTGACGACAATGGTGTCAAAAGAGGCTTTTTCTGCGCCCTGCTGGCGCATAAACCACTCCAGTTCAGCGGCTATCTCGCGCTCGCTCATCCCCGCCTGAATAAAGCGGCGAATATGCTCTGCACCGCGATCAGCAATCCCACAGGCGAGGCGGATTTTCTCCACCTCCTCTGGCGTTTTGATTTGCCGCAGCACATCCGGCGTGGCGCTAACCAGTTTCGCATTGAGTTCAGACTGCCAGCGGTGCGCGGTTTCCCAACTCACCTGCTGGCCCTCAAAACCGAGCGTTTGCAACTGTTCATCGGCAATGATTTGATTGACGATAGTGGTAAGCGTGTTCGTCGCGTCAAGCAAATGCAGCTGGTAGCCTTGCGCACGGGCTTCCACCTCAACGTAATAGCGCGAATCCACCAGAATGTGCGCACTTTCACGGCTAATCACCACATAACCTGATCCGGTGGAGATCCCCAGATGCGGCTGTTTGTTCTGCCGTGAGGAGAGAAGCACTGCATCCAGTTGTTGCGCCTTAAGCCAGTCGCGCAGCGAAGCGAGTAATGTCATCTGGATTTTCCTTCTTACAGGCTATCGATTAACAATTTGCCTTTACGGAACATCATCAGACGCAGGAACACCACCATCAGCGCAGTTATGACTGCCCCCAGCGCGATCCCCGCCATATAGACGCCCAGGTTAGTGACCAGCGGCCATGCCCAGATAGCGGACTCCGGGAACCATTGCACTGCGCCCAGCCAGACAGCGGCGGTTGAGCCGACAATAGCGCCGACCATATACGACGGAATGGCGGTGATGGGGCTTTCCAGCGCAAACGGAATCGCACCCTCACTGATCCCCATAAACGCCAGGAACATGGCGGTCTTACCCTGCGGATAAAGTTGAGCGTTGAACAGGCGTTTGCCGGTTAAACGACGGTCGATAATGGTCGCCAGCCCCAGACCAATCGGCGGAATAACGATAGCGATAGAACGAGCGGTGACCGGTAATACGTGGTCAGTGGTAAAGCTGAAGGCAACAAAACCTGCGGCTTTGTTGATCGGGCCACCAAGGTCGATTGCTGTCGCCGCGGCGATCCCCATTGCGTACATCAGCGCGCCCTTCTCACCTGCGGCAGTCAGCACAGTACGGATACCGCCGTTGATCCAGCCACCAAAGGGGGTGATGACGTAGTACATCGCCAGCATGACAAAAATGGCGGAAAGAATCGGGAGCAAAAATGTGGTTTTGAACGCTAACAGGAAATCCGGTAACTGGATTTTCTGGTTCATCCACTTCACAAGGTAACCCGCGACGATAGAAATAATCAGCGCACCAATGAAGGTGGACGGCACCGGCGAAGAGGTCGCCCATTGCATAGTGCTGGGATCGAAGTTCAGCAGTTGCGTCGGCTGGGTAGACATCAACCCGCCGATAAAACCAGCCGGGAACGCCAGTTTGCCACCGATAGAGTTCGCCACAAAAGCAGCAAACATCGGAATGGCAAAACCAAACAACACGCCGCCGAAGGACTGCGACAGCCAGGCAAATTTAAGTAAGGAGAGGTCGAAACCGGAGAATTTCCCGCTATTAAGAGCATCCATGATGCCGATCTCAGCAGGAATTTTAAGCCAGCTATAAGCAATCAGCTGGCTGAAAGCGAGGATCACACCGCCCATAATTAAGGTCGGCACCATGCGTGAAATCCCTGACATCACATGCTGCGGGAGTTCACCCCAGAAGCTGGTTTTAGAGGCCTGCGGATTCTTAACTGCCGCTGCCGCACCGGATGCGCCAGGCACAACGGTTGCACTGCGTTTTTTAATGGCCATAACAATTATCCCTGTCGAATATTACTGTTGTTCAGAGGCAATCATCTCTTCGATTTCTTTGATGATGCCCGCAGCGTTTTTAATTGCGTCCTGCAAAGTGATTTCATAAACGTCGCGTGATTCGAAACGTTCGTTATCTTCCGGGGTAACTGCCACGGAGTGGATGATGATGGTCGCTTCGGCGATATCCTGCGCCGTCAGGCGATTCTGGATACCGTCCGCGCCCTGGGTTTCAATTTTCACTTCATAACCGGCTTCTACCGCCGCTTCTTCCAGCGCCTGAGCGGCCATAAAGGTGTGAGCCAGGCCCATCGGGCAGGCACATAAGGCAATCAGTTTCTTACTCATCGTTAATTCCTCGTTCAGTGATAGTTGACGAGTGAAATTATGAACGTGCAAAACAAATCGCCGTTACCAGACAAATAATGCATTTACTGGAGAATTAATCCCGCTGTACGGAAGTGTGACGCAGGTCGGCCTTGTGAGGGGACACAAAGAAAAATTGAATAAACTGTATGATTTAAAAGATTATCGGGAGAGTTACCTCCCGATATAAAAGGAAGGATTTACAGAATGTGACCTAAGGTCTGGCGTAAATGTGCACCGGAACCGAGAAGGCCCGGATTGTCATGGACGATGAGATACACCGGAATATCATGGACATATTCTTTAAAGCGCCCTTTATCTTCAAATGCGGCACGGAAACCGGAGGCTTTGAAGAACTCAAGGAAGCGCGGCACGATACCGCCCGCAATAAACACGCCGCCAAATGTCCCGAGATTGAGCGCCAGATTGCCGCCAAAACGGCCCATAATGACGCAAAACAGCGACAATGCGCGGCGGCAATCGGTGCAGCTGTCAGCCAGCGCGCGTTCGGTAATATCTTTTGGCTTGAGATTTTCTGGCAGGCGGTTGTCAGCTTTCACAATTGCGCGATACAAATTCACCAGCCCAGGGCCAGAAAGCACGCGCTCCGCCGAAACATGACCAATTTCCGCACGCAATATTTCGAGGATAATGGCCTCTTCTTCACTATTCGGCGCAAAATCAACGTGACCGCCTTCGCCTGGCAAGCTTACCCAACGCTTATCGACATGGACCAGATGCGCAACCCCAAGCCCCGTTCCGGCACCGTAAACCGCAATAGGCTTACCTTCGACCGGTTCTGCGCCACCAAACTGAATCAGATGCTCTTTTTTCAGCATCGGGATCGCCATCGATACAGCGGTAAAATCGTTAATAATTTCCAGATGGCTAAAACCGAGATTCTTTTTCATTTCGGCAATTGAGAACGCCCAGGTATGGTTGGTCATCGCCACCCAGTCACCGGTAATTGGGCAAGCGATGGCAATACAGCCGTCTTTCACCTCGACCTTATGTTCTTCAAGATAAACGCGAATGACCGCTTCGAGGCTGGGGTAATCAAGCCCTGAATAGGTCTTAGCCTGCGAGATTTCACCACTGGCAATATCACACAGAGCAAGACGTGCGTTGGTGCCGCCCACATCACCGACTAATGCATACTTTGTCATTCTTCAACTGCTCCGCTAAAGTCAAAATAATTCTTTCTCACACTGTAAATACCTGGGGGCATAACAACAACGCCGGAAAGGCAGGCTCCCTGTAAATATCGATCTGGGTCACACAATTACTTTATCGTTTCAGCACCAATTGCAGCGATGCCTTTTTGCAAGCTGGGCAAACTAAGTATCTGACCCCGCATAAGGAATAGAACATGCTCCATCCGCGAGCCAGAACCATGTTGTTATTATCGCTCCCCGCCGTGGCAATTGGGATTGCGTCCAGTCTTATTCTGATTGTGGTGATGAAAATCGCCTCGGTATTACAGAATTTGCTCTGGCAACGACTGCCGGGAACTCTGGGGATAGCCCAGGATTCACCCCTCTGGATCATCGGTGTATTAACGCTAACGGGTATTGCGGTGGGGTTGGTTATCCGTTTCAGCCAGGGTCATGCCGGACCAGACCCCGCCTGTGAACCGCTGATCGGCGCACCGGTTCCGCCCTCTGCGCTACCTGGACTTATCGTAGCATTAATTCTCGGTCTTGCTGGCGGCGTCAGCCTGGGGCCGGAACATCCGATCATGACCGTCAATATCGCCCTTGCGGTTGCCATTGGCGCTCGTCTGTTACCGCGCGTCAACCGAATGGAGTGGACTATTTTAGCCTCTGCCGGAACCATCGGCGCGCTGTTTGGTACACCTGTTGCGGCGGCGTTGATATTTTCGCAAACCTTAAATGGCAGTAGTGAAGTTCCGCTATGGGATCGTCTTTTTGCGCCGTTAATGGCGGCAGCAGCTGGTGCACTTACTACCGGATTATTTTTCCATCCTCATTTTTCACTGCCCATTGCTCATTACGGACAGATGGAAATGACCGATATTCTCAGCGGCGCAATTGTCGCGGCGATTGCCATCGCCGCAGGGATGGTTGCCGTATGGTGCTTACCACGGTTGCACGCGATGATGCATCAAATGAAAAATCCGGTGCTCGTGCTGGGTATTGGCGGATTTATTCTCGGTATTCTGGGGGTTATTGGTGGACCAGTTTCGCTGTTTAAAGGGCTGGATGAGATGCAGCAGATGGTGGCAAATCAGGCTTTCAGCACCAGCGATTACTTTTTGCTGGCGGTAATTAAACTTGCCGCCCTGGTCGTTGCTGCCGCCAGTGGCTTTCGCGGTGGGCGAATTTTCCCGGCAGTGTTTGTCGGCGTGGCATTAGGGTTGATGCTGCATGAGCACGTTCCCGCCGTACCAGCGGCAATAACCGTTTCTTGCGCTATTCTCGGCATCGTGCTGGTGGTAACACGCGATGGCTGGTTAAGTCTTTTTATGGCGGCAGTCGTTGTACCCAATACCACATTGCTACCGCTGCTCTGTATCGTCATGCTTCCGGCATGGCTGTTATTAGCAGGTAAGCCGATGATGATGGTCAATCGTCCGAAGCAACAGCCCCCCCACGATAACGTTTAGCAAAAAATGCTCTCCTTTATGATTTAAGAGTTATGGCGATGATACGGGGCTTTACCTCCCCGTAATATTGCGTTAACAGGCCGCTGACGGCTTCGATCGTGAAGGAGAATAACAATGTTCAGGTCACTGTTTCTGGCGGCCGCCCTGATGGCATTTACCCCGCTTGCAGCAAACGCAGGTGAAATCACCCTACTGCCATCAATCAAATTACAAATTGGCGATCGCGATCATTACGGTAATTACTGGGACGGTGGTCACTGGCGAGATCGTGATTACTGGCATCGCAATTATGAGTGGCGCAAAAACCGCTGGTGGCGTCATGATAATGGCTATCATCGTGGCTGGGATAAGCGTAAAGCGTATGAGCGTGGCTATCGTGAAGGCTGGCGCGATCGTGACGATCATCGCGGAAAAGGCCGCGGACATGGACACCGCCATTAAACACATTCGCCAATGGAGCACAATGCCTGATGCGACGCTAGCGCGTCTTATCAGGCCTACAAACCGGCTCTTTAACGCGTAGGGCGGGTAAGGCGTTTACGCCGCATCCGCCAATAGTGCCAGATGCGACGCTCATTCAACTACAATCCCAGTGCCGTACCCACCAACAACCAGATATTCAGCGCCACTACCAGCACCACAATCACCCAGCCTGTCTGTTTTACGCGTTTGCTGTTCACCAGATCGCCCATCAACTTGCTGTCACTGGTGAAAATCAGCAGTGGAACCAGCGCCAGAGCGATACCAAAACTTAACAGTACCTGACTCATAACCAGAATCCGTGTCGGATCTAATCCCATCAGAATGACAATAAATGACGGCAACATGGTGACTGTACGACGCACCCACAGCGGGATATGAAAGCGAATGAAGCCCTGCATCACCACCTGCCCCGCCAGTGTCCCCACCACCGTTGAAGACAGCCCCGCAGCAACCAGGCTTAATCCAAAGACCGTTGCCGCAGCGTGGCTTAACAGCGGTTGCAGCGTCAGATAAGCCTCATCAAGATCGGCAACACCAGTATGACCGGAAAAGTGGAACGCCGCCGCAGCTGTAGCCATCATCGCCAGATTGACAAAACCGGCAATAGTCATGGCGATAGCCACATCCCATTTGGTGGCGGAATAACGTTGTTGACGCGAACCGCCATGTAAATGCTGAGTGAGCGAGGAGTGCAAATAAATCACATGCGGCATAATCGTCGCCCCTAACACGCCTGCTGCCAGGAAGACCGCTTCCGAAGTAGGTAAACTCGGGATCACCATTCCTTTACCCAGCTGCGCCAGGTTAGGCTGGGAGAAAATCAACTCGACAATGTAAGCCGCGGCAACAAACAACAGTAACCCGCCAATCACTTTCTCCAGCGGTTTTTGCCCGCGACGTTGCAGCATTAAAATCAGGAAAGTCGCGATCCCCGTCAGCACCGCGCCCTGCAACAACGAAACACCAAGAATGAGTTTAAAACCGATCGCCGCACCAATAAATTCCGCCAGGTCGGTTGCCATCGCAATAATTTCTGCCTGAACCCAATAGAACCACACTACGGGACGCGGATAGTGATCGCGAATCTGCTCCGCCAGATTTTTACCGGTGGCAATCCCTAGTTTGGCAGAGAGGATCTGAATCAGCATCGCCATCAGGTTGGCCCAAACGACAACCCACAGTAGCTGATAGCCGAAGCTAGCACCCGCCTGAATATTGGTCGCAAAGTTACCGGGATCGATATAACCAATCGCCGCAATGAACGCAGGTCCCATTAATGCGAGCCTCATCTTGCGCGCCGCCCGTCCGCTGCTACTCTCAACGCGATAGTTCGTCATCTTGTGCCTCTAAAACATAGCCTTTGCTATGTTTCATGCTATGCCAAACGAGAATGATTATCAAATTCATTTAAATGGATTGTGGTGATTTCTCTGATAGACCAGGATTATGACTACGAAAAGATTGATGACTTGAATGTTATGGTTATGTTTAATGTTAGCACATTTACATAACTTTCAGCTTCCATACACAACATAGCAGAAATGTATGACAGATCACTATTTTTGAAGCCTGTCACAGGACGTCATTATAGTGTGTGTCAGATCTCGTTTTCCTTAACCATGTTACATAGAATGTGCACGGAAATTTAACCTGCCTCATATTTGGAGCAAATATGGACCGCGTCCTTCATTTTGTACTGGCACTTGCCGTTGTTGCGATTCTCGCACTGCTGGTAAGCAGCGACCGCAAAAAAATTCGTATCCGTTATGTTATTCAACTGCTTGTTATCGAAGTGTTACTGGCGTGGTTCTTCCTGAACTCCGACGTTGGTTTAGGCTTCGTGAAAGGCTTCTCCGAAATGTTCGAAAAACTGCTCGGATTTGCCAACGAAGGGACTAACTTCGTCTTTGGTAGCATGAATGATCAAGGCCTGGCATTCTTCTTCCTGAAAGTGCTGTGCCCAATCGTCTTTATCTCTGCACTGATCGGTATTCTCCAGCACATTCGCGTGTTGCCGGTGATCATCCGCGCAATTGGTTTCCTGCTCTCCAAAGTCAACGGCATGGGCAAACTGGAATCCTTTAACGCCGTCAGCTCCCTGATTCTGGGTCAGTCTGAAAACTTTATTGCCTATAAAGATATCCTCGGCAAAATCTCCCGTAATCGTATGTACACCATGGCTGCCACGGCAATGTCCACCGTGTCGATGTCCATCGTTGGTGCATACATGACCATGCTGGAACCGAAATACGTCGTTGCTGCGCTGGTACTGAACATGTTCAGCACCTTTATCGTGCTGTCGCTGATCAATCCTTACCGTGTTGATGCCAGTGAAGAAAACATCCAGATGTCCAACCTGCACGAAGGTCAGAGCTTCTTCGAAATGCTGGGTGAATACATTCTGGCAGGTTTCAAAGTTGCCATTATCGTTGCCGCGATGCTGATTGGCTTTATCGCCCTGATCGCCGCGCTGAACGCACTGTTTGCCACCGTTACTGGCTGGTTTGGCTACAGCATCTCCTTCCAGGGCATCCTGGGCTACATCTTCTATCCGATTGCATGGGTGATGGGTGTTCCTTCCAGTGAAGCACTGCAAGTGGGCAGTATCATGGCGACCAAACTGGTTTCCAACGAGTTCGTTGCGATGATGGATCTGCAGAAAATTGCTTCCACGCTCTCTCCGCGTGCTGAAGGCATCATCTCTGTGTTCCTGGTTTCCTTCGCTAACTTCTCTTCAATCGGGATTATCGCAGGTGCAGTTAAAGGCCTGAATGAAGAGCAAGGTAACGTGGTTTCTCGCTTCGGTCTGAAGCTGGTTTACGGCTCTACCCTGGTGAGTGTGCTGTCTGCGTCAATCGCAGCACTGGTGCTGTAAGACCATACATAAAAAAGCCGGGGATAATTCCCCGGTTTTTTTACGCCTGTTAATCAGCTAATGGCTGCGGGCGACCAATCAAATACCCTTGCAGATATTGCACCCCGAGCTTATGCAATAGCGCCTGCTGCTGTTGCGTCTCGACAAACTCCGCGACCACACTCAATGACTTCGCTTTCGCCAGATCGGTAATTGATCTCACAATCATCGCATCCAGCGTGTTCGTGACAATATCTTTCACAAAGACGCCATCAATTTTGATGATATCAGCCTGCAAACGCTTTAACCGTTCGTAGTTGGCATATCCGGTGCCAAAGTCATCAATCGCAATCCGGAAACCAAACTTATGCAGCTGCTCGATGTTGTACATGCTGCTTTCTGCGTTAGAAAACGCCTGCTCCTCGGTGATCTCAAGAATGACCGCCTGCGGGGAGATGTGATAACGCTTAAACAGACGAATAATCCGCCCGGCAATATTCTTTTGCAGCAGCGTGAGCGGCATTAAATTGACTGAAAAGCGCGGTCCTTTTTTGTCGCAAGGGTGTGTTGCCAGCCACTTCAACAAGGATTCCAGCACTTGCAAATCAAAACGCGCGCTAAGGTTAAACTGAGCAATAAGGGGCAGAAACTTATCCGGGGTCATAATGCCGCCGTCATATTTCAGTCGCGCGAGGATCTCATCATAACCTTCACCCTCTTTGTTGCGAATTGGCTGGGCGTAGAGCAGCAAATCACCCTGATCTAACGCCGTGCGAATGGTATTCAGCAATAGCACCTGTTTAGTGGTCTGCCCGGAAACCATCTCCTCTCTGCTATCCAGCGCCAGCACATGATGATGTGCGCAGGATTGCTCCGCCAGCCAGCTTAACTGCCCCAACAAGGGTTGCAGGGTTTCCTGATTTCCATCAAAACGCCCCCAGGCAGCACCATAGCCCATATCCAGCCCGGTATTGTTCCAGTGAATTTGCCGACTATTCAGGATGTTAACCATATGCTGGAGTCGCCCTTCCGTTTCCGGCCCGCTCAGCACTAACAGCAGTTCACTACCCGGCAATTGATACAACTTTTCGTTTTCCTGCATCAACGGCAGCAGCGTACGGCAAATTGAGCGGATACAGTGAACGCGCATCATTAAGCCGTAATGACGACTCATAAACTCAAGATTATCAATGCGCAGGCAGCAAAAACTCTTGCCCGCCTCTTGCTCCGGCGCTTGTTCCAACGCACGAAAGTTGGGTAGGAGCGTTAACGGATCTGTCAGCGCCTGCAAATGCCAGCGGCGATTAAGCCATTCACTGCGATGATAAATGCGCACCATATAGAGCAGGCAAACGCTAAAGGAAATCAGCACCGCAAGAATAAATGCCAGCGAATATTCGGTTTCCACCCCTTGCAAAAAGTTCTGGTTGTAATTCAGAAGGCAAAGCGTTGAAACAGCCCAGGTGAGATTTAAAAACGGATAGCGAAGCTTACCGACCCCGAGGGTAAAGATGATGAAGAAAACGGGTACCAGGTAACCGGCAATAAAGTCGTTTTCATAAGGTGTGCACAACAGAAGTAGCAGCACGCTTAACGCTGCCAGCCAGCTTAAGGTAAATGCGCGTTTCTCTTTGCCCAACGACGGAGCGATATCCCTGCGCCACAATATCTGCGCAAAGTGGGGACTTACAATCATGCGAGTGAGATAGTAGAAAAGCATGTTGTAAATCAGCACAGCGGTGAAAAGGCTTAGCAAATCAACGACCGTGAAAATGGCATCCGCATCGCCGAAAAAGGTGGATATCTTTAGCGGGAAATCAAAGAAGCTCCCCACAAGATACATGCTGCATTTGATGCCGATCGGCGTCACCAAACCAAGCCAGAACAGACGTTGCCAGACATATCGGCTGGTCAATCCATAACGCCAACGCGTCCCCAGCTGCCAGCGTAATATTGCGCAGGCACACAACACGACAAACGTCTGGCTACCGAGCATGACCGCAGTCTGTAAAAAAGAGAGATGAAAGTTCCACAGATTGGTGCAAAACATCCCGCATAAAACGGGAACGACACCGCGCCAGCCAAAGATAAACAAGATTGACAGCATTACGCACAGTGGCATCCACGCCAGAAAGATATAACTGGAATGGATAATGGCAAGTGGCGAAATAAAACGGGATAGCTGAATAAGTACCACGGTGAGCGTAAACGCTAGTGTGAATATCTTGATATTTTTTATCAGGTTATGCTCCACAAACATGAGTACACTACTCTCACTGATCGGGGTTTTCAGGCACACAAATAATAAGTTTATTCGCATCCCGAAGCAAACAGGGGGCCAGCCTGTTGCCGATTTTTCATCCAATGATGCTTTCACCAGGCGGCACTAACCCGGACGTAGACTGTATTACAAAAGCGGCAAAAAGCAGAGACAAAAAACCCCCGCTTTGCAGCGAGGGTTGGAAATTTGGTGGAGCTAAGCGGGATCGAACCGCTGACCTCTTGCATGCCATGCAAGCGCTCTCCCAGCTGAG